>Ga0136617_10006215_pt1 | contig 10684 bp, 9 predicted proteins | sample AntDrymUQ3222106_2_FD_129672 | JGI IMG/M metagenome (GOLD analysis project Ga0136617, IMG submission 129672) | Polar desert sand microbial communities from Dry Valleys, Antarctica - metaG UQ322 (21.06) | ecosystem: Environmental > Terrestrial > Soil > Desert | place: Antarctica: Dry Valley...
AGAACGATGACGGGGATCTCACGGGAGGTCTTGGCTTCGTACTCGGCAAAGCCGGGCGCCGCTGCCTTCTGCGCTTCCCAGATGCGCGTTCGCTCGTCGCCTTCGGTGAGCCGGGCCCTGACCTCGCGGGTCTCGGCTCCAACCTCGATGGAGATGTCGGGATGAGCCTTGAGGTTGTGGAACCAGGCCGGATGGCGGTCGGCCCCTGCGGCCGACCCGAAGATGGCCATGCGGCTACTGCCCTCGCCGCCTCCAGGATCTTCATCGAGGGGGCGGTACACGAGCGGGTTTACGCGCGGCTCGCCGCTCTTGGCCCCCACCGTGTGCACCAACACGATCGGTGCTCCCTCGAACGGACCAACCTTGCCCACGTTGGCCCGGAACTCCTCGATGATCGCCTGGTTGAAGTCGTTGATGTCGGTCGGATCGCTCATCGCCTCAGCATGGCACCGCGCCGAGCCGCCGTGGAACGTCAGCCGAGGTCCGAGATCCAGCCGGCGACGGTGGCGGCGATGGCGGCGTCGTGGCCCTTCGGATCGTGGCCGGCGCCGTCGAGCCAGACGTGGGTGACCGGTCCGTCGATCGCGGCGGTGGCCGCCTCCATCTCCGCCGGGGTGCCGAACGCGTCCCTGGTGCCGCTGACGAACAGGCAAGGCACCGCGATCTCGGCCAGATGCTCGGTGCGGAGCCGGTCGGGCTTCCCCGGCGGGTGCAGGGGGTAGCTGAGCAGCACCAACCCGGCCGCAGGCAGGCCCCCGGCGACAGCCATCGAGCACATCCGTCCACCCATCGACCGGCCTCCGAACACGATGCGGTCCGGCTCCACGCCGGCCCCGTCGGCCAGGGCATCGGCCTCGGTGACGATGCAGGCGATCAGCTTGGGCGCCCGGTCCGGCGCCTTGCGCCCCTCTTGCCGGTAGGGGAAGTCGACCCGGGCCACCGGCAGGGGCGAGACCGCCTGCTCGACGGCTACGAGGGTGCGATGGTCGCGTCCGCTACCGGCGCCGGGGGTGAGGAGCAGGGCGCCGGCGCGGCGTCCGCCTCCCGGGCGGGGGCCGGTCACGGGACGAGCAGGATGCGGCGCGCCTCGGTCAGCTCGGCGATGCGCTCGGCCGCGGCGTTGGTGCCGCCGCCCAGGTCTGGGTGGGCGACCCGGAGCAGCTCCCGGAAGCGGCGCTGCACGTCGGTGCGCTCCGCAATGGGACCGGCCAAACCCAGCACCCCGAGGGCCCAAGCCTCGGGGTCGGCCCAACGGCCCACCGCACCGGGCAAGGCACCGTCCCTGCCGCTGACCATCTCGATCAGACGGTCGATGTCGGTCCCCCGCCAATGCAGGCCACGCCGGACGAGCCGCATCACCGGACCGCGGCTCTCGATCGGCAGGCCGGCGGTGGCGTAGAGCACGGCCAGCACCTGAGGCCCGGCCGACGTGCCGTCGGAGGTGTCCAGCTCGAGGTGGAGGCGCTCCCCGTCGCCGGTCAAGCGGTGAGTGCGGCGGCTCAACCCGATGTGGTCGGTCTGCAGGCGATGGCGCAGGCGGGGCTGGGGGATGCTGTGACCGAGTTCGAGCTGGTGGGAGAGCAGCTCGAGGTCGGCGTGGAGGTCGTGGTCGACCCCGGCGATGAAGGCGCCCGCCACCGCCCCGAGGAGGATGCCGCCGAAGCCGGGCGCGGGGGTCACCGGGAGCCGGCAGGCCCCCAGCGCCACCCGCCGGGTGGGCGCGATGGGACGGGACTGGAAGACCTCCAGCTCGGCCAAGACCATCAGGGCACCGTATCGGCGTGGTGTACGGCGTCCCTGGTCGGCGGGGCTTGGTTTTCGACCCGTCAACCCGACCAGGGGCCGTCAGACCAACGGGCGCAGGTGGGACCGCAGGGCGGTGGCCGCTTCGATTATCTCGTCGTCGGTCGAGTCCGCCTCGCCCAGCAGCTCGCGCAGGCCCGACACACGGTCAGTGATCGCCTCCCAGTCGGCGTCGATGAAACCGAACGGCACCGACATGGTCGTGGCGGTGTCGGCGGCATCGTCGAAGCGGACGGTGGCTGCCTTGTCCGAGGCGTCGTGCATCAGTCGGTCGGCGCTGACGAACAGCTCGGAGAGGACATCCTGGGCGTCGGGGCCGCCGAGCTCGTCGTCGGCGACCTGCTCGTCCTGCCAGGCCTTGGTGACGTCCTCAACGATCCCGTCGACCCTCTCCTCGTCGTCGACGCCGACGGTGATCTCCCGGTAACCGCGCATGTGGGCCACCCGCCCGGTGATCAGGGCCTCGATGAAGCGGTCCTCGAGGCCCTGGGGCCAGTCGCCGACCTCGTAGACGACGGGCTCGACGTCGGGGGACAGGTCGAGGGCGATGCGCTCCTCGATGAGATCGATGAGATCGTCGACGACGTCGGCATCGGATGCGGCGACGACCAGGGTGCTGGCCTCCCACGCCCGACGGACGCGCACGGCGGCCAGTTCGCCGTCGAGCAGCTTGCGCTCCCGCGTCCCCCACTCGGCCAGCTCGAACTCGATGTAGCCCGACCCCTGCTCGTCATCGTCACTGTCCCCGTCGGTGGCGTCGGCGTCGGTGACGGGGTCCTCGGCGCCGGCATCGTCGTCGGGGCCAACATCGGTGGGGTCGGCATCGTCGTGGTCGCTGTCCTCGTCGTCGTGGGAGGCGTCGTCGTGGGAGGCGTCCTCGGCGTCGGCGCTGTCGGTGCTGTCGTCCTCGTCGGCGGAGTCGCCTTCGATCTCGATGTTTCGGTCGGCGCCGTCGCGATCGTCATCCTCGGCCACCACCTCGCCGGCATCGTCATCGGCGATCTCGTCGGTGGCGTCGTCGTCGCCCGCGACCTCCTCGGCGCGATCACCTCGTCCCAGCAGCCGGCGCAGCTTCACCGGGCCAGTATCGCAGCCTCTGCGGCGGCGTCTGGGCTCTGGGCGACTCAGCTCGACGCCCTCGAGCGACACCTCGAACAAGGAGTGACCGGCCCCATCTCGTCATGGCGTTTGCGGGCGGCCGTCCTCGTCGGGCGCATCGCTGATCGGCTCGGCGAGCAGGGCGAGGATGTCGGGGCCGTAGCGGGTCAGCTTGGCCGGGCCGATGCCGGCGACGGTGGCCAGCTCGGCTGATGTTGTCGGGGCCCGCTGGACGATCGCCCTCAGTGTCGCGTCGGAGGCCACGACGTAGGCGGGGACACCATCGCTCCGGCTGCGCTCCCGGCGCCACCCCCGCAGCGCCTCCTCCCTCACCGCATCCTCGCCGGTGAGCCCCTCGCCCGGCGCGGCCCGGCCTCCCTCCCGTCGGCGCCGATCCGCCCGGCCGTCGGTCGACGGGCCTGGAGCGTGCCGTCCGGGCGGCTCGGCCGGGCGCACGGGCGCCACGCCGGTGAGCTCGCCCAGGAACGGCGACGGGCGGCTCTCGTCACCCAGCACCACCACCGCGTCGCGAGCCCGGGTGATGGCCACGTGCAGTATCCGACGCTCCTCCTCCTCGTCGGCCGCCAGACGATGGGGCAGCAGACCAGCGGTCACGCCGGTGACCACGACTCGCGGCCACTCGCGGCCCTTGACGCGGTGGACCGTCGACAGCGTCACGGCAGGGCCCCGGGCCCGGCCGGCGGCCAGGCAAGACCGCAGCCAGGCCTCGAAGCCGTCGAGGGTGGGGTGCAGGTCGGCTACCTGGAGCAGGGCCTCGAGGTCGTCGAGCTGGCTCGACCCCTCACCGCCCTTGGACCGGTCGAGTCCGGCCATCGCCTCCCCCAGCCCGATGCGGTCGCGGATCGTCTCCAGCGCCTGGCGCGTGGTCCCGCCGCCGGCTCCAGCGACGATGCCCAGGTCGGCGACGAGGGCAGTGATCTTCTCGGCCACCTTGACGTCGTCGATCCGGTCGCCGATGGCGGCGACCTCGGCGACCGTCATGGGCCGGCGGAACCACTTGGTGATCCAGCGGGGCAAACCCCTGCTGGGGCGCCGGTACACCTCGGCCAGGTCTTCGGGGGCGATCACCGCCGGCTCGGCGGCGATGCGCAGGTAGGCCAGCGCGGCGCGGGCCCCGGTGCGCTCGAGGAGCTCGGGGCCGATGGTCGAGCGGACACCTATCCCCGCCTCCACCAGGGCGACGTGGGGGGCGAGCAGCAAGGCATGGACCCGGGCCAGCACGGCAATGTGGTCGAGCGCGGCGCCGTCGTCTTCGAGCCAGCCCCGAACGGTGGCCACGAGGGCCTCGGCCCCACCCGACGACGGATGGGTGGTGATGCGCAAGGCCTCAGGGCCAGCAGGAGCGTCGGCCCGGGATCGGATCACCTTGGCCACCCGCCGCTGGTTGTATCCCAGCAGGGTCGACGCGGCCTCCACGATCGGCCCGGCGCACCGGTGGTTCACCTCGAGGGCGTGCTCGCCCCCGCCGGGGAACCACGACGCGAAGTCGATGAGGAACCGCGGATCGGCGCCGGCGTGGCCGTAGATGACCTGATCGTCGTCGCCCACCCCGAACACGTCGAGGGCCGGTGCGGCGACCAGGCGGAGCAGCACCACATGGGCCGGCGTGAGGTCCTGGAACTCGTCGACGAGGAGGTGGCGATGGCGGGCCTGGATCGATCGGCGCAGCTCCCCGTCGCCCAGCAGAGCCTCGACGGCGCCGCAGATCTGCTCGTCGAAGTCGACCACGCCCCGTCGGGCCAGCTCGACCCGGTACGGATCCACCATCGAGGCGAAGCCGGGCACGTCACCGCGCTCCTCCTCGACCCGCTCGGGTGCGCGCAGCCCGAGGCGGACCTCGGTGAGGGCCTCGATGTAGGGGGCGATCGGGTCGGTGTTGGCCCGGTGGCGGCGCGACGGGGCCAGCCGATCGAGGAGGCGCCGCACCTCCCGCTCGTCGATCACGGCGGGGGCTGTGCCGAGGTGGCGGGTGAGGATGCCGTACGCCAGCCCGTTGAGCGTCTGGACGCGCCCCCCGATGCCGGGCGTGCGCTCGACCATCTCGTCGCGGGCCTTGACGTTGTAGGCCACGGCCAGCACCGAGGCCGGGTCCCATCGCCGATCGACGAGCAGGTGGCGCAGCCGCTCGGTGAGCACCCGGGTCTTGCCCGACCCGGCCGGAGCGACGACCCGGGCCGGCCCCGAGAGATGGTTCACGGCCGCACGCTGGTCGTCGGCCAGGGAGGCGGTCGGAGCCTCGGGTTGGGGGTCCACCGAGAGACGCCCGGCGTCCACCGACTCGCGGTGGACGACGCCGAACCCGTCCACCTCGTCGGGGTCCCACGGGCGTCGGGGACCCCCGTCGACCCAGAGGGCGGCGCCGTCTGCCAGCACGACATCCGCCGGGCCTGCTGGCGTGGCCCTAGTCCCCGGCGCGAGTCGCGCCGCCTTGACCCCCCACCACCACACCGCCTCGTCGCCCCGCCCATCCCACGAGTTGGCCCACACCAGGAAGTGCAGGCGGTCTCCCGGGCAGTCCACGTCGACCCCCACCTCCCACGGGGCGCCCTCGATGCGAGCCGGGCTGCGGAACCGGGCCGGATCGACGGCCAGTTCCACGACCACCGGCCGTCGCTGCGCCCAAGCCTCGTGCAGCGCGCTGACGACCGGTGCGGGCGAGGTCAGGGCGGCGTCATCGACGGTGATCCGCGGGGCGTCGGCCCAGCCCAGTGGGGTCACCTGTCCGGCCCCCACCACCACCGACCGCCCGAACGGCCCCGGGCCCGGCCTGGCCCTCACGCCCGCGTGACCAGGCCTCCCGGTTCTCGCGACGATCCATACACGAAAACGCGTAGGGATCGTCGCGAGAACGAGAGAAGGCTGTCAGTCACGATGCCGAGACCACCTCGACATGCACGTCGAGCACCTCGGCCAAGAGGCCGGAGCGCTCATCGGCGGTGTAGACCTCGAGGTCGATGTCGGCGCCGACGGTCGGACGGGCTTCGATGCAGACGCCGGCCTCGGTCCGACGGGCCCGCACCGAGGACACCCGGCGCTGATGGGTCCGGTCGAGTCCGATGGCCACCCGCAGGATCGCGGCCAGGGCGCGCACGACGCGCTGCTCCTCCGGAAGCAGTCGGGCGAACTCGGGGTGGCGGCCTCGCGGCGGGCTCTTGCGGTGATAGCGCGCCACGAGCGCGATGCGCTCGATCTCGGAATCGGTGAACCCGACCAACCGGTCGCTGTTGCGGATCACGTAGTACGAGTGCTTGTGGTGCCCGGCGTGGCTGACCGTGAGGCCCACGTTGGCCAGCAGGGCAGCGGCCTCGAGGTGGTCGCGACAGTCGACCGGAAGCTCGAGGTCAGGGGCGAGATCGTCGTAGAGCTGCAGGGCCAGCGTGGCCACCCAGGCGGAGTGCGCGGCGTCGTCGTCGAAGACGTCGGCCAGGTGCCGCACGCTGCGGCGACCCACGTCGGTCACGTGGTGCAGCGAGCCGCCCCGCATGCGCTGGATGGTGTCGATGAGGACCCCCTCCCGCAGGGCCGCCCCGCTGACGGTCAGCTCGGCCACCTCGAAGCGGTCGAGGACGCCCTCGAGGATCAGGGCCCCCGCGCAGATGATGTCGGTCCGCTTCGCCTCCAAGCCGGCCATGTCGGCCAGGTCCCCCTTGCGGGCTCCCCGGACCACGTCGGCCACCACCGCCCGCAGCTCCTCGGCCGTGGCCGTGACGCCGTTCCAGGTCCGCGCCGGCTCGTCATCGCCCGCAGTCCTGCGGGCCAGGCGGACGAGCTGCTCGATGGTCCCCGACGACCCGATGGCGACCTCGAAGCCGTGGCGCCGGACCGCTTGCTCGAAGCTCACGAGGGCGCCTCGGACGTGGCGCCGGCAGGCCTCGACATCGGACTTCGACTGTGTTGCGTTGGCGAAGAACCGGTTCGTGAGGCGGACGGCGCCAAGCTTGAGGGAGCGCGAGGCCAGGGTCTCGCCCTTGTGGCCGAGGACCAGCTCAGTGCTGCCTCCGCCGATGTCGCAGACGAGGATCCGGCGCTCGAACACCGGAAGCGCCGACAGGACCCCGAGGTGGATGAGGCGAGCCTCCTCGACTCCGGAGACGACCTCGACGTCGACCCCGGCCTCCCGCTTGGCCCGCAGCAGGAACTCATCGTGGTTCTGGGCTTCGCGCACAGCGGAGGTGGCGACGGCCCGGATCTCTGCCCCCTGGGCGTCAGCCAGGCGCCGGAACCGTTCGAGCGTGGCGATGCCGCGCTCGACGGCGTCGGGGGCGAGCTCCTTCATGTCCCCTGCGCCCTGGCCCAAGCGGACCTGTTCCTTCTCCCGAGAGATGACCTCGAAGCGATCCGAGCCGTCGACCCGGGCCACCACCATGTGCAGGGAGTTGGTGCCGACGTCGATGGCGGCGAGCACGTCGGCCATGGCCGCCGAACCTACCGGCCTCCTGCGACACTTCGATCCGGGGGCCGATCAGCCCGTGTCGCAGCGGGCAGTCACTCGTCGAACTGGTGAAGATCTGACCGGCCATGACCCGCGAGATCGACACCAGTACGGGCGAGGTCTCGCGTCGCAGCGGGCAGTCACTCGTCGATGACGGCCTGGCGCTCCTCCACGGGCAGGTCGAGGCCGCCCTCGGTTGGTACAGGCAGCTCCGGCAGGTCCCCGCCCTGGTCTCCGGCGCTCCATGTGCCGTGCCAGTAAGCCTCGACGGCGATCGTCACGCCACCAGTCTCGGTGAACACGTGGCTGATCTCGCCTGGACCGCCGGGCCAAGGCACGCCCTGTGACGTCGTCTCGGCGGTGGTCCCGTCGCCCCACGACACCACGTAGCGAGGGGTCGCCGTGAGCTGGACCGCCGGGCCGATCGGGTTGGGGATCGTCAGCTCGTAGGGAACGTCGCCGCCGATCTCGAGGTACGCCCGCAGGCCGGTCAACGCCTTCCCCGGCTGCACGGCGAGCGGGCTCGGAGGCGGCGGCCGGACGGCGGTGCGCCATGTCTCGAGCACGTAGGCGACGAGGTCGAACACCTCTGCCGGGTCGTCCACGCAGCGCCCCTGTCCTGACCCGTTGCCGCCCCACTCGTCCGCGCCGGCCGAGGCCTCCGCGTAGGACACCCCGTCTGGGTCGGTCGGCGCGACCTCGATCACGCCCCAACACCCTGGGGCGTCGAAACCCGCTTCTTGGCCGACCTCTTCCCGGCCGTGGACGATGCCGTAGTCGAACAACGGTGGGGGTAAGTCTCCGCTGGCCGTCGGCACACCGCCGCTGCTGCTCGTGCCGTCGTCGCTCGACGCGCTGCCGGTCTCGGTTCCGTTGCTATCGGAGGGGTTGAACGTCGAGTCGCCCGAGCCGACGTCGGGGTCGGCGCCCGCTGGTGCCAGCCCGAGCAGGGCGACCATGCCGGTCGTGGCGAGGGCGGCGATGCTGATCTTCATTCGGGGCATGCGGCCTCCTCGGTGTAGGCGCTCCGACTCGAGAACGACAGGTAGCTGAGCCGCCACGCCGGTGCCGGAGCTCCCTGACCGGCCGGTTCGAGTCGGAACGAGTGGGGCTGACGAGCGCCCACGGACTTGGTGAACAGCGGGTCGAGAATCACCCGCACGGTGCCGCTCACGCAGGTAGCGGCCCCGTCCACGACCTCGACCGCACCGACCTCGGGGGCGGCTGGGTTCGGCCGGACGACTCCGAGGCCCCCGAAGGAGATCAAGCCGTCGACCTGGGTGCGGGCCGCCGAACCGTCGTAGACGTTGCTGAGGCCCACGAGGAGCCCCTCCTCATCCGCGTTGGATGCCTTGGCGTCGGCCAGCGCCGCCCGGTACCGGTCCATGAGCTGGCGTATGACGGCCTGGGCCTGGCCGCTCGTCAGGGCGGGCTGACCGGTGTCAGCGGCTGGGATCGAGGTGGTCGAACTGCCCTGGGGCGGCGCGGTCGTGGTCGAAGCACCAGGTGCTGTGGCGGTCGTGGTGCTCGACGACTCGCCTTCGTCGGCTGTCGTAGTCGTCGATTCCGTGGTCGTGCCGTCGTCGGGGACCGTGGTGGTGGGCGTGGAGCGGGGCTCGGGCTCGTCGTCGCTGCACGCCGTGGTGACCAGGGCCATCCCGCAGGCGGCCAGGGCCGCCAGGGCGCGCCGGGCAGAGGTGAGCCGCAACGTGCGGGGGGGAAGTGCGCATGCGGCGGTCTTCGTACCCGTTGCCAGCGTAGGGGACACCCCCGCTGGCGGGGGCCCTCCCCCCGGCCAGCGGTGACCTCGGCCACTACTGTCCCAGCATGACGCCCGCCAAGCAGGTCCCGGATCGCAACCTGGCCATGGAGCTGGTGCGGGTCACCGAGGCGGCGGCCATGGCGGCCTCACGCTGGATGGGTCGCGGCGACAAGAACGGGGCCGATGGTGCTGCGGTCGACGCCATGCGGATCGTCCTCGACACCGTGGCCATGGACGGCATCGTCGTCATCGGCGAGGGTGAGAAGGACGAGGCGCCCATGCTGTTCAACGGCGAGCGCATCGGCGACGGGACCCCACCCCAGACCGACATCGCCGTCGACCCCGTCGAGGGCACCACGCTCACCGCCCTGGGCCGGGGTGGCGCGATCTCGGTGATCGCCGTGGCCGAGCGGGGCGCCATGTTCAACCCCGGGCCCTGCGTCTACATGGAGAAGGTGGCCGTCGGCCCCGAGTCGGCCGGCCTCGTCGACGTGACCGCTCCAGTCGTCGACAACCTCCGAGCCGTGGCCAAGGCCAAGGGGGAGTCGGTGCGCGACGTCACCGCCGTCGTCCTCGACCGACCACGACATGCCGATCTCATCGCTGAGATCCGCGAGGCGGGAGCTCGCATCCGGCTCATCCAGGACGGCGACGTGATCGGCGCCGTATCCACGGCGTGGCCCGATGCGGGGGCCGACATCCTGTTCGGCATCGGCGGCACCCCCGAAGGTGTGCTCGCGGCGGCAGCCATGAAGTGCATGGGAGCCGAGATCCAGGGTCGGCTCTGGACCCGTGACGACGACGAACGACGAGCGGCCGAGGCCGCCGGCTACGACCTGCAGCGCGTCCTGAGCACCGACGACCTGGTGAGCGGCGACAACTGCTTCTTCGCGGCCACCGGCATCACCGACGGCGAGGTTCTCAAGGGCGTCCACTACACCGGCGGCGGGGCCGCCACCCAGTCGCTGGTCATGCGGTCGAAGTCGGGCACGGTGCGCCGCATCGATGCCCGCCACCACACCCAGAAGCTGCAGGAGTTCAGCTCGGTCGACTACGGCTGACCCAACCGCACCCATGGCCGACGTCACCATCTGGCACAACCCGCGCTGCTCCAAGTCGCGCCAGGCCAAGGCCATCCTCGAGGACGAGGGTGTCGACGCCGAGGTGCGCGAGTACCTCAAGGTGCCGCCGACCCGAGCGGAGCTCGAGACCCTTGTCGAAGCGCTGGATCTTGACGATCCCCGAGCGATGGTCCGGACCGGCGAGGCCGCCTACGCCGAGCTCGACTTGGCCGAGGCCGACCGCGACGAGCTCATCGAAGCGATCGTGGCCCACCCCATCCTGCTCGAGCGGCCGATCGTGGTCCGCGGCATCAGGGCTGTGATCGGCCGGCCGCCCGAGCTCATTCGAACGCTCCTCTGACAGCCTGGCCCGACCGCGCCGAACCCGCCGGCGGGGGGGAGGGCCGGCGGGTTCGAGGCGGATGGAGAGTCCCCGAGCGCTGGATCGAACTCGGCAAGCGGGGGGTCTACCAGAGCCCGCGATCGGGAACGGCTGTCACAATGCCC
>Ga0136617_10006216_pt1 | contig 10684 bp, 9 predicted proteins | sample AntDrymUQ3222106_2_FD_129672 | JGI IMG/M metagenome (GOLD analysis project Ga0136617, IMG submission 129672) | Polar desert sand microbial communities from Dry Valleys, Antarctica - metaG UQ322 (21.06) | ecosystem: Environmental > Terrestrial > Soil > Desert | place: Antarctica: Dry Valley...
CAACAAAACGCCCGGGCGGCGACTACCGTCCGGGCGCTCGGCGATAGCTCGCCGTGTTTGTTAAGCCAAGTCGTCAGACGCGGCACTGGCCCGGACGGTATTTGGCAGCAAGCGTGCCCGTCGTGCAAGCCCACGAGATCCGATCGACGGGCGGCGTACCTGCAACCAGCGCCGGGGTCGGAACGAAAATAATCGAGCCGGCACCGGCTTTCGCAGTCGTCGTCACGGTAATTTGCCCGTTTGCGGCACCGATCACGGCGCTGGCAAGGTTTTCCGTCGCAGCAGGGGGCGTATATCCCGAATCGAGCGTCGCCTGACCATTGGCCGCATTTTCCGCGACGACGGTCTTCGCGGCGTCGGCAAAGACCAACGCTTCCGATACCCGCGAGCGAACTACGTAATCCTGATACGCCGGCAGCGCGATCGCCGCCAGAATGCCGATAATCGCGACAACGATCATCAGTTCGATAAGTGTAAAACCCTTTTGAACACGTTTCATTTTTTGAAGCTCCTAAGAGTTAGTCAACGAATTGGGGTCGCTCTCGCACCCCAGCGATGCTCCGAGAGATTAGCAATGGATATGCCAAGCTTTGCCCCGCCGGTCAATCAGTCTCGTCACGTTCAACCGATTGATTTTACCCAATTCTCTTACGACTAACCGACCAGCGGTGATATCTCGTTTGGCATATACAATTTGGTGTAAAAAAAAACGCCTCCAGTCCGACGCATCACGCTTCGACCGGTGCCGTTGAGCGTCACCCTAGCGTGGCGCATCCGCTTGCGGCGCCGAGATCTCGAGCCGCACCCCTGCCACCTCGAACAAGTCGCCGGGCCGCAGGGTCATTCCCTCCGCCGCGACGATCTCCCCGTTGATTCTGGGTGGCTCCCGCCCTTCGAGCGGCACCAAGCGAAACCCGTCGCCGTTCTTCCGAATCACCGCAACTTGCACGCCGACGCGCCCAACGGAGAGCTGATCATTCGCGAAAGGTACGGTGCGGCCGGTTTGCGGGCCGGACAGAACGCGTACGGCTGGCTGCCCCGGCGCTCGCGGCGGCGCCGTGGGTATCTCCACGGCATCCGTTTTGCGACGGTTGGACGGTCGCGAAGGCACGTTCATCAAGCTCGGGTCGACGACCCCTTGCGCGAGAGGGTCCGCTTCTGCAGCAGACCCTTTTTGCGGAACATCCTCGGGATTGGAGAATAGTCGTTCGGGTGTCGAAATCGCGTTTGCTGCCGGCGGTGCCGAACCTCGCTCAAGCGACTCGTCCGTAGCGGGGCCGGCAGAGCCGCGCTCCGGCTGAACGTTCGCCGACTCCGACCTTACCGCGGCCGTCGATTGCGCGCTCCCCGCCGGCTTCGCCCGTTCCACCGTATCGGTCAGCCCGCGAATCTGATTGCGCGCGATCTCCGAAACAGGCGGTTCCACCTTCGCTTCCTCGTCAGACATGTACACGAGGCGCTGCCGGCCGATATCGACTTGATCGTGGTCGCGCAAAAAGTGCTTGACGACGCGAATGCCGTTGACGAGCGTTCCGTTGGTACTGCCCAAATCTTCCAGAAACGAGTCGGCCAGGATGGTCACTACAGCCGCGTGTTCGCCGGACACGGCCGGGTGCGGCAGGCAGACGTCATTGTCGGCTCGGCGGCCGATGGTGACCCGCTCCTTGCGCAGCAGGATGTCGAGCGCCGTCCCGTCCGCGAGAAATAACACAAGCTTACCCATGACTTTTCCTACGCCCTTTTCTTCGTGAGCCAGCGCTGCGCCCAGCCGGATTGCGGCAGAAATTCCGGAGGAACGCGCACCAAAACGACAGAAATATTATCGCGACCACCATTCTGATTGGCAAGGTCGACGAGCTCAGCGACAGCGACGGCAAGCTCGCTACGCTTTTCATCCACAACCGAATGGATAACGTCCGGCTCGACCATGTCGGTCAACCCATCCGAGCACAAGAGGTAGATGTCGTTTGCCTCCATCCGATACTCGGCAATATCGGCTGGGACGATCGCCTCGATTCCCAGCGCGCGCGTGACGAGATTTTTGTTGAGCGAGAATTTCGCCTGCTCGATGGTTAGTGCACCGCTGTCGAGCTGCTCTTGCAAGAGCGAATGGTCATGTGTCAGTTGCTCGAATTTCTCGCCGCGCAGGCGGTAGCAGCGCGAATCGCCGATATGCCCGATCGACACGCGGCTACCGCAGAAAACGGTGGCAACGATGGTGGTGCCCATTCCCGCGCATTCCGGGCGCGCTTGCGCCGCCTCATAGATGCCCTTGTTCGCGGCGGCGATCTGCTGCTGCAAAAGTTGCGCGCCGTGGGTCAGTCCACTCTGCACGTCAACTTTGGACAGTTCGCGACCCGATTGCAGCTCGGGCAACATGCCGCTCGCCACAACGGTCACGGCGATGCCGCTCGCGACCTCGCCGGCGCTGTAGCCGCCCATGCCGTCGGCAAGAATCGCTATACCCGCCTCACCGTCGACGAAAATCGAGTCTTCGTTGTGCGCGCGCACCATTCCCGGATGCGACAGGCTCGCGATGTCGAGCGGCTGGGTTTCGGTCATCGTTACGGTGGACATGAGCGGCTTCAACGGTTTTAGTGTAGCGACTTCGCTGTTGCTCGGCGAGCCGGCGGCGGGCGCCTCGAAAACACGCCTGCCTAAAGTGCCGCCTTCATCAGTTTGCCCATCTCCGCCGGGTTGCGCGTGACCGTAATGCCGGAGGCTTCCATTACGGCGAGCTTCTCCTGCGCCGTACCCTTCCCTCCAGCAACGATCGCGCCAGCGTGCCCCATCCGCTTGCCCGGGGGTGCCGTTACACCCGCGATGAAGCCGACAATGGGCTTTTTCATGTGGTCTTTCGCCCATACCGCGGCCGTTTCTTCATCGTTGCCGCCGATCTCGCCGATCATCACCACGGCATCGGTCGCGGGATCATCGTTGAACAGCTTGAGCACGTCGATGTGCTTCAAGCCGTTCACGGGATCGCCGCCGATGCCGACGGCGCTGGATTGACCGAGCCCGAGCTCTGTCAACTGCCCGACCGCTTCGTAGGTGAGCGTACCCGACCGGGAGACGACCCCGATGCGTCCGTGCTTGTGGATGTGTCCGGGCATGATGCCGATCTTGATCTCGTCGGGCGTGATCACGCCGGGACAGTTTGGACCGAGCAGCAACGTTCGGCGATTCTGCATCCGGTAGCGCGTGCGAATCATGTCGCGCACGGGAATCCCCTCGGTGATGCAAATGACAAGATCAAGCTCCGCGTCCACCGCTTCGTCGATAGCCGCTGCGGCGAACGGCGGCGGGACGTAGATGACCGACACCGTGGCGCCGGTCGCCGCCTTGGCCTCCTTGACCGTCGCATAAATCGGAATTCCTTCGAAATCCTCCCCCGGCTTCTTGGGATTGACGCCGGCAACGAAACAATCGCGGCCATTCGCGTAGTCGCGGCACATCCGCGTGTGGAACTGCCCGGTTTTGCCGGTGATTCCCTGCGTGATGACTTTGGTGTTCCTGTTGACTAGGATCGACATGTCGTTAATTTGGCGTGGCAAAGCGGTTAAGGTGAGCGGCGTGCCGTAACGGCGCGCGCGAAAATGGAAGCTGCGTACCGCCGCATGGGTGCAACCGCACGCAGAGCACCTTATTTCCTGAACTGCCAATAATGGGGACGTTGCCGTTGATGCGCGACAGCAACAATGTAAATCGTTTCAGCACTCACTCGATAGATGACGACATATGGAAAGCGATGGACCAGCATCCGACGGAAATTCCGTCAAATCAACCTACCAGCATTCGGATAAGCGAGAAGAATTCCACTGACCGCTCGACCTCGGCGACGAATGCGGCGCCGAGACCGGGGAGCACGGCATCGTAAAATCGAGCGGATTCGCGGAGCTCGAGGCGAGCTTCAGAATGAAAGCGGGTTTGCTTCACCGCAGCGTGCGGCGAATTTCGGCAAAGACTCGAGAAGCAGGAATTGTTTCGGCATCGCCTTGCTCGATCGACGCCCAACCCGCTTCAACTTCAATGCGCCAAGCTTCTTCCACATTTTCCTCGGCGCCTGTTTCCAAAGATTCGATAAGGGACAAGGCCAGGCGAGCGCGGTCTTCGGCGGAAAGCTCTCGTGTCTGCAACTCGATTTCGGCGAGGGTAACGGGCATTGGTAAGGAGTGAAAGTCGATTGATTAAGGCTAGGCCGTTCACGCGCCACCGTCAAGCCGCAAGAAGATGCGTACCTCGTGGCCCGAGAGAGCTAGTCGTAGCTTCCTCGGCAACGACGTTCGCAACTCGCTCCGCTGTATTGAACAAGGCTATTCGAATCGCACGATCTAGCGTTTGGAAGTCAAGTACGCGGCGGTTACTTCCGCGACGGATGCAAAACGCGCGCCAAAATCTAATTGGGCGTCGTTGTCGTAGGAAACCTCGGCAAGTAACACTCGGCGCGCCGCAGCGATAAAGTACCCGCTTCACCGGATAACACGTTTAGCTTCTGCAAAGACCTCCTCAAGGGTGTGGGGGATTGCCGAGGCGGCTCACGCAGGTACTTGCTCGTAGGAAAACTGCGGAATGCCGGTGCGCGCCGAAGCGTGCTCGATCGTAATCGCGCAGATGTTTCCCTCCGCGTCAACGTCCAGAATCGTGTTCGCGTCCAGGTCGCGGGTTTCGGCTACGGGAATATCGCGGAACTCGATGAATAAGGTATCCGTATCCGCAAAGTATCGAATTCTCATAGCTCGAACCGTCGATCAAAGAAAGCGTTGTGAACCGTTTCCCCATCCGGCAACAGAACGACGCGCAACAACCTGTTTTCCATTTCCGGAACTTGGGTCCAGCGTCGAATGCGGCCGTCCGATTGGATGATCTCTCGAATAGGCGAGTGAACCGCTCGAAGAATCCATTCGTCGCGATGATAGCCCGGTCGGGCCGCGCCCGCACAGCGGAAAAGTACCGCGTGAATTTCATCGTTCGTAAGTCGCTTCTCGCTCCCGCGCCTTCTTGGTCTGCCCGAGAGTGCCTTTGTCCTATTTGGCCGAGCAGCCCTTCGCCGCCGCCACCACTTTTTCCGCAGCTTCCGCCATATTGTTCGCGGTAATGATCGGCAAGCCTGACTCGGCGAGGATTTTCTTGCCCTGGTCCTCGTTGGTCCCCTTCATCCGCACGACCAAAGGTACCTTGAGCGAGACCGCCTTGGACGCTGCGACGATGCCTTCGGCGATCGTGTCGCACTTCATGATGCCGCCAAAGATGTTGACCAGAATCGCCTTCAATTGCGGATTCTTCAACATGATCTTGAATGCTTCGGTCACTTTCTCCGCGGTTGCGCCACCGCCGACATCGAGAAAGTTCGCAGGTGCGCCCCCGTAGAGCTTGATCGTGTCCATCGTCGCCATCGCCAGGCCGGCACCATTGACGAGGCATCCGATGTCGCCGTCGAGCGATATATAGGACAGGTCGAATTTGGACGCTTCGATTTCGGCAGGATCCTCCTCATCGAGATCGCGCATTGCCACGATTTCGGGATGACGAAAGAGTGCGCTGGCGTCAAAGTTGAGCTTGGCATCGAGTGCGATAACCTTGCCATCGCCGGTGAGCACCAGCGGATTGATCTCGGCGAGCGACGCGTCGGTTTCATCGAAAACTTGGTAGAGCTTCTGCAGCATCGCACGTGCGTCGCCGAGACTCGGCTCAGGGACGCCAATCTTGCGCGCCACATCGTCAGCCTCCGCGTCGGTTAGTCCCCGTACCGGGTCGATAAAAACCTTGTGAATTTTCTCGGGTGTGTTCGCGGCCACCGCTTCGATATCCATGCCGCCTTCGGAACTTGCCATCAACACAACCCGTTGCGTCGCCCGATCGACGACCATGCCGACGTAGAGCTCGCTCTTGATATCCGCACCTTCTTCGATCAGCAAGCGGCGCACCTTTTGCCCATCAGCGTCGGTTTGGTGAGTGACCAGCTGCATGCCGAGTACGTCCTTCGCTCGCGCCCGGACTTCATCGATCGAGCGCGCGAGCTTGACACCGCCTCCCTTGCCGCGGCCGCCGGCATGAATCTGCGCTTTGACCACCCACACCGGGCCGCCCAGCGTTTGCGCTGCCTTGACTGCTTCGTCGACGGTGAACGCAGGAATGCTGCGTGGAACCGGTATTCCGTACTTTCGAAAAATGTCCTTGCCTTGATATTCGTGGATTTTCATTGTTGGTCTTGGGCCGCTGCCGGGAAGCGATTAGGGAAAGTAGAATAGACGCGAATTGCTAATTTTACGTTGCCGCGACGTGCCGCGGCAAAGCGATTCGCGCGGCGTGCCAGGATGGTTAACCGTGGTCTGTCCCTGGTGTGAGCGATGACGAACGGCATGACCTACATCCTCGCTCTCGACCAAGGCACGACAAGCTCGCGCGCCATTGTCTTTCAGCGCGACGGCACGGTTCGCGCATCGGCGCAGCAGGAATTTCGCCAGATCTTTCCGCAGCCCGGCTGGGTCGAGCACGATCCGCTCGAGATCTGGGCGACACAATCCGGCGTTATGCATGAAGCGCTCGCTCGCGCCGGCATCGATGCGGGCGATATCGCCGCGATCGGCATCACCAATCAACGCGAGACGACGCTCGTGTGGGAGCGCGCCACTGGCCGCCCGATCGCCAATGCCATTGTGTGGCAAGACCGGCGCACGGCGCCGATGTGCGACGCGTTGCGGGAAGCGGGCCACGCCGCGACCTTCGCCCGTAAAACCGGGCTCGTGCTCGACGCTTATTTTTCGGGCACCAAGCTTCGCTGGCTGCTCGACCATACGCAAGGCGCGCGCGAGCGTGCCGAGCGCGGCGAGTTGTGTTTCGGCACTGTCGACACCTGGCTCGTCTGGCACCTTACGGGAGGTGCAGCGCACGTCACCGATGCGTCGAACGCAAGCCGCACGCTGCTGTTCGATATCCATGCGGGCGATTGGGATGACGAACTGCTGGAACTGCTGCAGATCCCGCGCGTCATGCTGCCGGCGATCGTGCCGTCCTCGAGCGTGTGCGGGACAGCCTCGCTCGACGGCATCGAAATCCCGATCGCGGGCATCGCTGGCGATCAACAAGCGGCTCTGTTCGGGCAAGCGTGCCTGACTCCCGGATTGGCCAAGAATACGTACGGGACCGGCTGTTTCTTGCTGCTCAACACCGGTGCCAACGCGGTCGCTTCGCGCAACAATCTCGTGACCACAGTCGCTTGGCGGCGCAACGATGCCACCGCGTACGCGCTCGAGGGCAGCGTGTTCATCGGCGGGGCGGTCGTGCAATGGCTGCGCGACGGATTGCAGGTCATCCGCAACGCTCCAGAAATCGAGACATTGGCGGCGAGTGTCGCCGACAACGGCGGTGTCTACCTCGTGCCAGCCTTCGCTGGATTGGGGGCGCCGCATTGGGACGCGTACGCACGCGGTGCGATCTTCGGTCTGACGCGCGGGGCGACTCGCGGCCATCTTGCCCGTGCGGCGCTGGAGGCCATCGCCTATCAAAGCGCCGACGTCATTGCCGCGATGGAGAAGGATGCGAACCTCACACTGACGGAACTGCGCGTCGATGGTGGGGCCGCAGCGAACGATTTGCTGCTGCAGTTCCAGGCCGACCTCCTGGGCGTCCCCGTTGTGCGGCCCAAGGTCCTGGAGACCACCGCTCTCGGAGCAGCCTATCTCGCCGGTCTTGCAGTCGGGTACTGGCACAATGACGCTGAGATTGCGGCGAACTGGCGAATCGATCGAAGGTTCGAACCCGCGATGCCGCGCCATCGCGTTGCCGAGCTGCGCGCTGGCTGGAACAAAGCCGTGACGCGGGCCAAAGGTTGGGCGTGAATTGTGAAAGTGAGAGACGAGGGCGCCCGCAGAACATGGGGTCAGGATCATGAGACTTCCCGTAACAATGTGATGCAGACAGCTGCAACGTCGGCTTGGCTACCGCCTGCGTTGATCAAACTTGGACCGACCACTGCGATGCCGATTGGCAAACTCCCTGCGTTAGGAACGTAATGTCCAACACGATTCCCGCCAATTGGCGCACGCCAACGGTCGTGCTCGTCTGCGGCGGGCTGATCCTGACCATCAGCATGGGGATCCGACACGGATTCGGGCTGTTTTTGCAACCGGTCTCCTCCGACTTAGGCTGGGGACGCGAAACGTTTGCGCTCGCCATGGCGGTCCAAAACTTGATGTGGGGCGTGACCCAGCCATTCGCCGGCATGATCGCCGACAAATACGGCACGGCACGCGTGGTGTTGGGCGGGGCGGCCCTGTACATCCTAGGTCTCATCACGATGGCGTACTCGACGACGCCGTGGTTGTTCGTGATGACGGCCGGCCTCCTGATTGGCGCGGGACTGTCGGGATTAACGTTCAGCGTGATTTCCGGCGTGCTCGGCCGTAGCTATCCGCCGGAGAAACGCAGCATGGTTCTCGGCATCTCGGCGGCGGCTGGGTCATTCGGCCAGTTCGCCATGCTGCCGCTGACGCAATGGCTCTTATCGAATGTTGGCTGGCACGCTGCCCTGTTGACGCTGGCCGCGGTGGCCTTGCTGATCGCGCCACTGGCAGCCGCGCTGGTCGAACGGCGCGAAACCCTCGCGCGCACGTTCAAGCAGTCGGCAAGTGAGGCGATGCGTGAGGCGCTCAAGCACCGCGGTTATGGCCTTCTGACGTTAGGATTTTTCGTCTGCGGCTTTCAGGTCGTTTTCATCGGCGTTCATTTACCCGCGTATCTGGCGGACAAAGGGATGTCCGCGCAGGTCGCCGTCACGGCGCTCGCTTTGATTGGCCTCTTCAACATCGTCGGCACCTACTTCGCCGGTTGGCTCGGGGGCAAGGTCAGCAAAAAATATATCCTGACCTTCATCTATTTCAGCCGCTCCGTGGTGATCAGCGTGTTTCTGTGGTTCCCGATTTCGGCAGTTTCCGTGTACGCGTTTTCAGTTGCCTTCGGGCTCCTCTGGTTGTCGACGGTGCCGCTCACCAACGGCATCGTCGCGCAGGTGTTCGGAGTGCGCTATTTGGCGATGCTCTCGGGCTTCGTCTTCTTCAGCCACCAGGTCGGAAGCTTTTTGGGCGCCTGGCTAGGTGGCAAGCTCTACGACATGACCGGCAGCTACGACGTCGTGTGGTACTTAACCATCGCACTAGGGATTATCGCGGGACTCTTGAATCTGCCGATCGACGAACGAGAGCTCAAGCGACCGCAGCCGATGCCGGCCTAAAGAACCCGGCCGGTCAATTCTCGATAGGCCGAAGCAAATCCGCCGCGATCGTGCTGCGGGCGGCAATTCTTGATCGGTGGCAGCAAATCGGCGCGATCGTGCGGCAGGTCAATTCTTCATCGGTCAGAGCGAGCCCGTAGGAGCGTGCGCCTGGTCAATTCTTCGTCGGCGGCAGCGAGTCCGCGGCGATCTCGCCGATCGCGTCGGTGATCAGCGTATCGACACCCCAGTCGGCAAGCTCCATCGCCCGCGCAGGCTCGTTCACCGTGAAGCACAACACGCGAAAGCCATTACGGTGCGCGCTTTTCACGACATCGAGCGTGACCTCCTGGTGATTCGCATCGAGCGCGACGCATTGCAATTGCGTGAGGCGCTCCAGCCAATCGCCCGTTAGCTCGTCGAAGAGCAACGCCCGCGGCAACGCAGGAACCGCATCGCGCGCCGCAGCCAGCGCGTTCTCGGCGAACGATGACAGCAGCGGCGGCACTTCAGCGTCCCGCCAGAGCGCGGCAGCGTCCAGCGCAACCGCCGCGCCCGTCTCGCGCTCGCGTCCGGGGGTCGGCTTGATTTCGACGTTGCACAGAATGCCGTGCGCACGCGCCCAGCGCGCAATCGCCGCGAGCGTCGGCACCATCTCGCCTGCGTATTTGGCGGAATGCCAGCCGCCGGCGTCGAGACGCGACAACTCACGCCACGGCAGCGCATCCGCACGGCCACGCCCGCTGGTGGTTCGTTCCAAGGTCGCATCGTGCAGCAGGAACGACACGTTGTCGGCGGCGAGCTTGACGTCGAATTCGACCATGGCATAACCGTGCGCGTGACCCACGCGCATCGCGGTCAGCGTATTTTCGGGCGCGAGCTTGCCCGCGCCGCGGTGCGCGCATAACCGCGGATACGGCCAAGGCGCTAAGGCGGCCACCGTCAGCGCAATCGTGCGCCAGTCGCAGCGTCGAAGAGGAATACGCGCGAAGCATCTGCGGTCAGATGCATCGTCGTGCCGACTTCCGGATGCGTGCCATGCGGCAGCCGGGCAATCATCCCATCGGCGCCGTGGCCGATGTGCACGAGCGTATCGGCGCCCAGTTGCTCGACCATTTCCACCGGACCGGACACCATCGCGTCGGCGGCGCCCGACGGCATCATGTGCTCGGGCCGCACGCCGACAATGACGGCGCGGTTGGCCTCCGCCGCGACTGTTCCGTGCAGTGTTCCGCCATGCTCCAGCGTAAAACGGGCGCCGCCCACACCTTTGGCGGGCATGAAATTCATCGCCGGCGATCCGATGAAGCCGGCGACGAACAACGTTGCGGGATCTTGATACACGTCCATCGGCGTACCGACCTGCTCCGCGCGGCCGGCGTTCATGACGATCATCCGGTGCGCCAGCGTCATCGCCTCGACTTGGTCGTGTGTGACGTAAAGACTCGTCGTCTGCAATCGCCGGTGCAGTTTCTG
>Ga0136617_10006218_pt1 | contig 10683 bp, 5 predicted proteins | sample AntDrymUQ3222106_2_FD_129672 | JGI IMG/M metagenome (GOLD analysis project Ga0136617, IMG submission 129672) | Polar desert sand microbial communities from Dry Valleys, Antarctica - metaG UQ322 (21.06) | ecosystem: Environmental > Terrestrial > Soil > Desert | place: Antarctica: Dry Valley...
CGTCGTCACGGCGGCCGACCTGAGGGCCGGGTCCAACCCCGCCACGCCGCTGCTGCAGGCCCGGCAGCTGTGGCTCGACGGCCTGCTCAGCGACCTGCGCGGAGGGCGGAAGACCGTACCGGTACCACCGCCCACGCCGACCCCCCAGCCTCCTCCCGCCGGGGATCAGCTGGCCGGGGATCAGCTGGCCGGTGACGATGCCGCCGCCCGCGACGCCGCCGACCCGCTGGCCCGCTTCGACGAGATCCTCGAGAGCTGGGTCGCTCCGGTGCGCACTCTAGAACCCCTGCGGAACGCTCACAGCGCGGGTGAGTCGGTGACCGCCGATCTCGACCGGCTGCAGCTCGGCTTCGCCGCGTTCGACCGGCTGATGGCCCTTCGCGCGCTCGCCGCGGGCACGGCCATCACCGACGTGGGCTGGGAGGACGTCTTCGCGATCGTCATCGGCGTGCAGAGGCTCCGGATCCGAGAGGAGTGGTGCCAAGCCGAGCAGGGCCTCGGCCTGTACGTCGGTCCCGCCCACTTCGAGGTCACCGAACCGCTGCGCCCCGGTGCGCCACCGTCGCGGTGGAGGGTCGACCCCCGGGCCCGGCGGCGATTCCGCACCAGGCTGCAGGGGCGGGTGGAGCAGGAGCGGACCGCCAGGCAGGCCTTCGCGTCGGCGATCGCCGGTGCCGAAGAGGACGCGCTCCCCGGCCTGCGCGACGGCCTGATGCTGGCGCTGACGCCGCTCGCGCCCGCGGACGCGTCCGCGCTGGCCGACCGGCTGCTGCTCGACGTGATGGCGGACGGCTCGACAAGGCTGACTCGGGTCGACCAGGCGATCCAGACCCTGCAGGCGTTGATCCTGGGCGTCCGCACCGGCACCGTCCCGGGCTGGTCCCGCGCGGACAACAACCAGCCGGAAAGCGTGTTCGACGAAGAGCTGCGCTGGATGGGCTCGTACGCCAACTGGCACGCCGCGATGCAGGTCTTCCTCTACCCGGAGAACCACCTACAGCCCACCCTACGGCCGCCGGAGGAGTGGTCGGACGACTTCTCGTCCCTGGTGAGTCGTCTGCGATCCAGGCGTCCGCTGACCCCGGAAGAAGCGGCTGACATCGCTGGCGACGAGTTCTCGCTGACGCTCAAGCGGACCCGCCAGGACCTCGAGGCACATCGCGTCGTGATCAAGCAGGCCATCGACCCGCTCGGCAGCACCCCGATCGCCAAGCTCAAGGCCATCCCGAGGTCGGTCAAGGAGAAGTTCTACTTCGTGCCGGTGACGATCGCGCTCGAACTACACCGGTCCGGTCAGTACCTCGCCGCGCTGGACTGGTTCCGGATGATCTACGCCTACGACCTTCCAGCGACCAAGCGCAAGATCTACGAGGCGCTGACGTTGGAGCGCAGCCCACACCCCCCGGCCCACCAGCTGGTGTACGAGCGCAACATTCTGTGGCTTGCCCAGACGCTGAACCCGCACGATGTCGTGGACGAGTCGTACCAGGCCATGGCGAGCGCCCGGTACGACGTCCACACCCGGTTCGTGGTCCACGCCATCGTGCGGTGCCTGCTGGACTTCGCCGAGTCCGAGTTCGTGCAGGACACCAACGAGTCCCTGCCGCGAGCTCGAGCGCTCTACCTGGAGGCACTAGACCTGCTCGCGTTGCCCGAGCTGAACCCCGCCAAGGTCGACCAGCTCACCCCGAACGAGGTGATCACGTCGCTGCGGTGGCGCGCCCAGGCCGGCCTGGCCAAGTTGCGCACCGGCCGGAACTTCGCGGGCCTGACCCGGCAGGTCGAGACGGCGCCTCCGGCAGGGCAGAGCGGGCTGCTGGTCCCGCTGGCGGCGGGCAGTGGTCCCTTCGGGTCCGGCTCGCTGCGGGCGTTCCAACCCACGCCGTACCGGTTCGGCACGCTGATCGAACGGGCCAAGCAGTTGGCGGGGATCGCGCAGCAGGTGGAGCAGTCCTATCTGGCCGCCATCGAGAAGTACGACGCCGAGCGGTACGCGCTGTTCAAGGCCCAGCAGGACATGGCGCTGGCGCATGCCCAGGTCGAGCTGCAGGACTTCCGGGCCCAGGAGGCGGCGGACAGCGTCGTGCTCGCCGAGCTGCAGCAGGACCGGGCCGCGTTCCAGGTGCAGGAGTACCAGGAGCTGCTCGACGCGCCGATGAACCACTGGGAGCGAGAGCTGCTCGACGACTACGGCGACGCGTTGGTGGCCCGGAACTGGATCGCCGGCATGGACGCCGCGATCACGATCAGTCAGGCAGCGGCCTCGATGGCCAGTCTGACGGGTGCGGTCTTCTCCTTCGGCGCGGCGCCCATTGCACACGCGGTGACCATGGCGATGGCGGCTACCCGGTTCGGCTTCACCGTCGATCTCAACAACATCGAGGCCGACGTCCAACGCCACTCGCTGCACGCCAGCGTGGAGAACCGCGTGCGGGAATGGACCCTGCAACAGGGCCTGGCCCGCAAGGACAAGGGGATCAGCGACCAGCAGTACCAGCTGGCGCTGGACCAGAGCGCCATCGTCGCCCAGGAGGGTGTGATCGCGCAGCTGCAGCTGGCCCAGGCCGAGTCGACGATCGCTTTCCTGGCCAACAAGTTCACCAACGTCGACCTCTACGACTGGATGGTCGGGGTGCTGCAAGGGGTGTACGGCTACTTCCTGCGCCAGGCCACCTCGGTGGCCCAGCTCGCCCAGGCCCAGCTCACCTTCGAGATCCAGGAGCGGGTGCCAGCGGTGATCCGGCGGGACTACTGGCAGCCTTCCGACGACAACTCGCCGACCGCGCCGGCCGACCGCAACCGGGACCGGGCCGGCCTCACCGGATCCGCCCGGCTGCTGCAGGACGTCTACCAGCTCGACCAGTTCGCCTTCGAGAACAACAAGCGCAAGCTGCAGCTCACCAAGACCTTCTCGCTCGCCCAGATCGCGCCGCTGGAGTTCCAGCAGTTCCGGAGTATCGGAGTGATGTCGTTCGCGACGCCCATGCGGCTGTTCGACGAGGAGTTCCCGGGGCACTACCTGCGGCTGATCAAGCGCGTGCGCACCTCGGTGGTGGCGCTGGTGCCGCCGCAACGCGGCATCCGGGCGACGCTGTCCAACCAGGGCGTGTCCCGGGCGGTCGTCGGTGGTGGCAACTTCCAGACCGTGCGGCTCACCGGCGAGCCGGAGTCGGTGGCGTTGACCTCGCCCGCGGGCTCGGCCGGCGTCTTCGAGCTCGACGCGCAGCCGGAGCTGTTGCTGCCGTTCGAGCTCAGCGGCGTCGACTCGATCTGGACGCTGGAGATGCCGAAGGCGGCCAACCCGTTCGACTTCCGGACCATCGCCGACGTGCTCGTCACGTTCGAGTACACGGCCCTGGCGAGCGCGGACCATCGAGCCAAGGTGACCCAGCAACTGGATCGCACAACCACGGCAGTACGGGCCTACAGCATCCGGGACCAGTTCCCGGACCAGTGGTACGACCTGCACAACCCGCCGCAGGCGGACTCGCCGATGGTGGTGGACTTCGACGTGACCGCGGCGGACTTCCCGGCCAACGTCGACGAGATCACGAGCACCCAGTTGACCCTGTTCGTGGTCCCAGCGCGCTCGGCTGACCAGGATGTCGTCCAGCGAACCCCCATGCGGGCATCGCTGGCGCTGACACCGGTCGGCGGCACCCAGATCGAGGGCACGGCCACCTCCACCACCGACGGCATCATCAGCACCCGAATCGGCAACGCCGCCGCGTGGCTGCCGATGCTGGACCGGCCACCTGTCGGCGCCTGGCGGCTGGCGTTCCCGGAGGCGGACAAGGTCCGGGAACTGCTGGAGAGCGAGACCATCGCTGACATCGCGTTCATCGTCACCTACCAGGCCCGGCTCCCGGACTGGCCACTGTAGGCGGTCAACCGGACGTCGCCGCCGAACGGCGGTAAGACGCAGAACGCGGGCGGCTGGACGGCAACCCCACCTGGACCGGCGTGCAGCTCGTCGTCGGACCGCTGACCGGCGGCAAGGTCGACTGGTACCTCTTCGGCATCCGGATCCCGCCGGGGATCCACACGTTGCACCTGCGGGCCCGGGAACGCCGACATGGTCCCGAAGGGCCAGTCGCTGGAGTCGGCCACCGTCGACCTCAAGGTCTCCGTCACCGAGAAATACAAGCCGAAGGATCCGAACGGTCCGGGAGTACTACAGCAGCCTGGTCGACTTCGTCGTCCGCCGGCTCACGCTGAACGGCGTCGCGGTCTCCGCCGGCTCGCTCGGCACCGCCCTGTTCCAGCCCTTCCAGCCGCTGCTCGGCAGCGACCCGGTGCGGCCGGCGCCGCAGGTGGCCCAGCTCCGGATCACCCTGGGCGTGCTGCGCGGACACTTCGACCGGGGGGTCGAGCTCACGACGGATCCGACCAAGGCGGCCCAGGCCGCCGCCGCCCGCGGTGCCGCCGAGGTGGCGTACCGGCGGCTGGCGTACGAGTCGATCCTGCGCCGGCTCGGCACCAGCGTGGACGAGCTCGCCGCCGCGCTGCGCACCGAGCCGGCGATCCGGCTGGCCCTGGCGAACCGGCTGGGCATCGACCTGGTCGAGCGCCGCGCGGGGAACGGGCCGCCGCAGAGCAACCTGACGCAGTTCCTCCTCCCGCCGGACGGGACCACGGGGCCCGCGCTGGAGCGGCTCTTCGGCGTGGTCGACCTCGACGGCGACCCGGGGCGGGAGACCGAGAACGACCCGGTGCTGCTCGAGCTGCAGCTGCTCCGGCTGGAGTCGATCTGGAAGGCGCAGGACCGGGACGCCGCCATCCCGATCGTCGACCCCGACGTGATCGCCGAGGACGACCTGCGGCCCGGTGTCCTCCCGGCCGAGAAACTGCTGCGGGCTCGGCAGACCTGGCTGGACAGCCTGCTGGAGACGCTGCGGTCCTTCGGCTACAAGTCGGCGCCGGTGCCGCCGCCCACGCCGGTCCCGCCGACACCGCCGGACAGCCGCCTGGCCCGGCCTTCACAACCCGCTCGGCCGGCTCGACGAGATGCTGGGCGTGATGCTGGCGCCGGTGCGCGAGCAGCAGCGGATCGAGGCCGCGAAGGAGATCGTCGACGGCGACTGGGAGGATGTGTACGCGATCCTCGTCCAGATACGGAAGGAGCGCGCGCGGGAGAGGTGCGACACCGGGCGCGGCGCCGGGCTGCACCTCGGCCCCGCGTACTTCGTGGTCGGGGACGTGCAGCGGCCCGGTCCGGCGCTGTCGCCCTGGCGGACCGTGGCCGGCAATGTTGGCGCACCGTCCTGGCTTATGAGATGTTCAGGTCCCGGCGAAGGCGCTCAGCTCGGCGGCCAGGGACGCACCGACCCGGGCATGTAGCCGGGTGCCGTCGCCGGTGTGGCTCTCGGCCAGCACCTCGCCGTCGTCATGCACCCGCGAGACGAGATCACCCCGTGTGTAGGGCACCAGCACATCGACCTCGATGTCCGGCCGCGGCAGGCGCCCCTCGATTTCCTCGACCAGCGGCTCGATCCCCTCGCCCGTCCGCACGGACACGAAGCAGGCGCCCGGCAGCACGCTGCGCAGCCGGTCGAGGACATCCGGCGCTGCGGCGTCGATCTTGTTGACCACGATCAGCTCCGGCACGTGCGACGCGTCGATATCCTCGAGCACCTCGTGCACGGCGTTGACCTGCGACTCCGGGTCGGGATGCGCCCCGTCGACGACGTGGACGATCAGGTCGGACTGGGCCACCTCCTCAAGCGTCGACCGGAACGCCTCGACCAACTGGTGCGGCAGGTGCCGGACGAAGCCGACGGTGTCGGTCAGCGTGTACGTACGGCCGTCGGCCGTCTCCGCGCGTCGTACCGTCGGGTCGAGGGTCGCGAACAGCGCGTCCTCGACCAGCACGCCCGCCCCGGTGATCCGGTTAAGCAGCGAGGACTTGCCGGCGTTGGTGTAGCCGGCGATCGCCAACCCGGGCACGTGATGGCGGTCGCGCTCCTGGCGCTGGACCTCCCGTGCCGTGCCCATCTCGCGGATGTCACGGCGCAGCTTCGACATCTTGGTACGGATCCGCCGCCGATCGGTCTCGATCTTGGTCTCACCGGGGCCACGGGTGCCGATGCCGCCACCGCCGGCGACCCGGCCACCGGCCTGCCGGGACATCGACTCACCCCAGCCGCGCAGCCTCGGCAGCATGTACTGCAACTGAGCCAGCTCCACCTGCGCCTTGCCCTCACGGCTGCGGGCGTGCTGGGCGAAGATGTCGAGGATCAGCGCGGTCCGATCGATCACCTTGACCTTGACGACCTCTTCCAGCTGGCGCAGCTGGCCGGGTGACAGCTCGCCGTCGCAGACAACGGTGTCGGCGCCGTCGGACAACACGATCGTGCGCAGCTCCTTGGCCTTGCCGGAGCCGATGTAGGTCGCCGGGTCGGGCCGGTCGCGGCGCTGGATGATCCCGTCGAGAACCAGCGAACCCGCGGTCTCGGAGAGCGCCTTCAGCTCGATCAGGGAGTTCTCGGCGTCGAGCAGCGTACCGGCGGTCCATACCCCGACCAAGACCACCCGCTCCAGCCGCAGCTGGCGGTACTCGACCTCGGTGACGTCGGCGAGCTCCGTCGACAGTCCCGCGACACGGCGCAGCGCCTGCCGGTCAGCCAGGTCGAGCTGGTCGCCGTCATCTGAGGGTTCGGTAAGCAGATCGTGCGGCACGACGTCGAATGGCTCGGGCCGGCCGGGCTCTGCGGGGAGGCTCATCATCGCTCTCGATGGTGTCACGCCGCGTAGCGTGAAGCACCTCTGTTTCGGGGTACGAAAGCCCACAACAGCAAAGTTGACCGTGGAGGAGTCCATGTCGGTCGAAGTGACCGGACCGCAGGTCCCCGGCTACGACGAGGTGCTCACGCCCGAGGCCCTGAGCTTCCTCGAGTCGTTGCAACGCCACCACGGCCCTCGGCGCGCGGAATTACTCGATGCTCGCCAGTCCCGGCAGCAGGACATCTCCGCGGGCGGGACGCTGGATTTCCGGCCCGACACCAAGGACGTACGACAGAGCGACTGGCGGGTGGCCGAGCCGGCGCCTGGTCTGGCCGATCGGCGGGTCGAGATCACCGGACCCACCGACGCCAAGATGACGATCAACGCGCTCAACTCCGACGCCTTGGTGTGGCTCGCGGACTTCGAGGACGCCAACTCCCCCCTGTGGGAGAACATGGTCGGCGGCCAGCTCAACCTGCGTAACGCCCTCGACCGCAAGATCGACTTCAGCAGCCCGGAAGGTAAGTCGTACGCCCTCAAGGACACCGGCGATCTCGCCACCATCGTCGTGCGCCCGCGCGGCTGGCACCTGCCCGAAAAGCACGCGCTGGTCGACGGCGAGCCGATGTCGGGCAGCCTGTTCGACTTCGGGCTGTACTTCTTCCACTGTGCGCAGCGGCAGATCGACGCCGGCAAGGGCCCGTATTTCTATCTGCCCAAGATGGAGAGTCATCTCGAAGCGCGGCTGTGGAACGACGTGTTCGTCCAGGCGCAGGACCTGCTGGGCATCGGTCAGGGCACGATCCGCGCGACGGTGCTCATCGAGACGATCCCCGCCGCATTCGAGATGGAGGAGATCCTCTACGAGCTGCGGGAGCACTCCGCGGGCCTCAACGCAGGCCGATGGGACTATCTGTTCAGCATCATCAAGGTGTTCCGTACCCGCGGCGAGGCATTCCTCGTACCCGACCGCAATTCGGTCACGATGACCGCACCGATGATGCGGGCCTACACCGAGCTGCTGGTACGCACCTGCCACAAGCGTGGGGCGCACGCGATCGGCGGGATGGCCGCCTTCATCCCCAGCCGCCGCGACCCGGACGTCAATGACCAGGCGATGGCCAAGGTGCGTGCCGACAAGGAGCGCGAGGCCAGTGACGGCTTCGACGGCTCCTGGGTGGCGCACCCGGATCTGGTGCCGCTGTGCCGTGAGATCTTCGACTCCGTGCTGGGTGAGCGGCCCAACCAGCTCGACCGCACCCGCGACGACGTGCAGGTTACGGCAGAGCAGATCCTCGACGTGCGCTCAACGCCGGGCGACATCACCGAAGAGGGTCTGCGCAACGACGTGAGCGTGGGCCTGCAATACCTCGCATCCTGGGTGAAGGGCTCGGGTGCCGTGGCGATCTTCAACCTGATGGAGGACGCCGCGACCGCCGAGATCTCCCGGTCGCAGATCTGGCAGTGGCTGCACAACGACGTGACCCTGACCAACGGTGACACGGTCACCAGGGACCTCGTGGAGCGCCTCGTCGACGAAGAGATCGCCAAGCTCGCTGACCCCGAGGCCTACACAGAGGCGCGCGAATTGTTCGTCGAGGTGGCGCTGGCCGACGACTTCGTCGACTTCCTGACGCTGCCGGCCTATGAGCGGATGCCGTAAGATGCCCCCGGGTGCGGTGCAGGCGCTGGCCGACCGGCTGGGCCCGCTGCTGGACCCGGGTGCGGTGCTCAGTGACCGCCAGCAGTTGCGCACGTACGAGTGCGACGGCCTCGCTCACTTCCGGGTGACGCCGGCGCTCGTGGTCTTTCCCCGGACGACGGCGCAATGCCAGGCAGTGGTACGGGTGTGCGTCGCCGAGGGTGTGCCCTACGTCGCCCGGGGCTCTGGGACCGGCCTGTCGGGGGGAGCCCTGCCGCATGCCGACGGCGTCCTCATCGTCACCGCGCAGATGCGCACCATCCACGAGATCGACATCCCCAACCAGCGTGCCGTCGTCGACCCCGGCGTGGTCAACCTGGATGTCACGCGCGAGGCGATGCCGCACGGCTACTACTACGCCCCAGACCCGTCCAGCCAGCAGATCTGCTCCATCGGCGGCAACGTCGCGGAGAACTCCGGTGGCGCCCACTGCCTGAAGTACGGCTTCACCGTCAACCATGTGACCGGGTGCGAAGTGGTCACGCCCGACGGCGAGATCGTCGAGATGGGAGGCAAGGCGGTCGACTCCCCCGGCTATGACCTGCTAGGTGCCTTCGTCGGCGCCGAGGGGACGCTCGGCATCACCACCAAGGTGACACTGCGCCTGCTACGGGCGCCGGAGGTCGTCCAGACGTTGCTGGCTGGGTTTGCCGGTACGGACGACGCCGGTGCCGCGGTGACGGCGATCATCTCCGCCGGCGTGGTGCCGGCCGCCGTGGAGATGATGGACGCGCTGGCCATCGAGGCAGCGGAGGCCGCTGTCCAGTGCGACTATCCCGAAGGCGCCGGTGCGGTGCTGGTCGTGGAGTTGGACGGGCCGGCGGCCGAGGTCGAGCACACCTTTGCCGCGGTGCGGCGGCACTGCCGTGACAACGGCGCCTTCGAGATCCGGGTCGCCGTCGATGCCGCCGAGCGCGCGCTGTTCTGGAAGGGCCGCAAGTCGGCTTTCGCGGCCGTCGGCCGGATCAGCCCTGACTACATCGTCCAGGACGGCGTCATCCCTCGTACCGCTTTGTCTGAGGTGTTGCGCCGGATCTCGGCGCTGTCGTCGGACAGCGGGGTACGGGTGGCCAACGTGTTCCACGCAGGCGACGGCAACCTGCATCCGCTCGTACTCTTCGATGAGACGATCGAGGGCCAGGCCGAGCGGGCGGAGGAGATCTCCGGTGCGATCCTCGACCTGTGCATCGAGCACGGCGGATCGATTACCGGCGAGCACGGCGTGGGCGCCGACAAGATGATTTACATGCCGCGGATGTTCACCGACGACGACCTCGTCACCATGCAGTTGCTGCGCTGTGCCTTCGACCCGCCCGGCCTCTGCAACCCGGGGAAGATCTTCCCGACCCCACGGTTGTGCGGCGAGGTCCCCGGCCGCCACAAGGGGACGCACCCGCTGGCCGAGGCCGGAGTTGCCGATGTCTTCTGAGGTCTTGGCACCGGCATCGCCCGAGCAGGTGGCCGAGATCATGCGGCACTCGGCTCGCGTCGGGTCGATCGTTGTCCCGCGCGGGGCCGGTACCAAGCTGGACTGGGGGCGCCCACCATCCACAGTGGACCTGCCCCTGGATCTGTCCCGGCTGGACACCGTGCTCGAGCATGCGGCCGGCGATCTGGTCGTACGAGTCGAGGCCGGCGTGCGGTTGGCCGATCTGACCAAGGTCTTGGGGCCCGCCGGGCAGCGTCTGGCGATTGACGAGGTGGTCCCTGGATCGACGATCGGCGGCGTGATCTCCACGGGGCTGTCGGGTCCGTCGCGGCTGTTGTACGGCGCGGTCCGTGACCTGTTGATCGGCATCACCGTGGTGCGCGCCGACGGTGCGGTGACGCACAGCGGCGGCAAGGTCGTGAAGAACGTCGCCGGCTACGACCTCGGCAAGCTCTACACGGGCGCGTTCGGCACGCTTGGGGTGATCACCGAGGCGATCTTCCGACTGCACCCGCTGCCCGAGCGGACGGCCTGGGTCAGTGCCACGCTGGCCGACGAGGCATCGGCCGGTACCGCCGTCGCCGCGGTGCTCGAGTCGCAAGTGGTGCCCTCGGCAGTTGAGGTGGCTCGTGACGAGCCGGCCGGGCCGGTCACCGTAACGGTGCTGCTGGAAGGGGTCGCTCCCGGCGTCGAAGCCCGCGCCGCAGCCGTCACCGCCCTGCTCGGCCGGGACGCCACGACCGCGGACGCGCCACCGCCGTGGTGGGGCACGCTGCCCGGCCCGACGATCGTCAAGCTCACCGCCGAGATCGCCGCCGTGCCGCGAATC
>Ga0136617_10006219_pt1 | contig 10682 bp, 17 predicted proteins | sample AntDrymUQ3222106_2_FD_129672 | JGI IMG/M metagenome (GOLD analysis project Ga0136617, IMG submission 129672) | Polar desert sand microbial communities from Dry Valleys, Antarctica - metaG UQ322 (21.06) | ecosystem: Environmental > Terrestrial > Soil > Desert | place: Antarctica: Dry Valley...
CACTGTCTTGCCTGCGCGGAGACTGACGAGAAGTGCAGGGAGATCGAGGCGGGTGATGAGGCGGGTGCCGTCGAGTTGTTCAAAGCCTTGTCCGTCGAGCGGCGCCGCGAAGTGCTGCGGCGGTTGGGGGAGCGCAATCACTTGCCGGCGGCGACTGTCGGCACCCTTTTCGGCGTGGCCGGCGGGCCGGACGCAGCGTAAGAAAGGCGGGAAGAAGTAACCCGTCAGGGGAGGAGAATCGTTATGAGTACCGGGACCATCCTGATCATTATTTTGATTCTGCTGCTGGTCGGCGCGGCGCCCGCGTGGCCGCACAGCCGGGGCTGGGGTTACTACCCGAGCGGCGCGCTCGGCGTCATCCTGCTCATCGTCATCATCCTGCTGCTGATGGGGCGACTCTGAGGCGAGCGCGGCGGGCGGTGAACAAATACGCGGTCTATACCGGCGCACGGATTTATCACCTGATGCGCGACGAGAAGAGTACGAAGTGCGGCGTGCGGGTGTTTACGTCGGACTCTGCCCACCGCGATCACGGCTACGGGTCGTCGTTGCAGGTAGTGGAGAGCATCCCCGACGGGTTGCGACCCTGCCAGCATTGTTTAGGTGTGAGCAGTCTGAAGAAAGGCGGCAAGCAATGACCACGAACAAGCGGCGGGAGGCCGGCAGGCGCGCCTTCCCGAAAGACACTAAGCCCGCGCTGCGGCTCGTCCGGCCAGCGTCGGAGTGTTCAACTACCGACCTCGCACTTAACACCTCGCGTGAGGTGAAAGAACTGCTGCGCGGCATGAAGCCGAAGCGGAAGGTCGTCAAGGACACGAGCGGCCCCGACGCCGCATGAGAAAGGCGGGAAGAGGTGATGGCCGACGAATACCAGACCAAGCCGACGCTGGAGACGATCCTCGAGCGCATCAACGCGGTGGCGCAGACGGTGGAGGGTCTGCGCGCTGAGATGGAGCAACGGTTCGACGCGCTTGACGTGCGCCTTGATCGCATTGAAGGCGTAGCTTTCGAGACGAAGGGCAACTTCCACACCCTGCGCGCCGACTTCAATGAACTGCGGGCGGCGCTCAGGGAACACTTCCCGGTTGTGAAGTAAGAGCGAAAACCCCGGCAGAAGCGGGTGTGACAAGGTGTGACCACGCCTTTGTCACAGTTGGCGCACATGGCACAGACGAAGAACAAACAAGAGGCCGCCGCGCACGTCGGCGTCAGTGTCCGCACCCTGCTGCGGCTGGTGGATCAAGGCAAGCTCGCGCACCTGCCGAAGCGCCGCCCGGCGGACGAGACGCTCTTCGACGTGGCCGAACTGGATCGCTACCGGCGCGAGGTGGCGGCGGCGGCGGCGCGCGTCGTCAGCGGTGTTGTCATACCCGGCACACCCGGCACACTTGACGCACCCGCAAGAAACCAAGCATTAGCGCGCCGCAACGGGCGTGTGTCACTCGCACCTGTCACACTTGACGCGGGTGACGCACTTGACACACCGGCAATGCGTGATCGCATGTTGGCGGCGTTCGAGGCGATGGCTTCGCCGGTCAGACTCGCCGACAAGTTGACGCTCTCACTCACGGAAGCCGCGCTTTTGTCCGGCCTCTCGCGCAGCCACTTACGCGCGGCCATCGCAGAGAAGAAACTAAAGGCGCGCATTATCGGCCGCGGCTTCAGGGTGAAGCGCAGCGATCTTGAGGTTTACGTCACGAAGCTGTGAGCCAAAAGTTGGGCTGGTGGCAGAGGCGGCGACTGTGGGAGTGCCCGGCTTGCGCGTCGCAATACATCCGGCGGTTGAGGCGGCGGCTGCCGTGGCAGTTCGCCCTCGCTTGGTGCGGCGCCTACCGCTACCAGTGCGCTAATTGCGGGCGCAGGTTCTACCTGTTCAATCGGTGAAGCACTGCAACCCTAGATAATTGCGTAGCGAAGTTATGATGACATAGGTTGACACTTTCGGCCCGCCTCACCCGCGTCCAGCTAACGCGGGGACAAGTCGCCACCCTGTGTGACCGCGCGGGCCGGATACTTAAACAGGTAAGAGGCAGAGCAGGGATGCCACACGAGCTAGTCAACAACGTCGAGCCTGTAGCAATCGAGTCGTTCGAGTGCAAAGTAACGGCGAACGTGTGGGCAACGATAGATCGGGAAGCTAACCAGCTCAACCTTTGGCTGGACCTGCGTGTCCGCACTCCGGATGGTAATCCAATCGAAGCCCCGAGCGGGCATCTGGCCGAAGACCCTGCCAACCATACGTCCGTCTCCCTCAAGTTGTTAGACTCTGAAGAAAAAATCAGAGTTTTCGTGCGGGGCGTGCGTGACCGCTTCGCGGCATACGGCCCACTGCTATTGGCAATGGGCGGGGCAGAATACTTGAACGCGGTAGCTGAGCTTCAATCTAATGGTCTGGCGCCTAACCATTGGGACAACGTTGATGAGAAGACTTTAATTGCTGAACATTTGAGTCAGACCGAACACATTCTGAGATTGGTTTACGGTGTGCAGGATGAAGTCAAATCTACCCGTCTATCGCGGATGAACAAGAGGGAACTTGAGATCATGATCCGGAATGCGCTTGCCGTTATTCCAAAGCCGGCTCGCTCACGTAGGAAAGTATTTGAGGTGCTAAAAACCGCCCACGGAGAGAATGCTCCTGAGACTGAGGATGCCTTCCGTAAAATGCTAGAAAGAAAGGGCATAGATTGGAAAACACTCAAAGTGGACACGCCGTAGCGTTTTGTCCACTTTGAAAGTGGACATAATAGCCTTCAAGTGTCCATTAAATAACTACTTAGCCTATTGACAAGAGGACACGCAGCGCACGATAATGCGCCTGTGCTCAGATTGAAAGAATTGAATGCTGCTGAATGCAGCAACGCCGCGCAAACTTTCCTAGGGCCGCGCGGCGCTGAGCTTCTTATTTGACAGGACCGGCGGGGCCGACCTGACATATTGTGGGCATCTTAGACGGAAAATTTCCCTTTTGTCTAGCCCCCTCGTTCAGGTCCTCCCGCCGACACTTTCAATAAAAGTTACAGGCTGAGCATTACTGGCTAGGTTTCATTCTAGCTTGAGGGGCCAACATGCAGCAGCTTCTGGACGACCGGCATATACCGACCCTGACGACTACGAAAGTTGCCAAACGACTGGGAATTTCCGTGCCGACAGTGAAAAGACTTGCCGAGCGTGGCGAACTGGCCGGCTACAAAATTGGCGGTTGGTATCGGTTCGCTCCGTCTTCTGTTGAAGATTATCTAAACCGCCATGTACGACCCCTCGCCGCTTAAGGAAAACGCGAAAGCCGCCTAGCTAAACTCAAAACCCGATCACGCCGCGCCTGTAGGCAGGGCAGGATCATAACTGAACAGGAGACTAAATCATGCCGGAAATTCGCGATGTGTACCGTGGCCGTTATTTGACGGTTCAAGACTTGGGGGGCCGACCAATGGAGATGACGATCACGAGTTGTGATCTGGAACCTGTTGGAATAGCCCGCGAGGAAAAGTTGGTGTTGCAGTTTCGCGAAGACGATCGCGGACTCCCGTTGAACGTCACGAATGCCAAGTCGATTCAAAAAATCTTGGGCGCCAGCAACACTGACCTGTGGAAGGGAAAACGAGTCGAACTTTACCCGGCAAAAACTGACTTCAAAGGCGAGTCGGTTGATTGTGTGAGGGTTCGCCCCGTTACAGAGTCAGCGTTCCACGACCGGGCTGCGTGAAGACGCGAGTCCTTATAGACCGAGGGCCGCTTGAGCGACGAACTCAAACGGCCCTCAAAACTAACTACAGGTGACACTATGAGTATAAACCAAAAAGCCTCTGAAGGAAACACAAAACCGCCAAACTCGCCGCCGAAAGAGGAAAAACCCTTAAGCAGCGGCCACCTAAAAATGCTGCGCGAAGAGTCGGGCATTAGCGACGAAGTGATCGCCGCCCGCGGCTACCGGACAGTAACCGACACGGAAGAGTTGGCGACGCTCGGCTTCACCCGCGCGCAACGAAACGTGCCGGGCTTACTGCTCCCCGGCTACGCACCCGACGGCAGCAACGGCTTCTGCTGCTACCGCCCCGACATACCGCGCGTCAAAGAAACCGCCCGCCGCAACCCGGACGGCAGCCGCAAGAAACGAGTTTTGAAGTACGAGATTCCGTTCAACTCCGGCGTCCGGGTGGACTGCCCGCCCGTTTGCCGCGAACGCATGAAAGACCCGCGCGTTACGCTGTGGATCACGGAAGGGACCAAGAAGGGCGACGCGCTGGCGAGTCGCGGGCTGTGCGCGATCTCACTCAACGGCGTCTGGAATTTCAAAGGCAAGAACGAGTTTGGCGGCGTCACGCTACTCGCCGATTTTGACTACATAGCCTTCAATGACCGTGAAGTGCGGATCGTCTATGACTCGGATGTGATGCAGAAGCCGGAAGTGAGGGCGGCGCTGGATCGGCTGATAGAACACATGCGCCGCAAGGGGGCGCGCGTCAAGGCGGTTTACCTCCCTAACAGTGGGGGCGGCAAAACCGGCGTTGACGATTACCTAGTAACTCATACCGTCGAAGAGTTGGAGGCGTTGGTTGACGCGCCGAAGCCGCAGGCGCAGCCCGCCCCGACAGTTGTCGAGTTGTTGGACGACGCGCCGCTCGCGCTCCGCAGGCCGCTCGCGCTAGTCAACGGGCGGGCTTACGCGGCGATCTGGCCGCACGCCAAGGTGACTGTCACGGAAACCGTTGACGGCGAGGGCAACATAAAGAAGTGCAGCCCGCCGTTGGAGAAGGTTGAACGGCGGCTCTGTGTTGTGCGCGACGACGGGATTATTTTCGGTTACGGGGAGAAAGACCTTTCCGAGCTTGGGCTTGACGTGCAACTGAAGGAAGTCCCGCCCGGCGACAGGCTGTGGTCAACCGTCGGTGTCAAGTCTTTCCTCGGCGGGCGGCGGCCAGACGCGGCTGATGTTTTTAACCGCGTCGTCGATTGCGTTGACGCCTTCATCGACTTCAACAAGAGTCTGGCCGATCAGCGCACGATGTCGGAGATGGTCGGCTGCTACGTGCTGGCGACGTGGTTTTTGGACGCCTTCAACGTCGCCGGTAATTTGTGGCCGAACGGCGAGAAGGGCAGCGGCAAAACTCAGCTCTTGATCGTGGCCGCACGGCTTGGCTACCTCGGCCAAGTGATACTCGCCAGCACGTCGCTGGCCGTCATGCGCGACATGGCGAATTACGGCGCGTTTCTCGCCTTCGACGACGCCGAGAATTTGTCAGACCCGAAGAAAGTTGACCCGGACAAAAGGACGTTGCTGCTGGCCGGCAACCGGCGCGGCAACACGATTGCGCTGAAGGTGCAGGGGCCGGACAAGTCGTGGGTCACGGAACACGTTGACACTTACAGCGCCCGCGCCTTCTCAGCCATCCGCCTGCCCGACTCGACTCTAGCCAGCCGCACCGTCGTCGTCCCGCTCATCCGCACGCCGGATCGGAAGCGGGCCAACGCCGACCCGTCCGATCCGAACGCTTGGCCGCACGGCCAGCGGCAGTTGATTGACAACTTGTGGGCACTGTCTTTAACCAACTTGAGGGCGCTCGGCTCATTTGAGGCGCGCGTGAATGAGGCCGCGACTCTCACGGGGCGCAACTTGGAGCCGTGGCGCGCGCTGCTGGCAGTCGCCCTGTGGCTTGACGAGAACGGCGTCCCCGGCCTTTGGCAGCGGATGGAAGGGTTATCCGTCAGCTACCAAGAGGAGCGGCAAGACATGGACACGGCTGACTTAACGATTCTAGTCATTCGCGCCCTCTGTGCTGTTGCCGGGTGTGACATTAGTGACGTTTGTGACATTAGTGACGTTAGCAAAGAGGATGTCATTTGGCAGCTTAAAACGTCACAGATCACAGAATCCGCCAAACGCATTGCTGAGGAGCGGGAACTGGACATCGACACCGAACACATTACTTCGCGCCGGATCGGGCGCACTCTCGGTAAAATGCGCTTCAAAAAGGCACGAGAGGCGGGCAAAGGTACTCGTTTGTGGCAAGTCAGTCTAAGCGAACTGAGGGGTTGGATTTGTTCGCAAGGGTTGGCCGTGACAACACAGAGCGGTGAAGAGGCGGCCTCAGAAGCTAATGTCACTAACGTCACTGATGTCACTAATGTCACAGACACAGCGGCTCAGGAGGAACCGTTTGAGCCGGGTTTGCGAGCGGACGGCCTTTATGAGTACGAGCGCGGCAAATACTTCTGAGAGGTGAGTATGGGGACAAAGAAATACGCGCCGGAAGACGAGCGGAGGCACGCCGCCGGATTCTTTTTCGCGACGTGTCCGGGCTGCAAAATCATTTGGTCCATGCCGGACCTTCGCGCGAAGGAGCGGCTTGAACAACGGGGCTGCGTCGCCTGCCGTGAGTGCGTTTGCCGCGCGTCAACTAGGAAGGAGGCGGCTTGATAGACGAAAAACGACAACCGACAAGGCCGGCCTTCGAGCCGAACAGGTTTGAAATTGAAAAGCCGGAAGGGGACCAAACGACATGAAGAGGAAAAAAGAAATGGCAGAAGAAAGTAGCCAAGCGCCGGACTTGGCCGGGGAGTACGCCGCGGCGCGCGCGGCCTCGCAGGAACTGATCGACGAGCGCGCCCGCCTCTCCGAGAGACTAGCGCAAGCGTCCGGCGCGGACTTTGACGCCGACCAATTCGTGGCGGCGCGCGAACGCCTTGACCGCCTGCCGGTCTTTATTCTCGGCGCGGAGCTCCGCGCGCAGCGGCTGCGCGTCGCGCTCCTCGAGGAAAAATTGATTTCCGAACAGGAAACCGAGCAGTATCAGCTCGCCGTTACCAACGAATTTTACAAGCGCTTGCAGGCCGCGCAAGCAGCGTACAATGAGGCAGTGAGAGATCGTGACGGCGCACGCACGCAAGTTATGATGTTGCGGGGCGATCTGAGCGCCGCGAAGCGCGAACTGGAGCGGGTGATTCGGGAAAACTCAAAACCACATGCACCAGTTGTTCGCAGCCTTCCTCATGCATTTCGGGCGGCCTGATAGATTCGCGCCGGGCGGGGCGTGCTCGGCGTGCGCCCGGCGTGGCGTGGCGGTCGCCTTTCGTGATGTAGGCGCACGCCCCACAGCCGGCGGGCCGGGCGTCTTCTTCCGGCCCGCCCGGTTCGCCTGATTAGTTTTCGTCCGGTTCTGGCAACTTATGGCAGAGAAAGAGGCGGGTACAAAGCTGACGCGCCAAGGCGGAGCAGGCCATCGCTGCCCTGCTCGAACACCCGACGATTGCCGAGGCCGCGAAAGCCTGCGGCGTGTCGGAGCGGAGCCTGTGGCGCTGGCTCCAACGTGAGGACTTTCAGCGGCGTTACCGCGAGGCGCAGCGCGCCGTCGTCGATTCGGCGATCACTAAGTTGCAGGCCGCCACCGTGCGCGCCGTCGAGACTTTGGAGCGTAACCTAAATTGCGGAAACTTCTTCGCCGAGAACGCAGCGGCGCAGGCGATCCTGACTCACTCGTTCAAGGCGGTGGAGTTGGTGGACATGAAAGAGCGGTTACGGCGGTTGGAGGCGTTGGCAGATGGGCGTGAGCAGACGAAGCGCGGCGTAGGAAAAAGGGGCTGGTAGCGATGGCGGGATAACCGAGGGGGAGGCAGAATGAGCGTAGAGAACAGGATCGCGAGGTTGGAGCGGCAGGCGGGGGCGGGCGGTTGGTGCGCGGCGTGCGACGGCCCGCCGTGTGCTGAGGGGCCTAAGTACGACGAAAGCGTGTGGGAGGCCGCCGCGTCCTTAGAACTTAACGTTGGCTGCGAGCAATGCGGCAGGCCGCGCCGGATTGTGGTCGCCGCAATAAAGCGAAAGATTTCAGAGACGTGACGGGCGGCAGCGGCGGTGACGTCTCGCAAACCGCGACGCCCATATCTAGTGGTCTGCGGTTGATATTGAAAATGAAGAAAAAGGGACCAATTTCGGCACACTGGTCCCCACCACATCTTGCGGACGGGTAGGCTTTCGGCCTGCCCGTTTTCATTATCACCGAACGTAATGACAGTTATCGGATGCGCCGGAAAGAGTGTCAAATCCCCTGTAGGCTAAATAATCCTTGACTCTGCGGCGGCAAAGGCCATACTCTTCGCGGCCAATCTGGCAGTACTCGCCCTTCTGCTACTGTAGCGGCTCGCGCGTTGCCCCGCGCCCGCGCCTGCTGTAGCCCTTGCTGCACGCCTGCGGTGCGGGCCGGCGTCCGCGCACTGCGCAACCTGAAGGAATAACTTGTGCCAGTGCCGCTGAACAACGAAAGGAGAAATCGACATGAGGTGGACAATCAGATTCGGACTCGCGAGCGCGCTGTTGCTGTTCGTCGCCGCAGGACAGGCGCAGGCAGAAGTGATCACATTCGAGAATTTCGCTCCACCGGGAAGCTTAGTGAACATCAATCCTGCGTTTCCTTATAGAGAAGCGGGATTCCAGCTCACTCCTACGAATGGTAACTCTGCCGTCTTCGATGCCGCGGCAGCGGTCGATATGCCCGGAAACGCCACCGATTTCTTCGGCTTTGCCGAGGGCAACGTCATCACGCTCACCAACGTCGCGGGGGTTCCGTTCAACCTTTCCAGCCTCCTGCTCGGGCCCTCTACCATCGCCAGTGGCCCTGTCACTATGACGTTGGTTGGCAACCTCGCTGGCGGCGGCTCGCTCACTAGGACATTCTCACTCTTGACGACCGCGACGCCCGTCACGCTTTCCGACTTCATCAACCTCACCAGCGTCGTCTTCAGAACTACCGACGATGCCGGGATCGACAACATCAACGTCACCCCCGTGCCCGAACCCACCACCATGCTTCTACTTGGCACAGGCCTAGCAGGAGTCGCAGCGCAGGTTCGCAAAAGGCGTGGGGCCAAGAAAAACGAAGAGGTGCAGTAGAAGCAGCGCTGCGGATTACAGCACCACCCGCGGACATCGGAGTTCGCGGGTGGTTTTCTTTTGTAAGCGAACGACCAAACAGACATAATAGGACTTATCCGACGTGCCGCTGATTAGCGTGTGCTATAAAACGCGCTGACGCAGGCGGTAAAAGTCAGCCCTGCCCGGTGTTAGACCGCCAGTGGCGGTAATATTCGTCTCTCGTCGAAAAATACCGCTAGTGGCGGTCTAATGAGCGTTCGGCGGCTTCCTTGAATGTGAGGCATAAACAGGATTGCTAAACGAGCTAACCAAAATTACGAATGAGATTCTTGCCAGCAAGTATTCCGATGCCCGCGTGATTTTTCTGGCAGGCTCGATAATGAGAGGCGAAGGCACGCCTTACTCCGATTTGGATTTAGTCGTCATCTTCAATAAGTTGCCTACTGCTTACCGTGAGTCGTTCTATTTTCAGGGCTTCCCAATTGAAGCGTTTGTACATGACCCGGAAACGCTTAATTATTTTCTCTATGAGATTGACCGCCCATCAGGTATTCCATCGTTGGCGCAAATGATTTTGGAAGGCATTGAGATTCCAGAGTCCAGTGAATTTTCTCAATCGTTGAAGCGACTTGCCGCTTCGGTGATAGAGTCGGGTCCACCCACATTGAGCGATGAAGATATTCGCAAGTTGCACTACAACATAACAAACTTGGTTGATGATGTTCGACAGCCCCGCTCCAAAGATGAACTCATCGCCTCTGGAACGGAGTTGTATGAGGCGTTAGCAGACTATTATTTTCGCACGAATAATCTTTGGTCAGCGAAAGGCAAAGCTATTCCTCGAATCTTGAAACAAGCGGATGCGGATTTATGCTCGCGGTACTGCAATTCCTTTGAAGAGCTATTTGTTGACGGTCATCCTGACAAGGCAATCGTTCTTGCTGAAGAGATGCTACAACCAAAAGGCGGATTCTTGTTTGAGGGGCATAAATTTGATGCGCCGGCAAGTTGTAGAAAACCGCTCGCTTAAACCATACGCGCCGCCGAACAAAGCCTTGCAGCTGACGGCGCGATAGCGTGCTTCTCAAGTAACCTTGTTCCCTCAGATTGAATGCTGATCGCGCGCCGCAGCTGAAGGCCAGCGTTATGCCGCAGGGGTGGAGGAATCTATGTGGGCCTATGATTTCGAATGCGATCAGACGATGGCGGAGATCATCTCGACCCTCAACGAGTCAGGGCCGTGGGAGTGGGTCTGGAGGGATAAAGACGCCTTCGGGCCGTATATTTCTTCCGTGCCGCTCGAAGGCGTGCGCGCCCGGATATACGACCTTGACGGTTACGACAGCAACGGGCCGACCTATACCGCGGACTTCAAGCTGGGCGAGGGGTGTCAGGCCGAGAGGGCGGCAATCGATAGCGTCTTTAGCGAGCTGCTCGGCAAGCTGGCGGCGCGGAACGTGGCGGAAGGTGAAGGCTGCGATTAGCCCGGCGGCCCAACAACGGCATGCACCCGACCGCGAATAGCACGGCTATCATCCGCGAGACGCCATGCCTGTTTAGTTGAATGCGCGGCGGGTGATGCCGGGCGCGGCGTGGTCTGTAGCATAAAGATGGACGGCGCGGCGTAGTTCATAGTAGGCTCGCCGCTATGAGCACAACTACACTGATCATCGTCATCGTCGTGTTACTCCTTCTCTTCGGCGGCGGCTACGGCTATTCCCGCCGCGGACGGTAAGGGCGGGCGCGGGGCGGTAAAAACAACACTTTGCGTAGCAAGACCTGTGCTGGCTCGGAGGCGAAGGTATGCCCACACATG
>Ga0136617_10006220_pt1 | contig 10682 bp, 13 predicted proteins | sample AntDrymUQ3222106_2_FD_129672 | JGI IMG/M metagenome (GOLD analysis project Ga0136617, IMG submission 129672) | Polar desert sand microbial communities from Dry Valleys, Antarctica - metaG UQ322 (21.06) | ecosystem: Environmental > Terrestrial > Soil > Desert | place: Antarctica: Dry Valley...
CGACGCGCGCAGTCGTCGAGTTCAGCTGACCCGCGCTGGACGTAGCCGAGCGCGTGCGCTGCTGCAAGCTCGCCGTGCTGCGATGGCGAACGTACTCGGCGCGTTGTCCGAGCCGGACCGCAGCGAGCTCGAACGGCTGCTCGATCTGATCGTCGGCAATCTCGCCGAGACGCGGATCCCGGCGATGCGGGTATGCCGGTTGTGCGATCGGTCCGCCTGCGCATCCGGCGGTCGGGAATGCCCGCTCGAGCACACCGTGACTGCAGAGAGCACCCGTGTCTGAGGCGGCTGTGCAGCCTGCGTCCGATGCGCGGCCGACGAGCCGCACGGTCCTGCCCGGCGCGGCGATGATCGCGGTCACTTTCGGTTTGGCCAGGTACGGCTACGGACTGCTGCTGCCGGAGATGCAGGCCGCGTTCGACCTCAGCCCCACCGCGGCCGGCCTGATCTCGTCAGGCACCTACCTGACGTACCTGGCCGCCAACGTCGGAGTGGTCTGGGTGACCAGCCGACTCGGTCCGCGCGTGGCGATCGGTCTCGCTGCAGCGCTGGCAGCCATCGGGATGGCTGTGATCGCGGGGGCAGGCAGCGCGCCCGTGCTGGCCGCAGGCGTCCTGGTGTCCGGTGCGGCGGCAGGGCTGGCATTCCCGCCCTACGCAGACCTCGTCGCCCGATGCGTTGATCCACGACGGCGGGACCTGGCTTGGTCGACGATCAGCTCGGGCACCGGTTGGGGCGTGGCCATCGCGGGACCCATCGCGATCGTCGCCGGCGACCAGTGGCGGGTCGCCTGGATGGTCTTCGTCGCGCTCGCCGTGGGCACGGGCATCGTGGCGGTGATGCTCGCGCCGAGGCAAGGCAGCAGCGAGCAGTCACGGCCGCAGCTGAGCTGGACCTGGTTCTTGTGTCCGAAGTCGCGTCCGCTGCTCGTCTCTGCCGTACTGATCGGAACGGGCAGTGCGGTGTGGTGGGCCTTCAGCGTGGCCGCTCTGCGCGACACCGGTGTCGACGCGACGTCAGCCCGCATCGCCTATGCCGTATGTGGAGCCGCAGGCATTCTCGCCTCCGCCAGCGGCGCGGGCTTCGCCCGGGTCGGACTACGCGCCGGCTATCTCGTGTCCTGCACGCTCCTCGCGGGGTCGCTTGCGCTGCTGGGTCTTGCCACCAGCCATCTCCTCGCAGCCCTGCTGGCGGCGATCCTGTTCGGCGTCTTCTACAACACTGTCATCGCCGCACAAGGTATCTGGAGCTCGCGGGTGTTCGCCGATCACCCGTCCGCGGGGCTCGCCGCGGTCAACACGGCCCTGACGATCGGGACCCTTGTCGGGCCAAGCATCGCCGGCACAGCCATCACCCATCTCGGGTTCCCCGCGACACTTGTCGGGGCCGGCGCCACCATCGTCGCCGCGCTCGCGTTCTGCCCACCCAGCCCGAACCGACAACAAATCCTTTCCGCGCACCACTGCAACGCCGCCCCAGTCAAGACCTGACTACCTGCGAGTCAGACTCGGAGGTCGAAAGCTCAGACCTGTCCGGTGGTTCGTCATCAGGCGATTGGCGGCCCTCAGCGGGAGGCGTACCACGGCTCCCAGAGCCTAGAACCCGCGCCGGTCCGAGGCCGGACAGGGCGCCGGGACGGTAAAGGGAGTGGTGAGAAGAGTGGTGAGGTGCCGTGGCCCAGTGTCCGGACCTCACCAGAAATCTACCCCTCGCGGGTTGTCCCTGAGGACCGCTCCGATCCGCCTTACAGGGGTGCAGCGTCTGCCCGGTCACGCGCCGACCCGGCCACGGGCAGGATGCCACGGGGGGCGAATATGGACGTGCTACTGGTCAAGGTGCCGGAGGCGGCCCGGCAGCTGGGAGTCAGCCGCGCGAAGGTGCACCGGATCCCCGGAGATGTCGGCGTAGCCGCGCAAGCTGCGACGCAGGTCGGCCAGGCTCCACCTCAGCGCGCCCAGCGGGTCGTCCGCCCCAGGGAAGATGAGGGAAGCGAGTCGCTGTCGCGCCGGAGTACGCTCTGCGACCACCAGGTACGTGAGCAGCGCCCAGGACTTTCGGCCGCGTGGTCTGGGTGCCGGTGCGCCGCCGGTTTCTATCGAGGGCGCACCGAGCAACCGGATCACAACGGTCATCTCGTCAGGCTACGCATCAGCCGATGGGGACACCTGCGGCCAAGGCCTTGACATCTGCGGTCGACAGGGGATTCCCACCGATACCCCAGTGGCCGCTCTTGACCTCTTCCACGACGACCCAGGTCACCGGGCGCATGTTCTCGCCCTCGATCTCGACCATCGCGTCCGTGAGTCGTTCGACGATGGCACGCTTCTGTGCCTCGTCGAACACTCCCTCGATCAGCTTCACCTGTACTAGCGGCATTGCTCCTCCTCCGCGTCATGTGTGCGGCTCGCTCGAGCCCAGGCACACGTTTCCGGTACGGCGTGTGAGCGGCCGTGTGAAGCGAATCCACACGCAACCCGGAGGGCCGCCGTGAGACGGCGACCCCCAGGGCACGGCGTCAGCGACCGGCCATCTGGTCCGCTGCGCGGGTCGCCACGACGGGGCCGACCTCCACGGTGTGAGGGGCGGGATCGTGCGTCTGCCCGTGGTCGAGCAAGCCGTCGACGGTCAGGTGCGGCAGCGCGCCGTTGAGCCAGCTCGCCACCAGATCGCCCGGCCCATCAGGACATGGTGTTGGGACGAGGACCATCCGGACGATGTGACGTCGATGAGAGTCCTCGCTGGATCAGTCTGGGCATCTTCGCTGCCACACTGGACGCGGCCGTCCTGGGCCGTGCTTCGCCTTCTTACTGCCGCACGCCACGCCAACCGCCAATCGGGCTACTCGCCCAGACCGTCGCCCCAGTGCAGAGGAGCCCACGGTGAACAGCTTCTACCATCTATGTTTCGTCGTGCCAGACCTCGACCAGGCGAGCAGGGACCTGTCCCGCACCGTGGGAGTGAGTTGGAGCCCGGTACGCACGGGACGGCTCGGCGAGTGGGATTACCGCATCGTCTTCTCCACCCAAGGACCGCCGTTCTTCGAGCTCGTCCAAGGACCTGCAGGCAGTCCCTGGGACGCAACGTCAGGCCCACGTTTCGACCACCTCGGCTATTGGACTTCCGACATCGGCCCCGAAAAGCAGCGCCTCACCGAGCGGGGAGCGCCGGTGGAGTTTGATGCCTGCCCCTACGGAAGCCGATTCACCTACCACCGACTAGACAGCGTCGGCACCCGAATCGAACTCGTCGACATCTCGGCGCAAGTCGCATTCCTCGACACCTGGAACCCGGGCGGGCCAGCGATGCCGGCACTGGAGCTGCATGATCCGCCCGATGAACAGTGACCGGCACCGCGCGCGACTGGCAGCCGCCTGGCCAGCGCTGCCGGGGTCTTGAGTCGTCCTGGCAGTCTTCTGGGCTCGATGTGCGGGCGAGTTGGCATCGCCTCGCGCGGCCCTCCGTATGTGACTCCCTCACACGCGGATAACAGGCACGAGGCGCCGTGCCACGTGCCGCCGTCCGGCTCACTCTCGACAGGTGTCGGCGGCTGTCGCTAGGTTCACAGCATCTCTGAGAGAACCTGAGGCCTCGTATGTCCCCCTTCCGCAGCAAGCGTGGCCGCAGGCCCGCCGCTCTCCTCACGATGATCATGGCCGCCGCGCTGGCCGCGACGATGTCTGGTCCCGCGGGCGCACGCCCGGCTGACCCGGACCCCATCGTGAGCCAGTACCGCACCGACAAGGTCAGCCTCGTCATGGTCAACGCACCGACCCGCGACCTGCGCAACGAGGTGATCGCGCTCGGCCTCGACTACACCGAGCACGCCACCAACCGCGGCATCGAGGTCGTGCTCCACGGCTCGGCCGACGCGAAGACCCTGCGCGACGCCGGCTTCACGTGGCGTACGACAGTGGCCGACCTCCGTGCCGAGATGCGCCAAAGCCGACTCGCCGACAAGGCGTACGACGCCAAGGTCAAGCGCTCCCCACTGCCCAGCGGGCGCACGGCCTACCGCACCTACCCCCAGTACGTCTCCGACCTGCGCCGCCTGGCGGGCGAATACCCGTACCTCACCAAGCCCCTCACGCTGGCCAGGGAAACCGTCCTCGGCCGCCCCATCCGCGGTCTCGAGATCTCCACGAACGCCGACCGCGTCCGCGACGGCAAGCCGGTCTTCTTGCTCATGGGGGCGCACCACGCGCGTGAGTGGCCGAGCGCCGAGCACGCGATAGAGTTCGCGTTCGACCTGCTGCAGGGCCATCGCGCCGGCGACAACCGCGCGCGGCGCATCCTCAGCCAGGAACGCGTGATCATTGTGCCGGTCGTCAACGTCGACGGCTTCATCGTCTCCCGCAACGCCGACCCGCTCGGCGACTTCAGCACCTTCGACTACGAGATGAAGCGCAAGAACTGCTCGATCTCTGAGAACACGCCGGCGCAGTACCGCGGCGGCACCTGCGCCGACAACCCGGCCGGCCGCCTGCGCGGCACCGACCTCAACCGCAACTACCCCGGCTTCTGGGGCGGCGGCGGCGCCAGCCCGACCTGGTCCAGCGACACCTACCGCGGCGACGACCCCGGCTCCGAGCCCGAGACCGACGCGGTCCGCACCCTCATCTCCCGACGCGCCGTCACGGTGCTGATCTCCAACCACACCTTCTCCAACCTGGTGCTGCGCCCGCCGGCGATCGCCGACGTCGGGCGTCCGCCGGACGAGCCGCAGTACAAGGCCTTGGGTGACGCAATGGCCGCGGCCAACGGCTACACCAGCCAGGCGTCGTACCAGCTGTACGACACCTCGGGCTCGACGGAGGACTGGAGCTACTGGAACACCGGTGGGTACGGCTTCACGTTCGAGATCGGCACCGAGGGCTTCCACCCCGAGTTCGAGCCCGGTGTGGTGGCCGAGTACCTCGGTCTCGAGCCGGCCGACGGCGCCGGGCTCGGCGGCAACCGGGAGGCCTACTACCGCGCCGCCCAGGCGGCACTGGACACCGCTCAGCACGCGCGGATCCGCGGCACCGCGCCGCCTGGCTACCTGGTCCAAGTACGCAAGCGGTTCATCTCGCAGACGTCCGACGTGATCGACACCAACGGCGAGGAGGGGCTGCCGCGCTACTACGAGGACACGCTGTCCACCCAGTACGTCTCCAAGGGCGGCGCCTTCACCATGCACGTCAACCCGTCGACCCGTCCGCTCATCGTGGGCCGTTACGGGCGCGACCCCGTCGCGCCGCCGCAAGAAGGCCTCGTGCTCACGAACCCAGCGGGCGTGCCGCAGGTGGGCGGCACTGAGGAGGTCACCTTCGAGATCGAAGGCCCGCCGGACGCCGACAACGGCCGGGCGGTGCTGTCGTTCGCGTGGCCCAACGGCGCCGACTGGGACTTCTTCGTCGAGGACCCGTCTGGCGCCGTCGTGGCCAGCGGGGCCACGCTGGCCAACCCCGAGGTCATCACGGTCCCAGACCCGGTTCCAGGGACGTACACCGTCGTGGCGAACAACTTCGCCGGTGGTTCCGCGACCGACGACTGGAGCGGGGAGGTTACCTTCCGGGGGCCGGAGCCGGCCACCTACTCAGGGCTCAAGGAGACGTGGTACCTCACCTGCGTCGACCGTCGTGGCCGAACCGTCGACCGGCAGCCGGTGGTCGTCGACCGCGGCCGGCTAGCCTTCGTGGGCGCGGCGTGCAACCCACGCGGCAACAAGCGGTGATTCCCGGCAGTTGACGCGACCCTCCGCGAAGTTGCGGGAGTTTCAGGTTTCCCTTGTGGAGAACGCCACACTTCCCGCAATTCGCGGGAGGGGAGCGGTGCTGGACCAGCGGACGACAGACGTGGTGCGGTATGACGGAGGGGTGACAGCGGCTGCCCCCTCTCGACCGTCGTACGCCGTCGTCGGCGGCGGCATTCTCGGCGCCGCCGCGGCACATCGGCTGCAGGAGCTCGAGCCCGGGGCCCCCGTATCCATCTGGGAGAAGGAGGACGAGCTCGCCCGGCACCAGACCGGACGCAACTCCGGCGTCGTGCACGCGGGGCTCTACTACCCGCCCGGATCACTGAAAGCACGGCTGTGTCGTCGCGGAGTGGATCTGCTCAGGCAGTTCTGCGCCGAGCACGCCATCACGTACGACGAGTGCGGCAAGGTGCTGGTGGCACTCGATGCGACCGAGCGGGATCGGCTCGCCGGCATCGCGGAGCGCGCCACGGCCAACGGTGTGCCCGGCATCCGGCAGCTGGACCGGGCGGAGCTCGCCGAGATCGAGCCCCACGTCGACGGGGTGGCCGCGCTGCACTCACCGACCACGGCCATCGTCGACTTTCCCGCGGTGACGCGGCGGTTGGCTGCGATCGTCGAGGAGCGCGGAGGAGTCGTCCGTCGGGGCATCGAGGTGACGGCTGTCGATACCACGCACGCGCACCAAGGGGTCGTGCTCCGCGCGACGACCCGTTCCGGCGAGCACGTCGAGGAACGGTTCGACCATGTCGTGCTCTGCGCGGGGCTGCAGAGCGATCACCTCGCGGTGCTCGCGGGTGACGAGCCCGACCCGCAGATCGTCCCGTTCCGAGGCGAGTACTACCTGCTCACGCCGGAACGGCGCGCCCTCGTCAACGGACTCGTCTATCCGGTGCCGGATCCGCGTTATCCCTTCCTGGGCGTCCATCTCACTCCTCGGGTGGACGGCGAGGTGATGATCGGACCGAATGCCGTCCTGGCCTTCGCTCGCGAGGGCTACCGCCGGCGCGACGTCTCCTGGTCGCAGCTGCGCGAGGTAGTCGGCTCGCCCGGGTTCCGGGCGTTCGCGCGGCAGCACTGGCGTACGGGCCTGGCGGAGATGGCAGGTTCGGTGAGTCGGCGGCGTTTCGTCGATGCGGTACGCCGGTACGTCCCTGAGCTGACCGTCCACGACGTGGTGCCCGGCCCCACCGGGATCCGGGCGCAGGCGATGGATCGGGACGGCCGCCTGGTCGACGACTTCCGGATCACCACCCGAGGACCGGTGACCGCGCTGCGCAATGCCCCCTCGCCGGCTGCCACGTCGAGCCTCGCCATCGCGGAGTACGTCGTCGATGAAGTGCTGGGTCGTCGATCGGATGCGGTGCCGCGATGACCGCGCCGAACACGCTGGCGCCCGGGCTGTGGGTGGTGCTGGCGACCCCGTTCGACGACGACCTGGCAATCGACCATGCGTCGCTGGCGAAGCAGGTGCAGCTGGCGGTCCGATCGCGAGCCACCGGAGTGGTCGCGCTGGGTGTCTTCGGTGAGGCCGCGTCGATGTCGTTGGCGGAACAAGCAGCGGTTGTCCGCACGGTGACGTCGGAAACGGACCTGCCGGTGGTGGCCGGGATCGCCGCTCGGGCCACCGCGCCCGCGCGCGAGCAGGCGGACTCGATCCTGGCCGCCAGCCGCACTCCGCCGACGGCGCTCATGGTGCAGATCGGATCGCCGTCCGCCGAGGCGATCGCCAGCACGTTGCACACGCTGTACGACGCGACCGACGTGCCGGCCGTGCTGCAGGACTACCCGGTTGCCTCCGGCGTGCAGGTGTCCACCGATGTCGTCGTGCAGGTGCTCGACTCCTGCCCGTTCGTCGCGGCGGTCAAGGCCGAGTCGGCGCCAACCTCCCGCTCGATCGCCCAACTCGTGACGGTTCGGCAGGTTCCCGTGTACGGCGGGCTCGGCGGCGTCGGGCTGATCGACGAGCTGGCCAGCGGCGCCGCGGGAGCGATGACCGGTTTCAGTCATCCCGAGGCCCTACGCGCGGCCCTCGACGCGCACGAGCGGGACGGGTTCAGCGGAGTGCTCGCCGCCTGGGCGCCGTGGCTGCCGTTGGCCAACTTCGAGGGCCAGGCCGGGATCGGGCTCGCCCTGCGTAAGCAGATCCTGCAGCGACGAGGCATCCTGACCTGTGCCGCCGTACGTCCACCGGCGCCGCGAATGCCGGCCGAGCTGATGCCGCACCTCGACCGCCACCTGGAACACCTGCCACCCCTGACGGAGGTCAGCACATGAACTTAGGACTCACCGATCGCGTCGCCCTTGTGCTCGGCTCGACGTCGGGCCTCGGCTGGGCCAGCGCAGAAGCCCTCGCCGCCGAAGGCGCGCGCGTGGTGGTGGTCGGCCGTCGGGCCGACCTGGTCGAGGAACGAGCCGCGTCTCTGCCCGAGGCGACCGGCGTCGTGGCCGACCTCACGGACCCAGGCGCCGCTACCGCCGTGGTCTCGGCTGCCCGCGAGGCGTACGGGCAGGTGGACGTCGTGGTGCTCAACGGCGGTGGCCCGGCCCCCTCGACGGCGCTGGACTTCTCCTCCGACGACGCGAGCGCGGCAGCTCAGCTGCTCGTCGTCCCTCACGTCGCGGTCCTGGAGCAGCTGCTGCCCGCCATGCGTGAGGCCGGTTGGGGACGCGTCATCGCCATCGGCTCGAGTGGGGTGCAACAACCGATCCCCACCCTCACAGCGTCGAACGTCGGGCGCGCGGCTCTAGCGGCGTACCTCAAGACGCTTGCCGGTGCGGTGGCCAAAGACGGCGTGACCGTCAACATGGTGCTGCCCGGGCGGATCGACACCGATCGGGTCGCGTCCCTCGACTCGTCGACCGCCGAACGCACCTCCCGTTCCGTCGACGAGGTCCGCACGCAGGCCGAGTCCACCATCCCCACCGGCCGGTACGGACGACCCGAGGAGTTCGCCGCCATCGTCACCTTCCTGGCGAGCGACCTGGCGTCTTACGTCACCGGCGAACAGATCCGGTGTGACGGCGGCCTCGTCGCCGGCTACTGACCACCCGCATCGAGCACCTTGCGAGGAGCAGTCATGCAACTCGGTACGGCCGTCTGCTCAGGTGTGGAGCAGCCCGTCGTGGTCGACGCCGCACGTGGCGTCGTGGCCGTTCAAGACGTCTGGCCCGATGCTCCGGCGGACTTGCTGACCCTGATCACAAGCGGCGTCGGCCCCGAGCTCGTCGCGGTGCTCGACGGACTTGCGGACGACCGCTTCGTCGACCGCGCGGAGGTGCAGTTCGTGGCGCCGTACCGCCGACCGCGCAAGATCTGGGGGATCGGCCTTAACTACGTCGACCACGCCGCCGATCTTTCGGAGGTGGTGCCCGACGAGCCGGCGTCGTTCATCAAGGGTGACCACACCATCATCGGGCCGGGTGAGGCGATCCCGATCCCGGTGCAAAGTGAGCGCACGACGGCCGAAGGTGAGTTGGGAGTTGTGATCGGACGGACCTGCCGGCACGTCTCGGAGGGCGAGGCCCTCGCCTACGTCTTCGGGGTGACCACCGTGCTCGACCAGACCGCAGAAGACATCCTCCAGCGAAATCCGCGCTTCCTCACCCGGGCGAAGAACTTCCCCGGCTTCTTCTCCTTCGGGCCGACGATCATGACCCTCGACGAGGTGGCGGTGACATGCCGCCGGCTCGCCGACCTCGAGGTGTCGACGGTCGTAAACGGCGATCAGTTCCGCACCAACACCGTGGCCAACATGCGCTACTCACCCGAGTTCCTGATCAGCTTCCATAGCGCGGTGATGCCGCTGTATCCCGGTGACATCATCTCCACGGGTACGCCCGGCGCCATCCGCATCCGGCCGGGTGATGTCGTCGAGTGCCGAATTCCCGGCCTCGGCAACCTCGTCAATCCCGTTGTCGCCGGCTGAACTCGTCCAGCGTAAGGAGCCCCGGCACGCCAATCCTTGGCATCTCCTGGTCGGCAGGTTTGAAGCCGTCGCGGGAGGGCATCACTGTGAGGTATCGAGAGGCGGGAACTCTGTCCGGTGCGAGAACAGAGAGGCCAGTCACATCGCTGACAACGCACGCCCCGACAGGGCGACCACGACGTTGACGACCGGCGGGGTGGCAGATCCGAACGCTGTCGCAGACCTTTCGACGCCACAGCTTCTCAGCAGACTGTCCGAGCAGACATCGCAGTTGGTCCGCGAGGAGATGCAACTAGCTGTCGCAGAACTGTCCGGCAAGGCGAAGCACATGGGAGTCGGCGCCGGTCTGTTCGGTGCCGCGGGAGTGGTCGCGTGGTTCGGAGTCGGTACTGCGGTCGCAGGCGCGGTGGCTGCGCTGGCGCTGGTGCTGCCGGTGTGGGCATCAGCGTTGATCGTGGCGGCCGTGCTGTTCGCCGTCGCCGCGGTGGCAGGCTTCCTCGGCAAGGGCCAAGTGCAGCAGGCGACCCCAGTCATCCCCGAACGTGCCACCGACAGCGTCCAACAAGACCTTGCCGCAGTGAAGGGGGTGCGCCATGACGAACACCACTCCTGATCCGCAGCGCAACGATGACGAAAGCGCCACCACGCCGTCGGCCGACGAGCTACAAGCAGACATCGCCCGCACCAGGGAGCAACTTGGCGCCACGGTGGAAGCGCTCGGTCAGCGGCTCGACGTGAAAGCCCGCGCGCGCGATCAGGCAGCCGCGGCGCGGACGCGCCTGCAAGAGCGTGCCTCTCACGTCAAGGACAAAGCGACAGACGACCAAGGGACGGTCAAGCCTGCGGTGCCGGCCGCCTTGGTCGGCGCCGGGTGCCTGCTCGCTGCGTTCTTCGCAGTCAGGCGGCTGCGATGAACAACAGCGTCGACGAGCGGGCCGAAGCGCCCGCCCCCGAGGATGCGTCCAAGCCGGAGTCTCCCGGTGACATCACGAAACCGTCCTGGTTCTACGTCGCGCGCA
>Ga0136617_10006221_pt1 | contig 10681 bp, 9 predicted proteins | sample AntDrymUQ3222106_2_FD_129672 | JGI IMG/M metagenome (GOLD analysis project Ga0136617, IMG submission 129672) | Polar desert sand microbial communities from Dry Valleys, Antarctica - metaG UQ322 (21.06) | ecosystem: Environmental > Terrestrial > Soil > Desert | place: Antarctica: Dry Valley...
AGCTGACCGCCCAATGGGAGGAGCGCCTGGCCCGAATGGAGAAGGGCGTCGAGGACCGCGCCCGCTTCATGAACGACGTAAGTGGCTTCACCAAAACCCTTGTAGAAGAGGTGCGCGTTAAAGAGGGCGAAAAAGTCGCCGCTGCCAAGAAGTCTGGCGGCAACGGTAGCGTCAAGAGCAGCGAGCCGCTGGGTGTCTGCCCGAAGTGCGGCTCTCCGGTCGTGGAGACAAAGAAGGCTTACGGCTGCTCGGCCTGGAAAAGCGGCTGCAAGTTCGCCATCTGGAAGACTATCTCTGGCAAGCGCATAAGCGAGGCGCAGGCCAGGCAGGTCCTGACGAAGGGCCGCACCGGGCAACTAAAGGGCTTCAAGAGCAAGGCCGGAAAGCCTTACGCCGCCGCGCTCGTCCTTGACGCTGAATATAAGGTCGGGCTTGAGTTTGGGGGGGTAGATCGAACCCAAGTTGAGTAAACTCGACTTTAGGCTGACCCTTGGATCATCTTTAAAGCATCACGGTACAAGAAAGGTACCCAGTAGGCGGGTTCTTCTTTCGTACCTCGCTTCTCAAAAAACCCAACCTCAACTAAGCTGTCTGCGGTAGCCAACGCTTGTTCTTCTTCAACACCCCATATTCCTGCAAGAGTTTTCGGCCTTTGCTGAGTCTTCTCGCCTTCAAGTTTTTTGAGCCACGCTTGGAGAGTTGGATATTCAGCGCATAGGGTTTGCTCAAAACGCACTTTTGAAACAGGAGGTAGTGCCTCTCTAAGCGAGGCACGATCAAACAGAGTTGCATCTGGAGGTTCATCAGACCCCAACTCCAGCCTCCGCAGTTGAACTGGGTTTGGGTTTGCCCCGTCTCCACGGACTGTTTGCCTTTAAGCCACATCGCCTCCTCTCAGTCTAACTTCTTCGTACTCTCTGGGGCTGAGATTACCCAGTGCGGAGTGTCTTCTCCTGATGTTGTAGAAGCCTTCGATGTACTCGAAGATCGCTGTTCTCACCATCTGCCGGCTCGGCCATGCATGACGGTGTATCAGCTCCCGCTTCAAGGTCCACACGAAGCTCTCCGCCATCGAGTTGTCATAGGCGTTCGCTACCGATCCCATCGAAGGTAGAAGACCTTCTTCTCTGAGCCTGCTACCGAACTCCACCGAGGTGTACTGGCTGCCACGGACGCTCGGAGTGGTGGATCAGTCCCGGAGCCGGACGGCGGTTGTAGATCCCCATGTTCACCGCATCCAACACTAGATCCGTCTTCAGGAGGTTGTTGGCCATGGACCAGCCGACGACCTTTCGACCTTTCGAGATTAGGTGTCGAGTACAAACGAGAGATAGAGCCAGCCCTCCCATGTTCTCACATACGTAATATCTGCAACCCAAAGGCGGTCTGGAGCCTCTGGGCTAAAGTTGCGCTTCACGAGATCCGGAGCCGGTGGGGTGCGCTCGGTCTGCGACCTCCTCCTGAGAGTGGTGCGGGCTTTCCTTCTACGGCCACCACATCCGAACAGCCCGGCTTCTCGCATCAGACGGGCAAAACTCGCTTCCTGGCGCACCTTACCCGGAGCGTTCTAAGCTCGAAGTGAATCCTCGGCACACCGTAAGTCCCCTACTCTGCTCGTGAATGTACTCGATCCGTTCCAAGAGTAGAGAGTCGGCTCTCGCCTTCGCCGAGAGTGGTCTCTGTCTCTCCAACCATAGAAGCCACTCTTGGAGACCTTCAGGGTCCTACACATCGCATCCACCCCGCGTAGTTTGCCTTCTCCGCTTCTACGAAGCCGTAGATCACCTGCTGCGCGCTCGGAGGTTCTCCTCCCTGGCGAAGAAGCCTGCGGTGGATTCAACCGGTCGGTGCAACACGGTAGAGTTTTCGGTGTTGTTCGGATCGGAGGTATGGGTGTGGCTCGACTGGGTCGTCCGGGATTGTCAGGGGTGCGCAAGAAGGAGCTGTGGGAGCGGTGGAAATCCGGGGAGTCGCTCAGCGACATCGCCCGGCGACATCGCCCGGGCACTGGAGAAGCCTCCCGGCTCTATCCACGGGGTACTCAAAGCCACTGGCGGGATCGCCCCGTCTCAGCGACGCAGAGGCCAAGGTGGGCACTCAGCTTGGCCGAGCGGGAGGAGATCTCTCGGGGGCTTGCAGGCGGAGACTCGATACGCGCTATCGCAGACCGGTTGGGCCGGACTGGCTCGACGGTCAGCCGGGAGGTCAACCGTCACGGGGAGCACAGAAACTACCGGGCCGTGAAGGCCGATCAGCGGACCTAGGGTCGAGCCCGTCGTCCCAAGAGATGCGCCTGCTCGCCATGAACGATCGCCTGCGCGATGTGGTAGCAAAGAAGCTGGGGGAGGACTGGTCACCACAGCAGATCTCTGGTTGGCTGTCCAGACAGTATTCCGATGATGGGGCGATGCGCGTGTCAGGAGAGACTATCTATCGCACCCTGTTTGTCCAGGCCAAAGGCGTGTTGAAAATGGAACTACTCGCCCATCTGCGCTCTGGGCGGACGATGCGCCGGGGCCGGTGCGCCTCCACCTCAGGACAGCAGCGTGGGCAGATCAAGGACGCCGTCTCGATCCGTAAGCGTCCACCCCCCGAAGTCGAAGACCGAACGGTACCCGGACACTGGGAAGGAGACCTGCTTGCAGGAGCACGCAACACTCACGTCGCCACCCTGCCTGGTCGAACGCAGCTCGCGGTTCGTGATGCTGGTGCGAGTGAGAGGCAAAGACACCGAAAGCGTCGTGGAGGCCCTGAGCAATCAGATCCAACAACTGCCCAGGACCATGATGGATACCTTGACCTAGAACCGGGGAACGGAGATGGCCGATCACAAGAAGTTCACCGTCGCCACCGATGTCGAGGTCTACTTCTGCGACCCGAAGAGTCCCTGGCAGCGTGGAACGAGTGAGTACACAAATAGACTCTACTGCGCCAGTACCTGCCCAAAGGCACCGAGCTCTCACAACACAGCCAACACGACCTCGATGCGATCGCACTCAAACTCAACAGCCGTCTCCGCAAGACCCTCGCCTACCGTACTCCGGCTGATACACTGGCACAGTCCGTTGCGCTCACCGGTTGAATCCACCGTTGCTATTGCCAAAGGTGATTCTGAGGTCTAAGCGCGATTTGCGATTAGTGTACGTGAGGCGCTGAAAATGTTGAAGAGTTGAGACGAGAGATGCCTGTTTAGCACTGCAAGAAATTCCCTCAAAGTACCGTGAAGCGTTGTGGTTGTCCTTTGATTGTATACATTCTTCTCGCCTGAAGGCTGACAAGTACACAGCTTAAAGCGTTTGCTCCGTCTACTCATATAAGCTGTAGCGATGAGGAAGCGCGAAGCCGCAGGCAACGAACCGTTCGGAGCGATGGTGCTCGGCCCCGGGGTCGCGGAGGCGCTGCGTCGGGCGGTCCCCGTCGTGGCCCTGGAATCTACTCTTATCTCCCACGGTCTGCCCCGTCCCGATAACCTGGAGTTGGCCCGCGAGACAGAGGAGATCGTGCGCCGTGAAGGCGCCGTGCCCGCCACGATAGGTATGGTAAGCGGGGTACCGAAGGTCGGCCTCGATGCCTCGGAACTGGAGCTGATGGCTACGCGCGAGGGGATACCGAAGCTCTCGGTGCGGGACCTCGCGCTGGCTGCCGCCACGGGGAGCCACGGTGCCACCACCGTCGCGGCGACCGCCCACCTCGCGGCGAAGGCGGGTATCCGGATCTTCGCCACCGGGGGGTTGGGTGGAGTGCATCGGGGGGCGCGCGAGTCTTGGGACGTCTCGGCGGACCTGGCGGCGCTCGCCCGGACGCCGGTGGCCGTGATTTGCTCCGGCGTCAAGTCCATACTGGACGTGCCCGCCACCCTTGAGCAACTCGAAACTCTGGGCGTGCCGGTGGCCGGGTTTCGCACTACGCGCTTCCCGGGCTTCTACCTCACCGACTCCGGCTCGCGTGTGGACTGGTCCGTGCGGAGTGAGGAGGAGGCAGCACAGGCGATACTCGCTCTGGAGGAGCTTGGCCCCGATGGGTGCGGGTTTGTGATCTCCAACCCGGTACCCGAAGCGGAACAGCTCGACCCCGCCCTCCATGACCAGGCACTTCGGGCGGGCTTCGAAGAGCTAGAGCGCCGGGACGTGCGCGGAAAGGACGTGACGCCGTTCTTACTGGATCGGTTCCGCGAGGAGACGGGAGGGGAGAGCCTGGAGGTCAACAAGCGGATCATCCGCAACAACGCGCGTCTGGCCGCCCGCATCGCCGTGGCCCTCGCCGCCCTTCGAGCCGGAGAACGCGCCCGAAGCTAACCTATCTGGTGGCCGGACCACTCTTCGATGAGCGTCAGCAGGGCGGAGTGGTCCCACCCGCTACGCCCCTGCGCTATCAGGGCGCCGAACATCTGGTCCACGATCGCCGTGACTGGCAGAGGGACCCCGTATTCCTTGCCAGCTTCGAGGGCTATGCCGAGGTCTTTGTGGTGGAACTCGACCTTTCCGCCCGGCTCGAAGTCGTGGGAGAGGAACTTTTCTCTCTTGACTTGCATTATGCTGTTGGCGGCGAGTCCTCCGGAGAGGACGTCCAGGACCTTCGCCGGGGCCACTCCGGCCTTTGAACCGAGCACCAGGGCTTCGGAGACGGCCTCGATGACCAGCGCGACCACGATCTGGTTGCACGCCTTTACGGTCTGGCCGGCCCCGCTCTCTCCGACGTGCGTGACTGTCTTGCCCATGACCTCGAAGAGAGGCTTCGCCCGCCCGAAGTCCTTCTCGCTCCCGCCGGCCATGATCGAGAGCGTCCCATCCACCGCCCCAACGTCACCCCCGCTCACCGGAGCATCGAGCATACCTACTCCTTGCTCCCGGGCGGACGAGGCCAACTCCCGGGCGAGGACCGGGGAACTGGTGCTCATGTCCACAAGGAGCGAGCCTTCTCCCGCCCCTTCCAGTAGCCCGTCTTCCCCGGCCACGACCTCCCGCACCACGGGCGGGTCCGAAAGCATGGTAAAGACGATCCCGCAACTCTCTGCTACCTCCCGCGGGCTCCCCGCAACTTCCGCTCCTTCGGATGCCAACTCCTCGGCCTTGCCCCGGCTCCGGTTGTGGACCACGAGGTCGTAGCCCGCTTTCATCAGGTTGCGAGCCATTGGTCCACCCATAATGCCCAACCCCACAAAGCCAATCCTCTCGGACATTGCTTCTCCCTTACGTGGTTTTCGATTCCTTCGAGCTCATTCTGAAGGACCGTTGAGCCTCCCGCCGTATGCAGTGGACGCGCTCCGGGTTAGAATCAGATGGTGAGCGAAGAGAAAGGCAGGGCGGCGGCGGTAACGGAGATCGCCCTGATCTTCGCCGCCCTCTTCTGGGGCCTGAACTTCGCCGCCACGAAATACACCGCGGACTTCCTCCCCCAACTCTTTATCGTGGCGTTCCGGTTTATCGTCGGCGGGCTCTTGCTCCTCCTCGTCCTCCGTCTACTTGAACCGCGGAGCAGGCTGGGACGCAAGGACATCCTCCCCATGATGGGTCTGGGGCTCTTCGGTATCGGGGCGGCCCAAACAGGCTTCACCTACGGCGTGAGCCTCACGAGCGCCGCGAGCACCGGCCTCGTCTTCGCGACCGCGCCCGTGTGGGGCATGCTCCTCGGGTTCTTGCTCGGGCAGGAGCGTCCCACGCGCAGGGGTATCCTCGGAGTAGGGCTGTGCATCCTGGGGGTCGCGGTCGTGTTCTATGGCGGGTTGGGGAGCGAAGAAGACAGCCTCATCGGGGACACTATTATCCTGGTTGCCGCCCTGTGCGTAGGTGGATACACTGTTTTGAGCATGCGAATGCTCGAATATCACTCGCCGCTCGCGGTCGCCACCTACCCGACCCTCTTTGGCGGCCCGGCCGTTCTGATCCTCTCGCTACCTTCTCTCCCGGCCGTGGAGTGGGGGAGCCTGGGGTATGGTCCCTGGATGGCTTTGGGTTACTCGGCAGTCTTCGCCACGGCCTTCGCCTTCGCGGCCTGGCAGAGGGGAATCAGCCGAATCGGGGCGAACCGGGTGCTCGTGTATCAGTATCTCATCACTCTAACGGGGGTAAGCTCTGGTGTGATTTTCTTCGGCGAGAATATCGGACCCGATAAGATCCTCGGCGGCGCCGTTATCCTCCTCGGCGTCTACCTCGCCCGGCGACAGTAAAGAACGTTCACGTCCCGGCGTCCCTGTTTTACGGATTCAAGGGCGGATGATTTCTCCAGAGACCGGTGGCTTCTTCGAAGGCGTGGGCCAGTTGCAGCACGCCGAGGTCGTCTCGGTGGCGGCCCACGATCTGTACGCCCATCGGCAGCCCCTCGGGTGTGAAGCCGCACGGTACTGAGATCGCGGGTAGTCCGGTTGCCGTGACGTAGTAGCAAGACCTCATCCAATCTATGTACGTCTCCATCTTCTCCCCGTTTATCTCGGTAACGTAGCGTTGTTTTACGTCAAACGGCGGTACCTGGCTTACCGGCAGGATCAAGAACTCGTAGCTCTCCATAAAGGCTCGCACTCGATGATAAAGCTCGGCCCTCTTGCGCTCGGCCTCCCCTATTTGCGGCCCGCTCAGCCGCCGGCCCTCCTCTATATTCCACACCACGGTATCCTTCATCTCGTCCCGGTGAGTGTCGAGCAGCTCACCATATGCCAGCTCGAAGCGCCACGCCCGCAATACCTTGAAGATTTCGTCCGCGTCTCGGAAGTCCGGCTCCGCATCCTCCAACTCGCAGCCCAAGGATTTGAAGACGTGCCGCTGCCCGTCGAGCACCTTCGTCACGGCGCCGTCTACCGGAAGACCTCCCAGGTCGCGGCTCCAGGCCACGCGGACACTGTCGAAGTCGCGTTCCAGGGGCTGGAAGAAGATGCTGCCAGGCTCGGTGATGGAGATGGGAGAGCGTGGGTCCGGGCCTGAGATCGCACCGAGCATAAGCGCCGCGTCCCGCACCGTGCGTGCCATGGGACCGTCGACGGAGAGCGCCCCCGGCGCGATGTCCGGCCACGTCGGGACCCTGCCGGGGGAGGGGCGGAAGCCCACGACGTTACAGAAGGACGCCGGATTTCGCAAGGAACCGCCCATGTCGCTGCCGTCGGCGATGGGCAGCATGCCGCACGCGAGGGCGACCGCCGCCCCGCCACTGCTCCCGCCGCAAGTTTTCGTTGGGTCGTAGGGGTTGAGGGTCTCGCCGAAGACTTCGTTGTAAGTCTGGGAGCCGGCGCCTAACTCGGGGGTGTTCGTCTTGCCGAGCGAGATGACGCCCGCTCTCTTGAGGCGTTCCACGATCAGGGCGTCCTCTTCCGGCACGTGGTCCGTGAAGACGCGGGAACCGAAGGTGGTGCGGACGCCCCTCGTCGGGATCAGGTCCTTGTGCGCCACCGGCAGCCCATGCAGCGGCCCAACCTCCTCACTGCGCGAGAGCGCATCGTCCGCGGCGCGGGCTTCCCGCATGGCCCGTTCGGGGGTGAGCGTAACTATGGCGTTTACCCGCGGGTTGGTCTGCTCGATGCGATTCAGGTGTGCCTCCATCACCTCGCTGGCGGACAGGTCTCCAGCGCGCATATAGGCGGTCAACTGAGTGGCCGTTAGAAAGCAAATCTCCGAACCTGGTATGTCTGGCATGTCTTCTCCTCTCGTGTGGGTACAACATAGCCGGACGTTGCCCTGGCAGTCAAACCCGGCGAGATGTGCCCCCCGCCCCGCGCCTGTGCGAAGATGAGGGCGTTACTGACGGGTATGAGAGAGCAGATGGGTTTTGGCAGAGGTGGACTGACCTCTTATGGGGATGCGGGTTTCAGTCGCTTCATTCGGATGGCTTCCGGGAGGCATCCGGGCTTCGGGCCGGAGGATTACGAGAAGCCCGTAGCGGATGAAGGCTGTGACCTCGACTTCCTGAGAAAGGCATAGCACATGGACGGGCTACGGTTAGTCAAAGTCCGGCAACACTTCGAGGCGCCGGTAGTGGGAGACCTCGCCGGAGAAGTCCGCGAAGAGCTCCGGCGCCTCCTCGGTTCACACGCTCTAGCGGCCGGCTCTCGTATTGGCATCACCGCTGGGAGCCGGGGCGTGAGCGATGCCGTCGAGGTGTACCGCGCCGCCGTGGAGACGCTTGGAGAAGAGGGTCACGAGCCATTCCTCTTCGCGTCCATGGGGAGCCACGGCCGGGGGACGGCGGAGGGACAGAGGGACCTGCTGCGTTCCCTCGGTGTGACGGAGGAGAAGGTCGGCGCGCCGGTACTGTGCTCGGATGAGGTAGTGGAGGTGGGGGAGACCGGGGCGCCTCTCGCGGGGTTGCCGGTGTATGCGGCTAGGGAGGCCGCGGAGGCGGATGGGGTTTTGGCGATCAATCGGATCAAGCCGCACACCTCCTTCCACGGCCCCTACGAGAGCGGCCTGATGAAGATGCTCGCGGTCGGCATGGGCCGCGCGAACGGCGCCTCGATGGTCCACCGTCTCGGCTGGGGTTCGATGGTCGAAGCCATCGAGGCCATAGGCGGAGTCGTACTGGAGCAGCTGCCGATTATTGGAGGTCTCGCCATAGTCGAGAACGCCCGCGAACAGACCGCGCTGCTAAAGGGCCTGACTACCGAAGACCTGCCGGAAAGCGAGACGCCGCTCCTGGAACTGGCACGCGACTACATGCCGTCCCTGCCGGTAAAGAACCTCGACCTGTGTGTGGTGCGCGAGATGGGCAAGAACTACAGCGGCACGGGGATGGACACGAACATCATCGGGCGCCTGCGCCTGCAGGGCCTCCCCGAGCCCACGCAACCGTACATACAGTACCTCGCCGTCCTTGACCTCTCCGAAGCCTCGCATGGGAATGCGACCGGCGTAGGGCTCGCGGACTTCGTGACGGAGAGGCTGGCCGCGAAGGTCGACCGTGAGGCGACCTACCTCAACTGCCTGACCAGCGGCGGTCCCATCCGCGCCGCCATCCCCATGACCCTCGAAGACGACGAGGCGCTCTTCGAGGCCGTGTGGAAGGCGTTGAAGCCGGAGCGGTTGGATGAGGTCCGCGTGGTAATCATCGACGACACACTGCACCTGGAAGAGGCGTGGGTCTCGGAGAGTTTATTGGACGAGTTGGAAGACGGGGCCGAGGTGGTCGGCGAGCCGTTCACGCTGGGGTTCGATACTGGAGGCCGGATGCTCCTGTAGGCTGGGTGAGTACCCGGCGCTGGCCCAGGTAGCCGCGGAAACCACAACCTGCAATAATCTCCCTGGGCGAATGGGCGAAAGGAGTTGCATGGCAACTGTAGCGAGTGGGCGGGTTGAGGAGGCGTTGGATCCCAAGGCGAAGGCCGCCATAAGGGGTGCGTTTCTCGGGTTCTTCGTGGACATGTTCGACATTTATCTGCCGATAGTGGTGTTGGCGCCGGCCCTGATCTACTTTGTATCGTCGGATCTACCCGCGGCCACGAGCGCGTTGATCGGCACTTTGATCTTCGCGGTAACCCTGATCGGCAGACCGATTGGCGCCCTTATCTTCGGCCACTTCGCGGACTCCATCGGGAGGAAGCGAACCACAATCATCTCCGTCACGGGCTTCGGCGTATGCACCCTGCTCCTGGCCCTCATGCCCGGATACCAGCAGTGGGGCATCGCGGCGGTGGTTATCTTTATCGCCTTGCGCTTCCTCGACGGCATCTTCCTCGGTGGGCAGTACACCGCGGCGAGCACGCTGGCGATGGAGTACACCCCCCGCGAGAAGCGCGGCCTCTATGGCGCACTCATCATGACCGGCTTCCCGCTCGCCTTCGCATTCATCTCCCTCATAACCATGATTTTGCTCTTCCTGATACCCTCCGACGGCTTGGACTCCCCCTACGTACAGTGGGGCTGGAGGATACCGTTCCTCCTCGGGGCTGCCCTCGCGTTCGCCTTCGTGGCCTACTACGCTCGCTCCGTCTCGGAGTCGGAGGTCTGGGAGGAGTCCGGGGGTGGCGGCTCCCCGCTACTCTCGTTGTTTAGCGGCGACAACCTCAAGAGCTTCTTGCAGGTCTTCGTGCTGATGACTGGCTTCTGGCTCTCGTTGAACACCGTCGCGGCCATCATGCCGGGCCTGCTCGGAGATCCCGTCGGGCTGTCCAAGACGAATGTTACGATCACCCTGATCGTCGCCTTCGTCGCCGCCGCTCTCGGCTACGTCGTGGCCGGCGTTCTCAGCCAACGTATCGGCCGCAAGCCCTTCCTCATCGGCATAGGAGCGGTCATGGCCGTCGCGGGCACCTTCCTCTACTACCTGCTCCTGAGCGCCCCGCCCCAGAGCCTCTTCGCCGTCATCCTGCTGGTCTCGGCGATCTCGGTGCTGTGCATCTCCAACTGGGGCCTGGCGACCACCTACATCAACGAGCGCTTCCAGACCGGCGTCCGCGCCTCGGGGTTCGGCCTGGGGTACAGCGTCGCCGTCATCTTCCCGTCGTTCTACGGCTTCTACCAGTCCGGGCTCGCAACCATCATGCCCTCCCAGTACACGGTGCTCGTCCTGCTGGCCGTGGGTGGGCTCCTGATCGTCGTCGGCGCGGCACTCGGGCCGGAGACCAAAGACGTGGACTTCTCCGCCGGAGAATAGCGGCGGCACGATGAACAAAGAGACGCGCGTCTTCGACCTGGAACAACCGCGCACTGCGGACATGCCCATCCACCCCGCTCACCAGCAAGCCGGATACTCCTACCTCCTG
>Ga0136617_10006222_pt1 | contig 10681 bp, 13 predicted proteins | sample AntDrymUQ3222106_2_FD_129672 | JGI IMG/M metagenome (GOLD analysis project Ga0136617, IMG submission 129672) | Polar desert sand microbial communities from Dry Valleys, Antarctica - metaG UQ322 (21.06) | ecosystem: Environmental > Terrestrial > Soil > Desert | place: Antarctica: Dry Valley...
AAACAATGGCTACTTTAGCGACTCGAACAATTAAAAATATAAACACTTTTTCAATTCTCCAAAGGATTGCGAAAAGGGATAGAACCGCCATTGCCGATTGCTTTGACACTTACAGTAGTTTTATTTGGGCATTGGCGTTAAGGTTCACCGATTCGACCGAAGAAGCGGAAGCGGCGACGCGCGAAATTTTTCTCGATATTTGGCGATACGCCGAATCCGCCGACAAACCTCAATCTAATGAAACTCTCCTGATTTCAATGATTGCGCGGCGGCGATTGATTAAATACATACATTAAGATCAAACCAATATCTATGTAAGGGGCATAGGTGCAACGAACGAACAAGGGGAAGGTGGAGATAGATAACCAATCCGAATAATTCGGATTGGTTATCCATCCCAAAACCAGTGAGGATAACATTATGAAATTCCAATTTCGCATTCTCTGTGTTGACGACGACGAAACTTGTGAGATGTTAGATGCGACCTTCAAATCTTCGGATATTGAAATCATCTCGGCTAACACTGTCGCTGAAGGTTGGCGGCTGGCACAGAGCAAAAAATTTGATTTATATCTATTGGCGACGCGGTTTCACGACGGCGACGGTTTTGACTTATGCCGTCGGATACATAATCTCGCGCCACACAAACCGATTGTTTTCTATACCGGCGACGCACGTTCCGCCGACCAAGAAAAAGGCATGGCGGCGGGCGCGACGGAATATCTGGTCAAACCATATTTCGGCAATCTGGAAGAAACGATTTTGAAACACATCGAAGGCTCCAAGAAATCCGCCGCGATGATTTCTAAAATTTCCGAACCAACCGTGAACTACTTAAAAACACTGTCTTTTTAAGGCACACTGATTGCAAACCCGATAGTTAAAATAATCGAATGTATTATTTTAATTCAAAAACCAAGGGAGAATCTATGAACGCAATCGAATTATTAAAGACAGACCACAACAAAGTTTCACGACTGTTTCAAAAAGTAAAAGCTACGCCCGAAGGTGACCATAAAGAACTTTTCGAGCAAATCAAAGCTGAACTCGATGTGCATACGCATATCGAAGAAACTATCTTTTATCCGAAAATAAAAGAAGAAGACGAGTTGGAAGACATCGTTCTCGAAGGCATCGAAGAACATCATCAGGCGAAAATGTTTCTGCGCGAACTTGCCGCTTTGACCGAAGACAGCGAAAAGTTTGAACCGAAACTAAAAGTTTTGATGGAAGACATCACACATCACGTCCAAGAAGAAGAAGGTATAATGTTTCCCAAAGTCGAGAAGATTTTCGATAGCCCAACACTCGAAGAACTCGGCAAAGAAATGGAAGCCGAAAAGAAAAGTTTCCAGAAATCAAATGCGGCAAAAGCGTGAGAGTTTGGGATGAAGGATGAAGGAAAAGGGGTGAACAAGAAATTGTTCATCCCTTTTTTTGGTTTCAGGTTTCAGTTTTGGGTTAAAGATAAGAACTTGAAACCTGAAACTTAAATTGCTCTGAAAATAATTTTAGCCTATAATTTTTGGTTTAGTTTTATACCAAAATTTACAGAGGAAAGTTAATCAAAAATCTATGTCAAATACAGCAATAACAGTCGCGCACGGCGACGGCATCGGACCTGAAATTATGGCGGCGACGCTCCATATCTTAAAAGAAGCGGGCGCGGGGCTCGATATTGAAACGATTGAAATCGGCGAAAAAGTTTATCTGTCGGGCAATGCGGCGGGCATCGCGCCCGAATCTTGGGAATCTTTGCGGCGGACAAAAGTTTTCTTAAAAGCCCCGATTACGACTCCGCAAGGCGGCGGTTACAAATCGCTCAATGTCGCGGTTCGCAAAACTTTGGGTTTATATGCCAACGTCCGCCCGTGCGTTTCGTATCATCCGTTTGTCGAAACGAAACATCCCGTAATGGATGTCGTTATCGTCCGCGAAAACGAAGAAGATTTATACGCGGGAATCGAATATCGGCAGACGCAGCAGGTTGAAGAATGTCTAAAACTCATCTCGCGTCCGGGTTCGGAAAAAATCGTCCGTTACGCTTTTGAATACGCCAAGAAATTTGACCGCAAAAAAGTTACCTGCTTTATCAAAGACAATATTATGAAGCAGACCGACGGACTTTTTCATCGCGTTTTTGATGAAATCTCCGCCGAATACCCGAATATCGAAGGCGACCATTGGATTGTGGACATCGGCGCGGCGAAAATGGCGGACACACCCGAAAACTTTGACATTATCGTGATGCCGAATCTTTACGGCGATATTTTGTCGGATGTCGCCGCGCAAATCGCCGGCTCTGTCGGCTTGGCAGGTTCGTCAAATATTGGCGAAAACGTGGCGATGTTTGAAGCGATTCACGGTTCTGCACCACGCCGCGCCAATCAAAATCTGGCAAATCCGTCGGGTTTATTTTTGGGCGCAATCCTGATGCTCGTTCACATCGGACAAACAGATGTCGCCGAAAACGCGCATAATGCTTGGCTTCGCACGATTGAAGATGGCGTTCACACTTACGATATGTTCAAAGAAGGCACGTCGAAAGAAAAAGTCGGCACAAAAGAATTTGCCGAAGCCGTCGTCGCCAGATTGGGGCAAAAACCGGAAACTCTGAAAGCCGTAACCTACAAAGCAAACGTCGCGGAAACCGACGCGAAACCGATTTTTTCAACGCCCGCACCGCAAAAGAAAGAACTCGTCGGCGTTGATGTCTTTTTAGATTGGTGGACAGGTTCATATTACGGCGCGGCAAACGAACTCGGCGCACAAGTTGAAAAATTAAACGGCGACGGCTTAAAACTCCAAACCATCGCCAATCGCGGCGTAAAAGTTTATCCCGACGGATTTGCCGACACCTTCACCGTTGACCATTGGCGTTGCCGTTTCGTTCCCGAATCAGGCGAAGGAAACGCAATTGACCACAAGCAAATCATCACGCTTTTGCAAAGATTTGACGAAGCGGGTTTGGACATTATCAAAACCGAAAATCTCTACAACTTCGACGGCGCGAAAGGCTATTCAGCGTAAGGCGCGAAGGATGAATTAGGAATGATGTAGTTTAGTTTTCATTATTCCTAATTTATCTTTTAGTGATTTTGTCTAAGTTGTTGTGAAACTAACTTGCGGACTTTAATACCCCATTGTATATTTACAACTATGAATGAAGCAATAAACAGCCCGTTTCGTTATGCAGGCGGTAAATTTTACGCACGAAAACTGATACTTTCACATTTGCCCAAACATACAGCTTACATAGAACCGTTTGCGGGCGGCGGCAGTATTTTTTTTGCAAAATCAAAAGTAGACTTCAATCAACTGAATGACATTGACAGTGAGATTATAAATGTTTATTTGACTATCCGAAATAATCCGAACAAACTAATTGACTTTCTTAAAAAAAAGCCAACAGAAAAAAGTAAAATTCCAGAAAAACTGACGGAAAGCGTTTTTTTTGGCGAACCATTACCTGCAACTAAAGAATTGCACAGATTTTTTAAGAATGAATATCAACCTGAAAATAACATTGAAAAAGCAGGAAGATGGTTTTATCTTAACCGCACTTCGTATAGCGGAATAATGAATCGCCAAAATATGTATTGGGGATATGGCGATAAATACTCAATGCAACCCAAAAATTGGGGACAAAACATACTTAGAACAAGCAAAAAACTAAAAGGTGCAAAGATTACGAATTATGATTTTGAAGTTGTAATAAATAATTCGCCTGACGGTGCATTATTATTCGTTGATCCACCTTACTTTAATGCTGACCAAGACAAATTTTATCAACACTATTTTACTAAACAAGACCATTTCCGACTTGCCAAGTGTTTGCAGAAAAATAATGACCGTTTGAAATTATTTGTTACCTACGACAACACGCCCGAAATTCGTGAGATGTATTATTGGATGACCGAAATGCACGACAAGGAATGGAACTATTGCATTCAACGCACGGATGACCAAAAAAATAGAACTGACAAAAAAGGCGAACGCTACAAAGGAAAAGAATTATTTATTCTTAATTACAACGTAGAGCAGATTTCTACGCCACAACTTGAATTTACTTTCGTCGCGTAGTTTGACTTACTTTTTTTCTTCTTTTTTCAACAACGTCCAATAATCTTTCTTCGACATCTGAGAGAGGTTTCCAGTTATTATCGCTTTCGAGTTTGACATACGGAGTTCTTGGAATAAAACCATCAACAGATATATCATTCGGAATACAATATCTCCAATCATTTGCACAAGCGATAATCAAATCTTCGTCCATAAAAACCGAGTAAAATTTATAAAGTAAATTTTTCAAGTTTTCATCACGGACTACTTCCAAATGTTCTCCAACTGTATTTCCTTCAAAAATAGCATTTGAGGTGTTTGTGACCAGCACATCAAAACTGTCATCAGAGTAACGATCATTTGAAGAACCCGCTAATTTAATATTGCTTCTTGAGCGATGACATTTGACGAGAAAATGTGGCACTTTTAGATTTCTGCTTCGTTTTCCTTCGCTCATAGAACCCCGAACGGTACTTTTACTTTCAACCTTTAAAATTATTCCTGTTCTACGGTGCGTAACACTAATGTCCTCGTCGTATAATCCTGTTTGTGCATTGAGATTTAACTTTTGAACGCTCCAAGTTGTTTTTGGCAAGATTTTCTCCAATAATAAATAAGCGTTATATTCCATTGCCTTTCCTCTTATCATCGGAGTTACCTTTTGGTCTTCTAAAATTTCAAATAAATACTCAAGCGGAACATTGAATTTTCTGCAATATTGCAAAAGATTGTCAGCAAGTTTTAATTTTTCTTCTTTTTTCATTCAGGTATTTGTTTGGTAAATGCGGCTACATCACAGTTAAGGCAATCGGCGATTTTTACAAGTGTTAAAATACTTACATTTCTTTCGCCCCTTTCAATTCCCCCAACATACGAACGGTCAGCTCCTGCGTCCAACGCAAGTTGTTCTTGCGTTATTCCCTTTACTTTTCGTAGTTCGCGGATTTGGTCGCCTAATCGAATCAGATGTTTATCTTTTTCCATTACTATACGAATGTATGATTATGCTGACGATAATACCACAGACGATAATATCTCATTTTTGAGAACGGTTAAGCAAATATATTGCAAAATATTCAAACTATAAGTTGGAAAAATCGGATTAGATGAAAAGGATGAAGTTTCGGCTTCGTCCTTTTTATATGGATGAATAAAACTTTGAAAAGTTCTAAAAACTTGTTACATTTAAGTTGTGAAAACGCTGACATTAAATTTACCTGACACTTTGGACATTGATGAAAAGCAGATTGCTATGCTTGTTGCCACACGACTTTACGAACAAGGCAGACTTTCTCTCGGACAAGCGGCGGAAGTTGCGGGTTTGACCAAGCGGACTTTTGCGGAACTGTTGGGCAGTTATGATGTTTCCATTTTTAATTTTCCCGTTTCGGATTTATCAAAATACATAGCCAATGCCTAAAGCGATTATTTCCGATACGAGTTGTTTTATTATTTTGACGAATATCGGCGAACTTGAACTGCTTAGCGAGAAGATTGAATTAGCGATGATGAAGGATGAAGTTTTGGCTTCATCCTTTTTGTTTTTATTCTAGAATCAAATGATCATTTATTGCACAATCATATAATTTTGAATAGAATGAAGTGATTTTTCACTAACTAAAAATAATGGCAAATGAAAGAAAAACTGAAAGAATAGTGCGTTCACATTTTGAGAAATTTGACGACATCATTCATATTGACGAGCAGGCTTCGGACAATGCAAAAATCAACAAATTATTAATTACTGCTTCTAAAAAAGGACAAGGAAGAGGAAAACCGGAATTTATAATCACATATAAAAGAAACGCGGATTTAGTAATAGTTGTTGAATGTAAAGCTGAAACTTCCAAACACGAAAGTTTGAATAGAGATAAATATGGAGATTATGCGGTTGATGGGGTTCTGCTTTATAGCTCGTATTTATCAAAAGATTTTGATGTTTTAGCTATTGCCGTTAGTGGTGAAACGAAAGAAAATTTAAGAGTTTCTCACTTTTTACACTTAAAAAATGAAAGAAAAGCCGTCGAAATATTTGGGGACAAACTTCTTTCCGCACAAGATTATTTAGACGGTTACTTAAAAAGTCCTGAAAAATTCAGGCAAGACTACAACACACTTTTAGAATTTACAAAAAAACTAAATGAAAAACTTCATACATACAAAATTCTTGAAAGTCAGAGAAGTTTGCTGATTAGTTGTATCCTAATCGCCTTAGAAGACGAAGCATTTAAAGCATCTTATGCTAAGAAAACAACACCAAAAAGTTTAGCGGAATTCTTAACTAAAACCGTTTCCGAAAAATTGGAAGAAGCCAATATATTAGGCACGAGGCTTGAGAATTTGAATACTCAATTCGGTTTTATTAAAACTGACACTTCGCTCTCAACCAAAGACAAGGTTTTAAAGGAACTCATTGACCAAATAGACGAAAATATCAATCAATTTATAAAAACTCACGAATACTTCGATGTGTTGGGGCAGTTATATATTGAGTTTTTGAGATACGCCAACAGCGATAAAGGTTTAGGAATTGTTTTGACTCCGCCGCATATTACGGAACTTTTTGCCGATTTAGCTCAAGTAAATAAAAACTCAATTGCTTATGATAATTGCACTGGAACGGGCGGTTTTTTAATTTCAGCAATGAAAAGAATGATCGAAGATGCCAACGGTGATTCTGAAAAAATAGCGGAAATAAAAGCTAATCAGCTAATCGGGGTTGAATATCAATCACATATTTTTGCGTTAGCGGTTTCAAATATGTATATTCATCAAGACGGAAAAACCAATATCATCAACGGAAACTGTTTTGATGAAGATGTGATAAAGAAAATAAAAAATCAAAAGCCTACTGTCGGATTTTTGAACCCGCCGTATAAAGCCGATAAAAAAAATGATACTGAAGAATTGGAATTTGTATTGAATAATTTGGACTGTTTAGTTGATGGCGGAACATGCATTGCTATTTTACCAATGCAGTGTGCATTAGCAACAAGTGGAAAAATTTTAGAATTGAAAACGAAATTATTAAAGAATCATACTTTAGAAGCCGTACTATCAATGCCTGACGAATTATTCATCAGTTCAAAAGCAAATGTTGTTTCGTGCGCTATGATTTTCACAGCCCATAAATCACATCCTAAAAATAAGGAAACTTATTTCGGTTATTATAAAAATGATGGTTTTGAAAAGAGAAAGTTATTAGGTCGGATTGATGTTTTTGGTTTTTGGGAGGAGATTAAAGATAAATGGGTTTCAAATTTTATTAATAGAAAAGAAGAGTTGGGAATAAGTTTAAGGAAAATAATCGAACCTAATGATGAATGGTGTGCAGAAACATATATGGAAACGGATTATTCGACAATTAGCGAGAAAGATTTTGAACAAAGTGTTCTTGATTATTTTGCATTTCTATTGACTAACAAATTACCAAATTTCAAATTATGAATAATTTATTACGAGTTGATGAACTATTTGAAGTTCGCTATGGAATTAATTTAGAGTTAGTTCATTTGGAACAATGCGATAATGAAGACCCGGATGCAATATTTTTTGTTTCAAGAACAGAAAAAAATAACGGTGTTTCGGCAATTGTCAGAAGATTAGAAGAAATTGAGCCTAACCCGGCACATACTATCTCGGTCGCCGGAAGCGGTTCTGTAATGTCCTCTTTCTACCAAAGACTTCCATATTACAGCGGCAGAGATTTGTATGTATTAATACCAAAAAAAGAATTTTCAGCAATCGAGATGTTATTTTATACTTATTGTTTAAGGTTAAATAAATATAAATATAATTATGGAAGACAGGCAAATAAAACATTAAAGGATTTGCTCATTCCTGAAAAAATGCCTGAAAAATTCAACATAATTAAATCAAAGGTTCTTGAGGTTATGACCCAAGTTTCAAAATTTGAATTATAGAAAGTATTCTCACCAATTTAACTATGAGATTTCACACGGAAAAATATATTTTAGATGCCTTTAAAAGTATTGCAAAAGATATAATCGAGAGAAAAACAGAAGGAAACCTTCCAAAGTGGAACTTGATTATTTCAGAGTCAGTTTTTTTAGAGCAAACTGAAGAATTGTTGATAAACATTGGCGAAAGTGTTCTTAAAGGTTATGACGAAGGGGAAACTTATCAAGTTATTGATGACAAGCGAGAAATCATTTATTGGGAATTAGAAATAAATTGGAGAAATGCAAAACGACCTTACATCTGGTTTGATGACTATGAAGTGAACTTTTTGATAAAACATTTTATCAAACCAAACTTCTTCCCAAAAAGTTGATTTAAATATCGGAAATTGGACTTATTTTAGACTCACGGACGAAAGTTTATTTGAAATAAAGAAAGGTAAAAGGTTAACAAAAGAAGATTTTATCGAAGGTAAAACGCCATTTATCGGAGCGATTGATTCCAATAACGGTTATCGAGATTTCATAGAACAAGAGCCGATTCACGAAGAAAATACAATTACTATAAATTACAACGGTTCTGTTGCGGAAGCGTTTTATCAACCGAAAGATTTTTGGGCAAGCGATGATGTTAATGTTTTGTATCCAAAATTTGAATTAAATACATTCAATGCTCTGTTTTTAACGACAGTTATTCGATTGGAAAAATTCAGATTCAACTACGGTCGAAAATGGGGATTAGATAGAATTATGGAAAGTTTAATAAAATTACCCGCGAAAAATGGAAAGCCTGATTTTGAATTTATGGAATTTTACATCAAATCTCTAAATATCTCTGATAATCAAGTTTAACTGTTGTTATGAAATTTCGTGTTTGTTCATGGCTAAAAATTAAAAGTGAATATAGCAGAAAAAAGAACAAGCATAAAATACCAAGTTTCCTTGTTAACGACTTGAAATAGATTGACATCGAATAGTGCGAAGTTTTAATGCTTGAAAGATTCAACGAATAGGTGTTAAGACGGTTTCGATACGTCGTTGGACGTATCTGTCGGGTGATTTGACGTGGTTTTTGAATGAATTTACGGGGTTGATTCGCTGTCGCCGCCGTCGTTTTCGTCGTCGGGCGGTTTGTTTTTTGATTTGGTGAAAAACTGCTTGAATTCGTCCACTTTGGTTGAATAGCCGGATTCGCCTGCGCCGTTTTGGTATTGCGAATAGCCGTAATCTTTTAGAGCGTCCTGAAAATTGTCGTAATCGTGCATAATTTTCGTGCTTTCGAGATCGTGGACGAGTGCGTTGAAACGGTTGATGCAATTTTCCAGAAAGACGCGGGCTTGATAATCTTTTTCAAATTCCGTCCAATCAACATTCGGCGCACTTAGTCCGGGTTTGTTTTCACGGTATTCCCGCGCTTTGTTGACGACGAGTTTGTTCTGCTCGTTGACCGAGCCGTAGCGTGTCCGTTCGTCAGCGTCGAGTTGTCCGGTTTTGCCGGAAAATGCCGTTTCCAAATCGGTAATTAAACCGTTTATGGCACTATGGTCAGCTTCGACAAACTAAGATTCAATGATATTTTTCATATTGTTTTTACTCTCCTGTTAAGTTTTAGATTTTTCCGCTTTGTTCTGCTAACCTGAGAATATTCTATTCAGTTAGATAAATGTCAGGTTTTTTTGAAGCAGTTATTAGACTTACACAAATTTCAAATTTGCAAAAAAATCTTTTATTAAAATGAGAGAATATCTTTTTTCATACGGAACGCTGCAAAAAGACGAAGTTCAAATAAAATTATTCCGACGGCTTTTAAGCGGCGCGAAGGATGTTTTAAGAGGCTGGAAAGTTTCTTCTATCGAAATTACGGACGAATCGTTTCTTGCCAAAGGTGAAGAAAAATATCAGCTAACGATAATTTCTTCAAACAACGAAACGGGTTTTATCGAAGGAACGGCGTTTGAGATTTCGACGGAAGAACTTCTTTTGGCTGACAAATATGAGCCGGATAATTATAAAAGGATTGAGGTAGAACTTGAATCGGGAAAAAATGCGTGGATTTACGCCGCTACTGAAATTACTTAGACCTTAAAAGTTGCGCGATGAGTTTGCTTTCGCCGCGCATCTTTTCTATTTTTGATTATTGTTTCTTTATGCCGGAAAATATTAAGAAAAAAGAATTTGTAAATTTATTGGCAAACAAGATGAACGTCAGCGAGAAAACTGCGGAAATTTGGATTGATGCTTTTACCGAAACTTTGTATGAATGTTTCAAAAACGGGCGCGGCGTGGTTATTACCAATTTAGGGACTTTTTATCTGCGAATCACGAGTCGCGGCGATTCGATTTTTAAGTTTCTTCCATCGCAAAAACTTCGTGCGTTGTTCGGTCGGTCATCAATATTTAAGGGGAATTTATAGTTTATGTCGGAATCCGCTTTAGATTTTTTGAGTCCGCAGCTTTTGCGGGATTATGCCGACGGCGGCTCGTTTGAGCGCGGCGAAAATTATTTTAAGTCCGAAGCGGTTTTCGGAATGGAAGAATATCAGGGAAAAGTCGTGGCAAAGGTGAGCGGCACACGCGATTATAAAGTCAAACTTTGGGCGGAGGACGAAGACGAACTCGGCTACGATTGTAATTGTCCATACGCCGATGAAGGAAATTTTTGTAAGCATTTAGTCGCGGTTGGATTAGCTTGGATTGCC
>Ga0136617_10006223_pt1 | contig 10680 bp, 8 predicted proteins | sample AntDrymUQ3222106_2_FD_129672 | JGI IMG/M metagenome (GOLD analysis project Ga0136617, IMG submission 129672) | Polar desert sand microbial communities from Dry Valleys, Antarctica - metaG UQ322 (21.06) | ecosystem: Environmental > Terrestrial > Soil > Desert | place: Antarctica: Dry Valley...
AAAACCGCTTCATTGCTCACATATCCGCAACCGGAAGGGCAGCCGACTTCCCTGCTGACGTTTCCGCAGCCAGCTTATGATATTTACCCGTCGCCCGACCGCAAAAATTATCTTTACAATCAAGACACTGACGGAAAACTTAACTACCGAATGTTCGTCTGGGATCAGGAAAGCAAACAAAGCGCGGCTTTAACCGAAATGGGAACGCGCTCGGTGCAGCCTATTTGGTCCCCGTCGGGAAAATACGTCGCTTATAGTTACTCCGCGCCCGGAACGAAAGGGATGGAGATAGTTTGGCAGAATCCTTTCAAGCCGGAAGAGAAAAAGACAATTTTTTCATCGCCTTTTATGAAACGGGCGGTCGCGTGGTCGAAAGACGACCGCTTCATCGCCGTTGAGGAATACGTGAATCTCGCGGATATGACACGACTTTGGCTCATCGAGCCGCAAACGGGAAAGAAAACGCTGCTCAACAAATCGGAAAAAGACGTATTCGGTATTGACGATGTGCAGTTCGGTGCCGACGGCAAATACGTTTATTTGACGAGCAACCGCGCCAGCGAGTTTTTAAGTTTCGAGCGAATAAATCTTTCCACGAAAGAATGGTCAACAGTTTATAAAAACGAAGCGGCGGACATCGAAATTGCGCGTCTATCGCCCGATGAATCGAAAGCCGCTCTGGTTTTCAACGACAAAGGCATTTCGCGTCTCGGTTTTTACGACTTGAAAACCAGCGAATTCGAATCCGTTTCAAAACTCAATCCGGGCGTGATTACAAATTTGGAGTGGTCGCCGGATTCCAAACAAGTTGCTTTTAATCTCGACTACGCAAGCGAAGCGTCGAGCATTTACACAGTCGCGGCGGACTCTCTGCAAATTACGCGCTGGGCGCACGAACCCAATGCCGCGGGCGCGGACGAAAATCTGCCGCTCGTTGAAAGAGTTGAATGGCAGTCGAAACCGGACGGGAAAATAATCGGCGGATGGATGTTTCGGTCGAAAAAATCGCCCGCCGGTCCACACCCGGTAATCATCGAGTTTCACGGCGGACCGTCGGAGCAGTCGCGTCCCATTTTGAACTACAACGACTTGTATTACTTAAACGAACTCGGCGCGGTCATCATTTACCCGAACGTGCGCGGCTCGCGCGGCGCGGGAAAATCGTTTTCTCTCGCCGACAACGGTAGCAGTAGAATCGGACAATTAAACGACGTTGCCGGTCTTTTGGACTGGATTGGAAAACAATCCGGCTTAGATTCCAAGCGAGTCGGCTTGCGCGGGTTTTCTTACGGCGGTTATTTAGCGTTGCTCGCCGCCTCGCGCTTCCCTGAAAAAGTCGCCGCCGTTTCAGCTCACGCCGCGCCGACGAATCTCGCCACTTTGCAGGCAAACGACCCGGCTTGGCGCGTCGGTACGAGCCGCACCGAGTTCGGCGACGAGACAAACGCGCAAGTCAAACAGGCTTTAGAAAAAATTGCCGTCTCAAGTATGGCAAACAATTTGAAATCTCCGATTCTGCTGGCGCACGGCGAGTTGGACACGCAAGTTCCGGCGAGCGAGGCAAGACAACTCATTGCCGCCGTCGAAAAACAATCACCGCAAACTCCGCTTTGGACGGTTTTCAGCCGACCTGACAAACACGGCTTGGGTGGAGTTCGCGGTTTTTACCATTCGCTGCTCGAGACTCTATTTTTTGAAAAATACGTTCTTCGTCGCAACGAGACAAATAAATAAACAAAACAATAAATATAAATAATAGGAAGGAAAAGAAAGACAGATGAAAAATCAATCGCAAATTCGCAAATCAATCATTCGTTCGTTACTCGTGCTATGCCTCGGCATAGGCACTTTGATGCCGCTGACGGCTTTGGCATTCGACCAAGACGACCCGCAGGAAGGCGGTCGCACAAGGTCGGCTCCGAGAGTTACCTGCACCTCGACATCTTACAACATATTAATTGCAACGGTTGTCGTTACGGAGTGTAGCGACGGTACTCGAACGGTAAGTCTCGCCTAAAAGGGACAATTTGTTAATTAAAATCAATAGAGATAGATGACCGGCTATCGCAAACAATTCAGCTAATTCGAATGAATGCATGATGCCGGTCAAATTATTGAATAATGCGCCTAAAACTTCACAGTAAGAGCAGATTTTTTGGTTTACTGAAGCGACAAGCAGCAGTATTGCTTTTGCTTTTCTTTACCAATTTACTTTCTGCTTCGGCGCAAACATCAAGTAAATCATTTGACCGCTCACCTTGTAAATCGGCTCACCTTGCAGCCCGGCAAGACGACTACGAGGAAGCCTCTAGATTAATAAAGTCTTGTTTAGGATTTAGACAAGAGATAGATAAATACGAACTTGCTGACGACCTGCTACTCGGAGCGGAAATCGAATTTTATTTGAAAAATAATCCGCAATCCGCAAAATACGCCATTCTTGCCGAAAATCATTTCGCTTCTCTCGGAGGCGAAAACCAGAAAGGACTATGGCTTTTTAGTATTAGACTGAAGAAGGTTCGTGCCGCTCTTGAACTTGAAAACGGAACCTATCAGTCGGCACTCAAATTTTATAAGGACGGTTTGGCAATTGTCGCTTCGGCAAGCGAATCGGTGCGAAGCGACGGCGGTGAGATGCGCCGGTTAAAGGCGGATTTGTTGTCAGGCGTTGCTTTTGTCCAACTAAAAACGGGTTTATATTCAGATGCGATTTCAAATCTCGAATCTGCGCTGACGGAACTTAGCGATTCCCAGCAAGATAGTTATTCTCGCGGCGGCATCTTAAATGACTTTGGTCATTTACTTAACGAGCAGCGCTCGCACCAGCAAGCTATCGGATATTTAGAAAAATCAGCTGAAATTTGGCAGCGAGAAAAAGATTGGTTCAATTTTGCGATGACGCAGCAGAATTTAGCCGTTTCTCATCGCGGAACGGGAGATTGCAAACAGGCGCAAATCTATTTCGAGCGAGTTCGGGACTTAGCTGTCAAAAACAATTTCGCGGAACTGGAAACGATGAGCCTGCAAGGATTGGCTTCACTTTATCAATTTCGCCAAGAACATAAACAAGCCATTGAGTTTCTGCAAAAAGCACTCAGTCAAACTTCCGCGGCTTCTGTCCGCCGCGCCGAGATTCTGTGGCGCCTATCCCTAAGTCAAAATCAAATTTCCCAAAAAGCGGGAGCACTTGCCAACGCAACCGAATGTTACAACTGGGCGACCGCGCAGAAAATCGAGAATCTGCGGTATTTATGTGCGACTAATTTGGGAGAAACTTATCTGCAAGATACACGCGCGTCAGCCGAAAAATGGTTTCAAACGGCAGTCGAAGTTACTGAAAATTTAAGTCGCCGCGTTGCCGGACGCGAGCCTGAAAAAATCTATTTTATGCAGGATAAATCGGCGGCATATCACGGACTAATCAAATTATTAGTCGAGGCGAATAAACCTGAACAGGCACTCGCCGTCTCGGAAAAGCTGAAATCGCGCGTGCTGCGGGAAAAACTACAGAGTGGAACGAATAAAATTTTGATTAATGACGTTTCAAGCCGAATTTCAAATTTACCTGCCGATACAATTGTTGTTTCCTACGTTTTAGCCGACGAAGAGTGTTTCGCTTTCATTCTCCGAGCTAACGAACCACCGAAGGTAATTGCGCTTCCCTTTGGAGCAGCCAAATTGCGTGAACAGATCGGTCGTTACCGTGAAAGCATTTTGAATTTCAACCCGACATTCAAAGCCGAAGCGAAACAGTTGTATGACTCGCTGCTGACGTTGGCGGACGACGAAATTGCTAGAGCAAAACATTTAATTATCGTGCCGGACGGCGCATTGTGGGAACTGCCTTTTCAAGCGTTGATTACCCAAAACGGCAAATACCTAATCGAAGAACGCGAAATCTCATACGCTCCGTCGCTCGGCGTTTTGTCCGGCATAAAATCTCAGACGGTTTCAAAAATTAATCGGAAAAATTTAGTCGCATTCGCCAATTCAAACCGAAAAGATTCCGTGCCGCTGCCCGAAGCTGAACGCGAGGCGAGCGACATCGGCAAACTATACGCGCCGTCGTCAGTTTTCGTTAAGTCTGCCGCCACCGAAAAGCGCGTCAATATCGAAGCCTCCCAAGCTAAAGTTTTGCATTTGGCGGTTCACGGCAAAATTGATCAAACCAACCCGTTCGAGTCGGCACTACTTTTCACCGAGGACGCAAACGATGATGGGCGATTGACGGTCGCGGAAATTTTGCAGATGAATTTACCGGACAGCCTCGTCGTTCTTTCGAGTTGCGACACGAGCAACGGGCAAGTCATAAACGGCGAAGGGTTGCTTAGTCTCTCTTGGGCTTTTTTGGCATCAGGTGGTCGAAGCGTTGTCGCGGCGCAATGGGCGGTTGAAGAAAAGGCAACCGCCCATTTGATGCTGAATTTTCACCGCTCTTTGAATGGAAACGGACAGGAATCGGCGAATGCGTTGCGGACGGCGCAGTTCGAAGCATTGAAACGACCCGCGCCGTATAATCATCCCTTTTACTGGTCTGCCTTTGTTGCCGTCGAAGGTCCGCAGCGGTGAACGGTCGCCTTATTTTCTTTTTTCCACTGGTCGACTTGCGCCAGCAGGCGACGTGCAGCATTGTGTTTCGGATTTTTCGCCAGAATTTCCTTCAAAGTGCAGGCGGCTGAATCGAGCATTCCTTCTTTTGCGTAATACACGGCGAGTTTTAATCGGTCGCTTTCGTTTTTCTTCAAAGACGCGATTCGGTTTTCGGCTGTTTCTGGGGCGATGCGAAACATCGCCGGCGGTTGCGGCGGGAGCGGCGCGACAATTTTTCCGTTCTCGGTTTGCGCCTCAACTCGCCAAAGATATTTAGCACCGGGTTTCAAAGGCTTGTCGGGCTTGAAACTGTTTCCCGAAACTTGCGCCGTCAAAACTTCATTAAAATCCGCGTCGAGAATCGAAATACGATAGTTTTTGGCATTCGTCATTTTCTCCCAACGAAACTCCGGCATATTCTCAAGCACGGTTTCGCCGACGGGAGCAAGTAAAGCGAAAGTCGGCTCAGCGTTGGAATTTTGCTTATCGCCGTTTCGCAAAATTGTCTGCCCGTTAGGACGAAGCGAAGAAATCGCGGGCGGCGTGTTCTCGATGAGCTGAGCCAATTCCCTATCTTCCGTTTCTCCCGGTTTTTTCGAGTTCTCAACTAGAATCGCCGAATTACCATCCGGTTGTTTCAGACGCGGCGGTTGTTGAGGATTTTCCGGGCTATCAGTCTTTTGAGTTGCGTCGCCTGTCGAAACGGCTAAATTTTCGTTCGTCGGCAAGTTGTTTTCAGTGCGTGGAGTTTCGACAGTTTGCGCGACTTCATTTCCCGGATTAGATTGTCTTGCCGCGCCGAGCCAAATCAGAAACGAAATACCCGCAATCAGGATTAACGCGCCCGTTCCCAAAGCCACCGGTTGCCGGAAGAAAGAGAAAATCATCGAATAAGGCGCCCGCGCTGGAGAATGATGTTCAGCTTCAAAACTTTCATCAAGTTCCGTTTCATCGAGCAGCATAGACCAGAATTGTTCAGGCGTTGGCGCGGGCAGCGAGTCCCGGCAAGTCGCGCATTGCAGAAGATGCCTGCCGATTTCGTCCGTCTCGGTTTGCGCGAACGACTGTGCGGCGTAAGCCTCAAGCTGCTCTTTTGTTAAATGTTCGACTCGGTTCATTTATTCGTTAATTTACGGAGCTTGCCGCGGGCTTCGTGTCGTGCTTTTTTGATTGATTTAACTACAGATTCAAGATTCCGGCGTTCGTCGTCGGCTCCAATAAAACGAGCGATTTGTGCGTCCGACAAAGGTATTTTGATTTTAACTTCCAGCCATTCGCTTTCCGAAAGTTCCAAACTTTGCGCCAACTCTCCGTCCGTGATGCCGCCTTTCAGAAAATAGACGGTTAGCTGCCGACTATGAAGCAGCAAAGCGCGTCTTTGCCGCAAAGTCATCCGGCAAATCTCTTGCCAGACGAAATGGGCAAGCGATTGAAATTCAACGTGTGACTCACCGGCGACCCGCTGGAAGCTTTCAATTTCGGACGCAGCATCAAGCGGCAGATGCGCCCCGACTTCGGCGGCACTTTTAGAAAAATGGCGATTTGTTTCATTATAAGCTGTGCGGGCGGCGAAAGATTCCCAGTCGTCAGGCGACATCTTCTCGCTCTTATTGTGATGCTTCTTCCGCCAATTTAATAATCTTAGAAGGATTCTCTGCTCTAAATCGGATGTCTCCGACTGTCCAGACAAGAAGAGACGGCGACGCACGATTTTTCGCACAATAGGTAAGGCGGCGAGAAACGAATCCTCTGAATTTTTTTGGTGAGATGGTTGCTTAACCGAATCCAGCAGGCTGTTTTCATTGTTTGACAACCGCCGTAATACATCCCAAAACGGTTCAATCATTACTGCTTACTACAAATTACTGCTATTTTCAATAATTACTCATCGGCAAAAGAGTTGGTGCGCTTCACTCTAAAATATACCGTTTAGCTCTATCCTTTGTCCAAACAGATTCACTACGTAAAAAAAATGAAAAAAAACTTCGCGCCAGAGGTAACCTTGCGCCTCCAGCAGGGTTTTTATATATAGAGTGTTATTTTCGGCGACAAGTTTTTGGCAAACCTGAAAAGTAAACCTGAGCCGAATATACTTCTCTAGCTTTATTAATCTAGTAATAATAAAAAATAAACAGTCAAATGTTCAATAATCTCAACGAAGCCGAGGCACTCGCGCTTCTCGCCCGTTACGACTTTCTCGATTTGTGTCTTTTAGGCGAAACCGGCACGGGTAAAACGCACGCCGCCGAACAAATTCACCGGCAAAGCCCGCGCTCGGAAAAACCTTTCGTCGCCGTCAACTGCGCGGAACTTTCGCGCTCGCTCATCGAAGCCGAACTTTTCGGCTACGAAAAAGGCGCATTCACCGGCGCGCTCACCGCCAAAATGGGAAAGTTTGAAGCGGCATCGGGCGGCACGTTGTTCCTCGATGAAATCGGCGAACTTGATAGCGAAATGCAGGCGAAACTTTTGAAAGTGGTCGAAGAAAAACGTATCACGCGCGTCGGAAGCGTCGTGCCGCGCGACGTTGACGTGCGAATTATCTACGCCACGCACCGCGAACTGAAAGTTTTCCGCCCAGATTTGCGTTACCGCGTTGCCGCGCACACGATTTACATGAAACCGCTTCGGCAGCGCACGGAGCAAATTTTGCCGCTGGCGCGCCTGTTCATTGCCGATTTCAACCGCAAATCCGGTCGAAGCATCGCCGCGAGCGAAAACGCTCTACGACTTTTGGAGTGCGCCGAGTGGCGCGGCAATGTCCGCGAGTTGCGCTCCTTTATCGAAAAAGCGTGTCTCGACGCATTGTTCGTTGCCGATTGGCAGAAGCCGCCCAACGGTTGTGCGCCCAATGCCGAATTAACGCCTGAATTACTGCTCTCCCGCCTGCGTCAAACTGAAGCCCACACTGAAACAGTGCTACCGTTGCGCGAAAACACAGACGCAAGCGATTTTGTTGTCGCTGATTACCGGCAGGAAATCAAGGACTTTGACTCACGCTTGGTCAAAAAAACGCTGGAGAAAAACAGGCGAAACGTTTCACGCACGGCACTCGAACTCGGCTTGAGCCGCTACGGTCTGATCAAAAAAATCAAGCGATACGGAATCACCTTCGCTACCGAATAGGACGACATTTAATAAAACAATTTTCATTTTTTTAAGGCGCGGACAAAATTTCCGCGCCTTTTTTGATTGAAAACAGCAGTGGTTCACTAAACATACCACTTATCCAACAATCTAAAGCGACGAAAAGTTTTATTTGCAGATATTTAGCCGAATTAAAATGCCAACAAGTCCGTTGAAGTTACCAATAGTGGTCTGCTGAACGCACCAGGCGAAAAAATAATGATGTAAAGGGCGACAAGTTTTTCTCGCTTTCTCGCGCTTCGCGCTCGCCCGGTGACATTCCCGCAGTGTGTTGAAAAATCTTAAAAAAGTAGCAGATTTAATCCGCACCGACCTCTCGCTGTCGCGAAAAGGTTGCCCCGCCCGTAGCTCGAAAGCCGGACGAGTCTGGATGCCCGAATAAAAACAAGCGGCTTTAGAAATAAGGAAAATCACGACTCTGATTTTCCGGCAAGTTAGACAATTCGCGCCAATTTTTATCAGCCTTCTTTCTATCGCTCCAGACAGCCTTTAACCGAACGAAAAGGGATTTTTAAAGTTTGCAGAAAAGTGAAGATAAGCGGGCGGAAAACCGTTCGCCCTTCAAAAATAAATTACTAGAGAGGAAAAAATCAATGTCTGCAAATCAATTATCGCTATCAGCTTTGCGCGAATTCGCGCCGTCAAATTCACCGCTTTTCGCTTATCGCATTGCCTCTTCGGGCAGCCCGATGAACGACTGGGCGCAGCATATATCTGTCAACAATCTGTTCAGGCGCGAGCTTGAGGAAAACTCCGTTTTGGGCGGCAACGTCGTCGTTCGCGCCGTCGAAGGGGACGAGCAGCCCGCACTCGAACGAGTCAAAATCCTGAGCTTGAGTTACGCTACGCGCGTTTTTGGAAACTCGGACGATGCGAAAGAGTTCGTCCGGTGCGTGAAGGCAATCGCCGACCCGCAGGCGGCGCAGTTCGAGCTTGAACAAATCGCCAGTCACTATTACCGCGAATGTCGTCAGGCGCGTGCCGTGCCGGAAGTCTTGAAGGAAATGGCTCTGCTCGGAATGGAAATGACGCGCGTGACGGCTTCCGTTAATGACCTGGAAATCGAAGCGACGGAAATCGAAACCGGAGAAATCAAGCTCACGCCGGCGGATGAAAAAAGAGTGCGTGAAGCGCAGAAGAACTTGTCTCCCCTTCCCTGCCCCTCGCCGAACTACGACGCGGAAATGCAAGCCATCAAAATGAACCTGTCGCGCTCATCAATCACCAAAGCAACCCAAGACGAGTTCGCCGCCTTTTACCTTGCGGAGAGCGGAAAATCTCTGGAGGAACTCGACGATGATTTCCGGCGATTCGACGCGCACGAGCAATACGACGAAGACGGACTTTTGGGACTGCGGATGTCGGGCAGCCAGCACACTGAAGTCGTTCTCGAACTCGACGCGGAAATCACGGTTGAATATCTGCCGCAAGCCGTTCAGCCGCTCGCCAAACTGCTGCAACTCGTGTTCGTCGGTTACGAAATCGGCGGGCGAGCGGCGCAAACCGCCCGGCATTTCGTCGCCTGCCGAAAAATCGAAAACGTGGACAACATTCGCGCCCGCGAAGCCTTTCGTTTGAACGCGCCGTTTGTCGAAACCGAAAAGCCCGCCACCGCGGAATTTTCAGTTTCGCCGTTAAACAGAGGCGAGATTTCGGAATGGATTGACCTCAACCTTGACGCGCTTTATTCGCGCGAAGTAATCCGCTCCGCCAGGCGCGTGACGACCGGGAAAAAAGGTGAAACACTCGAATTTACGGTTAATCAGACAATTAACCCGGATTTTGACGAGAAACAATACGCGAGTCAGATTCTGCACATTCTGCTCGAGCAAACGGAACGCGATTTTCATCTCTCCGCTTTGCGCCGCAATGCCGTTTATCAGTCAATTTACTTGCAAATCAGAAGGGCGAAAGATACGGCAACTCTCGCGCAGACGGCGGAAATCGCCCGCCGCGCCAAAGTCGAAAAACGACTCATCCTGAAAGAATACACGGCACTCTCGACGGTGGCGAAATCGCAGTTCGCCAGGCTCTCCGATGCCCGCGCGAGTGCGACACTATATCGCCTTGAAAAAGAAATCAGCCGAGCGGATTTGCGGAAAATCGGTTACCTCAAATGGGCGATGTATGGAGCGAATCAACCCGCGCACCCGGTTCACAGTTTGCCGAAGCAGGAAGTCCAAAGAGCTTGGGCGGCACTTAAAAACCGCGAGCAAATTTTGAAACAAAAAGCGGCTAGCGAGTTCGACCGAACGCGGCAACAGCAACTGCAATTTAATCGGGCGGATGCGGCGCAGCAAGTCAGAGTTACGCCCGCGAATCACTAAATTTCCGAACATTTTCCGAATCGTTAAAAATCCGCTCGCGCGAAGGAAAGCGAGCGGATTTTTTTATTTGTAATCGCGCAAAACATTCAAAATCAAGCGGAAAGCAAAATCTATAAATAGGTAGTTCTGACTCACACAAAGAGCAAAATTATGAAAAAGAATTCAGTTGAAATCGAAGCAACGCCGACGGCAAACGACACCGCAAACAATAGCGTTTTGCAGCGTTTCGTCGTCTTCGTCGCGGGCGGCAAACACCCGATCATCTCGTTTGAAAACTTCGCGCGGGCGGAACGTCTCGCGCTCGTTTTCGCCGGTCTCGTGGAAGTGCGGATGGAGGTTTTCGACTCCTCAAAAGAGATTTGTTATTTCGTCGAACCTTCGGAAGCAACCGCCTCGCAAGTTCACTGAAAGGCGCGAGATTTCGGAAGCAAAAAATAAAGCGGCAAGCAGAAAAACGTGATGAACGAATGGGGAAACAGGCACGCGCGAACACGCGATGTTGAAGTTTCTATTCAAACGTCATCACTCGAAAAAATCAAAACTAAAAAATTAAGGAGCCAAAGAAAATTATGTCAGCAAAAGTAACAATCATCGGAAACTTGGGACGCAATCCCGA
>Ga0136617_10006224_pt1 | contig 10680 bp, 7 predicted proteins | sample AntDrymUQ3222106_2_FD_129672 | JGI IMG/M metagenome (GOLD analysis project Ga0136617, IMG submission 129672) | Polar desert sand microbial communities from Dry Valleys, Antarctica - metaG UQ322 (21.06) | ecosystem: Environmental > Terrestrial > Soil > Desert | place: Antarctica: Dry Valley...
AATCAGAATCGGGCTCGCCGACATCAGAATTTGACACGGGTAGAGGGCACCCGGGAAATCCCACCCACGGGAGTGGGTGGATCGTTCAAATCCTACCTACAACAGAATTGTGGTGCTCGAGTTTTTGAATCCGACCAACGGAAGTTAGTGGATTGTTCAAATCCTGACTCCGAAAAAGGCGACGCATCAAGGCGAGTCATTTCAGCAACCTTTGACCACGACGAAAGGGTGGATCTGAACCATCCACCAACTCCCGTTGGTGGAATTCTTAATTTTCCTCGGTACGCTTCTGTCGGCCGGATCTGAACAATCCACCCACTCCCGTGGGTGCGATTTCAGAATTCACATCGATTCTCCCCGCTCCCGGTTCTGATATTGGCGCGACGTTTACTACTTACGACTCAACCTCCTCGACTGAGGCATACTTCAGAAACAATAGAAAACGATCCACGAAATTACACGAAGCGGCACGAAAGGAGCCTCTTATTTCAAGTTATTTCGTGTGCGTTCGTGGATCCTCTTATCTCCTTAAGAATGGCACGCTCCTTATTCAGTAGCCTGCCAAGCAAAAGAAAGACCTAGCCGAGCCAGGTCTTCTTTGTACGTCTTGGTTAGGATAATTCAGGAGCGTGCTTTTGCACGTCGCGCAGCCAAAGCAAGTTCACGTGCGCGGGGCATTGCCTCAACGGCACGCGCGATCTGCGGGTCGTTCGCGTACAAGACCTGGACCGCTGCCAGCGACCCAAAAGCGGCAGTCGCCACGTCGTAACGCAGCTGACGCTCTACAAACGGTCGCGCCCGCTCCAGTTGTTCGGGAGTTACCTTGAACGATGGCTTGCTGGCGACGAAGCGCTTGAGTTCCTTGAACAGAGCCTCGGTTACCGGGTAGTCGTCGGCCGCTATGTCGTGGTTATATTCGATTGGCTTTTGCACCTGATAGTTTTCAAAGCCCACCACCCGGCCGGAAACCAACTCCAGAGAAAAAGCGAAGATGGAATCAATTAGACGGTTTTCCGCCGGCTTTTGGGTTGCGGGTTTGGCGAATTCGTCAGGAGTTATGCCGCCCCCACCATAGACGGCGCGTCCCGTGTCGGTGCGGCTCTCTGGCCCCGCCGACTGGACTGGCGCTGCCGTGCTTCTATCCGCCGATAATCCGCCGCGCGTTAAGTAGTCATAAAAACCGCCGTTGGAGTAATCACGTTGAATCGAGCGACCTGAGGGCGTCAAGTATTTGGCCACGGTCAATAGCAGCGCTGAATCGTGTTCGAGTTGAATTGGCAGTTGGACGAGTCCTTTTCCAAATGTATTCTCGCCTACGATTAATGCGCGGTCGTGATCCTGCAATGCGCCAGCGACAATCTCGGCTGCCGAGGCGCTCTCGTTGTTTACCAACACGACCAGAGGAATCTGGTCGGGGGCTTCATTGATGGCCTTGTATGGTTCCGTGGCCCCTCTGAGGCGTCCTTTTTGCGTGACGATCAACTGGCCTTTCTGTAGAAATGAATTGGCAACGAGGACGGCCTGAATCAACAAGCCACCACGGTTCCCGCGCAGATCGAGAATCAGCATCTTCATGCCCTGGGAGTGAAGATCGTCGAGAGCAACTTGAAATTCATTTGCAGTCGTTTGGCTGAAACTACTGGTCATCGCCACGTAGCCGACCCCGGGTCGGACCAGGTAAGCCTGTGGAATCGATGGGACCGACACTGCATCGCGGGTAATAGTGTAAGTTTCACTTTGCTTATTCCCAGCGTGTTCGACAGTGACTTTTACCACCGTGCCGCGTGGTCCAAGCAGGAACTTGCGCACTTCCCCGTACGGCTTGCCCGTCATCGATTGTCCGTCGATTGCAGTAATGCGGTCGCCATAACGCAATCCCGCGCGGGCAGCCGGCGCATTCTGGAATGTCGAACGAATGAAAGTGTCAACCTTACCGCCATCGCGCAGGTCGCCAATCGTCGCGCCGATACCGAAGTATTCCGAACGCTGTTCATTTCTAAACGCCGCGTTCTCAACCGGATCGAAATAATTTGAATGCGGGTCCAGCACCGTCAACATGCCGCTAATTGATGACTTGAAGATGGAGTTGTAGTCCAACTTTTTGCCGTCTATATAGTTTTCCTGAATTAGTGACAACGCCTCAGAGAGGTCGTTTTTAACGGTGGCACCGGTTACGGCCCCTGGCGCGGTTGTTGAAGGTGTGGCCGGACGTGAGTTTTCAGGGCCGGGTAGCCGGCGAGCGGTACCGTTTTGTTGGGAATAAATGCTTGCCGGGAAAGAAAGCGCCAGAATAACGCTGATGACCTGGGCTGCGTAAAATCTTGTTCTCACAAAAAGCCTCCTAAAGTCCTGGTACGAGCGACCCGTCGATCCGCAACACTTGCTACTGCCGTCTCCCGCGAAAGCGGGTTGCCAGAATAGCACGAACGTCCCAAACGAATTGAACGCGCGGCAGGGTATGCTGGTTCAAATTTTCGTGTGCAAACCTTAGCCTGGCCTGGTTTCCACCCCGCGGTTAATTGACCTCTGAGTTTCCGGCCGAAGAACGGAGCCCTTGTTTCTCCGGGGAACCTGGTCAAAGCTTAAGAGAAAAGCGCGCCCGAACTCTGCGAGTTAGTGATTGAAGATTTAGAAAGCGTTGCCCTCCGGCCGGGGAAACAGTAACTTTCCTTTATCCCTTTGGCGTTTTAGCAGTCATGTTGATTACACTGGTGCCCTCGAGAAACGACGGGAAACGAGGTTGACGCATGCCGGGGCGTGATAAAGCGGCTCGGGAGACGTAGACCGGCGTTATCCGCCACCCATTTTCAAGGAGGACCCAGAATGGCTACTGCACTAAATCGAGACCAACTCTTCTCTTTTGCGAACGGTCATCGCGAGGAATACGAAGCGCTGCTGAAGCGTTTCGTGGAGACCCCGACAGTCTCCTGTGACCCGACGCATGCAGGGGATATTCGAAAAGGCGTTGACCTGACTGTCGAGACCCTGCGCCGGTTTGGGGGGAAAGTTGAGGTCTATGAAGTGAAAAACGGCAACCCGACCGTGCATGCTGTGTTTGGGGCCGATCCTAACTTGCCGACCGTAACTGTCTACAATCATATGGATGTCCAACCCGCCTCCAAAGAAACGGAGCCGTGGGATACAGAACCTTTCCTGATGACACAGAAAGGCGACAGCTATTTTGGCCGGGGCACTACCGACGATAAAGGCCCGGCGCTGGCGGCTCTCTATGGCGCGCGCGCCGCTTTAGACGCCGGAGTTCCAGTAAACATCCGATTCCTCTGGGAGTTTGAAGAAGAGATTGGTTCACCGAATTTTGAAAAGATAATAACTAAGGCGGGTTCGGACCTGAGGACCGACTCCGTAGTCGTCTCCGATACGGTCTGGGTTTCGAGAGAGCGACCCGCTTGTTCCGCGGGACTGCGTGGACTGCTCGGCTTTCTGCTAACTTTGGAAACTGCGGAAACCGATACCCACTCGGGCGAAGTAGGTGGGGCGGCGCGTAATCCCATCGCCGAGCTGATGCGACTCGTTTGCGACTTGTACGATCCAATAACCGGCCTGGTCCTGATCAAGGGGTTCTACGACGACGTGATTCCTCCCACAGAAGCGGAAATAAAAGACTGGGCAAACTCAGGCTTCACTGCGAGCCATTTCAAGAAAGCGCACCACTTAAAACTGACGCGAACTGACGATTCGCTCGAAATGATGAAGCGAATCTGGGGTCAGCCAACATTGGAAATTCACGGTGTGGTTGGTGGTTATCAGGGTCCGGGCCTCAAGTCGATTGTGCCGCCGCGCGCGGAAGTAAAAGCATCGTGCCGCCTGGTGCCGGGACAGGACCCGGAGAAAATCAGAAAACTGATCGAATCTGCCGTGAAGGAGAAGAACCCGGACGTCAAGATGCACTTCGAACACTCGGCGCCGGCGTTTCGCACTCCGATGGGCGGACCATTGCCGGGATTGTTGAAGCAGGCGGTTAAGTTTGCGTTTGAGCGTGATGCGGTCTTTGTACGCGATGGAGGGACGATCGGCGCGATGACGAGCATCGAGAAAGTATTGAAGTGCCCGGTCCTGTTTCTAGGGTTGTCGCTTCCTGAACACGGTTACCACGCTCCTAATGAAAACTTCGACTGGCAACAGGCTTCAGGCGGCATGGTGGCGTTTGCGAAATACTTCGAGGAGATTGCAAACCTGGGACAGAAAAAGTAGCCGCGGATTTACGCGGACAAACGCGGATCTGAAAAGCCAAATCAAATTTGCAGTCGAAGCGAAAGTTTGGATTGGCGATTGCGAATACGCTGTTGTGATCTGTTCAGATCTGCGTTTATCCGCGTAAATCCGCGGCTGATTACTTTCTGCTTCAAATTACACACGCCAGCCGCTCCTCATTCAATCCCACGAAACCGAGTGCTTCATAAAACCGGCGCGCATCTGGATTCTCAACGTGCACTGCCACATCGATGCGGGCCAACGACTCTTTCCTAAGTTGTTCCTTGAGTTGTTCCAGCAGCGCCGTGCCTGTTCCTTTGCCGCGCCGGTCGGGTTTCACGGAAACGTCGTCGAGCTTTGCGACCACAGCGCCCATGGAGGTAGAAATCGCATAGCAGACTACGCAAATTCCAGCCAGTCCACCCTCGTCATAAGCCATCCAAACAAATCCGAGTTCTGGCTGCTCAAGAAAGAGATCGAGAGCGTCGTTGAGTCCCTGCAAGCCCCGATGGCCATAGGCTTTGCTGCTCGCGAGGTAGTGCTCATCTTCATTGAGAAATGCGGTTAGCATTACAAACGCGTCACTGACATCGGCGGCCGTCATTTTGCGACAGGTAATCAAGCGAAGCTCCTTTCAAAAGAAATGTAATGCAAATTGTTAGTTTGCGGTTCAACGTTTTCAGCTCGGCGCTACATTGAAAGAATCCCGAACCTCCCAAACGCTACTGGTGCAGTTTGCTAGTCTGCCACAGTGGGCGACGAATGCAGAACCGGAAGCAGTAGCGACCGGGTCAACGCAAGTAACGCGATGGTAAGGAACCCGGTCGCTACTCCGACGAGTGGGGGTTCTGACTTTGTGTTGGCTTGCATTGCGTTTCTCCGCGTTCTTGGCGCGTTTGCGGTACAGGAAACAATGCCAGACAACTTGCTTGATGCTATAATGCGCGTTCCGCATTCCAGACAAGCGATTCCATCTCCGAAACTCGAGGTTCAAAAAATCATGAAGAAAGCCTTCTTGTCAGCTCTGGTGTTGATTCTCGCTGGCTCGTCCCTCACATTTGCCCGCGAAGCGAAACTTGTTCGTTATCCCCACTATCACAATCAGCGTGTTGTTTTCAGCTATCTCGGCGACGTTTGGACCGCTGACGAAAACGGCCAGAACGTCCAAAGGCTGACAGTCAATCGAGCCCGGGATGTTTATGCGCGCTTTTCCCCCGATGGAAAGTGGATCGCTTTCTCGAGCGATCGCAACGGCAACCTGGACGTTTTCATAATCCCTTCCGAGGGGGGCGCCGCGAAACAGCTGACACTACATTCGGCCGACGACACTGTGCTCGGCTGGCGCCCAGATTCACGCGCAGTGCTTTTCAGCAGCAACCGCGGCGAAGACTTCGCGGGCCAATTATACCTGGTTAGCGTTGACGGTGGCCTGCCCACCAAAGCAGGCACTGACATGGGTGTGCAGGCCGCCTATTCGCCGGACGGCAAATGGCTAGCCTACAACCCAAGGTCGCAAGCCTACTGGCGCAAGTTTTATCGCGGCTCGGCCCAGAGCGACATAGTGGTGATGGATGTTGCCACAAAGAAGTTTACGCAATTGACTGATTTCGATGGTCACGACTCGTGGCCCATGTGGGGAAGCGATGGAGGCATTTATTTTGTCAGCGACCGCGAAGGCAATGGACTGACTAATATCTGGCGCATCTCAGCGGACGGCGGTAAAGCCGATCGGGTCACTTCTTTCAAGAGCGGCGACGTACGCTGGCCGGCAATAAGCAGCGACGGACGTACCATTGTTTTCGAGCACGATTTCGGCATCTGGAAGCTAGAGCTGAACAGCAAAAAGGCCTCTCCAATTCAACTGAACATTGCGGCCGAGACGCAGGAAAATCTCAACGAGGTGCAAAGCTTCAATTCTCAGGCAGACGACTTCGATCTGGCGCCTTCGTCGCGACGGGTGGCCTTTTCAATCCACGGAGAAATCTTCACCGCCCCTGTCGAAGAAGGCGATCTGAAACAGCTGACCGATGGTCCAGCTCGTGACCGCTCCGTTAGTTATGCGCCAGATGGCAAATCGATTGCGTTCGTCTCTGACCGCAGCGGACGCGAAGAAATCTATCTTGCTACGATCGATGGCGCGGGAGAAGCGCGACAGTTAACCGATATCGATACGCTAAAACTTGGGTATCGCTGGTCCCCTGATGCGAAAGAAATCGCTTTTACCGCCTCCGACGGCAAGTTACGAAAAGTCGACACTACGACGAAAGCGGTCACCGAGCTTGATTCGTCAAACTACGGCAACATCAGCACTCCGGTTTGGTCGCCGGATGGCAAGTGGATCGCTTATTCCAAGTCTGACGTTACGCGCACCTCGGACGTCTACGTGATTGCCTCCGCAGGCTCGCCCGGCGCGGAAAACGTCGCGCACAAGGTAACCTTCGATTCGAATAATGATATTGGTCCAGTGTTCGCTGCGGACGGGCGTAAGCTCTTCTTCCAACGCATCGAAACCACTGCGGGAAACACTCCTTCGGTTCAGATCTATTCCGTAGCGCTCGAGCGTCTTGATCGCGATCCGGATGATGCCGAGGAACGCGCGGAAGCCGAAGCCGCTCCGGCTATGCCGGCAGAGCCGGGCGCTGAAGGCGCGGCGGGCGGTGGCGCCGGCGGCACCCGCCGTGGACCAGCTGAGCGACGTGGGCCTCCGCGCGAGACCAAGATGGACTGGGCCGGGATGAAGCGACGCACGCGCCAGATCACGCGTATGCCGTTTCCTGTTTCTAACTACACCGTAGCGCCTGATAGCCGCACCATAATCTTTGTCACAACTGAACCCGCAGGGCCCGCGAGTGTTCCCGTAATCTATTCGATCCAGGACGACGGCAAACGGCTGACGCGCATCTTGTCTGGGATGCCGCCCAGCGAAGAGGGTGGCCAGGGCGGCGGAGGTGGCTTCGGCGGAGGTGGTATCTCCGAGCTGAATATCTCGCGCGATGGCCGCACGCTTTTCTTCGCCGAGCGTGAAGCAATTTATTCGGTGGCGGTGCCTCCGTCGCCTCCGCCAGGATCAGCGGCGGCGGCGGCGGCTGCTGCCGCGCCGCGCGGTGACAGCGCACGCCGTCGCATCAACTTTAACGTTCGAGTTCGCGTCGATCGTCCAGCGGAGTGGGCCGAGATGTTTGACGATGCCTGGCGGACGATGAAGTATCGTTTTTACGATCCGCAAATGCACGGTATGAACTGGGACTCCCTGCGTCAGAAGTATCGCCCGCTCGTTGAATACGTCGGCGACCGGCAAGAGCTGCTCAATATCGTCAATGAAATGATTGGCGAGCTGAATGCTTCTCACACCGGGGCGGCGCCACCTCCACGCGGACCGGCTGGGGGAGTGTCGACGGGCCATCTTGGTGTCGAGCTTGAAGCCGACAGCGCTGCCGGACGTTATCGCGTAACCCACATTTACGAAAACGGTCCTGCCGATAAAGATTGGGTGCGGGTGAGTGTCGGCGATTACCTGATCGCCATCAATGGCAAGCAGGTGCGGGCCGGCGACAACTACTGGCAGCTACTCAACAATCGACTCAATCGCAAGAGTGAGATCACTTTCAACAGCAAATCCAGCGAAGACGGCTCCTGGATCACACGCATTGAAACCATCAACACCGGCGCTTACGGCCAGTTGCGATATGAACGTTGGGTAAAGGAGCGCCGTCTAAAGGTTGACGAACTATCCGGCGGGCGGATCGGCTATCTGCATATCCAGGCGATGAACCAGCCATCCCTGCGGAAGTTTGAGAAAGAAATCCGCGAGTTTCGCAATAAGGAAGCGTTGGTGATCGATCAGCGTTGGAACGGTGGCGGCAATATCGAGCAGGAGCTGCTGGCGATTTTAGTTCAGCGGCAATATCAGATCTGGCAACCGCGCGGAACGGAAGCAATGGGGCGGCCTTTCGCGGCATTCTTCGGGCCGAAAATCGTTCTGCAAAACTGGCGCTCGGGGTCGAATGCGGAAATGTTTCCCGCGGGCTTCCGCGCGCTCGGCCTCGGCAAAGTGGTCGGCACGCCCACGGCGGGCGCTGTAATCGGCACCGGCAGTTATTCGCTGATCGATGGCTCAACCGTGCGCACGCCCGGCGTCGGAGTTTTCCTCGCCGATCCTAAACGCACAAACATGGAGAACTATGGCGTACAACCAGACATGCTGGTTGACAACTTGCCGGCAGATACTCTGGCGGGCCGCGATCGTCAACTTGAAGTTGCCGTTGAAGAGCTGATGAAACAGCTGCAGGGATCAAAGCGTAACGTGGCGAGTAAGGACGAGTAGTCCCAACACGGGTATGGTATAGGTCGAAAGGCGCCTTCGAATATTCGATGGCGCCTTTCAACGTTTTGCATCGGGTTTTGTTAATTAGTTGGGCATCAAAACCGAATCAACGACGTGAATCACACCGTTGGATTGATACACGTTGGCTATGGAAACCGTCGAGGTGCCGCCCTTCTCATCTGTTAAGACAAGCCAGTTGCCGTTCATGCGTGCAGTCAGCCTGTCGCCGCTCACGGTGGTGAACTGCGCAGTGCCACGTCCCTTCTTTATTTTTTTGGCGATCGCCTTGGAGTCGAACTTCCCGGCTAGAACATGGGAGGTCAGAATCTTGGTCAACAAGTCCTTGTTTTCGGGCTTGACGAGCATACCGACCGTGCCCGCGGGCAGCTTATCAAAGGCCGCGTTTGTCGGCGCAAATACTGTGAATGGCCCTTTGCTCTTTAACGTTTCAACTAAACCGGCAGCTTTCACCGCCGCTACCAGCGTTGTGTGGTCGGCCGAATTTATTGCGTTGTCCACGATGTCCATGTTCCTCATCATCGGCGCGCCGCCGACCATCGGATTCATGTCTTTTGAAGGTTTGCTCATCATTTGCGCGCTGGCGCTCTGATTCGCGATTGCGATTGATGCTACTGCGAGCAGCAGCATTACAAATAATCTCTTCACTGTTTTTCCCCGTCCTTCTTTGAATGTGTATTTTTGCGAACTCGGCGAATATACGGAGGCTGTCCGTTAAGCGGATTGCTGTGCGCCGCCTAAACACAGAATTGTGACGTGAGTCTTTTGCAGAACCGGGAGCGGTTGCGACCGGATCCTACTCGGTGCACAAAAACTGCGGAGGAATCAGTCCGCGTTAGCGGACGACTGAAAATAGCCCAGCGATTTATCGCTGGGATGGCTACGAATTGAGAACAAGTCCGTGAAGCGGACGACTGAAATAGCGCAGATGGGCAAGGAAGATCAATTCAGGTGCCCGCTTCACGGACTACAATCTCCTCCGCTCGTCGTCCCAGCAGTAAACGCTGGGACTATTCAGTAATAGACTTTTTGTGCAAAGCCATCCTACTCACCAGCCTCAGTTGTAATTTTGCCGAAAAGACTTTTTGAGAAAGTTGAGTGAAGGACCCGGTCGCTACCGAACCCGGTTCGTATCAGCAGCATTCAAGGCCGGAAGATCGAAGAATCAGCTAACCGAAACATGTATTCGGCAATAACCCACTGCGAGACCGGTTCGCCGTCTTTTAAGGCGGGCTTAAACTTCATCTTGCACGCGGCTCGAATCGCGCTTTCGGTGAGCCCGGCTTGAAGTCCCCTTAGAACCCTAACCCGCGAGACCTTGCCGCTGCCTGAAAGCAGGACCTTGACGACAACGAGACCCTGGATCCCATTGCGGCGAGCTTCTCTCGAGTATGACGGTGGGGGCTTGACGGTAATCACCGCTCGCGAGTCCGTTTCCTTGACAGCGAGTATTCGCTCCCTGGGATCTTTCGCCTCCCCCGCGGAGCCCTCGGCCGTGCCGTCATCGAGAAGCCTTTCGAGAGTTCCGTCATCGGAACAGCGATAGTCCTGATTTCGCTCGGCTGTAACGGAACTGGCGGGATCATCCGCGGCAGGCGGCTTCGCATTATTTGCCGGGGCTTCCTGCACAGGCACAGGAACTGCCACCTTAATCTCTTTGGCCCGCCGGCCAGACTGCGCCTGGGCGAAGGAGCTGAGGAGGAGAACGCCGACTACAGAAAAAATTACTTTCATCTGCAGCATTGTACTAAAGGAACCCCTTGATCAAGTACCGCAAAGCGGTTGCGATCTCCAGCCCAGGGTTGTCGCCGCGGCTACCCTGGGTGTCGAATTCCAATCCGCCTCAACCCCGATGGGGTTGTGTCCTTTTTGATCCGCTATACCCAACGTAGCCGCCGAGCGGCAACGTTAGGCTGGAGGTCGTGACCGCTTCGCAGTACAAAACTGACCGACCGTCAGGTGAGGGGCGCGCGGTCTGAGCCGCTAGACACGAAGAGGCGGGCCTAACACTCGGGCCCGCCTCTAAACAAGTGAAAATTCCTTTGGGATTGGACCTACTCTTCAGGACCAGTACAGCCTGGTCCATGCAGGGCGGGAATCTTGGCGCTGATTACCGGATAGTTTGG
>Ga0136617_10006225_pt1 | contig 10679 bp, 9 predicted proteins | sample AntDrymUQ3222106_2_FD_129672 | JGI IMG/M metagenome (GOLD analysis project Ga0136617, IMG submission 129672) | Polar desert sand microbial communities from Dry Valleys, Antarctica - metaG UQ322 (21.06) | ecosystem: Environmental > Terrestrial > Soil > Desert | place: Antarctica: Dry Valley...
CTGAAGCGCAACGTCGCGATCAAGCTGCTCCCGCCGGAACTGGCTTTTCGCGCGGACATTCGTTCGCGCTTTCTGCGCGAGGCGGAAACAGCGGCGCAGCTGAGCCATCCGCACATCGTTCCGATATACACGGTCGAGGAAAAAGACAACCTCGTCTACTTCATCATGGCGTTCATCGCCGGCGACAACCTCGGAACGCATCTCCAGCAGCACGGCGCAATGGAGTCCGGCGAGGTGCGGCGGATCCTGCGCGAAGTAGCCGACGCGCTCGCGTACGCGCACAAACGAAATGTCGTTCACCGCGACATCAAGCCCGACAACATCCTGCTAGATGCCGACAGCGGTCGCGCAATGGTCACGGATTTCGGAATCGCGCGCGCATTGACCGACAAAGGCGACTCGCGGCTTACGGCAACGGGAATGGCGATTGGAACTCCGGCCTACATGTCGCCGGAACAATCCGCCGGCGAATCGGAAATCGACGGGCGAAGCGACCTCTACTCTCTCGGAGTCGTTGGATACCAGATGGCGTGCGGCGACCTTCCATTCAACGCGCCGAATACTCCGTCGATGCTCGTCAAGCATTTGTCAGAGGTGCCGCGCCCCGTCGACGAGCGGCGCGTCGATCTTCCCACTGACATCGCGCGCGTGATCATGCTGATGCTGGAGAAGGATCCGGCCAATCGCTTTCCCGACGCGCAGTCTGTCGTGGTGGCGCTGACCGGCGGCGTGATGCCGACGCTGAGGACGGTGCAGTCTGCCGGAGCTGGACGGCCGGTGGGGCTGGCCAACTATCCCGGCCGCGTCGATCTCCCCGTCGCCCGGCGGACTGCAGCAGTGCGCACTGGCGGTACGCGCGCGGGCACCGTGCCGTCACCCGATGAGCTGGATCGCTGGAACGCGAATCCCGTACGAAAGTTCAGAAAAAAACTCGCTCCCTACCTGGCGGTGAACGCGATCCTCGTACCGCTCTCGATCTTTGGCGAGGGCGGCTTTCTCGTGGTGACCGCACTCTGGTCGATCGGCATGGCAGTGAACTATTCGAAGCTCTGGCAGGAGGGGTACAACTGGCGTGACGTGTTTCGGCAACCGCGCGATCGCCTGATCTTCGATGTGGCAGCCGAGACAATCGACGACGCCCGGGCGTTGTTCGATGAGAGCAAGCGCGAGCAGGTACGAGCGCGAGCTCGCGCTCGCGCGAGCGGTGGGATGTTCGATCCCGTTCCTCCAGTTGCCCCTCTCCCGGGCTTTGGTGGCAGCCGCATGCCGCGGTCGCCGCTGCCGGGCGAAACCAACCCTCCGCCTCGACTGCCGGCAGACAATTCGCCTTATGGCTCGGCGCTCTCGTCCATTCGGATGGACCGCGACGAGATTCATCGCCAGCTCAACTCGATGACGAAGGACGAGCGCGATCAGATTCCGGACGTCGCCCAGTCAGCTGACGCCATCTATAAGAAAGCGATGATTGTGGCGTCGACTCTCGCCGAGCTTGATCTGCGCGACACGCGGGACACGCCCGCGGGGATCGAGAAGGAAATCGAGAAGCTCGAAGGCCAGGCGAACCCGCTGGACTTCAATGCCAGTGAGGACCGGGTTCGGCGCCTCGCCCATCTCAAGCGACAGCGGCGCGTTGTCGCCGACCTCGGCAAGAAGCGCGTTGAGGCCGAGACCAAACTCGAGCATTGCCGCAATCTGCTGAGAAGCATGCGCCTGGAGCTGCTGCGCTATCGGTCGGCTGGAATGGGTGGAACCCCGGTCGGACTCACGATGGTGACACAACAAGCGCAGGTCGTGGTAAAAGAGATGGGGTATCTATCCGATGCCGCCGCAGAGGTGAACGCGCTGTAGCAGCTGCGTCGCCCGCTTCCTCCTACACATCGAAGCATGTTCATCCGAAAATCAACTGTCCTGGCGTCGATTGTAGCGACACTCGCGATTGCGGGTTGCAGGGACCGCGCGGGGTCGGCCGTCGCCGCAACCGACGCCGAGGCGACGTCCGGATCCCCGGCGGCGCGAGTGAGGGCGGATTCGATATCCGCTGATTCGGCTGCGCGCGCGAGAATCGTCCGCGTCCCCACACCTGATGTCGTGCGCGGACTTTACGTGAACCGATGGGCCGCACTCGGCCGGAAGATGGGGCAGCTGATCGACGTCGCGAAAACCACCGAGGTGAATGCGCTCGTCATCGACGTCAAGGACGACCGAGGGTTCGTGCTGTACAAATCGCGCGTTCCAATGGCTGTGCGCATCGGCGCCGATACCAACAGTGCAATGTCGCACAAGAAGCTGCGGTCTCTGCTCGACACGATGGTGGCCCATCGCATCTATCCCATTGCGCGGATTGTGATCGCCAAGGATCCGCTGCTGGCGCACGCGAAGCTCGAGTGGGCCATCAAGCGTCGCGACAACATGCAGCCGTGGATGGACAAGAACGGACAGCCGTGGCTCGATCCGCACCACCGCGAAGTTTGGGCGTACGCAGCGGATCTCGCGAAGGAAGCGTTCGACCTTGGCTTCAGCGAGGTTCAGTTCGACTACGTGCGATTCCCGGATGAGAAGCGGCTGGTGAGAGAAACAGTGTATCCGCTGGCCAACGGACGCATCCGCGCCCAGGTGATTAGAGAGCAGCTCGCATATCTGCGATCGGCGCTCAAACCGACCGGGATGCCTGTCACCATCGACGTGTTCGGGCTGACGGCAACAGACACCACGGATATGGGCATCGGACAGAAATGGGAGATGTTCGTCGATCAGGCGGATGTCGTGTTACCGATGGTCTATCCGTCACACTTTGCACCGGGCACGTACAAGATCGGCAATCCCAATGCACGTCCGTACGCGACAATCGATCGGGCGATGAAGGATGTCAAACGCCGTACGGCGGGGGTAGCCGGCGCGGCGAAGATCGTTCCGTGGTATCAGGATTTCACGCTTGGACCGCCTCGTTATGGGGCGGAGCAGGTGCGGGCTCAGAAGAAGGCTGGATACGACAACGGGTTCCAGAGCTGGATACTCTGGAACCCGGGAAGTCGGTACACCTTGAGCGCTCTCGATCCGGAAGAGTGACTCTCCGACAGACGAGCCGCTTCGCGGTCAGGTCGACGCGGGCGCCTTTCTCTTATCGCGACGGTTTTTCATTTCCGCTACGTTCCTGTCGAAGATCACACGCTGCTTGGCCGTGAGCACTGCGCGAATCTCCGCTCGCTGTTTTTCCTGAAAGGCCATCATCTTCTTGCGCGCTGCTGAATCGCGCGGCGTTCCACCGGGACCACCGGCTCCGCCTGGTGCGGCATTGCCTGGCGGACCTTGCGGGCCGGCGGCGCGTTGCTGCTGCATTTGTGCGCGATACTTCTCTCGAATATCCGAAACCTGCTGGGCCTGTGTTTCGGTCAGGGTGATACCATCCAGCAGCATCATTCCCCCACGTCGCATTCCATCACCGCGTTGTCCGCCCTGAGGGCCGCCCCCAGTGCGCGGCTGTTCCTGCGCGCCGGCAAGCGAGGCCACCGCGCTAAGCGCGAAACCTGCTGCCGCGATTCTAATAAGTCTCATGCACATCTCCCGGATTTGACTGTGTTTCTGAAACGTCCACTCCCTCAGTACGCGCGTCAGCCGCAAAGGGTTGATGATCACTGCACGACCCGTTCGGGCGGGACGGCGCGTGTCGTGCCTGCGGAGCTAACTCTTTTCGTTGGTTGAGGTTGCACGGAGGTTCTAGCGCCGCGAGCAAAAAGTGATATTCTTACGGGCCAATACGGGGCCATTGTCCTGCCACCCTCGTTCATTGGCTCGTGCCGTCGGCAGGAATGTTTCCTGAACGGTGAAGTTCCCGGCTTTTTCCAACGATCCATCCGTCGAGCGCCGATCGTGACTGTTCCCAGCTCCGCCGCCGATATCAGCCCAGCTTCCCCAGCAGCCCCCGGCGAAACGATGTCGTTTCCGCTTGGCTGGATACTCGACAACGCGTCGGGTCCGATCAAATACAGATCGGCGGGTGAGGTCGCGCGCCTTTCTGACTCCACGATGCAGGAGCTGGAGTGGTTGCCGTACGCTTTCGGGCCTGCGTTGCGACTTGCCCTGACGCAGAACGTGGATGGCATCTGGAATCAGTCCATGCTCTTTGTCCCGCGTCAGGGCGCTGATTTCGGATCGGTCGGCACCATTCCCGCGGCGCGTCGGTTGCTCGAGTACGGGTGGAACCGGGAATCGCCACCGCTGGCCCTGGCCCGCCGTCCCCTTTTCCGGTTACTCGCAGAAGACAACGATCCCGCGTATCTGTACGAGCTGGGCCTCAAGACGAAGGACGAGCTGGCCGCGCGGCGGGGAAGACTTCAGCTTCGCGAAGCCGCCGCTGCCGCGCTCGCTCAAGCCGGCTACGAAAGCGATCCTCGTCTCCGCGGCGCGGCGCGCCGGATCATGGAACGGATCGATACGTATCTCAGCTCGCCGCTCGCGGAAAAACCCTGGAAGCGGGTCGGAAACGTGCACGTCCTCGCGCCGGAAGTCTGCCCGCCGACATTCCACGCTCTGACGATGCTTGCTCACATGCCCATCTTCCGGAACGAGAACTACACGGAGATGGAGCGCATCTACGCTTACATCTCGCAACCGCACCCGCGTCAGGATTCGATTCAGCTGGTTGGGAAGAAGATGATGGAGCAGCCGCAGTATGTTCTCGGCGACCGGCTGCCTCATCGTAATGCCGTCGAGGCCGACGTACCGTTTGCGCTCATGTGGCTCGAGACAATGGCGCGACTCGGCTTCCTCAGACGCAACGAGAACTGGATGAAGATGTACGAGCGGTTCGATGATGACCGGGACCGCACCGGTGTCTGGCACCCGCACAAGGGAAGCAACATTCCGGCAACCGGAAATCCTCGTGTGTGGCCAATGTTTCCGCTGGAAGACATGTCTGGCGGAGCTGCGCGGGCAACCGGTGCCGCCTGGGCTGACGTCACGTTCCGCATCGGTCTGATCGGTCGTCTGATCGGCCGAGAAATCAGGATCATCTAGGGCGGCTGGGTGCCGCCACGCGCCTTCCTGTCGCCTGAGGAAATGTTCCCGGCGGGGAGGATAAAGCTCCGTGTCTGGCGACTGCGCCTTGCATCGGGATTGCGCGTACGAATCGTGGAGACGGGTGAGGACGCAGCGCCCCCCGTTGTGTTCATCCCGGGCTGGGGATGTTCGACCTACATTTTTCGGGAGACACTGACGGCGGTGGCGTTCGCTGGATTTCGGGTGATCGCAGTCGAGCTCAAGGGGCATGGTCTGTCGGACAAGCCCAGCTCTCCAGATGAATACACTACCGAAGCAATGTGTCGGCACCTGTCCGAGATCATCGATGCACTCGACGCAGGTCCCGTGCATCTGGTTGGTCACTCGATGGGGGCAGCGATTGCCGCGCACACAGCTGCGATCGCGCCGGACAAGGTCATCTCCCTCGTCCTCGTTGCTCCGGTGGGGTTCGCTGGTGTGCCCGGCATGTCGGCCCTCCGAACCGTCACTCCCAACTCCTCGCTGGCGATGATCCGCCGGCTCACCACTCACGGGATGATTCGCCGATTGCTCGGATTCGTTTACGGCAGGCGGCGCCGCGCAAACGAACGGGATGTCGAAGAGTTCAGGGCCCCTGTGCAGTTTCTGGCATTCGTGCGCGCGATGCGTCATCTGCTTCATCGCTTTGAATGGCGATCGGCATTTCCGAGTCTATCAATCCCGTGGATCACGCTTCTGGGGAGCGAAGACTTTCTGTCTCCCGTTGCCGACGCACATCTCTTTCGGGGTCCGGGTTCCGCGATGGCCGTGACCGTGATCAAGGGCGCGGGCCACGTCATATTCGACGAGGCACCGGAACTCGTGAACCCGGCCTTGACCCTGTTTCTCACGGGGCGTCGATAGCGCCGTTTATATTTCGAACCAGATGAAGAAAGCTTCCAGCCGCGCGACTCCGCGGCGCAAGACACCCACCGCGCGCAAGAAGCCAGCAACGGCCGCGAAGAAAAAGTCCAGTAGCCCGGAGACGGGGCGGCCGGAATCGGCGCAGCCGGTGATACACGCTCAACGGAAGCTGGGCTCGCTCGACGTTTCGTCGGCAGAACAGATGGACATCGCGGCATCCGATGTCATTCTTCCCAGCTTCGCTGATCTTGGGCTTGCATCAGAGTTGCTCGAAGCGGTGAAGGATGCCGGATACACCAGTCCCACTCCCATCCAGGCCCAGGCGATTCCGCTTGCGCTGGAAGGCCGCGACCTGATCGGCCTCGCGCAGACAGGAACGGGCAAAACCGCTGGCTTTACGCTTCCGATAATCCAGCGTCTGATCGAAGGGAATCATGATCGACCGTCTGCTGCACATCGCGTCCGCGTTCTCATCCTGACGCCCACGCGCGAATTGTGTATCCAGGTGGAGGAGAGCTTTCGCAAGTACGGAAGGCACACCGGCCTCAGGGTTGCGCCGATCTTCGGTGGTGTGGGAGTAGAGCCGCAGACGAAGATGTTGCGGAAGGGCGTCGATGTAGTTGTAGCGACACCGGGAAGGTTGCTCGACCACATGGAACGACAGAATGTCGTGTTCGATGACCTCGAGGTTCTTGTTCTCGACGAGGCGGATCGAATGCTCGACATGGGCTTTGCACCGCAGCTCAACAAGATCGTGGCCGAAGTACCGAGGTTCCGGCAGACCCTGCTGTTCAGTGCAACGATGCCGGCCGAAGTCGAAACGCTGGCTCGCAACTATTTACGGAAACCGATCGTGGTTCAGGTTGGGCGTCGCTCGTCCGCCGCCAGTACTGTGACGCACGCCGTGTATCCTGTCCCGCGCGATAGAAAAACGGATCTCCTCGCTGAGTTGCTTCAGAAGGACGGTATGGATTCGGTGCTGATCTTCAGCCGGACGAAGCATGGCGCTGACCGGGTGGTGAGGCATTTGTCGGGCAAGGGCGTGACCGCTACAGCGATGCACGCCGACAAGTCGCAGGTGGAGCGCATGCGGGCTCTGGAGGAATTCAAGAGCGGAAAAATTCGCGTGCTCGTCGCCACCGACATCGCGCAGCGCGGTCTCGACGTCAGTGGAATCAGCCACGTGATCAACTACGATGTTCCTCAGCAACCCGAGGACTACGTCCACCGAATCGGCCGAACCGGCCGGGCGGCAGCGAGTGGAGACGCCTTCACTTTCATGGCGCCGGACGAGATCGCGATGGTGCGATCCATCGAGAGGATCATCGGCGAGCCGATCCCTCGGATATCGATGCCCGGATACGACTTTGGCTCGGTGACCGGTGAGCTCGAAGGTGTGAGAGCTGCACCCGTGTCGGTGGCGCGCCGCCGCCGCTAGAAGCGCACCCTGCCGAGCCGGGAGACAACGAGTGTATCGGCGAACTGGCGGCGCGATACGATCATCGTGAGGTTCGCTGCGCCGTAACCAGCTCCAGTGGCAGAGTAGGTGATCGAAGTCCGGTTCGCCGCCAGCTCGACGTCATGTACCGCGGTGATTTCCCTTCGCTGCAGGGTATCCTGGCCTGAGAAGATAGTGATGGTCCCGCGAGCTGGATCGATGTCCAGACCTATCCGCGCGCCGCGAGCGATGGCCGTGTGCCGGGCGGTCGAGAACAACGAGGCGATTTCGGTCACCGCGCCCCGAACCCGGATGCTGTCGAGAAACTTTCCCGCGCGCGGCATGGTGATCGCCGACAGGATACCGACTATACCGAGGACGATCGACATCTCGATGAGGTTGAAGCCGCGGAGGCGCGCGTCGACGGAGGGTGTTCGATCTTTCATTGACCCTCATGAGCTAACCGCATGAGGCGGGTCGATCGTCACCCGAATGCTCTGCCTGCTATCCAAAGGTTGCCCGCGCAGGGCGCGGTGATTGCAGCCATATTGTTCGCTGCGGATCGAGCCGGGCCGCTCGCCCGCGCCGTGTTCCTGTCTCGATGAGCCCACTGATCACGCACTGAGCGCGAAATGAAGATCGAGATCGAATACTGCACCGTTTGAAACTACCAGCCCCGAGCCGTCGGTCTGGCGGCTGAGCTTGGCGAGCGCTTTCCATCCGCGACGATCGACCTTATTCCATCGGGCAAAGGGCGTTTTGAGGTCGTTCGGGATGGCGTTCCAATATTCGAAAAGTCGAAACTCGGGCGTCATGCAAAACCCGGCGAAATCGTGCGCCTCCTTTCAATGGATTGAAGGCGACTCGGCGTCCTATCTGCTTAGGAAATGTGTCCGGAAAGGGGGACACCGGGGCTTTGGCGGGACTGCGAGATAGTCACTAAGTCGTTGTAACAAAACACCTTACTGGATTTGTCGCCAATGGCATTCCTCCTGCTAATACACCTGGCATGACAATCCTTTCGTTCTCGCGGGGAATCGCGGGGAAGATGAATAGATGGTGGTTCGCTCTCCTCGCCGTTGGGATCCTGACGGCGGGGAGCTCGGCGAACGCTCAGGGTATTCCGCGTGGAGTTCTCGACCGGCTTCCAGGGATACCTCAGCAGGATCGGCGGCCGATCGTCCCTCCGGCTTATCGCCCGCCTGCCGGAATGTGTCGGATCTGGATCGACGGCGTTCCGCCTGGCCAGCAACCCGCACCGACGGATTGCGTCACTGCGGTTCGCAACCGGCCAGTCAATGGCTACGTGATCTTTGGCGACGATGTGCCTCGGCGTGGCAACGACAAGCCCAAGAAGTCAAAGGAGAAAAAGGGCGATTCTCCTTCTTCTGAATCCTAAGGAGTTACGATGAAACGTCTTGCATTTGTACTCAGTTTCGCGGCCGCTGCCGCGGTGGCGTCGCCCCTCGCGGCCCAGAACAACGACGGGCCATGGTGGGATCCGGGGCGTAACGGATCGACCAGCGGACGTGTGGACGACCGCAACGGAACGATCTATGACAACCGTGGCGTCCATCGCGACGGCAACAGAAATCGCGCCGACGGCCAGTGGCACACGGACTCGCGCGATCGCAAGGGGAACATGATTTACGTACGCCGGCGCGTGAACTCGAACGGCGATCTCGTTGTCGAGCGCGCACGACGCGATCGCAACGGACGCTTCACGATCATCAATCGGAGAGTTATCGATCGTGACGTCCGCAACGATCGCGTTCGCGGCGACCGCCGTGACGACGATGATCGATGGGAAGATCGCGATCGCGACGGCCGCAACGACCGCTGGGAGCAGAACGGCGGGCACGACAACGGCAGGCACAACGGCAAGTACAAGGTGAAGAAGAACAAGCGTTGAGCTGACATGGTCCGAGCAGCGCAGGACGGGTCCCGGGAGGAGCGATTCTCTCTGGGCCTCGCGCGCTGAATCCCCAGCGCCTCAAGGTCCAGCGACGCGACGAACGCGTCGCATGCCGCGGAACGCTCCAACGCATCAGGCGAAACAGGCATGTGCCGCCCTCGAGCGTTAGCTCGCACCGTTTGGGAGTGGTCCTTCGACGACTTCATTTTCGGCCAGAACGATGCGGACCTGCGTAGTACCTACGTTCTCCGCATGGTGGCGCGGCAACGCTTCCATCCACACCGCCGTCCCTTCGTTCTCCTAGGGATGGCTTAATCGCCGATCGCGGATGGGCCCGTATGATGTCGATCCATACCCTCATTACAGGGCCCACAAGGCGACACCCTACTTCTGCCGCACCAGCACCAGCATCGTTGCGTTCTGCGACCCCGGTGGCGTCACGACCTGTCCCCCGATCATCGTCCGAAAGTCGGCGCCCGTGTTCGAGAGCCACAGCGTGTCGCCGCTGATGCGGAAGACATATTTGTCGGATCCGCCCGACATGAAGTTCGGGCTCCGGGCGACGACCGGGCGAATTGTGAGAGTAGAGTCCGCGATCGCGTACGTTCCGGTGTTGGCGACGAAGGAATCGTACGCCGCGAGTTTCTCGGGGTCCGTGACACTATCCTTCGCGGCCAACGTGCGCGGCTGATTGCCCGTGACGCGCATAATGCTGTAGTGCTTGTCGCCAAAGAGATAGACACTTGGCTGCACCATCGTGTTGGTTGCGGAATCCGGGCCCGTTATTCGGACACTCACGATGCTCCACGCCCCTTCGAGGGGCGGCTCCGGGGATTCCGCCCCTTCGCATGCCGTGAGCAAGGTTGCCGCGAGAGCTGCGAGCGCGATCGGCGCCGTCGTGTGCACGTTCATGAGGCTCGCTCCACCGTTAAGGGAAACGACACGAACACTCCAATAAGGCGCGTTTGGAGCGAATTGCAAGAGCGCCGGTTCGCGATTCGGCTGTCACCGTGAGCGAACGACATAGTGGCGAACGTCATGCCGATCGGCCCTGGATGGCGAGCGAAGCGAGCTTCATCAAGATTGCTTGTCAGCTTCAGCGAGCCTCTGAAAGTCAATTGACGAGAGACACAGCGCGATCCTCGTCCGTTCGTGACGGACGGTGAATTTTTTGTGCGCTAACGAATCGGCTTCCCGCCTCCGCACCGTTTCTGCGTCGCTGATTCAAGAACGCTGCGCGACGAATCCGCAACACAGCATGCGGCATGAAAACCCTGGTCGTGGTCCGGCGTGTGGCACCGAGGGTCGATGTGCGAGCACTCTCGACGGCGTTATGCGGCCCGTGTCGTACGCAGGAACGGGATCCCCGAGCCTAGAATGAGCCAGCTCCCGACGAATCCAATTCTTGCCGCGCTGCAGAGGCGACTC
>Ga0136617_10006226_pt1 | contig 10678 bp, 8 predicted proteins | sample AntDrymUQ3222106_2_FD_129672 | JGI IMG/M metagenome (GOLD analysis project Ga0136617, IMG submission 129672) | Polar desert sand microbial communities from Dry Valleys, Antarctica - metaG UQ322 (21.06) | ecosystem: Environmental > Terrestrial > Soil > Desert | place: Antarctica: Dry Valley...
CGCTGCTCGTCGCCGTGTCGGGCGGCACGGACTCGACCGCGCTTCTCCTGATCCTCCGCGAGCTCGCCGCCGAGCACGGCCTGGTGCTTCACGTCGGGCACTTCGACCACCGGACACGTCCTCGCGCCTCCGCCGCCGACGCGGCGTACGTCGCGGAGCTCGCGGCGCGCTGCGGCGCGCCACTCCGCATCGGGCGCGCCGACGCGAAGCCCGCGAGCGAGGACGCCGCGCGCACCGCTCGGTACGCATTCCTCCGCCGCGCCGCAGGTGAGATCGGCGCCAGCTCGATCGCGACCGGCCACACGCGTGACGATCAGGCCGAGACGGTGCTCCTCCGCGCCGCGCGCGGCAGCGGTCTCGCGGGGATCGCCGCGATGCGTCCGTTGCGCGACGGCATCGCGCGCCCGCTTCTCGCGATCGGGCGCGAGGAGACCGCCGCCGTCTGCCTGTCCGCGGGTATCGCCCCGCGCGAGGATCCGTCGAACAGGTCGCTGCGGTTCGCGCGCAACCGCGTGCGCCACAGGGTGCTGCCCGAGCTCTCGAGGGTGAATCCGCGTGCCGCCGAGGCGCTCGCGCGGCTCGCCTCGTCCGCCGCCGAGGCGACGGATGGTCTGCGCGCGAGCGCGGAGGCCGCCATCGGTGTCGCACGCGACGGAGACGCGATCGACCTCGACCGCCTCGGACCGGACCCGACCGTCCGGGGGGAGGCGATCGCGCTCGTCTGGCAGCGGGCCACTGGACGGCCGCTGTCGGCCCGGACGCGGGCCGCGCTCGCGACGGAGGCGGCGCGGCGCGACGGGACCGCCTCCCTCGATCTTCCGGGTGGATCTGCGGTCCGTGAGTACGCGCGCCTCCGGATCGTCCCCAGGGCCGCGTCAGCAGGACCGCTCACGAAGCCGCCGGACGCGGTGCGGCTACCGCCGGACGAGCCCGTCACGTTCGCGGAGTGGACGCTCATGCTGACGCGGGACGAAGCAGGTGAGGGATGGGGCCACAGCGTCGCTGCCCCACCGGCGCCGTACGGCCTGCACGTGCGCACGCGCCAGCCGGGCGACCGCATGGCCGGCCGAACGCGCGCGAAGGTCCAGGACCTGCTCACCGACGCAAAGATCCCCGCCCGGCGGCGCGATTCGCAGCCGCTTGTCGTGACCGCTTCAGGGGAGATTTGGTGGATCCCCGGTGTCACGACCCGTGCGGGCAAGGGCGAATGGCGCCTGCTGGCAAGAAAGACGCATACCGGCGGCGACGCCTCGGACCGAGGCGGTCCGCTCACGCGGTAGCATCGTAGTAATGAACGAGGGCATGGCTTGAACATCGACAACCGCATCGTCAAGAACGGCATCCTCACACTCGTCCTGGTCGTGATGGGCCTGGCCCTGCTGTTCGCCTACCGGTCGCAGGGAACAGCGGCGACCGTTGTCGATCTGAGCGAGGCGAAGTCCAAGATCCAGGCGGGCCAGGTCTCCACCGTCGCGATCCAAGGCAGCACCGCCACGCTCACGCTGAACGACACCACCACGAAGCTGCAGGCGAAGCTGCCGGAGCGCGATGAATCGTTCGTGCAGACCCTCGACGCGTACAACCAGGCGAACCCATCCCGCGCCGTGAAGTACCGGATCGAGGAATCGAGCCAGACGCTCGGCTTCGTCGGCTCGCTGCTGCTGAGCCTCCTGCCGGTGCTGCTCATCGGTGGGTTCTTCATCTACATGATGCGCCAGGCGCAGGGCACGAATAACCAGGCGATGTCCTTCGGCAAGAGCCGCGCGCGCATGTTCGTCGGGAACAAGCCGACGACCACGTTCGAGGATGTCGCAGGCGTCGAGGAGGCCAAGCAGGAGCTCACGGAAGTGGTCGAGTTCCTCAAGTACCCAGAGAAGTTCTCGAGCCTCGGCGCGCGGATCCCGCGCGGCGTGCTGCTCGTCGGCCCACCCGGCACCGGCAAGACGATGCTCGCGCGGGCCGTCGCCGGCGAGGCGGGGGTGCCGTTCTTCTCGATCTCCGGCTCGGAGTTCGTCGAGATGTTCGTTGGCGTGGGCGCCTCGCGCGTTCGCGACCTCTTCGATCAGGCCAAGCGCAACGCGCCGTGCATCGTCTTCATCGATGAGATCGACGCCGTCGGCCGTCAGCGCGGCGCGGGACTTGGCGGCTCGCACGACGAGCGCGAGCAGACGCTCAACCAGATCCTGGTCGAGATGGACGGCTTCGACACGGGGACGAACGTCATCGTCCTCGCGTCGACGAACCGCCCCGATGTCCTGGACCCCGCCCTCCTCCGCCCCGGCCGCTTCGACCGTCAGGTCGTGCTCGACCGTCCCGACATCAAGGGTCGCCGCGCGGTGCTCGAGGTGCACGTGAAGGGGAAGCCGCTCGACAAGACGGTGGACCTCCTGCGGATCGCGAAGATCTCGCCCGGCTTCTCGGGGGCGGACCTCGCGAACGTGGTCAACGAAGCCGCGATCCTGGCGGCGCGCCGCAACAAGAAGCTCATCGGCCAGCCCGAGTTCGAGGAGGCCCTCGAGAAGGTCTCGCTCGGGCCCGAGCGGCGCTCGCGGGTGATCACGGAGAAGGAGAAGGTGATCGTCGCCTACCACGAGGCCGGCCACGCCCTCTGCTTCAAGCTGCTGACGAACACCAATCCGGTCCACAAGATCTCCATCGTCGCCCGCGGCATGGCCATGGGCGTGACCTGGTCGCTGCCGCAGGAGGACCGCTACTTCCGCACGAAGAAGGAGTTCGAGGACGACATCGCGGCCGCTCTGGGCGGCTGGACCGCCGAGCAGCTCCACCTCGGTGGGGACGTCACCACCGGCGCCTCGAACGACATCGAGAAGGCGACCGAGATGGCGCGCCAGATGGTGACGAAGTACGGGATGAGCGAGAAGCTCGGTCCGCTGCAGTACGGCCGTTCCGACGAGCTCATCTTCCTCGGCCGCCAGATCCAGGAAGAGCGCAACTATTCGGAGGAGACCTCGAAGATCATCGACTCGGAGGTCCACCAGATCGTGGACCGGGCGCGGCAGCGCGCGTACCAGGTGCTGACCCAGAACCGCGACAAGCTCGATCTGCTCGTCCGGTACCTGCTCGAGCACGAGACGATCTCGAGCGACGACTTCGAGAAGCTCCTCTCGGACGGCCCCGACGGGCTCCCGGTCGCCGCGTCGACGGGCGGACCCGCCCCGACGCCGCCGAGCGGTGGCGTGCCGGTGGGGGACGACAAGCGACGCGATCCCGGCAAGGGACCCGCACCGGCTCCGACGCCCGCGTAGCTGTCACCGCACCGACGCGGTGCGTGACGTGCGAGACTCCGCGCGCCAGGCGGCAAGACGACCGTCGGACGGCGCCCATCCGCCGCCCATCCGGCTCTTCGTCGCGATCCAGCTTCCGGCGGCTCTCGCCGAGCGCGCGGCGGACGTGCTCCCGGGAGATCTTCGGGGGCTTCGGCGGGTCCCAGCGGCGCTGCTCCACCTGACATTGGCGTTCATCGGCAGCGTGCCGGCGGAGACGGTCCAGCCCGCGCGCGATGCGCTCCGCGCCGCGGCGCGATCGTCCGCCCCGATCGACGCGTGCCTCGACCGGCTCGGCCGGTTCCCTCGATCCGGCCCACCGGCCGTGCTCTGGCTCGGGGCGGGCACCGGGGCGAAGGAGCTTGGAGCGGTCGCGGACCGCGTCCGCGCCCGGCTGGAAGAACGTGATCTGCCCTTCGACCACAAGCCCTTTGCGGCCCACGTCACCCTCGCGCGCGTCACGCCGGCAGTCGAGCTGGAGGACGCACGTTCGATCGAAGGACGCCTGGCCGCGACGGCGGTGCCGCGGCTCGACTTTCGTGTTGACTCCATCCAGCTCGTCGAGAGCGTGCTGTCACGCAAGGGCGCTCGTTACGTGCAGCTGGAGGAGGCGGCGCTGGGCCAGCCCAGGTCAGGTGACCCGGCCGGCGAACCCGATGGCCGGTGATCGCACGAGGCTGCGTCGGATCGCCCGCGCCCCTCCCGACAGCGGCGTGCGTCCTCGACCGCGGTTCCGCTCCTACGCGGCGCGGTCACCCCGCCAGCGGACCGCGGGAGGCGCGACCTGGCCGGTCCGGCGATAATTCGCGACGGCGTACCGGTCGCACGCGACCTCGGCGCTCGTGCCCCAGCCATGGAGCAGATAGAGCCACCAGTGGCAGAACTCGTGAAGGTAGAGGAAGCGGATGACGTCGCGCCGTGTCCGAAAGGCCACCAGCGGGGCGCCCCGGCTGCCGAGGTCGACCAGCTCTTGGAACGGGCGGAACGGCTCGGGGACCTGGATCAGGATCTCGAGCTGGTCCCAGTAGGTGAACGCCTGGAGGTGCGGGCGAGTGCGGTACCGGAGCGGCTTCACGCTGAGCCGGTAGCCGGTCGCCACCGGGAGCCCGCGCAGCACGTCGCGCACCCGCGCCGGCGGATGTGTCAACAGGGTCGACCGGACGGCCATCGGACCGGGCGGGCGACCAGGCACCTGGAGGATCCGCATCGCCATGCCGCAATCCTAGGAAGCAGCCGATCGCGTCCGTTTCCGGCAGCAATACCGGCGCTTGCTTGCCGTTCGCCTCCCAGCCCGAATACCATCGGCGCACGTCGTTCGAGCGGGGCGAGTAACGCCGGCGAGCCACGTAGCGAGCCCGGGACGGTGCAAGCCGGGTCGGCGGATCGGCGCGAAATGGACCCCGCGAGACGCTGTCCCGAGCCGCACGGCGGTCAGGTATGGCCGGACTGACCCCACGTTAGAGGGGGATCCGTTCAAGAGACGCTTGGACGGAAGGTGAGGGTCGCGCAGCGATGCGCGACCGACTTCGGGTGGCACCACGAGCCCTCGTCCCGATGCGGGCGAGGGCTCACGTATTCATGCGGGCTCAGGCGAGGAGCGGCTTGCCGCGACGAGCCGCAAGGGCCCACGCCAATCGGAGCAGCCGCGCAAGCGGCGGCGTAGGTGGCGGGGATAGGAGGTGCACCGTGGACGCCAAGGCCGCGCTGGCGAAAGTCGTATTGGGCGGAACGCTGACGCGCGACGAGGCCTGCCGTGCGATGTCGACGGTGCTGTCCGGCGAGGCGACGCCCGCGCAACTCGGCGCGCTGCTCGCGGCGCTCCGGGTGCGCGGAGAGACGGTCGACGAGATCGCCGGATTCACCCTCGGGATGCGCCAGGCGGCGCTGCGGGTGCCTGACGCCGAGGATGCCATCGACATCGTCGGGACAGGCGGGTCGCGCGACGATCCCTTCAATATCTCGACGCTGGCGAGCGTCGTCGTGGCCGCCGCCGGACCGAAGGTCGCGAAGCATGGCAACCGCGCCGCATCAGGCAAATGCGGGAGCGCCGACATCCTCGAGGCGCTCGGCGTACGCATCGACCTGGGGCCGGAGGGAATCTCACATTGCCTCGCCGAGGTCGGGCTCGCGTTCATGTTCGCGCCGCGCTTTCACCCGTCGATGCGCCACGCCGCGCAGGTGCGGCGCGAGATCGGCATCCGCACGGTCTTCAACATCCTCGGGCCGCTCGCGAACCCTGCGGGTGTGCGTCGCGCGGTCATCGGCGTCGCGACACCGACGCTCGGCGGCACCGTCGCGCAGGTGCTCGCGGAGCTCGGTATGGAGCGCGCGCTCGTGGTCCATGGCAGCGACGGCCTCGACGAAATCACGCCGGCCGGGCCGACGCGGACCTGGGAGCTGCGCGACGGCGAGGTGCGTGAGGGCACGATCGAACCCAGGATGGCGGGCCTCGAGACGGTAAGTGTCGCCGAGATCGCGAGCGGCGACGCCGCGGCGAATGCCGCGGTCGCGCGCGCCGTTCTCGGCGGCCAGCGCGGCCCGCACCGTACCGTGGTCGTGCTCAACGCCGCGGCCGCCTGCGTCGTCGCGGGTGCCGCCGCCGATCTACGGGCCGGCGTGGCGCTCGCGGAGCGCTCGATCGACAGCGGGTCCGCCGCGGCGCTGCTGGAGCGCTTCGTGGGGACCACGCAGCGTCTGGGCGGCGAGGTCGCGGCATGATCACCTTCCTCGACCGGCTGGTGGCGGAGCGCCGCGCGGAGGTGGCCGCGGCACGAAAGCGGGAGCCGTCGCTCGGTGCCGCGTTGCGCGACGCGCCGGCGGTACGGCCGTTCCGGCACACCCTCGTGATGAGGGCGAGCGGCGGGCACGTCGCCGTGATCGCGGAGGTCAAGCGGACCTCGCCCGCGGCCGGGCCGCTCGCGGATCCGGCCTTCGACCCGCGGACCCAGGCGCTGCTGTACGCCGCCGCCGGAGCGGCGGCGATCTCGGTGCTCACCGAGCCGCGCCACTGGGGCGGCTCGTTCGAGGATCTCCGCGCGGTCCGCGCGATGGTGAAGCTTCCGGTCCTCTGCAAGGACGTCATCGTCGATGAGTACCAGGTGTGGCAGGCCCGCGCCGCGGGCGCGGATGCGGTGCTGCTCATTGCGGAGGCGCTCGGTGACGCGGAGCTCGAGCGGCTCATCGATCTCGTGACGGACCTCGGCATGGAGCCGGTCGTGGAGGCCCACGACACCGTCGCGTTCGGGCGTGCCGCGCGCTCGAAAGCCCGCGTCATCGGGGCGAACGCGCGCGATCTCCGCGACCCGGCCGTGATCGACCGCTCCCGCGCGCGCCTCCTGCACACGTTCGTCCGGCCCCACCAGGTCTACGTGGCCGAGTCGGGCATCGCGTCCGCGGCGGACCTCGTGGAGCTTCCGGCGCGGGTCGATGCCGTCCTAGTGGGGACCGCGCTCATGCGCGCTGCCGATCCCGCGGCGCTCCTGCGCACGCTCACGACCGCGAAGCGTTCGCCGGTCCCGGCCGGCCGCGTCGTCGTTCTGGTCGACCACGATCCGCCCGCCCAATGATGGATCGTGGCCGGTTCGGTGAGTTCGGCGGGCAGTACATGCCCGAGACGCTCATGCCCGCGGTGGCCGAGCTCGAGGCCGCGTACGACGAGGCGCGCGCGGACCCCGCCTTCCGCGCCGAGCTCGCTACGGTCCTGCGCGACTGGGTCGGCCGTCCGACGCCGCTGACGGACGCGGCGCGGCTCGCCGCGGAGGTGGGGCTGGCCCGCGTCCTGCTGAAGCGCGAGGACCTCGCGCACACCGGCGCGCACAAGATCAACAGCGCCGTCGGTCAGGCGCTCCTCGCGAGGCGGATGGGGAAGCACCGCGTCGTCGCGGAAACGGGTGCGGGGCAGCACGGGGTCGCCAGCGCCGCGGCATGCGCCCTCCTCGGACTCGAGTGCATCGTCTACATGGGGACCGAGGACATGCGGCGCCAGGCGCCGAACGTCTTCCGCATGAAGCTGCTTGGAGCCGAGGTGCGGCCCGTGGAGGCCGGGACGCGCACGCTGAAGGACGCGGTGAACGAGGCGATCCGCGACTGGGTGACGAACGTGCGCACGACGTACTACCTCCTCGGATCGGCGATCGGACCGCACCCGTACCCGACGATGGTGCGCGACCTCCAGTCGGTCATCGGCACCGAGGCGCGAGCGCAGTCGGTCCAGCTGCTCGGCCGCCTCCCCGACGTGGTCGTGGCTTGCGTCGGCGGCGGCTCGAACGCGATCGGCATGTTCGCGCCGTTCGTCGCGGACTCGGCGGTGCGGCTCCGCGGCGTCGAGGCCGCGGGACGGGGCATCGCGACCGGGGAGCACGCCGCGTCGATCGTCGCAGGCTCGGTCGGCGTGCTGCACGGCACGCGCACCCTCGTGCTCCAGGACGACGATGGGCAGATCCGCGGCACCCACTCCATCTCGGCGGGTCTCGACTACCCGGGCGTCGGTCCCGAGCACGCGGAGCTCGCCCGCAGCGGACGCGCGGAGTACGTCGCGCGTACCGACGACGAGGCGCTCGCGGCGCTGCGCCAGCTGTCGCGGGCCGAGGGGATCATCCCGGCGCTCGAGCCGGCCCACGCGCTCGCCGACCTGCCGCACCTCCGCGACCGGCACGGCGCGGGCATCATCGTCCTCGTGTGCCTCTCCGGACGCGGCGACAAGGACCTCGAGACCGTGATGGCGGCGACCTGACCACCGTCGTGCGCTCGGGCGTCGAGCGCATCACCGCGGCGTTCGCGCGCTCGAGGCAGGAGCGGCGTCTGGCGATCGTCGTCTACCTCACTGTCGGCTTTCCGGAGCGCGGGGCCACGGTCGCGCTCGCGAGCGCCGCGATCGACGGTGGTGCGGACGTCATCGAGCTCGGGGTGCCGTTCAGCGATCCGCTCGCCGACGGCGCGACCGTGCAGCGCGCGTCGGACCATGCACTCCGGAATGGGATCGGGCTGGCCGATTGCATCGCGGCGGCGGGCCTGGTGGTCCGCGAACGGGACGTCCCGGTCCTGCTGATGGGCTACACGAACCCGTTCCTGCGGTTCGGGATCGATCGTTTCGCGGCCGACGCGGGGCCGCGCGGCATCGCGGGCCTCATCGTGCCGGACATGCCGGCGGAGGAGGGTGTCGCCTTCGACCCGGCGCTCGCGCGCGCGGGGATGGTGCGGATCGATCTCTACGCGCCGACGACGCCCGACGAACGCCTCGACCAGCTCCTTCCGGCCTCGCGCGGCTTTGCCTACTGCGTCTCGCTGACGGGCGTGACCGGGGCACGTGCGGCCATGGGCACCGACGTCGCCGCCTTCGTCCGCCGGGTGCGCGCGCGCACCGATCTGCCGATCGCCGTCGGGTTCGGGCTCTCGCGGCCCGAGCACGTCGCCGGCCTCCGCGGTGTCGCCGATGGCGTCGTGATCGGCAGCGCTGCCCTTGACGTCGTCGCCACCGCCGAGCCGGCCCGGCGGACCGAGGCGCTGCGATCGTTCGTCGCCGCGATGGCGGCGGCGGGAAGAGCGGGATGACCCTGGCGCCGGCTCGCCCGACCCTGCTCACCCCGCACGTGCGGACGCTGCTCGCCGACCTCGAGACGCCGGTCGGCGCCTTCGTGAAGCTCCGGCATCTCGGAGGCGCGTTCCTCTTCGAGAGCGTCGAGGTGGGGGAGCGCATCGGGCGCTATTCGTTCATCGGCGTCGCACCGTTCGCGACCTTCACGTACCGCGACGGCGTCGCCCGGATGGAGGAGGCGGGCGAGCCGCGCACTGTCGCAGGAGCCGATCCGCTCGCGCTCCTGCGCGACTTCGTGGGGGGCTATCGCCGCGAGCCGCTCCCGGGCTCGCCTCCGTTCTCGGGCGGGGCGGTCGGATACATCGGCTACGGCACCGCGCGGCTGCTCGAGCCGACGGTGCCCGCCCAGAAGACGATGGTCGACGGACTCCCGGAGCTCCGGTTCGCGCTGTACGGGACCGTCCTCGCGTTCGACCATCTTCGCCGGACGCTGACGATCATCGCCCACGACGCGGCCGGCGCGGCACCGCAGGCGGCCGAGCGCATCGCGGAGGTGCTTGCCGCGCTCGACGCCCGTCCGCGGCTCCCGGGCCAGCGCAGCGAGCAGCGCGTCGTGCGCTCGAACACGACGCGGGAGGAGTTCATGTCGCGCGTCGAGCGCGCGCGCGCGCTCATCCGCGAGGGCGACTGCATCCAGGTCGTCCTCTCGCAGCGGTTCGACGTCACGCCGGCGCCGGATCCGCTCTCGCTCTATCGCGCCGTCCGCCACGTGAACCCGTCGCCGTACCTCTTCTACGTCGATGCGGGCGATGCGACGCTCGTCGGGGCGTCTCCGGAGCCGTTCGTGCGCGTGCGCGACGGACAGGTCGTCATGCACCCGATCGCGGGGACCCGCCCGCGCGGCGAGGACGAGGCCGGCGACCTGGCGCTCGAAGCCGAGCTCCTCGCCTCCGAGAAGGAGCGCGCCGAGCACGTCATGCTCGTCGACCTCGCGCGGAACGACATCGGCCGCGTGGCCGTCCCGGGCAGTGTCGCCGTGCGGGAGCTCATGCGCGTCGACCGGTTCTCGCATGTCATGCATCTCACCTCGGTCGTCGAGGGCCGGCTCCACCCCGGGCTCGACGCGCTCGACGCCGTGCGCGCGGCGTTCCCGGCGGGCACGGTGAGCGGCGCTCCCAAGGTGCGCGCGATGCAGCGCATCGCGGACCTCGAGCCTGACGCGCGCGGCCCCTACGCGGGCGCGGTGGGCTACCTCGGGTTCGACGGCTCGCTGGACACCTGCCTCGCGATCCGCACGGCGGTGGTGAGCGGCGGCGTGTGCCGCATCCAGGCCGGCGCCGGGATCGTCGCCGATTCCGACCCTGCCGCGGAGGAGTTGGAGACGCGCGCGAAGGCCCGCGCGATGTTGCGCGCGGTCGAGCTCGCGGACGACATGGACGGCGGCCGATGACGCGGGTCCTGCTCGTCGACAACTTCGACTCGTTCACACACAACATCGCGCAGGCGCTCGCCGCGCTCGGTGCCGAGGTCGACGTCGTCCGCGCAGACGATTCCCGCCTGCAGACCGCTCTCGACGCGATGCCCGACCGCGTCGTTATCTCGCCTGGCCCCGGCCGTCCGGAGGACGCCGGCCCATCGCTCGAGATCATTCGCAGCGCGCCCGAACGGGGGATCCCGACACTCGGCGTCTGCCTCGGGCTGCAGTGCGCCGTCGTCGCGTTCGGCGGGCGAGTCGTCCTCGCGCCGGAAGCGCGTCACGGGAAGACGTCGCCGATCACGCACGACGGCCGGGGCGTGTTCGCCGGCGTTCCCGACCGGACCGTCGCGACCCGCTACCACTCGCTCATGGCCGAGGACTCGA
>Ga0136617_10006227_pt1 | contig 10677 bp, 11 predicted proteins | sample AntDrymUQ3222106_2_FD_129672 | JGI IMG/M metagenome (GOLD analysis project Ga0136617, IMG submission 129672) | Polar desert sand microbial communities from Dry Valleys, Antarctica - metaG UQ322 (21.06) | ecosystem: Environmental > Terrestrial > Soil > Desert | place: Antarctica: Dry Valley...
ACATCTACGCCGCCTGCGGTCAACTCGCCGCACTCCGCACGACCGTACAGCCGGACTTGCATCAACCGGCGTGAAAGCGGTGGTCAGTGATCGGTGATCGGTGGTCAGTGTTTCCGTCACCTCAGTGGTAAATGCGGCTGGCATGAGCGGTTTCTACCACAAGTAAATCTTGAAAGTTATTACGGTCTAAACATGAAACGATTATTCTCAATCAGATACACCATCCTTCTACTTATCGCCGCTGCTTCGCTGGCGCAATTTCCGGCAAGCTCTGGGGCGGTGCTCTCCGCGTCAAACTTCAGCGCGGCGGCGACTGCACAACCCGACATTCGCGTTGACGCCTACCTGTCGGCCAACAAAGCGCAGCGCGGGCGCGCGGTTCAGGCGGCAGTCGTGATGGAGATTCCCGGCGGCTTTCACGTCAACTCGAACCGTCCGCTCGGCAAGTTTGCGATTCCGACGACGATCAAAGTCGAAGCGCCCGGCGGCATCCGCGTCGGCCCCGTCGTTTATCCGCGCGCGATAGCGAGGCAGTTCAAGTTCGCCGAAGAGCGTCTCGCCGTCTACGAAGGTCGTGCCGTGATGCGCTTCAACGTCACCGTCCCGGCAAATTTTCAAACCGGCGAGACTCAGCTTCGCATGCGCGTGCGCTTTCAGAGTTGCAACGACGAGGTGTGCTTTCAACCCGTGACGCGCGACATCACGCTGCCGCTTAACGTCGTCGGCGCGAACGAATCCGTGCAGCGCATCAACGGCGAGTACTTCGGCGGCAGGCGCGGGAGATGAGATGTCGGATGCTGGATGTCAGATGTTAGTTGTGATGCGAAGCTCCAATCTCAGATTTGAGATTAGAGATTTGAAATAGAAGAAACGCGCTTTGAGGTTTGAAGCGTGGTGAAGACTACGGAAATTTGAACCCGGCGCACGTCAACGGCCACGAGGGAGAATTGAAAAAGCATGTGCGGCATCTCAAATTTGAGATACCAAAGTTGAAATCTCCCGGAACCATCTCGGATGCGGAAATGACTTCACCGGCTTGGCAATCACATTCCAAAAAATTTCAAATTTGAGATTTGCTATTTCAAATCCTACTCTCGTGCGGCTCCCATTCTTCCAATGACCGATAGCAAACGCCCCGTTCGCCCGTACACGCTTTTTTCGCGACGATAGGAAAAGAACAAGTCCGTTCGGCACATGGTACACAGCGGGAGCGTGTGAATCTTAGCCGCTTCGACAGCAGCCTCGATCAGTTGTCGGCGGTTCGCTTCGTGAAGATCAATGCGGGCGTGTCCGTCGCGGGTCGGAGTGAATAATTCGTCGGCGTAATTGAAACTCCGGTGGAAGGCGTCGGTGACTTCCGCGCCGACTTCGTAGCAGCACGCGAGCGCCGCCGGGCCGATGGCGGCGCGCACGTCCGACGGGTCGGAGCCAAACTCGGCGCGCATCCGTTCAATCGCGCGGGGCACAATTCCGGCAACTGTGCCGCGCCAACCGGCGTGAACACTCGCGCACGCGCCGGTGCGCCGGTCGCCTAAAATCACCGGCACACAATCGGCGGATTTGACGCCGAGCAGTACGCCCGGCGTATTGCTGATAAGACCGTCGCAACGCTCTTCGTCCGCGCGCGCGTCGTTCATGTCACGCACGACGCGGACATCCACGCCGTGAACTTGCCAGCAGACGGCGAGCGTCCACTGTTCGTCGAAAACTCGGAGGAAGCGGCGACGGTTTTCGTGAATGTTCTCCGCCGCATCATCGTCGAAGCCGGCGAGGTTGAGCGCGTCGTGCCGCATCGGGCTGACGCCGCCGAGACGTGTTGAAAAGGCGTTGGCGAATCCGTCGCGTTCGAGCGGCGCGCAGGATAAGGCGCGCACGCCGTTTTTCTCGCGCCAACGAAAACCGGCGTGCTCTAGTTTCATTTCATCCGTGATTGTTTCCATCGGCATAGACATTATCGAAGTCGCCCGCGTGCGTGAAGTCATGCGGCGCACGCCGCGCTTTACGGAGCGCGTTTTTACGCCGGCTGAGCGTCTCTACTGTGACGCGCGCGGCGTGGCAGCACCCCAGCACTACGCTGCACGCTTCGCGGCGAAAGAAGCGGCACTGAAAGCGCTCGGCACCGGCTGGCGCGGCGGCATCGCGTGGCAAGATGTCGAAGTCGTATCACAGGACACGGGAGCGCCCGCCCTTCTGTTTCACAACCGCGCCCGCGAAATCTTCGGGGAACGCGGCGCAAGCGTCGCGCACGTCTCCCTCTCTCACACCTCCGAGCACGCCGTCGCGCAGGTTGTGCTCGAACAACTATAACAATTTCTCTTGATAGGAATGTCGGCGGAAGTCTGTCAGCGATTCGCGCCGTCCGACGGAATCGTAACGCGCACTTCGTTCGTCAGGCGGGAACGCCCGTCCCCGTATTTCTCAACTTGTGTGCGGGATCGTGAAGGGACTTGGAGTGTCTCGACCGACGCCTCGACGCGCGGCAACGAAGGGACTTGATGGACGCTCGCGTCCTCGCTCGTGTACGCCGAGTTTCCGCCGGCCTCGTCAATCGGTGTGCTGCCGGCGACGCTCGGATCATAGAATTGACCGTCGTCAAGTGAAGCGAGTATCTGAGGCTGCGAGTGCGTGTGGCACTCGAAGTTCGGAGCAAGGCTGCTCGTCACGGCGACGCGCTCGCGCTGCGGGCAGGCGGGCGAGGCGAGCATCCCGGTTTCAGGATCAATCTCGACGAAGTTAATCCCGGCGGGTCGTTCAAATTGTTCCCCACCCAACTCAGGACGCAGATCAACCGCGCCCTTCACAAATTCCAACCACGCCGGCAGCGCGCTCTCCGCGCCGGTCAGGCCGAGTTCTTCATTATCATCAAAGCCAACCCACACGACGCACACCAGATTAGGCGTGTAGCCGACGAACCAACCGTCGCGTGACGTTCCGGTCTTGCCCGCAATCGCGGTGTTCTTAATCGCCCCGTTCGCCGCGCGCGCCGTGCCCCCCTTAATCACGCCGGTCAGCATGTCCGTCAGCATATACGCGGTTGAGGGACGAACGACTTGCCGCGTCACCGCGACGTGTTCATTGCCAGAGTCGAGGATTGAATCATCCGACGCGCGTGCGATGACGGTCGGTTTGACGATCTGGCCGCCGTTCGCCAGCGCGGTGTAGGCGAGGGCAATCTCAAGCGGCGTCGCCTCGGTCGTGCCGAGGGCGAGCGACGGGTAGGCTTCAGGTTTCGGCAGACCGAATTTTTCCGCGAGCGACGCGACACGCACGAGACCCGTCCGCATCGCCACGTCAACCGTCACGACGTTGAGCGAGCGGATGAGCGCCGTCCGCATCGTCACGTCACGCATCGAATAGCCGTTGCCGTAATTCGCCGGCTTGTATGTCGCGCGCCGGTCGTACTGAAAGACGCGCGGCGCGTCCGTATACGTCGAGACGGGCGAGAGGCCGCTTTCGAGCGCGGCGGCGTAGACGAAAGGCTTGAAGACTGAACCCGGCTGGCGGCGCGCGTCCGTCGCGCGGTTAAGCTGCGACTCGGCGTAGCTCTCGCCCCCGACCATCGCCAGCACATGACCGTTGCGCGGATTGAGCGCGACGAGCGCGGCCTGCGGCTTGCGCTGTCCCTTGTAAATCTTTTTGAGTTTCTCCAACTGCCGACTGACTGACGCTTCGGCGAGTTGCTGCAATTCCATGTCGAGCGTCGTGTAAACAGCCTGACGCTCAACTGCGGTGTCTTCTCCTGCAGTCCCGAAGCGCGATTCGATGGCGCGGTTGACGTAATCAATAAAGTAGGGCGCGGTGGCGTTCGCGGTGTGGTCGGCGGGGACGACGGCGACGGGTTCGCGCGAAGCGGCGGCGGCATCTTCGGCGGTGATTGCGCCGTCGCGCAGCATCGCGTCAATCACGGTGTTGCGTCGTGCTCTCGCTCTTTCGGGATGACGGTCGGGCGCGTAATGAGCGGGGCTTTGAATCATCCCGGCGATTGTCGCGGCTTCGGCGAGCGAGAGGTCTTTTAACTCTTTGCCGAAGTAAATGCGCGTCGCCTGCCCGACGCCACGCACGCCGACGCTGCCGCGCTGTCCGAGATAAATCTCGTTGCAGTAAAGAGCGAAGATGTCTTCTTTCGACAGGCGACGTTCGATCACGCTGGCGATGACGGCCTCGTTGAACTTGCGGCGCAGTGTGCGCTCCGGCGTCAGATACGTGTTCTTGACGAGTTGCTGAGTGATGGTTGAGCCGCCTTGCACACGATTATCATCGCGCGCGCCGCTCCAGACGAGCGCGGCGCGCGCGATACCGAAAGCATCAAGTCCGCTATGGTCGAAGAAGCGCCGGTCTTCAATCGCGAGGACGGCGCGCACAAGCGAGGGCGGAATGTCACCGTAGGCGAGCGCCGCGCGGCGGCCCGTCTTCATGCCGGCGTCATTCGTCAGCGGTTCCGGCTCGAGGGTGAATGAAGCGAGCGTCGCGCTGTCGCCGGTAATTGCTCTAACGCGGTCGCGTTTATCAAACTCGATGCGCACTGTCTCCGGCAAGTGCTCCGACTCCTGATCGGCGCGCCGCGGCGTGATTTCGACACCCGTCGAGTCCGCGACGAAGCGCCCGCTCCAGACATTGCTCGCATCTCCTTCGACGTAGCCGGCGCGGCGCAAAATCTCTACCAACTGCTCGCGCGAAATGCTCTGCCCGACGCGCAGCACGCGCGGCGCGGCATAGATTCCGGCACGACTCGTTAAATAGCCTGAGGCTAACCGCCCGTCAACAACTTTTGAATATGAGTGGTAGAAGTAACCGAGGGTCAGGAAGATTGCGGCGGACGAGAAGAGAAAAGTGACACAGAGAATGCGAAGGATGCCAGCGCGCTCGCGTGCTCTCGCCGCACTCTCACGGACTCTCGAAGCGGCGCCCTTCAAACGAGGCAGGCGGCGCGGGTTCCTTACAGATACAACTTCGATAGCCATTCCCTTGCTCCTCCGCCCCTCCGGCACCGTTCAAAAAAAACGCTTTCTCTAAGCCGTAGGCCACGCGGCCTGTGCGATTCCCTCGGACTCTCTTCGAGTGTCAAAGGTAAACGCTCAATCAACCTTGAATTCTATTTGTTGTCCGCAACCTGACGATCATCACCGGAGACGACTGACGTTTCGCGCCCCGCCGTTTGTCGCCCGTCCGGCGTCTCGCCCACGCTCGCCCATTGCGTGAGCGCCGCCGTCGAAACTGCCAGCATGAGCGTCACAATGACGACGATTAAGTGCGCGATGTTTTGAGATACTTGTTTCACTGAATGCCACCCTCTGGGAGAGAGTTTAGATTTGGACTCCCGCGCTAAGTGCAACGTCCATGCCGCCATCATCCCGGCGCGTTTCCCGCCGCCCGACGAAGCGACCAATGTAAATAGGCGTAACGATTTAGATTAGGATTGTGAAATGTACAGGAGGGACTGCAGGAAGATTGGAATGAGAAACCCGCCTTCTTTCAGTACGCCGCCGGCGCGGGCGCGCGGGCGGGCGACGTTCTGAATCGGTGCGCTATAAAGGAAGTGCGGGTTTTCTGAAGCTACAGCATTTAAGGAAAAGAATCAGCCACGAATGAGTATGGATGGACACGAATGGAAGGCGCGTGGGACAAGAAGTTGTCGCGCGGCAGACGGCTCAGGTTTTGCTCAAGAGGTTTTCCTACGCGCCCATTACGTGTCATTTCGTGGCTAAGAATCGCGGGTCTTGTCGCCGGTCGGTTCGTAGAGTTGGTAGATGAGCCAGTCAATCTCGCGCTCCCAACGGCTCACGTCCGCTTGCTGATTGGCGCTAATTGTCGCGGTTCTCGCGTATCTTTTCGGCTATCTCGGCGGCGGTGCGCGGGGGCAAGATGTCAGCGCGCTCGCGCGTGTAATCGCCGCTTCCCTGTTCATAAATTTGCAGAAAACGGATTAGTCCGGTTGCGCCGAGTTCACGCGCTAAGGCTTCCAATCCGATGACGCGAATCTGTTCCTGAGTCAACTCCTGTGTGTTCATACAGTGATCGTCTCCTGCGCCCATTGTAGCGGGTTGGCGACGCGGACGCCGAGCTTTGTCGCCACCCGCGCGGCGCGTTTCAGCAGTTTATCATCTGTGGTTAAAAAGACATCGGCGTTCCCACTTTCAGCGCACGCCAGATGCAACGCATCAAAGCCCGTGAAGCCGAGTTGTTCGAGCTCGTTTGCGCGGGCGGTTTCGTTCGCGCCGACGATGACTTTTGTTTCGGCATGAGCGGCTAATAACCTCGCTTTGAAAGCGCGTTCGGCGTCCGGGTTCTGAGCAACTTCGTAATCAACGACTTCGCTCGTGAGCCACGTGAAGTCGCCATCTTCGACGCGGGCGATAATGAGCTTTACTGCTTCGGCTTCAAGCCGGATGCGCGCTTGACGTTGGTCGTCAAAAGGGCGTTGCAGACTACACACATCCAAGTAAATTTTAACCGCTTCGTCGCTCGTGTTCATTTTGCCCGCTGTGCGCTTCCTTCCACAATCGCAATCTCGTCTTCGTTAGAGTGGTAGAGTTGGTAGGTGAGCCGGTCAATCTCGCGCTCCCGCCGGCTTATGTCCGCCCGCGCCCGGCGGCGATTACTCATGGTGGTACTTGCACGAAACGATGAGATGTTCGTCGGTGACTTTGTACACGAGGCGGTGTTCGTCCGAGATGCGGCGTGACCAGTAGCCTTTAAGTTCGTGCTTGAGGGGTTCGGGTTTGCCGATGCCGTCGAAGGGCGTCTTCGCGGTTTCGACGATGATAGGCCGAATGCGCTCGAACAGTTTCTTGTCCGTCTTCGCCCATTCGTTGTAGTCGTCGAAAGCTAATTGGTGGAAGGCAATGAGCCTCACTGGAATTGTTCCTGCTCCGGCGTGACGATGTGCCGCGAACTTTCGACATTGGCGACGGCGCGCAAGAGGCGTTCGCGGTTCGCCGGAGAGCGCAGCAAGTAAGCCGTCTCGTCGCGTTCATAGACGGTAATTTCAATTTCTTTGTTTTTGAACATCGCCTTCAGCGCATTGAGAGACTGCTGGTCAAGTTCGTCGGCGTTGACTTGATAAATTGCATTCATGACAACTCCTTTGATTCGTTCAATGTTTTCATTTTAACGCCTTTCGCCAACTTCTCGTCGTTTTCGTCAAAAACTCAGGCTGCCGCCCCGCGCCTCGAACCGGCGGGCAGGAGCAAACCGTCGAAACTGATCCTACACTCAATCGGAATCCGCTCTAAACGAATGACGCCCTAAGCTATGTGCTTGTCGCGGCGTCGGCGGAAGAAAGGCCAGCGCGCGGGCGGCGCGACTTCGGGCGGCGGTGCGAGACGTTCCTTGATGCGTTCGACAACATGGTGGGCGGCCTCTTCGCCGGCGGCTAAGAGTTCCTCGCCGCGCGCCATCTCATCCCAACGAATGTGCCCGACGCCGGGAGTGATGCTCACGTCGGCAACCTGCCGCTGGTGCATCGCGGCGGTGCGCTGCACGAGCATGATTGATTGCAGCAGGACGCCGACGATTGAATGAGGCGCGCCGAGAAACTTCGCGCCTTCGGCATTCACGTCCACCGCAACGACGAGTTGCGCGCCGAGCGCGCGTGCGGCGGCGGTCGGGACGTTGGCGACGAGTCCGCCGTCAACGAGCTGACGACCTTCCGCGTCGGCGACCGGCACGTACCAACCGGGCACGGCGCAACTGGCGCGGATCGCAAACGCGATGTCCCCCTCGTCTTTCATCACGACGGCCTGTCCGGTGTGAAGGTCGGTGGCGACGACGGCGAGCGGAATGCGCAAGTCTTCAAACCGCGTCACGGGGAAACGCCGGCGAATGTATTCTTCGAGGCGCGCGTTTGACTGCACGCCGAGACGCGACAGCGTCATGCGTCCGAAGTCGCGCCAGCGTAAATTTCTGCCGAACTCCTCAAGCTCGGCGACGCTTATCCCGGCGGCGTAAGCACCGCCGACAAGCGCGCCTGCCGACGTTCCGGCGATAAAGTCTACCGGGATGCCGTGCTCCTCAAAGACCTTCAGCACGCCGACGTGCGCGACACCGCGCGCCGCGCCGCCGGAAAGCGCCAGCCCGACGAGCGGCCGCTTGAATTCCGGTGGTATCGGCTTTCGCCACATAAATCTTTTGTCAGCAACCTACGAAATCAAAACTGGACAAGGTAGACGATGTCGGCGCGGGCGCGGGCGTCTTCGAGAAACTCGCCGGCGTCGGAGGCGATTTTTCTCTCCTCAAGCTCTTCGTTGAGGGCGGCGCGCGCCTCTTCGAGTGTCGGCACGATGCGGCCCGGCGTCTGCCGCCTGAAACGCGGCACATAAACGTCGCGATAATAATCCTCTACCTCCTGCGGCGTCACGACGGTGAATGAGCGGAAGCGAAAATCGTAGTAGTTGTTAATCGCGACGCGCTGCCGGATGATTTCTCGCAACTGTTCCGAATCTTCTCCCAATCCGACCCGACTGAGCCGCTCGTAGAACTCCGCTTTCGACGTGAAACGGCGGATCAAAGCGTTCAACTCGGCTTCCACTTCTTCCCTCGTCGGAGTGATCGTCGGCAGTTTCTCGGCCTCCTGCGCGATCAACCTTTGGTCAACGATTAACTGCAGCGCGCGGCTCAAATCCTCGCGGCGCGGATTGTCGAGCGGCGTGTTCGGCTCCAGCGCCAACTGCCACAAAAGGTCGGTGTAGGTAATCAACTCACTGTTGTTGACGACCGCCACCATGCGGTCAACGACCTCTTGCGCCCGGACGGAGGGGACGGGGGACAGGGGCCGGGGGCCGGGGATAAAGACAAAGAAAAAGTGGACGGCAACGAAGCCGAGCAACGCGCGTGCGTAAGTGATGCCATTAGTGAGGCCATTATTCTTCATCTTTTTTGCCTTTCCCCGCCCCCGTCCCCTGTCCCCCACTTTCAGAACGTCTGGCCGAAGCGGAAATGAAACTGACCTCTCTTCGGACGAATGATCGCGGGAGGGACGCCGCCCGGACACTGCGGACATTGCGGCAACAGAAACTCCGGCGGGTTGAGGAGGAATCCATAGTCCACCGAGAGCGGCCCCAACGGAGTTTTGACGCGGAAGCCGAGGCCGGCGGTGTGCGTCCAGAGAGCGCGGAGGTTCGGGTCTTCGCCCGGCTCCGCGTCGCGCTTGAAGATGTCGCCGGCCCGCCGGAAGACGTTGCCCCCGTCGTAGAACGGCACGACCTGAAGGTTCTTTGTCACCGAGACGCGCGCCTCGAGATTGACAACCGCGAGGGCGTTTCCGCCGACAGGCACGAGGAACGGATTGAGCGTTACCTGCTCGCCATTGCTGTCGAAGAATTTAACATTCGGGTTAGGCACGATGGCGAGGCGTGGGCCGGCTTCCTCGAACCTGAAGCCGCGCAGAGTGGTCGAGCCGCCGGAGAAGAATCTTTCGCTGATCGGGAGCGTCCGGTCAACGCCGTCAATGTCCCCGTCGTCGTCGCGGTCGCTCGGATCGTAAATCCGCGCCAGCCCCAATTGCACCGCGCCGGCGAAGACCGTTTCGCGCACGCGATTAATTTTGTAGTAGCGACGGTAAGTTGTTTGCAGCTTGCTGAAAGAAATGTTGCCGCCGAGTTGTTTGAGCGCGAGCGCGTAGTCAACGGTGAGAAACTCGCCGCGCGTCGCGTCGAGCTGACGGTCGCGTGTGTCGCGCGCGAGCGACGCGCCGAGCCGCGACAAGCGCACCGTGCGGTCGGGCCTCAATACGTCCGTAATCAAGAGACTGTTGGTGTTGAAGAGGCGCACGTCTTCGTAGTTGTAGCGCAGAAAGAGCGTCGTCCTTTTCCGCACTTCGCCGCGCGATCCCAAGTCCAATTGCAGATCGCGCTGCGTCTCGATGTTGAAGGTGAAGCGATTGATTGACGGCCCGTCGGCGCGGCATTCGGGGGCGGACACGTCCGGGTTCAGACAATTGATGTCCACCGGGTTTCCTTCTTCGTCGAGGCGCTGCACGATCCCGAAGTTGCCGCGATCAATCGTCGAACGAAAGAAGCGCGTCACGTTGGTGTCGCGCTGATATTGAAGCGAGACGGCAAGCGGCGCGAAGACGTTGATGCCGTAGCGCCGGAAACGCGGGTCGAAATACTCGAGGCGTAGGAGTTGCTGGCGAAGGCTCGCGCGCGAGCGCAACGCGCCCTGCCGCAACTGCCCGAAGAGATTATTGTTGCGCACCTCGAAGCCGCCGAGCGGCCCGTTGTCGGTCGAGAATCCGAGGATGTAATCGGTCGTGATGCGCTGACGCTCTTCGACGTCAATGATGATGTCGCGCCGCTTGTAGCCGGAACTGTTTTCGCCGGCCAACTCCGTCCGCACGATGACTTGCCGGAAGGCGTCCGTCGCGTAGAGGATACGCTCGGTCTCGGCGAGATCGGCAGCGCGCAACTCCTCGTTTTGGCGGAGCGGAATCGCCCGCAGCACCGACTCCTTCTCGGTGTTGACCAGACCGTTGACGAAAATGCGGTTGATGAAAACCTTGTCGGACTCGTTGACGGTGTAAATCAAACGCACCTGTTCGTCGCCGTCCTTGTCCGGCAGGTTGATGAAGGCGAGGCTCACTTGGGCGTCAACGTAGCCCTTGCGCGCGTAAAAATTCCGCAGCCGCTCGGCGTCGGCGCGCGCCTGCGAGGGCGAGTGCGCGCCGCCGACGATGGTGCA
>Ga0136617_10006228_pt1 | contig 10677 bp, 10 predicted proteins | sample AntDrymUQ3222106_2_FD_129672 | JGI IMG/M metagenome (GOLD analysis project Ga0136617, IMG submission 129672) | Polar desert sand microbial communities from Dry Valleys, Antarctica - metaG UQ322 (21.06) | ecosystem: Environmental > Terrestrial > Soil > Desert | place: Antarctica: Dry Valley...
CCCCGCCACCACCACCGGCGTCGGATCCCCCACCCGCCGCTTGAACTCCCGCACCACCCGATCCGGATCCGTCACCGCCCGACGCTCCGCAACCTCACCCACCAACACCGAACCATCCACACCTAGGAACAACACCGACGGGACCGAGCTGGCTCGGTCGCCCAGGTTGACCATCTCGATCTCGCCCGTTTTGGTGCCCTGCCGTCCGATCGCGGCCGCGGTACGGGTGGTGCCCACGTCGATGCCGAGCAAGTAACTCATGATCAACCTGTCTGGTGCGGAGGCCCGCTCTGGGTGTGTGGAGCCGGTCGGGGTGTGCGTGGAGCCGGTCGGGGCTCACGGTAGCGATCCGGTCCGACACCGCGGATTCGGCTGACCCCCCGCGGGAGCTCTAACCCCCTGCGGGATCAGAGCCGGTGGTGCAGTGCCTCGGCCGCGGCCAGCAGGTCGGCCGCCCACCGGGCGCCCGGCCGGCGGCCGATGCGGTCCACCGGTCCGGACACCGAGACGGCGGCGACGACCTGCCCGGCGGCGTCGCGAACCGGTGCGGATACGCTCGCGACGCCCGACTCACGTTCGGCGATGCTCTGTGCCCAGCCGCGCCGCCGGACGTCGAGCAGCATTCGATCGCTGAAGGTGGCGTCGGTCAGCACGGTCCGCTGTACGGCGGGCTCGGCCCACGCGGCGAGCACCTTGGCCCCGGAGCCGGCGGTCATCGATAGCCGGCTGCCGACCGGGACGGTGTCGCGCAGGCCGCTGGCGGGTTCAGCCGCGGCGATGCAGATGCGGTGGTTGCCCTCGCGGCGGTAGAGCTGCACGCTCTCGCCGGTGATGTCACGCAGCCGGGGGAGGATGGCGGCCGCGGCCTCCAGCAGGGGATCGACACCGCCGGTGGCGAGCTCGGCGAGCGCGGGGCCGGGACGCCAGCGCCCGTCGGAGCCACGGTGCAGCAGGCCGTGCACCTCCAGGCCAACCGCGAGCCGGTGGGCGGTGGCCCGGGGGAGTCCGGTGCGCTGGCAGAGCTCGGCGAGTCCGCACGGCTCGGCCGCTGCGGCCCGGAGGACCTCGACGGCCTTGTCGAGCACTCCGATACCGCTGTGAGCACCGGATAAGCTATGCTTTCTCACGCTACGATACTAGCTTCCCAGTATTTGGGATGTCGAGTATGCCTCTACCAAGATGAAGAGGAGACGGCCGTGGCACGCACGCTGGCCGAGAAGGTCTGGGACATCCACCTGGTACGCAGGGGCGAGGGGGCGGAGCCCGATCTGCTCTACATCGATCTGCACCTGGTGCACGAGGTCACGAGCCCGCAGGCGTTCGACGGGCTCCGCGACGCCGGCCGCCCGGTGCGCCGGCCCGACCTGACGCTCGCCACCGAGGACCACAACGTCCCGACCACCGACGTTGACCAACCGATCGCCGATCCGGTGTCACGCACCCAGGTGGAGACGCTGCGGCGCAACTGCGCGGAGTTCGGTGTGCCGCTCTACCCGATGAACCATGCCGAGCAGGGCATCGTGCACGTGGTCGGCCCGCAGCTCGGGCTCACCCAGCCGGGGCTGACCATCGTGTGCGGCGACAGCCACACCTCCACGCACGGCGCGTTCGGCGCGCTGGCCCTGGGCATCGGCACGTCCGAGGTGGAGCACGTGCTCGCCACCCAGACGTTGCCGCTCAAGCGGTTCACGACGATGGCGATCAACGTCAACAGCGCCGACGGCACGCTGGGCGAGGGCGTCACGAGCAAGGACGTCGTGCTCGCGATGATCGCCCAGATCGGCACCGGCGGCGGGCAGGGCTACGTGCTGGAGTATCGCGGCAACGTCATCGAGAATCTCTCGATGGAGGCCCGGATGACGGTCTGCAACATGTCGATCGAGGCCGGGGCCCGAGCTGGCATGATCGCACCCGACGACACGACGTTCGCGTACCTGAAGGGGCGCGACCACGCCCCAACCGGCGCCGACTGGGAGTCCGCCGTGGTCCAGTGGCGCGGTCTGCGCTCCGACGACGACGCGGTGTTCGACGCGGAGGTCGACATCGACGCCGACGCGCTCACCCCGTTCGTCACCTGGGGAACCAACCCTGGTCAGGGGTCGCCGCTGAGCGGGCGGGTGCCCGACCCGGCGCAGATCATCGACGAGGGCGAGCGGATCGCCGCGGAGAAGGCGCTGACCTACATGGGCCTGGCCGCGGGCACCCCGCTGCGTGAGGTCGCCGTCGACACCGTGTTCGTCGGCTCCTGCACCAACGGCCGGATCGAGGACCTCCGCGCCGCCGCCGCCGTGATCAGCGGTCGCCAGGTCGCCGACAGCGTCCGGATGCTCGTGGTCCCCGGCTCGATGCGGGTGCGTTTCCAGGCCGAGGAGGAGGGTCTGGACAAGGTCTTTCGCGACGCCGGCGCGGAGTGGCGTTCGGCCGGGTGCTCGATGTGTCTGGGGATGAACCCGGACCAGCTCGCCCCGGGCGAGCGCAGCGCGTCGACGTCCAACCGCAATTTCGAGGGCCGCCAGGGCAAGGGCGGCCGCACCCACCTCGTCTCCCCGCTGGTCGCCGCCGCGACGGCCGTGCGCGGCACGCTCTCGTCTCCGGAGGACCTGAACTGATGGATTCCTTCAGCACCCACACCGGGATCGGCGTGCCGCTGCGTCGGTCCAACGTGGACACCGATCAGATCATCCCGGCGGTCTACCTCAAGCGGGTCACCCGCACCGGGTTCGAGGACGGGCTGTTCGCGGCCTGGCGGGGCGATGAGAGCTTCATCCTCAACCAGGAGCCGTTCTCCCGAGGCTCGGTGCTCGTGGCCGGGCGGGACTTCGGCACCGGCTCGTCGCGCGAGCACGCCGTGTGGGCGCTGATGAACTACGGGTTCCGGGTGGTCATCTCCTCGCGGTTCGCCGACATCTTCCGCGGCAACTCCGCCAAACAGGGCCTGGTTGCCGCGGAGGTGGCCCAGCCCGACGTCGAGCTGCTGTGGAAGCTGCTGGAGAACGAGCCGGGCACGAAGATCACCGTCGACCTCACCGAGAAGACGGTGCAGGCACGCGACCTCACGGTCCCGTTCGAGATCGACGATTATGCCCGTTGGCGGCTGCTGGAGGGGCTCGACGATATCGGGCTCACCCTGCGGCACGCCGACAACATCGCCGCCTTCGAGGCGGCGCGGCCGGCCCGACTGCCCACCACTGTCGCAGCGCAGGGCTGAGACCCGGCGCTGGGTCGAGCGCAGCGCGCTTCCGTTAGATGCCGATGAGGCCGTGGCTTCGACAGTGATGCCCGCCTCCTCGAGTACCTCGCGGATCAGGGTCTGCGTCATCGTCTCGCCGAGTTCGTGGCGACCACCGGGTAGTGCGTGCAGCCCGCTGTCGGTCCGACGGATCATCAGCAGCCGTCCGGCGTCATCGAGAACGAACACGCTCATGGCAATGACGATGCTCATCGGCTCGGGGCGTCGTCATTGATCGGCTACCGGTCACGACTCCCGGCTGACGATCGCGCCACCCGCCCAGTCGTGTTCCAACAGCGAATAGAGCAGGCTGTCCCGCCACGCACCGTTGGTGAACACATGGTCCCGGATCCGGCCCTCGAAGGAGAATCCGTGTTTGTCGAGGCCGGTCAGCGAGGCGGTGTTGTCCGGGCCGACCGCGGCGGAGATCCGGTGCAGTCCCAGCTTCTGGAACCCGAAATCGATCATCAGTCGGGACGCGTGGTAGGCGTGACCCTGCCGCCAGTGTTCCCGGTGCACGGCATACCCGAGCTTGGCTGCTCGGACACCGCCCAGCCCGAGCCGGACGAAGCCGACGAGCAGGTCGTCGAGTTTCCGGCAGATCGCCAGGTAGTACTCGGTGCGCGGCTGATGGTGAGCCCGATCGAGCACGCCGGTCAGCATCGACTCGGCCTGCTGGCGGCTGCGGGTGTCGAACGACAGGGTGTGCGCGACCGCGTCGTCGCCGACGAGCGCGTGAACGCGGTCGAGGTCCGACGCGGCGAACTCGCGCAGCCGGACGGGACCGCAGGCCAGCTCGACGGGGTGAATCGTGACCTTGCTCATCGGGGAAGCGCCGCGATCGGTGTTCGGGTGAACAGCTCGATCTGCTCGGCCAGGTCCGCGGCGCCGGTGGGCGGCAAGGCAGCCCGGACACGGAGCGCCGATGCCATGACGCCATGGATCCGATGCTCTCCCGGCAGCGCCAGCACAGCCGTCATGGCCTCGGCCGCCCCGTCGAATTCCGATCGTCTGATCCGCCCGACGGCCAGGGCGGTATGCGATCCGGCCTGGTCACCGAACGCCCACTCTGCACCCGCGGGATCGGAGTAGGCCTCGACCGCGCGCTCGGCGTACTCGATCGACCGATCCGCCTCCGGCAGCCAGGCCAGACCATCGGCTGCGTAGTAGGCCAGTCGAGCGGCGCCGAACGAGCACAGTCCGCCGATCTCGTCGAGATCGCCGGGCCGCGCCGCCTGCGCCGCGCTCTCGGCTCGGTGGATGGCTGCCATCGCGGGCTCGGTCGCACCCTGCCGGGCCCACGCACGAGCTTCGCTGATCGGGAGCCACACCCGCGTCCAGCCCGCGGAGTCGCCGGCCAGTTCGGTGCCGTGTTGGGCGAAGCGAACTGATTCGGCCGGGCGTCCGGCCCAGTAGGAGATCAACGCCTGGAGCCCGCGTACCCAGCCCTGTAGCCCGGTGTGACCGGCCTGCTCGGCGCAGATGTACGCCGTCCGCGACTGGGTCATGGCGGCGTGCGGTTCGCCGAGGTCGTGCGACGCCTTGGCCAGCATGCCGCAGGCCAGCCCACTCAGGACGTAGAGCTCGCGGGCATCGGCCGGGCGGCCAGGGGACTCCAGCAACCGGAACGCTGTGTCCTGAACCTCGATCAGCCGGCTCAGTAGCTCGCTGAGCGAGCGCCGCGGGTATGCGCGGGCCAGCTCGCGCACCTCGTCGTGGATCAGTGCGACGGCCTCGGCGCTCGTGGCCTGCGCCAGCACCCCGAACGTGCGCGCCCTGTCTGCCGCCATCTCGATGACGTCCTCCATCTTCGCGACCCCGGAGTCCGACGATAGAGCTACGGGTGGCCGCGGCGCACCCACCGTCCTCGGCGGGCCGAGGAGTTGCCTGATCGGCTCGCCCCACCAGTGTTCGAGCACCCGGCAGGCGGCGCCACGCGGCATCCCGGACTCGCCTGCGAGCCACCTCTTCGCCTGCCGCTCGGAGACGTGCATCGGCTCCCCGATGTCTACGGCCGTGCGATGGAACCGGACCACGAAATCGGCCACCGAGAGGTGGGCTGCCTGGACGAGCACGTCGAGATGCGTGCGGGGTTGCCGGTTCACCACTGTCGCTCCACGGTCGACACGGTAGCCAGCGCGCTCGTCAAGACGGCTCGAACGGCCCGCGGACTTCCCGGAAACGGCCCGTCCCTGACCTCCCGTCGCCTTCGGTCCCTCGCAACCCTGTGATCCGTGGTGATCCCTCGCCAACAGCCGAGTTCTGTGGAGCACGACGAACTCGTCGCGTTGATCTCTGCGCTGCCAGCTACGGCAGACCGGTTGGCGGCGGCGCATCGGCCGGACAGGACGGGCACTGCACGGGATGTCGCTCCAGCTCACACGGCTCACCGGTGTGGCCATGCCGGTTGGCGAGCGTGGCCGACGCAGCGCTGGTTCGACTGCCACGTGTGCCGAGCCGTGACTCGTCACTCAGCGCTGAGAGGGCGTCTCGAAACGTGGTCGGGCTCGGTCGGCCGGTTTCACGACGTTCTGAGTGAGTGGGATGACGACGAGGTCCACGGGGTGATTGCAGTGCGTCCACCAGGGCGACGTCACGTGTGCCTCTTCGTCGCCGGTGCGGCGCCTCGAGGAGCAACGCCCCGCCGAGCACGGCGAGTCCGGTTCCAGCGGTTGTCAGGGGCGCGCCCCGCGTCGGCCACGGCCGACCGCGTGGAGCGTCTGGTCACCGGTGGCTGTAGGCCGCAGATGATCGTTGCGAGCGCTACCTCAGCGTCGCACGGACGACGTTGAGGTAGTGCTGAGAACGATCACGAGCTCTGGCCTTTACCCGTCGGACGCCACCGCCTCCAGCGATCCGCCGTCCGCCGTGATCTCGACGGTGACCGACTGACCTGACCGCCCGGCAAGGCATCCACGGTGCATGATGGCTGGCGCGACCCTCTGAGCAGCATCTACGGTTTCTTTCCATGAACAAATCCCAGCTCGTGGACGCGCTTGCGGCGCGAATCGGCGATCGGCGCACCGCGGCGACGGCGGTCGACGGGTTGATAGAGACCATTGTGAACACTGTCGGTGCCGGGGAGTCGGTCACCCTGACCGGGTTCGGGGTGTTCGAGAGCCGGGCGCGCGCCGCCCGGATGGCCCGTAATCCACGCACCGGCGAGACGGTGGACGTGCCGGCCACCAACGTGCCCGCCTTCCGCCCCGGCGTCGCCTTCCGCAGCGCGGTGGGTGGTGCTGGAGCACCGCGTGTCACGTCGGTGCCCCGGCCGCGACCTGTTCTGACCACGGCTCCTGCCGAGTCGGCAACCGTCCCGGTCCGTCACAGCGTCATAGTGGTCGCCGAGCCCAAGCCCGAGGCCGTGGTCGAGCCTGTGGCCGTGGTCGCCGAGCCCAAGTCGGTGAAGCGGCCTCGGCCCAAGGTCGTGCCGGTCACGGTGCCCGTGGAGGATCAGTCCACTGAGAAGTCACGCCTGGGGGATCCCCCGCGGCGGACTCGAATGAGAAGGGGGACAAGGGGGGCAAGGCGAAGGTCAACGCACCGTTCGCCGCGAAGGTACCCGCGGTGAAGCCGGCGAAGGTCGTCAAGCAGGCCACGAAGCCCGAGAAGAGTGCGAAGCCCGGGAAAGCCACGAAACCCGAGATAAGCGCGAAGCCCGGGAAGGGCGCGAAGGCGAAGTCGAAGAGGTAGCCGCATCCGGTGATCCCAGAGAACGATCATCAAACCTTCGGGTATGGGTAGTAGTCGGCGGTCAGTAGCCTCCCGTCGCGCAGGGACCAGCACCCAGGTCCGGTTCGGCCCGGGGCGCCGGCCCATTCGGCCCACGTGCCGTACGGGAGATTTCCACCCTGTCCTCTTTCCTCATTCCGGTTCCGGGACACTCACCCGGTGGAACCCACAGTCCACCCGTCCGACGCCGCACCGGCGAAGCTGGCCCATCCTTCCGGCCGCCGCTTGGTGCTGCGCGTGCTGCTCGCGACGTCGATCGCCGCGGCGGCGGCAATCACCTCATGGTGGCCGCACTGGACCGACAAGACGTCTACCGGGTTGGTGATCCTTCTCGTAGCCAGTTCCTTCGCCGCCACCGCCGCGGTGCTCTACGAGGACCCCGAACAACGGCCCACCGCGCTCGCGCTCGGCCTGGCCGCCGCTTTTTACCTGATGTCCTGGGGTTGGGCGTGGCCACCACAGTGGCAAGCCAGCCCATTGCCCTTGGTCTCCTTCGTCCTCGGCTATCTCTGGTTCGTGTTCCTGGGTGTTGCCCTGACCCGCTACCCGCAGGCGTGCTTCGACCGCCGGTACGAGCAGGTCTTCTTGGTGGCGCTCACGGGTTGGATCTGCGGTGTGAAGCTGATCCTCGCCGCGACGTCGCAGGCCGGCTGGGCGGGCTTCGATGACCGTGCATGGTGGCCCGTCCTCGCCCCGAACCGGGACTTTTTCGATGCGTTGACCACCATCTTCAACGGCGGTCTCGTAGTCTTCGTCCTGGGCCTGCTCGCCCTGCTGCTGCTCAAGATCTGTCGCGTTCGGGGTCTGGAACGCGTCGACGCCGTACCGGTGGTGGTGGTGGCCGCCGCCGTGGCGGTGTGCGGTGTCCTTTACCTCGAGACGCGAACCTTGGGTCTGTTGGACGAGCTGCAGGATGACCTCCGGATCGCCACCGCCGTCGCCGCGCTGGCCACGCCGGTGGCGTTCTTTGCGGTGGTCGTGCGCCGGCAACTGATCCGGTCGGCGGCTGTCGACTTTCTGCCACGGATCTACTCCACCTCCGCGCTCGATGACGTCCGTGACGAATTGCGCCGGGCACTGCGTGATCCTGACCTGCAACTCTGGTTCTGGCGGCCGGGTGAGCACATCGACATCGACACTCACGGTATATCCGCGACACCCATGGGCAACCGCGACCGATGGCTGGTCACGGTGCGATCCCATGACGACCTCCCACTTGCCGTCATCAGCATGAGGCACTCACTGCGCCGCTACACCAAGCTGGTCGAATCGATGGCTTGCACCATCGGCATGGTGCTCGAGCGGCAGGCGAAGCTCGAGGAGGTGCAGGCGTCGCGCGCGCGCATCAACGAGGCCGAGCTGGCCGCGCGGCACCACATCGCCCGTGACCTGCACGATGGCGCCCAGCAGGTGCTGCTCACTGCGCGGTTCCGGCTCGCCATGGCCAAGCAAAGGGCGTCAGCGAACCCCGGAACCATACAGGCCATCGACCAGGCTGGACACGACGTCGACTCGGCGTTGGAAATCATCCGTGGCCTCGCAGCGGGCAACGGCCCGTCGCTGCTGTACAAGGGTCTCGCCGAGGCTCTTCCCGAGATGGTGCGCAACATCGGCATGGTGATTGAGCTGCAGATCACCGAGGAGCAGTTCGCTCCCTTGATCGAGCGGAACCTCTGGTTCCTCGTCTCGGAAGGGATCACGAACGTGCGCAGGCATGCAGCGGCGTCTACCACCGGCGTGACAATCGAGCGCGACGGCGGTGAGGTCGTCCTGCGGATCGTGGACGACGGCAGGGGCGGGGCACACATCGATCGCGGAACGGGGTTGGCCGGGATGGTCGACCGCGTGCACACGCTGGGCGGGCGAATAGAGATCGTCAGCCCGGTCGGGCACGGCACGACGATCGTGGTGAGACTGCCGTGCGCGTGACGATTGCCGACGATCACCCCCTGTTCGTCGAGGGTCTCTCCGCCTGGCTTACCGAGATCGGCATCGAGGTGCTGGGAGCAGCGCGAAATGCCGACGAGCTCGTGGAGATGGTGCGGAATGACCCACCGGATGTCGCTACTAACCAGTACCAAAGTTTCTAGACCGAGTGCCAGATTGTTGATCTACATCTCCGCAGGTCATCGAGCTAAAGAATGAAAAAACTGGTCCAGAAACATGTATTCCTGTTAGTATCGTCGACGTCAGCATGGCGCCGGGATTCGACGACGAGGGGTTGCAGGCCGCGGAGATCCTGGCCGCTGAACAGCCCGAGGTGGGTGTCCTCGTCATCTCGGCATATCGCGAAGCAGATTGGGCGGCCCGATTGCTCCGTCGCCGCCCGAGCAGGGTGGGGTATCTGCTCAAGCACAACGTCACCGATACCGAACGGCTCTACGACGCGCTGGACCGGATCTGTCGCGGCGGGGTCGCCATCGATCCGGAGATCGTCGCCGACCTGGTGGCGCAGCGGTCGATCGCGTCCGCGCTGGAGTCCCTGACGGCCCGGGAGCACGAGGTGCTCACCCACGTCGCGGAGGGCCAAGCCAACCGAGGCATCGCCAGGATCCTCGGTATCGAGGAGCGCACCGTGGAGAACCACGTGACGCATGTGTTCCATAAGCTGAGCCTGCCCGAGGGCAACCAGCGGGTGCTGGCAGTCCTGGAGCTGCAGAAGGCACAGGGCCGACGCGGCACTCGCCGTTGACCCAATGGCCTTGCGTTAAGCCGATCGAGGTCGCGACACGCCGGGCTGGTTGCGGGCTGGGTTGATCGTCTGCTGGGATGATCGGTGGGTGGCGCATGAGGGGTCGGAGGGGGTGTCTCCGGAGGGCTGGTTGCCTGACCGGGTGTCGGTGGGGGCGTTGACTAGACGGTATGGAGGTTCGGGCTGGGGCCCCACTCACATGTGATCGTGGGTTGCCGACAGGAACGGGTCCTGGCTGGTAGAGCCGCAGATGTGGGAGGCCCCAGTGTGTGGGAATCGTATGAGTGTCGGGTTGGATGTGCACGCACGGTCGGTCGTGGTGTGTGGTTTGGACGGGTAGACCGGTGAGTTGTTCGAGCGCCGTCTTACTCCCGATCATGGGGAGGTCGTGGTGTGGGTGGGGTCGTTGCCGGGGTCGGTCGCGGTGACTTATGAGGCTGGCCCGACCGGGTTCGGGTTGGCCCGGTTCCTGGCTGGGCAGGGGATCGAGTGCTCGGTGGTGGCGCCGTCGAAGGTGCAGCGTCTGTCGGGGGATCGGATCAAGACCGATGTCCGCGATGCCCGGCGTTTGGCTCGGTTACTGCATGGGGGGGAGATCGTTGCGATCACCGTGCCGAGCGTGGCCCAGGAAGCTGCCCGGGATCTGGTGCGGGCTCGGGAGGATGTGCGTGGGGATCTGATGTCGGCGCGGCACTGGTTGTCGAAGGTGTTGCTGCGTCAGGGGATCGTCTACTACCAGGGCAAGGCGTGGACCGGGGTGCACGACCGCTGGCTAGGGTCCCAATCGTTCGCGTTGCCCGGTCTGCAGCTGGCATTCGACATCGCCTACGACACCGTGCTCGCCACCGTGGCGCGGCGCGACCGGCTCGACGCGGCGATCACCGGGATGGCCGGGGCGAGTGAGTTCACCCCGGTGGTGACCCGGCTGGGGTGTCTGCGCGGGGTCTCGACGTTGACCTCGTTCGGGTTGGCCGTGGAGATCGGGGACTGGACCCGGCTCAGCGGTCGTTCGATCGGGGCCTAC
>Ga0136617_10006229_pt1 | contig 10675 bp, 8 predicted proteins | sample AntDrymUQ3222106_2_FD_129672 | JGI IMG/M metagenome (GOLD analysis project Ga0136617, IMG submission 129672) | Polar desert sand microbial communities from Dry Valleys, Antarctica - metaG UQ322 (21.06) | ecosystem: Environmental > Terrestrial > Soil > Desert | place: Antarctica: Dry Valley...
GGGAGACCCCACTGTCGGGCGAGCGCGTCGAACGTACCGCCGAGGGTGAGCGTCGCGGAGGTGAGTACGACCGTGCCCCGCCCGAACAGCCGCTCGCGCAGCAGCCCGCCCACCCACAGCGGCGCCGCCCGGAGGACCTTGTTCCGGGCGCCGTCCGGGTCGCTGCGCGCTCCGCCGGCGCTGCGCGCGGTGCCTTGCTGTGTCGGTCCGTGACGTGTCGATCCGCGCTCCGCCGGCGTGGCGCGCTCGGCCAGCCACACGACGTCGCGGCGTTTGGCGGGATCGGGTTCGTCGAACGCGCTGAGCAGCTGCAATGCGGTGTCGGACACCTCGTCCAGGGCCGCCTGCGCCGCCTTGCGCCCGGCGGCGCCCTCCGGGTCCTCGCGGCGTTCGGCGCCCAGGCTGGTGCGGCACGACGCGGCGGCCTCGCGCACCGCGGAGAGCACCCCGGCGGCGGCCTGCGGCAGCACGTCCCAGCGTCCGGGTGGAAGGTCCTCCAGCACGAGCGCGAGACCCTCACCCGCCTCCACGAGCCGGTCGGCGATCGCCTGGTCGACGAGCTTTCCGAGCCGGCGAGCGGCGATGGCGATCATGCCGGAGGTGAGTTCGGCGGTGGCCACCCCGGTGACCCGGTCCACCAGCTCGTGGGCCTCGTCGATCACCACAACGTCGTGCTCGGGGAGCACTGCGCGGTCGCCCAGCGCTTCGATGGCCAGCAGCGCGTGGTTGGTGACGACGATGTCGGCCCGCCCGGCCTCAGCGCGGGCCTGCTCGGCGAAGCAGTCGTCGCCAACCGGGCACCGGGCAGCTCCGACGCACTCGCGGGCGCTGACCGAGACCTGGCGCCACGTCGCGTCCGGAACACCGGGCACCAGCTCGTCGCGATCGCCCTTCGCGGTGGTGTCGGCCCACTCGTGGAGCCGCTTGATCTGCCGGCCCATGGCGGAGACGGCGAACGGGTCGAACAGCTCCTCGGCAGGATCGACATCGTCGTCGCCGTGCAGCTTGTTGAGGCACAGGTAATTGCGACGACCTTTGAGGATTGCGAACGTCGGGGCGCGCCCGAGCAGCTTCGTGAGCGCCTTGGCGAGCCGGGGGAGATCGCGGTCGACGAGCTGGCGTTGCAGCGCGATGGTGGCGGTGGACACGACGACGGTGGCGTCGTTGGCCACCGCGTGCCGGATCGCCGGCACCAGGTAGGCCAGCGACTTGCCGGTGCCCGTGCCAGCCTGGACGGCGAGGTGCTCACCGCTGGTGATCGCCTCGCGCACGGCCTGCGCCATGGCGTCCTGACCGTCGCGGCGCTGCCCCCCGACCGCGTCGACGGCCGCGGAGAGCAGCTCGGCTACCCCGGGGAGCTCGGTCGTCGTGGGCACCGGAGGGAGGATACTCGGCGAAGCGATGGCCCGGAACGGAACGCGGTGGTCCGCACCGAGATCGCTGCGGCCACGGCGGTACCGCCGGCGACAGCGAGCGAGCCACCTTCGCAGAAGTCGTTCTGTACGTCGACGACGATCAATGCGCGCATCGGTCAACCACTCTCGAAGACGGTCGGGATTGCGGGGTCGCCACGGGAGAGTTTCAGCCCCTCCCACGGTACGGAGACCAGGGCGGCCCGCAGGTGTTCGCGCGACTCCTCCAGGGTCGCCAGCCCGGGCACCCGCTCGCCATCGCGGATCATCGGTATCGGCAGCACCCGGTCGTGCGGCCCGATCGGTGGCGGGGCCGTGCCCGGAAACACCACCTCTTCCAGCGCCGTTCCGGTCGGCTTGTAGCGCCGCACCGCAGACTTCCGCCCGCCGCGGGACTCCTTCGACGTGCTCCGTTTGGCCACCGGGCGTCCGTCCACCTCGACGAGCTTGTAGACCATCCCGCCGGTCGGCGCACCGGATCCCGTGACGACGGAGGTACCGACGCCGTAGGCGTCCACCGGCTCGGCGCGCAGCGCGGCGATCGCGTACTCGTCGAGGTCGCCGGACAGCATGATCCGGGTGCCGGTGGCGCCCAGCGCATCGAGCTGCTCGCGGGCCTGCCGGGCGAGCTCGCCGAGGTCGCCGGAGTCGATGCGGATCGCGTCGAGGCCCGGGCCGGCGGCGGCGATCGCGTGCTCGATGCCGCGGCGGATGTCGTAGGTATCCACCAGAAGGGTGGTCTTCGTGCCCATCGTCGCGATCTGGCTGCTGAACGCGCCCAGCTCGTCGTCGTGCAGTAGCACGAAGGCGTGCGCGGCCGTGCCTGCGGTCGGGATGCCGTGGCGGCGCTGTGCCTCCAGGTTGGACGTGGCCACGAACCCGGCGAGGTAGGCCGCGCGCGCGGCGGCCACCGCGGCGACCTCGTGCGTGCGCCGGGAGCCCATCTCGATCAGCGGCCGGCCGGCGGCGGCGGTGACCATCCGGGTCGCGGCCGACGCGACGGCGCTGTCATGGTTGATGATCGACAGCGTGAGCGTCTCCAGCACCACCGCATCGGCGAACGTGGCGCTCACCGTGAGCACCGGCGAGCCGGGAAAGTACAGTTCACCCTCGGGGTAGCCGTCGATGTCACCGGAGAAGCGATAGTCGCCGAGCCACTCGAGGGCCGCCCGGTCAACCACCTCGGCGAGTCGATCGAGCTCCTCGTCGCCGAACCGGAAGCGCTCGATCGACTCCAGGAGCCGTCCGGTGCCCGCGACGACCCCGTAGCGGCGGCCGTCGGGCAGGCGGCGGGCGAAGACCTCGAACACACATCGACGTGTCGCGGTGCCGTCGGCAAGGGCCGCGGCCATCATCGTCAGCTCGTAGCGGTCGGTCAGCAGTGCGGTGGTCGTGCTCATGGTTCGACCCTGGCAAGCAGGCCCGGCGCGTTCATGGCAGAGCAGCCTATGTGCCGTGCGCACCCCCGGCACCAGGTGTCACCATGGATCCATGTCCGCACCGCTACCCGCCCCCACCCGCCAGGTGGACCCGGACATCGCCGAGGACGCGGTGGCCGAGACGCCGTGGCAGGCCGTCGTCTGGAACGACCCGGTGAACCTCATGTCCTACGTGACCTACGTGCTGCAGAAGCTGTTCGGCTATCCCGAGCCGAAGGCCACCGCTCTGATGCTCGATGTGCACCACAAGGGCAAGGCCGCGGTGTCCTCCGGCGACAAGGAAAAGATCGAGACCGACGTGGCCAAGCTGCATGCGGCTGGCCTCTGGGCCACCATGCAGCGCATATGAACGGGTGGCGGCGCTCGGGACGTGGCGCCAAGCTGCGGCTCGTCGCGTCCCTCGAGGCGCAGGAGGCCGCCGTGCTGCGCGGTCTCGTCGGCGAGATCCGGCAGATGCTCGCCGTCCGCACCGGGGAGAACCCGTCCGACGAGCTCACGGTGCTCACCGGGCTGCGCACCGGGCCGCCGTCCAAGCCCGACGACCGGGTGCTGGCCCGGCTGCTCCCCGACTTCAGCACCGACGATGCCGACCTCGCCGCCGGGTTGCGATCCCTGCACGAGCCGGCGCTCATCGAGGCCAAGGACTCCGCCGCGTCGGTGGTGCTGAACACCCTGCCCGAGTCCGGCGGGCGGGTGGAGCTGACTCCAGATCAGGCCGACGCCTGGCTGATTGCGCTCAACGACGTGCGGTTGGCCCTGGGCACTGCGCTCGATGTCAGCGAGGACATGCCCGAGGAGCTGCCGCCCGACGACCCCCGCGCCGCGCACATCGGCGTGTACCACTGGCTCACGTTCGTGCAGGACGCGCTGGTGCAGAGCCGGATGCAGGTGCGGTAGCGGTCGGGCCGTGTGACCTCCGACGGTCCGGCGCCGACCGCGATAAGCGGATCAACGACCGATCCGGCAGCCCCGTAGGCGCTCCCGAGACACTGCGACCGGCGGAGCTTCAGCTCCGAGGGAGGCCGGTGCCCCCCAGCGGGATGAGGTCCACCAGTTCCGGCGGGCCGGCCAGCAACTCGACCACGTCACCGATCCCCACCTCGCCCAGGTCGCGCGCCAGTGCTTCGTCCGAGGCCGCCTGATCCGTCCATACCTCGGTGACCCACACTGTGTCGGCCTCGTCCGCGGAAACGTTCACCAGGTACAGCTCACATCCCGGCGCGGCGCGCAGACCGTCGGCCACGCGCAGCAGGGTGTCGGCCAGCGCCGCGCCCCGTCCGGGCTGAGCGACCATGCGGACATAACGTCCGACCCGTCCGGTACGTCCCGCATCGCCCGTCATGGAACCGACCGTATCTCGCCGGGTCAGATCGCGTACCGTCACACCGTCAGCGCGTGACCGCCGAACCACGCCGAGGCCAGCGTCGCGGCGACCAGCACGATCACCGGGATGAGCAGCCGGAGCTTGGTGTTCACTGGTTACCCTCCAGTATCGCCACGACCGCCCATGTAGTGAGGACACCGACCACGGCCTCGATGTAGGTCATGCTCAATGCCACTGAACATCGTCTTGCGACAGCCACAGGTCTTGCGTGTAACGTTCGTGAAGTCGGCGCGAATCAATGGGACACGTGTCTGTCCAGGCTGTGGGAGAGTGATGGTTCAGCATACGGCCCCCGTACTGCCTTCAGTGAGTCGACGTAGCGCCCGGCCAGCGCGAGCCCGCTATGGTCGTGAAGATGCGCAGAATCAGTTTACTAGAGTTTATTGCGATGGCGTGTCCAATAGTGCTCCGGCGATCATCTTCGTTGCCAATGTTGGTAGTGAAAGAATGTATTATGTGGCGGTCTAGTGTCAAATAGCGGCGTGACATCGATGGGGGAGTATCGCGTTGGGAACTGAACGACACCGACTTGTCGAGGATCTTGTTGGGTCGGAGTGTGGACGTTGCGCTGCTATCGGGCCACACCTCCGGCTGGCGTCGGCTTCAGAGTAGGCGCTGATGTGCTTTCCCTCGTGAGGCGTCGCGTCCCGCCCGCGCCAACGCATCCTGAGGCAGGCCGGGGTCGGGTCCGTCATCCGCTCGTCCTGACCGCACTGCTCTACTTGACCGTATCGATCGCCCTCAACCACCGGGTTCTCGGGGGGTTTACGCACTCCTCGATAGGTTGGGTGACAGCTGATGCAGATCTGTTCGCCTGGTGGCTGCATTGGACTTCGTGGTCCCTGGCGCATGGGCAGGACCCTTTGTTCACCGTCTACCAGCATTTCCCGGTCGGTGTGAACGCGATGTGGAACACCACGGTTCCCCTGCTTGGGCTCGTCTTCGCCCCGGTGACGCTGACCGCAGGGCCAGTCGCCGCCTATAACACCAGCATGATTTTGGGCCCGGTCGTCTCCGGCCTCGCGATGACCGCGGCCCTCGGCCGGTATGTCACGCGCTGGTCACCGCGGATCGTGTCGGGGGCCTTGTATGCTTTCGGGCCGTTTCACCTTGCGCACATGTCTGTCGGGCACCTGAATCTCGTCTGGTCGGTTATGCCGGCGTTTCTGTTGTATACAGTGCACATCTTGTTCGCTCGTCCACTGCGTCAGCCGGTACTGGTTGGTGCGCTCATCGGCGTCGTGTTCGCTGCGCAGACCGTGCTGTACACGCAGACCCTCGCCCTGGGCGTCCTCATGCTCGTCGTCACCGCCGCCGTCCTGGCGGTGCGGTGGCCGCGTCGGGCTCGTCAGGCGTTACCGGCCATGGCAACAGCCGGTCTTGCCTGCGTGGGTACCTACGCAGTGCTCTGCGCATATCCGCTCTATTTGATTCTCGCCGGGCCAGCCCGTCCAGGAGCCCAGATCAGGAACCCCGAATATTCGGGGGCGGACGCCTACAATGCGATTGTGCCGACCTATCTCAACCTGATCCGCCCCGTTCCCGATGGTCTTGCCGGCCGGTTGCAAGGGCACACCGGCGAACAGGGCGGTTACATCGGCATCGCCGTGGCTGGGCTGCTGGTCTATATTGTCCTTACTGTGCGGTCAACCGCCATAAGGATCGCTGCGACCGTCGGGGCGATTGCGTTCGTTCTCTCGCTGGGTCCCACTCTGGTGCTCCTCGGCGAGCACACCGGAATCCCGCTGCCGTGGCGGGCGGTGACGGCTGTACCGCTGCTCTCGCAGGCTGAGCCCGTCCGGTTGCAGATCTTCGTCAGCCTCTGCATCGCCATGATCGTGGCATTGTGGCTGGATCACGTTCGCAACATGCAACATCGCACCGAACGCCGATTTGCGATCGCGCTGACGTGCGTCGCGGTGGTGTCCTGGCTGCCCGCGGACATGCAAGCGGCCCAGTCCGCGACATCGCCGACGTTCTTCGCCACGGCATCAAATTATCTGGCGCCTGCCGATGTAGTGGAGACTTATCCCAGGCTCAACGGCAACTGGCAGGAGGGTGCGGCGCCCTTGCGATGGCAGCTGATCAGCGGTATGGCGTATCGCACGACCGGCGGGTACTTCATCGGGTCAGATGGGGACAACGACGTGTTGACCGAGACTCCGTGGAATGCCTACCAGTTGGGTGCTCGGGAGATCGCGGAGGGAAGGATGGCGCCAGGCGACGAGGGTGCCGATGCGGCGTGGCGTGAGCTCCGAAGCACCGGGGTGACCGTCGTGATTGTCGCGCCTCCACTGAAGGGCGATCTGGTGCAGATCTTGGATTGGACCAGCCGCGTTACCGGGACCATCGGTGAGCAAGTGGATGACGTGTGGCTGTTCCGGCTGTGAGCGGCTGCGGCAGATCGAGAAGTTGATCGTATGAGGACCTGGTGCGATGAAGGGTCGCACGGTGAGTACGTCGAAAACCTGGACACTACGAAATCGAGGCAACCCGATGCCGTCCGGGCCAGTTGCACCACGGTGACGCAGTCGGCTACGTAACTGTCGCGGTCGGTGGGGTCGACGTGGAGTCGTCCGGCGATGATGAACATGTCTGGTCCTCCGGCGGTTGTGGTGGTCTGTAGGTAGTGACTGCAGTGCGCGATCGTCGCCTGCTTAACCGCCAGCAGGTCATCCTGGTCGTCGGCCAGTCTGGCTCGATGGCTGGATCGATGATCCACTCGGTTGTCACCGCGGTAATGTTTGTGTGGGCTGCCTGGCGCGCCAAGGCGTGCCCCGTCGCCTCCGACATCGTCCCCCCTGGTCAGGACACGGAGATCGTTCACTGACAAAGCCTGGGCAGTCTGGAGCGTGGGCGGCCCAATGGGGAGCCGTCGTGGCTGCTCGGACGCGGCCCGATGGGAGCGCCGATCCGCCACCGGCGGGGTCCTTGGAGCGTCAGGAGCCCGATCCTCGTCCGGGCGCCCGTAACAGAGTGGCTGTCAAGAACGACTCAATCCCAGCCGATGGCCAGTCGGGTGATCAGGCTGTGCCGCCGGGGAGAGGTTTGGCAGCCGAACAACCGCGACTAGGACACTTTGCATGAACGATCGACTTCAGAGGTGGAGCGCTCCCGCTATCGTAGGTGTGCTGCTACTGGCCGGGCTCTTATTCCCGACTTCTCCGGCTTTCGCGGTCGACGGCGGGAGAGCAGTGCAGGAGGCCAATGCCTACCCATACGTCGGCATGCTGACGGTTCCGCGAGCGGATTCAGACACCCTCTATGAACTGTGCACCGCGGTATTGGTTTCGCCCACCTGGGTGCTGACGGCGAAGCATTGCATCGCGAGGCACGGCTACAACATCGCGCGGGCCCCGATCAATATCCAGCTGAGTAAGATCAGCTCGTCGGAAATCGGGGTGATTCAGCGCGACGCGAGGGAGCTCGTCTTCGGGGCGGACTTTGATCTGGCATTGCTCCGGGTCGATCCAATCACCGAGATCCAGCCAGTTGAACTCGTCAATCAAGATGAAGAGGAGCTTTATGAGAACGGGACTGTCGCCACCGCAATCGGCTGGGGCGGTAACCGAGACAATACTCTTGAGTACCCTGGCACACTCAATGAAGGAACTCAAGAGGTCGAGGATCAGACCTACTCGCTGGCTCAGCTCTACAGCGGCTATAACTACCTCATGAAGACGACGCCAAACAACGGTGATGGCAAGGTGCACAACGGTGACAGTGGCGGCCCACTCATTGTTGAGACCGCCGGGTTCGGGTCGCCTCGACGAGTCTTGATCGGCATCGTCTCCCAAGGAGACAGTAGCGGTGGTGGTGCCTACACCAAGATCGGGAGTACATATTCCTGGATTACTCAGGCCATGGAACGATGACGATCACCTGGCATTCTCTGCCACCGTGGACGCTCACGACGCATCTTGGGCACGGTAGCAACGACTATGGTTGGACGGTCGTTGGGCATACGACCGGCTGTCCGAACTGAACGCATGGATCGATCTCGGATGGCTGGTGTCCCTCGTGGCTGAGCAACGTGGGCTACTCGCGCATGCACTCGCACTACGGCTTGGCTGTCCGTAGCCGGTAAGCGCAGTCGCGGCCGTCAACGCTGTCTTGATCCGCCCAGCGGCCCCATTCGGGACGGGCACGTCAGCCACGCCGGAATGCGGGCCAGGGGGACGACGTGTCAGGCGCCGGGCTGGTAGCTCCACTGACTTCCAGTTGCCTTGTACTGCGAGATCGGAACGGGCTGGACTCCCGGGCGCATCTTGGACCGGTAGAGCTGACCGCAGAGATGCTCTATCTCGTGACTGACCAAGCGGGCTACGCCCTGGTCGAAGGACGTCATCCGGATGGTGCCGTCGACGTTCTGATGTTCGACCTCGATACTCAGAGGCCGAGGAACCAACCCTCGAACGTCGAAGAAGCTCAGACAGCCTTCGTACTGCTCGTCGACCTCACTCGAGCGGTCGATGACCCGCGGGTTGAGAAGGGTGATCGTGTTTCCATCCGTAGTCCGGACGATGGCCGCGGATCGTCCGATGCCGATTTGTGGAGCCGCGAGACCCATGCCTTTGGCAAAGGTGTGTACCTGGCCGACGCGTTCCATCGTGGCGACGAGCTGTGCCACGACCCGTCGGGCGTCCTCGGCCTCTTCCGGGAAGTCGAACGGCCGGGCCGGCGTCGCGAGTATCCCCTCGCCTTCCTGGACGATCCCGAGTGAACGCATACGGTCGGACGGCGCGACGACCACCATCGGGGGTTCCTTTCCGGCGGGATTCTTGAACTTCCATTCCACCCGGTACCGGGCGTGCAGCGGCGGATCGTCGGTCGACCACGCGAACAGCACCCGACCGTCTGACTCCTTGCGGGATATCGGAGTTCGAAATGGCGAGGATGCCGCCGACATCGAAGTTTCCATCCCCCACACAACCGGTGCGAGGTCGGCGGGAAAGTCGAGGGTGAGGCTCATGTTCCGAGTTGGCAGCCGGATGGCCCGCTGCCACCACGGCCCCCACTTTTCGGCGCTCACGGTGTAGACGTACTCGATCCACGTCGTCTCGCCAGGATAGAGTGGGAACCGACCGTCGGTATTCTCGAAGAGTAGCCACAGCTCCTTGAACGCATCACGGTCGTGTTTGACACGCCAGATCATCGGCTCATCACCACACGTTGCGACGAGGCCGATCTCCTCCCACGTCAATGGGGACTCGCGGTACAGCTTGTTGGAGCGATCCGGGTCACCGGGGAACCGGTCGACGGCGATCCGGATGAGATACTGGCTGATCGGCTCGCTGCCGACGTTGAGAAGCTGACGCCGCACCCTTGTCTTGAACATGCCGTCGAGGTAGCTCAGCTCGGCGTGCTCGTGCTCCACGCACAAGGCGGTGCCACTCGGGGCGGATTGAGGGTCATCGCTCGACGGTTTCGCGTGCTGCTCGCGGCCCCCGGCAGTCGGGGCGAGGGCATCGCGCATGTCCTTCCATCGCCGAATCAGCGCCCGCCCCGCGTTCATGTGCCGATCCGCCCGCTCGGCGAAGCTCAGGCTGGGCACCAGCGCGCCACACTCGACCTTGCTCACGTAGGAGGCGGTGTAGCCGACCGCTCGGCCCAGCGCCTTCTGAGAGTGTCCGGACACCTCCCGACAATGCCGGAGCTCAGCGACGAAGGCATCCATGGCTGCAGGAGTGTCCTCGCCGCTCGGCCGGCTGCTCACATGGCTCCCCTCCCCAGTCTGGAGCGTGCACAAGTGGAGTGAATCACGAACGACTCGTGTTCACCCTGACATCATCGACAAGGTAGCCCTGACGCTGGGCGCATGAGTACGCGCAATCCGTCAGAGCTGTCTCTGGTCGCTGTCCGTCCGCGCCGCTGCCGTGACCCAGCGGCAGAGGCCACGGTGCTGGACGAAGCATCAACAATCTGGCCACCCTCGTGGGGAATCATCTTCACCTTTGATGGTCTTGTCTATGCGATCACCGTAGCAGCGATCGATGCGGCCGGGAGTTCACAGGTCGGGACGGCCATGGCAAGTGGCGGAAGACCCACGACGTCATCTCGACGCTCCGCTGGTCACTCGCCGTGATCGGCACGCACCGCGCCGCGCGTCGAGACCGCGCCGTGCCAGCACCCCAACCGCTTCCGCCAGTGTGGCTGATCTCGGCCACCGACCACCACGATCATGCCGTCACTGTCCACGAAATGGAAATGGGCCTACATGCTCAGCGCGGTGTCTACCGCGCGATGTGTGGCCATCTCGTGCTCGTGTGCTCGCTGGTCACCCCACCCGGACCGCCCTGCACCGCCTGTGACGAACAGCTGAGATCACCGCCGAAACCGCGGTGGTGGACCACTGCGCTACGCAGCGTGCTGCGTCTCAAACCGAATGGTGACCTCGAGCAGTAGGTCTACCTCGGGATTCACAGAGCGCTGCCAGCCAC
>Ga0136617_10006230_pt1 | contig 10674 bp, 10 predicted proteins | sample AntDrymUQ3222106_2_FD_129672 | JGI IMG/M metagenome (GOLD analysis project Ga0136617, IMG submission 129672) | Polar desert sand microbial communities from Dry Valleys, Antarctica - metaG UQ322 (21.06) | ecosystem: Environmental > Terrestrial > Soil > Desert | place: Antarctica: Dry Valley...
CGACGTGAAGGTCGGCGACGTGCTGGGAGTGATCGAGCCGGGTCCCGCCTCCGCCGCCTCGCCACTCAGGGACGCCGCCGATGGCGCCGCGGCTCAGAAGACGACGGGTTCGACCGTCGCGGAAACACCCGACGCGGCAGGGGCTGCGAAGACCCGTGCCACACCAACGGCCCGCAAGGCTGCGGAACAGAATGCCGTCGATCTGACGAATCTCAAGGGCAGCGGCGATGCCGGTCGCGTGATGCGACGCGACGTGGAACGGGCCGCCGGAGGCGAGACGAAGGCGACCGGCGAACCGCAGCTGGCGGCTGCCAGACCCGCGGTGCCCCTCGCCCCCAACGCCGCGGCGCGACCCGCCAGGCCCAGCGACCCCGCCCCGCCGCCCCCCGCACCGCGGCGCGACGCAGGCGAGCGAACCGAAGAGCGCATCCGCATGTCGAAGCGCCGCGCCACGATCGCCAGGCGCCTCGTTGAGGCGCAGAGCACCGCCGCGATGCTGACCACCTTCAACGAGGTGGATATGTCAGCCCTGCAGGCGCTCCGCGCGCGGCACAAAGAGAGCTTCAAGGACCGCCACGGCATCAACCTCGGCATGACGTCGTTCTTCGTCAAGGCCGTCATCGGCGCGTTGCGCGCGTTCCCCCGGATCAACGCGGAGATCCAGGGAGACGAGATGGTGCTGAAGCACTACTACGACATCGGCATCGCCGTCGGCGCGAGCGAAGGTCTCGTCGTCCCGGTCCTGCGCGATGCCGACCAGATGTCATTCGCGGAAATCGAGGGGCAGACCCGCGCCTTCGCGAAGAAGGCCGACGACGGTACGCTCTCGCTGGCCGACCTCAAAGGCGGCACGTTCACGATCACCAACGGCGGGGTGTTCGGATCGCTGCAGAGCACACCAATTCTGAACCCTCCGCAGGTTGGCATACTCGGCCTTCACGCAATCAAGGACCGCCCGGTCGGCATCGACGGTCAGATCGTGCTCAGACCCATGATGTTCACCGCGCTCACCTACGATCACCGGATCGTCGACGGCTCAGAAGCCGTCCGTTTCCTCGTGCGCGTCAAGGAACTGATCGAGGATCCCGGTGCGCTGCTGATCCAGTGATCCGCTGTCGACCCGTGGCCCAGAAACCGTGTTGACCCGTGGCAAATGAATGGTGCCCAACCGTGGCCTTGAACGAAATCGCCCGAATCGTTGATCAACTCGAGCGCGAGCATGCCGGAGATGCGTGGCACGGATCTCCTCTGGTCCGGATCCTCGACGGCGTGACCTGGGAGCAGGCCGCGGCAAAGCCGCTGCGTGGCGCCCACAGCATCTGGGAGCTCGTGCTGCACATCACGGGTTGGAAGAACGAGGCGCGGCATCGCTTGTCGGGTGCCCCGGCCGCGGAGCCGCGCGAAGGGGACTGGCCTGACGTGGGGCCGCCGACTCCCGAACGGTGGATCGAGGCACGTGAAAGGCTCGAGCTCGCGCACCGGCTGCTCGTCTCAGCGGTGAAGGACTTCCCGGAACCCAATCTCTTCATACCCGGCAACGACGCACGCGATCGCGAGCTTGGCGTCGGAGTGAATTATTACGAGCTCCTCCACGGTATCGTCCAGCACGATGTCTATCACGCGGGGCAGATCGCGATTCTGAAGAAAAGCTCTTAGCCGTCAGCCGTCAGCCGTCAGCTGAGATCTGAGAATCTGAGTGCTGAGAGCTGAGAGCTGAGAGCTGAGTGCTGAGAGCTACCTCCGCACCTCCACGTCGACGTTGACCGGGCTGGTGAAGGGCAGCAGGCAGATGTTGTCCGTGCATGCCTGGAACGTCACCCGGAGCGGGATCCGCAGCGTTCCGGTGGCGGCGCTGCTCGACACTTTGACCGGCACGACGAAGGTCGCGGCGCGGTCGTGGTATCGCACGTTCAGCCCCAGCGCGGCGTCTTCGTAGACCTTCGACTCAGGCCCGACGATCTGCTTCGTCACAATCGTCAGTGGCGCACCGTCCGCGACCTGGATCTTGAGCGCCTGGGCCGCCGCGCTCGGCTGCAGAAGCGCGTAGAGCTTCCACCCGTTCTGGATCGTGGCCGTCAGTGAGACCTTGACGGTGTCACCGGGACCCACGGCCGCCGGTGAGACGGCTGCGGACCACTTCACGATATCGGACGGACGCTGCATCGACGGGACGAACGCGGTCAGCAGCCACAGCAGGACGATCATGCGCCCCATGGTACCGCAGGCCGTCTGCTAACATCAGATCTCTCGAATGGCAACCTATACCGCGAAAGACATCACGGTCCTCGAGGGCCTCGAACCCGTTCGCAAGCGGCCGGGGATGTACATCGGCGGCGTCAGCGCCGCAGGGCTCCACCACCTGGTCTGGGAAGTGTTCGACAACTCGATCGACGAGGCCATGAACGGCCACGCCTCCACCATCACAGTGACGCTGCACGAGGATGGATCGTCGATCACGATCGCCGATGATGGCCGTGGCATCCCCGTCGACAAGCACCCGAAAACGAAGAAGAGCGCGCTCGAGGTGATCTTCACCACTCTCCACGCCGGGGGTAAGTTCGAAAGCGGCAGCTACAAGACCTCCGGCGGCCTGCACGGCGTAGGCGCCAGCGTGGTCAACGCACTTTCGAAGGAGCTGGTGGCGACCGTTCGCCGTGACGGCGCCGAGTGGGAGATGCGGTTCAAGCAGGGGCAGCCCGTCGGCGCGGTCAGACGGGTGGGGCCTGCGCGGGGCAGCGGTACGGCCGTGTTCTTCCGGCCGGACTCCACGATTTTTCCAAAGATCGAGTTCGACCCCGAAACCATCCGTCTGCGGCTCGAAGTCTCGAGTTACCTGCACAAGGTCGTGCGGATCACGTTCGAGGACCAGACCAGGAACGAAAAGCACGTCTTCCAGCATTCCGAGGGGCTCGCCGACTACCTGAAAACAATTCTGAAGGAGCGGACGGCCACCCCGGTGCACGAGGCGGCATTCACGCACTCCCGCGACGGCGACGACGGCGGGGTTCGCCTCGACGTGGCGTTACAGTGGACTCAGTCCACCGACGAACACGTCCGCAGCTATGTCAACGGCATCCCGACCGGGTCGGGCGGCACTCACGAGAACGGCTTCCGTGCAGGGCTCGGCAAGGCGGTCCGCAATTTCATCGACACGCACAATCTGTCACCCAAGGGAGTGACCCTGACGGCGGAAGACATCAGGGAAGGGCTGGTTGCCGTTCTCAGCGTCTTTCTCGCGGAGCCGCAGTTCCAGGGCCAGACGAAGGACCGCCTGAACAACGCCGAGGCGATGGCGCTCGTGGATTCAGCCGTGCGCCCGGCGCTCGAGCACTGGTTGAACACAAACATCAGCGTCGCGGAATCGATCGTGGCCCGGATCATCCTGGCGGCGCGCGCCCGCGAGGCCAGCCGGGCCGCGCAGCAGGAAGTCACCCGCAAGACCGCGATGTCGTCACGACTGACGCTCCCGGGCAAGCTGAGCGACTGCTCGACGGCCAATCGCGAAGAGAGCGAAATCTTCATCGTGGAAGGGGATTCGGCCGGCGGCTCCGCCAAGCAGGGGCGCGACCGAACCCGCCAGGCGATCCTGCCGCTGCGCGGGAAGGTTCTCAACACCGAGAGTGCGTCGCTCGCGAAGGTGCTCGAAAACAAAGAGCTGTCGGACCTGGTTACCGCTCTTGGCTGCGGCCTGGGCAAGAACTTCGATCTCGTCCGCCTCAGATACGGCAAGATCATCATCCTCGCTGACGCGGATTCCGACGGTCACCACATCGCCACGCTGCTGCTCACGTTCATCTATCGCCATATGCCGGCGCTGATCACGCACGGTCACGTCTACCTTGCGCAGCCGCCGCTGTACCGGATCGACATCGCCAAGGAAAGCTACTGGGCGCTCGACGAAGCCCACAAGGCACGCATCCTGAAGCTGCACGGCAACGGCCGCAGCCATCCCGAGATCACGCGATTCAAAGGCCTGGGCGAGATGATGCCGAAGGTGCTCTGGGAAACCACGATGAACCCCCGCACCCGCCGCCTCCTCAAAGTCGACATCGCCGACCAGATCCTCACCGATCGAGTGATCAACGAGTTGATGGGGAAGGACCCTTCGGCGAGATTCCGTTTCATCATGGACCGTGCGGAAGAGGCGGAAGAACTGGACGTGTAACGTTCACACTGAAAGTGGCCGCCTGGCATGAGCCCTCGAGCGCCAGCCTCGTTGACGGCGGGCATCGCCAATCGCCACCCGATCGCGGTGGCGGCGATGCTCGCCGCCGTCTGTGTGGCGATCACGCTGCCGCATGCGCGCGCGAAGCCGTTCTGGCACGACGAGATCTACACCATTCTCATGTCGCGTCTCCCGTCCGTGCACGCGATGTGGACGGCGGCGCTCGACGGAGTCGACCTGTCGCCACCGCTATCGCTGTGGCTCACGCGTGCCGCACACCAGTTGGCCGGCGTCGGCCACGTCTCCACCCGGCTGCCGGCGATGGCCGGCTTCGCCCTGTCGGTTCTCGTGATCTTCGCGCTGTTGCGTCGGCGGGTCGGCTCCGCAGCAGCCATCTCAGGCGCCCTCTTCCCGATCTTCACCGCCGCGCCGCGATATGCATCCGAGGCGCGCGCCTACGGCGTGATGCTGGCGCTGTTCGCAGCGGCTCTGTACTGTTGGGCCGAAGCGGCGAAGGGCCGCCAACGCCGAGTGTTCGTGCCTGGTCTGGCAGCGGCTCTGGCCGCGTCGCTCTGGAATCACTACTACGGTGTGCTCGTGTTCGCCCCGATTGCAGCCGGAGAGGTCGCGAGGATGGTGCGAAACCGGCGCGCCGATCCGGCGGTCGGCGCCGCCCTCGGGGTCGCGCTTCTGGCCGCGGCGCCACTATGGCCTCTGGTGCGGGTGGTGTCGACGCAGCGTGCCACGTTCTGGGCAGCCGCGGACCGGCCGGAGCAGATCATCGAGTGCTACCGCTTTCTGCTCCAGCCGCTGCTGGAGGCTCCGTTCGTTCTTGCGGGTATTGGCCTGGCGCTGATTCTGGCCTGGTGGCCAGCGCCACCCGACGCCGGTGAGACGCCCGGTGTGCCGAGTCACGAATGGGTCGCAGTCATCGTGGCAGTTGCGATCCCGATACTCGGATTTCTGCTTGGACGATTCGTCAGTGGTGCGTTTGCGCCGCGCTACATTCTCAGCGGAGCCCTGGCCATCAGCATGGCCGTGCCGCTTGCGGTCGCACGCGGGCGCAGCCGAAACACGCGTGCGTCGCTGCTGATGTGCGCCACGCTGATCATTGCTGTGGCCACAGCGGCCGTCCGCGCGTGGTACCCTGCGCCCCTTCCATTCACTGATCCGGTCGCGTCCCGGCCTCTTCTCACCGACAGCCTGCGGTCGCCCGGTCCGACCGTTGTCTCGAGTAGTCTGCAATTTCTGCAGCTGTGGTACTACGCGCCTCCGGAGCTGAAACACCGGCTGCGATACCTCGCGGCTCCAGAGCAGGCGTTGAGTCGAACCGGCTCCGATACCATGGACCGCGGCTACGAAGCGCTGGCGCGCGTTGCCGCCGTACCAGTCGTGAATTTTGAAGTCTTCGTGGCGGCGCACACGGATTTCCGGTTGTACGAAGCGGGTTCAGGGTGGCTGCTGGACGCGCTGCGAGACGCCGGGGCAACTGTCGAACTGGTCGCCACTGAGCCGGGAGGCCGCCTCTATACGATAAGAATGCAATTGAGCCGGCGGAAGACCGGGCGGTAATGTGCGAGCACGAACCGGAAGCGCTCCGCCTCAGGAACCGTAGCTTTCGCCCGATGCTTGGATTGGTCGCCGCCGGCCTGTTGCTCTGGGAACCGCTGCGTTTTGCGCTGGAGGCGTCGATGGTCGTCGGTTCGCTTTCGCACCGGGGCGCCGCGGCCTCGATCGAGCTCGTGGCGCACGGGGTGATCGCCGCTTTGTCAGCCGCAACCGGTCTGGCGTTGAGGAACTCCGCGCCGGACGGCCGAAGACTCGCCACCCTGACGATCGCTCTGTGCGTGATGCGCGGCGTGCAGTCGCTCTATTGGTCGGCTCTGCCGAGCAATACGGTGCCGGGTGACGAACCTCTGATTGCGGGCGCCCTGACGGTCGCGGGGGTGGTCGCGATTGTTGTCGTGCGCAGGGCAGGTGACTCAGGATCCTGAGCGAGGCTGGCGGTCGCTGGCGCCTACACGGTCAGGACGACCTTCCCGACGACCTCGCCTGATTCGAGAGCCCGGTGCGCGGCGGCCGCATCATGCAATGGAAACGTCGCGTGGACCAGCGGTCGGACCTGTCCGCTTTCGAGGAGCGGCCAGACCATCGCTTCGAGGTCCCGCGCGAGGAGCCCCTTCTCTTCCACGGTGCGCGGCCGCAGTGTGGATCCGGTGATCGTGAGGCGGTTGTGCAGCAGGAGCCGCAGGTTGATGTGCGACTTCGATCCGCCGATCAAGCCGACCTGCACCAGCCGTCCCTGCATGCGGAGGCATTCGATGTTTCGCGGCAGGTAGTCGCCGCCGATGATGTCGAGCACCACATCGACTCCCTCGCCGCGCGTGAGTTGCCGCACCGCCTCCACGAAATCCCGGCTGCGGTAGTTGATGGCGTCGACGGCGCCCAGCTGCTTGCAGGCAACGCACTTCTCGTCGGTGCCGGCCGTCGCATAGGCGACTGCACCGAACGCGCAGGCGAGCTGGATGCCGGTCGAACCGATTCCGCTCGTCCCCCCGTGAACGAGAACCCGCTCGCCGGGCTGAAGCTGTCCCCGCTGAAACAGGTTCGTCCAGACGGTGAAGTAGGTTTCCGGGATCGCGGCCGCGGTCACGGCGTCCATGCCCGAAGGGATGGGCAGGCATTGTGGGGCTGGGGCAGCGCAGTACTCCGCGTAGCCGCCCCCGGCGAGCAGCGCGCAGACCCGGTCCCCCTCGCGCCACCGTGTCTCCCCTCGCGTGGCTACAATCGTGCCGGCGACCTCCAGGCCCGGGAGATCGGAGGCGCCGGGCGGCGGAGGGTACTTGCCTTCGCGCTGCATGATGTCTGGCCTGTTCACGCCCGCGGCTTCGACGCGGATCAGAACCTCATTCGGTTGCAGCCGCGGCGTCTGCCGTTCCACCTCGCGCAACACGTCGGCGCCGCCAGGCCGCGAAATCTCGATCGCCCGCATCCTCTGCTGAGCATACGCCGTCACGGGATGCAACGGTCAGCCGAGCGGCGCAGTCTGCCGGCCTGAGCCACCAGGCCCACAGCGATCGCCGTGGCAGTAAGGTGGTATTCCGCCGGTCTGACGACACGACCTACCTCAGCCCGGAGGGCAGGCGCGGCGACGCGAGCAGCCGGCCGAACTCCTGCCACCGGCTGGCCGAATCAGCGGAAGCGCGCTTCTCGATGTAGCCGCGGACCATGTCTTTCCCAAGGTTGTAATTGATCACGTAGCTGCGGTACTGATCGAAGAAGCGCACCCGCTGCGCCGCGCGATCCTTCGGCATGAGGGCGTACTTCTCCAGCCACGCGGCCGCCTGCGCGGCATCGATCTCACCGTTGAGATAGCGGCGTGCGGCCTCGTTGCCTGCATACGCCAGCCGTGCGACCAGCGCCTGGACGGCGTAGTAGTCGCGGACCCCGAGCGGGTCGAGGCCTGCCGCCGGAAACAGCACCTGCTCCTCGTACGCGAGACGCTCCTCTCCGGGAAACGCCATTTCGATCCCGTAGTTCGCGGTGCCCTCGGCGATCAGCGATTGCGGCGAGAACAGTGGATACACCGTGAACTCCATCCAGCCGCGATCTCTGACCAGGTTCTTCTCGAGCAGGACGTTGTACACGTGATGGCCGGGGTAGCCTTCGTGACAGGCGAGGTCGATCGCCCGGTCGATATAGATCGGCAGATCGGTGTTCACCTGGATCAGGCTGCGGAACCCGCCCTGATACCAGTTGTAGCCGCTCCACGACTTGTTGGTGACGTACTCGACGGTGAAACTCTCATCCGGTGGCAGCTGCAGGTGCCGCGCGGTCCGCTCGCGGCATGCCGCAATCGCGGTGCGGAACACGCCGTCCAACTTCTCGCTCGGGATAAGAAAGGCGCGCCGCCACGCGTCGTACCGCTCGACCAGGGTTCCACGGCCGGGGAATCGGGATTCGAGCTGGCTGAGCACTTCCAGAAAATGCGACTCCGGCAGGCTGGGCGCAGCAGCATCGTAAAGCGCTCTCGACTCGTCGTCGAAGCGGAGGCGCTCCCCCTTGAGCATCTTCAGGCGACCGTTCATCGCCGCGAGCTGCGCCTGCAGATACTGGTGCCGGAGTGCTTCCGCCTCGTCTGCGGGCTTCGGAATTCGGGCCACTCGCGCCCTGAGGTTCTCGGCCTGCCGAAGGAGGTCGTCGAGATTCCCCTTCCCTCCGTCCGGCTTCCATTCAGGCGGGCCGTAATACGCATCGACATAGTCCGGGTCGTGCTGCCCTACCGCCAGGGTCAGGCGCACGTATTGCTCCGCGATATCACTCATGGACGATTCCCCGGGGTTACTGTCGGGCTCGGAGGTGCACCCGGTCGCGAGGATCCCCGCAATCAGAAAGGTTCCGAGATAAAGCCTCGCCTGCATGAAAGCCCTCTTCTACTCGTTCCTCGCTTACTTTCTCACACCCGTCGGCGTCCTGATGATGGGGGTACTGGACGCGTCGGTCGTGTTCTTTCTGCCCCTTGGAATCGACTTCGTTGTGATCATCATGTCGGCCCGCCAGGCCCACCTCTTCTGGATGTACGCACTGCTGGCGACCACCGGATCGATCCTCGGGGCGGCGGCGACGTTCTGGATGGGTCGCAAGGTCGGTGAGCACGGGTTGACACGCCTGGTGAAGCCCTCGACTCTCAAGCGGGTCCAGCGGCGGGTCACCAACAGCGCGGCGGTCCCGATTGCGGCGCTCGGGGTGATCCCCCCTCCATTTCCATTTACCGCGTTCGTGCTCACGAGCGGCGCGGGTGGCCTGAATCCATGGACGTTTCTTTCGACGCTTGCCGGCGTCCGGCTGGCCCGCTTCATGATCGAAGGGGCGCTGGCCGCGCATTACGGGCGCGGCATTCTCACGTGGATGGAGTCGCGCACCTTCACCATCGTCGTGATCATCATCGGCGTCCTGGCGGTTGGAGGCACGATCGTTTCCGCGCTGGCGGTTTACCGAAGTGTCAAACGGGAGAAGCGAGAGGCGAAGCCGGGGCGGTCGACAGCCTGACCTGACCCGACCGACTCCAATCAGACCCTCGGAACCGTTCCTTCGCTCTGCCTGGCGCTCTTCAAGCACCGTACCTGGCGAGTAACGCGAGCGGATTAGAATCCCCCAATGCGTCATGCCCCGTTCTGGCTGGATCGTCTCCCGAAAAACCGGCGCGCTTCATTCCCGCCTCTACGCGGGGAAGAGGCCGCGCGAGTCGCGATCGTTGGCGGGGGCCTGACAGGCGCCGCCTGCGCCTTGTCCTTTGCCGTCGCCGGCGTGGATGTCGTCCTGCTCGAAGCGGAAACGGTGGGCGGCGGCATGACGGCCGGGGACGCCGGGCTGCTGAGGGAAGGTTTCGCCGGATCGTTTGCTGACGCCGTGGCCGCACACGGGTTGCGGACCTCACGCGCCGCGTGGGACACGATGCGTCGGGGGTCTCTCGACTTTGCTGCGGCGTTGAAGCGCTACAGGATCAAGTGCGACCTTGCTCCCCAGGACCTGATTACGTTCGCGCCGCCGACGATCGAGGCGGGACGCGGCCTCCGGCGCGAGTATCAGGCCCGCAAGGATGCCGGCCTCGATGCCGCCTGGCTGGCCCCGCGAACGGTCACGCGCGAATCCGCGATCGAAAGCGGGGGCGGTCTTCGGACACGCGGTGCCGTCCTCGATCCGTATCGGGCCTGTGCCGGTCTGGTGGCCGCCGCGGTCGCGCGCGATGCCCGGGTGCACGAGCGTTCCCTCGTCCGCCGAGTCCGTGCCTCGAGGCATCATGTCGATGTGATCACGGATCGCGGCTCGCTTCGTGTGGAAGCAGTCATCGTCGCCACCGCGGCGCCAATTCAGGATCTCCGTGGTTTGCGGCGGCATCTTCGTGCCGAACACGCCTACGGGGTCCTGACCGAACCGTTTCCTGCTGCCGCTCGGCGACTGCTCGGCACTCGGCGCGCCGTGCTCGAAGACGCCAGGGAACCGGGCCGGTTCGTTCGGTGGGTGGGCGAGGATCGCCTTTTGATACATGGTGCGCGGCGACCCGAGATTGCGGCGCGGGCCCGCGAAGGGGCCCTCCGACAGCGTACCGGACAGCTCATGTACGAGCTGTCGCTTCTCTATCCCGCCATTTCGGGTCATCAGCCCTCGACATCCTGGGACGGCCTCGATCACGAGACGCCCGGAGGCCTGCCCTTGCTCGGCCCCCACCGAAACTTTCCTCGACATTTCTTCGCGTTCGGGTCGTCCCGGCATGGCGCAGGGCTGTCATGGACGGCCGCACGCATCGCGCTCAGGCACTTCCTCGGCGAGACGTCGCGCGCGGATGAGGCCCTGGGCTTCGGTCGGATCTTGTAGACACCGGCCCGCGTTCGGCTCTACAATTCAGACGCCCCCCCCCGATTTCAACGAATTCACGGCAGCGGCTGGTCTTTCCAGCTTTACCCTGCCGTCGTGCAACGTTATGGAACTGATGACCCCTGCACAGCAGC
>Ga0136617_10006231_pt1 | contig 10674 bp, 10 predicted proteins | sample AntDrymUQ3222106_2_FD_129672 | JGI IMG/M metagenome (GOLD analysis project Ga0136617, IMG submission 129672) | Polar desert sand microbial communities from Dry Valleys, Antarctica - metaG UQ322 (21.06) | ecosystem: Environmental > Terrestrial > Soil > Desert | place: Antarctica: Dry Valley...
GGGAATCTGGCACGGGATGATGCAGACCTACGGGTTTTGCCGAATTTACGATGCGAAGGCCTCCGCCAGGGCCGCGGCCCGAGCCCGGGTGGACCTGGCGCTTTGTTTCGCGTGGTTCTCAGCGGCCGTGCTGCTCTCGCCGAGGCGTTTCAGGACTTTGCTCGAACTGTACTGTGAGAGTGGCGGTCCGGTCGTCGCATCAGCGGCTGTCGCCGCGTTTCGGACGGCGGTGGTGGTGGCGCTGGGGCTGGTGACAATTGTCTTCTTGTGGCGTCAGTGGAGTGATTGGCGCGCCAGCCGGGGCGCCAGTCCCGTGAAGATGCGCTCCTGCTCAGCAGCATTGCCTTCTGGTGGTACTGCAACAACGGAGTGCAGAATATCCTCGTCGGCATCGCACTCTTCGAGGTGTTTCATGATGTGCAGTATCTTTCCATCGTCTGGATCTATAATCGGACTCGGGTGGAGCGCGACAAAAGTATCGGTGGATTTATGCGCTTCGTTTTTCGACGTAGTGGTGCGCTGATTGGAGTCTACATCGGCTTGATTTTTGCCTACGGAGCAATCGGTTTTACCCATTCCGCCATTACCGCGGAATGGATCCGGCACGGTCTAATCGGCCTCGTGACTGCCTCGGCGCTATTGCTTTTTATTACGATGGATTCATCTGGAAAGTCCGTGAAACGCAAACGCGCGCGATGCTTGGAATCGAAGGGGCTGGGGCAGCTGCCTTGGCATCACCTCGGTTTTGGCCGGCGTGGATTGGGCACGGTTTGCGGTGGGCAGTGCTGGTGATTCCGTTTGGAGCGCTCTGTGCCGCACGGCTCGTCGGCCGTGTCGTTCCACCGATCGAGCGGAGCGCGAAGGTGGCGGAAGTTCTGCCGGAGGATCCCAAGGCCCAACTTAACTACGGGAAAGCCTTGCACGATGCGGGGCGGGTCGAGGAAGCAATCAGTAAGTATGAATTCGCGATTAGCCGCGCCCCATCGTTGGCAGAGGCCGAGTTTTACCTTGGACTGGCTCTGAAGGACCTCGGAGATCTGGATCGAGCCGTCGAACATTATGAGCGCTCGCTCCTGCTTGATCCGACGAATGGCAAATGCGAATCGAATTTGGCCGGCATCCTCGTTTTGAAAGGTTTGCGGGCTGAAGCACGCCGCCGATACGAACACAGCTTGTCAGTCAACCCTGACCTTCAGATCGCCCACAAAGAGCTCGCGGACATACTTTGCGGTGAGGGCGAATACGCTTCCGCAATTGCTCATTACGAACAGGCCCTCCGCATCCAGCCAGACTTTATACAGGCAAAAGAAAATCTCAGCTTCGCGCGTACCCTCGCGGGTGACCGGCCCTAATGTTTCCGTCTGACCCGGGAGCCACACGAACATATTTTTCGCGCGGATGTCCGAAACGTGAAGGGCCCAAAGGGGTCGTTCACAGCGTTCGCTTGCGTGTGTCAAACATGAGAGCATCTTGATTCATGCAATCTTCGGCTCTTATCAAAGCGGCAGTTTACTGCATTGCTATCAGCGCCTCGGTCTCTTCGGTTGTAAACGCCGGTCCGAATCGTGATGAATCCGAGAAGATGCTTCTGCAAAGCGAAGAGGAACGTTACGTGAAGGTCACCGGCTCACATATCCCACAAAGGGTGAAGTTGAAATCGATTGGCACGGATACCGCCTACAACATTCGTATCTACACACGGCGGGAGCTGCAGAGCACCGGGCGAACCACCGTCGGCGAGGCGCTGACTTTAGATCCCTCCATTCAGCTCTCCGGAAGACACTAGCCGTCCGCGTTCAGTCGATCTTCCAAGCCCTCCGCGGGTTGTCTTGGCAGCGCCGCTTGTAAGGGTTCGGCAGATTTTTGGTCAGCCAATCCTCTTCTGAGAGGACGACTGATCAAAGGGTCGTCGTTGCACCCACGACCGTCGGTTGCAGCTAATTCGTTTCGTCGCCGCCTATAGCCAAGGCTTCCTCGTTGGGGTGTCCGTGCGGGCAGGCGTGCACGTCCCTTGCTTAGATAGTCCGTGTCGCTTGAATTTTGGCATGGCCAATGCTTAAAAACCATACTGAGTATGATTCTTGTAAGCATCCAGCCCTTCGCCCTCAAAAAAATGTTCGCCCTTGTGGCGACCGTTATCTGTCTTTCAACTGCCTCGTGCTTTGCATCGGCTGTGTTTCTTTCCGTCCAGTCAACGCCGTACGATCGTCAAATGACTCGCATCCGTCCGGTCCTCCTCTCTGCACCCGCCAGTCCCGAACAGCAGCTGTCGCTAACGCTTGTAAACCATTGGATGGAGGATCTGCGCGACATCCCATACGGCTATCACATGGAATGGAGGACGCCCTCCGAAGTGCAGTCACGGCGGCCTGCAGACTGCAAAGGCAAAGCGGTTGCACTTTACGAGAAAATGCAAGCGAATGGTGCGAAAAACCTTCGCCTCGTCATTGGAAAGCGCGCCCCGACAAGCCGGAGCACGCACGCTTGGCTCGTGTGGGAAACGAGCAACGGAAGTTATGTTCTCGACCCGACATTCAATTGGATGGCAAGCCGCTCGGAACAGGTTGATGGTGGCTCTTACGTGCCCTTATACGCCTACGCGGGCAGCAAGAAGTATCGCGCTGCCCCGTCGGCCCTGTATGCCAACAACTAGCCACCGGTAACCACTCGAATTCCGCGGCCGGCGTGATTGTGTAGCTTGCCAAGGGTGCTGAGGGCCTCACGTCGATTGTCACCCCGTTCAGGTCTGCCCCTAGTTGAGCGCGAGGCCGAAGAACTTTGAGCCCGCCGAAAATTTTTATTGCAAAAGGGGGAGGCACGTCCTATCATCGTTTTTGTGGATATGGAAATTATGAACATGCTCTCACGTTCTCGCACCCTTTGCCTTCTGACCCCTTTTCTCCTCGGTAGCGCGCCAATAGTGTGCGCTGCGGAGCTGGTACTGCAGAAGGTTCCTCCTCTTACGGCGGAGCAAGCTCCCTCTTACCCGCAAAATCTCGCGCGCTATCATTTGGGCGCACAAGTGGAGGCCGCACCGCAAAGCCGTCCCATAGCGAATCTTCAACTCAGCTCGAACTCCGAAGACCGCAATGACGCGGAAGCCGCCCTGCTCTGTGATGACCCCACGGTTGGGTATGCGCTTCCCGCAGGCAAGTCCACTCTCCTCGTGTCTCTCCCAAAGATCGAAAACGTCGGTCGGATTTCATTCTTGAATACGGGCACAAAGGGCGAAGTGACGGTAGCGACGGCGAGCGCCAAGTTGCCCGCGGATAGTCCGCAATGGCACATCGTTCTTCAGCAAGAGCTTTCCTCGAATGCAGTGCAGGCAGATGTGGGACCGAGAGAAGCGAAGTATGTCCGGCTCACGTTTAACGCAACCGAGCCAGGCCGCATCGCGGGCTTTGGAGTCTACTCGACGCCTCAAGTCTCTGATTTCACCACGCCGCGCAGGCTTAAGCTCGCCTCGCAAGACAAATCAGACAGCTTCGCCTTGATCTCATATAACTTGACCGACATCCATGCCAAGGCGCGCGCTCTCTATGTGAGTTCCGGCAGCGATTTGCGCCAAGCTAACAACATGATCGACGATCAAACAGGGTCCGCCTACAGTTTCGCAAACGAAGACGTCATGCCGACGGCGGTCATCGACTTGGGCAAACCTTCGACCTTGCGCAGGCTCTCAGCGATCTACTCGCCTCGTGCCGGCAAGATGGACTTCTTTGTTCTTGAAGCGCTTCCGGGCGCTGCGCAATCGACTGAATCCGCCGCGAAAACTATCCGTGTCGAGGAGACTGCATTGGCGAACATGAAGGCGGTCGGATCTGTCACTGATGATGGTAGCCGGGGACGCGCTTCCGTAGATTTTCCCGCAGCATCCGGTCGATATGTGATGGTTCGTTGGACGCCGTCGGCGGAACAAGATATTTCCTTCGCACTCGCGGAAGTGGCGGCCTTCGGCGGCGCAGGTCAGCGCAATACCCTGCTCGCTGCTAACACAGATACTTCGAGCGCTGGCGGTGAAATCGAGGGAACTGACGGCAAAACGATGCTCGATGGCAAGACGATGATTGACACCAAGGACATGCCCGCTGAAGGCCCCGCTGAAGCAGCGCCGCAGTCGCCGGCTGACGGTCCTCCTCCGACTTTGCCGCAACCGCCTCCGTTCACTTTCGTGCCGGTACTTGTCCCACCCAGCCCGTAAGCGCATCGTTCAGTCGAAAACCTGTCGATCGGTTAAGCCCGTTCGACAGGTTTTCTTTGTACAAATTTAACGTGCCGCCTCCGGTTGAATCCCGCGCGCCGATTAGAGATTGTCGCGGATAATCCCGAATATCGCGGTGTTTTCCAAGGTTCCCTGAAGCGCCTCTGCCCCTAATCCGCTGCCAAATACGATGACGTCGCCCGCGATGTTCTGCGCTGACTCGGAGTAGACCGCGTCCGGTGGCAGTATGTCGGATGCATCGACGGCGTCCGTCGATGCGCCCGGTGGGTTTGGCCCGGTCGCCCACGTCAGCCAGGGACGCCGACCCGGTTTGGCCTCGAGTAATTCAGCCCCGCTCTTTCCGCGAGGTAAAAGGCCACTCAAAGTCAGGCCGCCCACAGCAACATCACCGCAGACAAGAATTGTAGATTTAGCACCCGCATAACGCAGGGCGGTCGAAACCGCGTGATCGAGTTCCACGGTTTCCGCGAGCGTGCTTTTCTCATTATTCGCGCGCGCCGCCCTCCCCATGAGGCCCGCGTCGATCACGAGCAAATAGCCGCCGCTGTTAAACTGAAGCAATTCAATGCTTCGTCGTACCATGTCCGACAACGTTGGCTGGTCGCCGCGGCTTTCGTCCTCAGCGCTGAAAGCGAGTTCGGTGCGGCTGAAGAGTCCGAAGAGCTTCGCGCGGCGCCAGCGCGGAACCGCGTCGAGCTCTTCCAGGTTCCGCACCAGATCGTAGCCGGTCCCTCGGATTTCGAGGAGAAGGTCCCGCTCATCGGCGCGGCGGCCATCTTTTCGCGCTGGAAGAAAATCCGCCGAGCCACCTCCCATTACGATGTCGATCTCCGCACTCTCAATCAGAGTGCGCGCCAGTTCGGCGCGATCCTCGCTCGCCGCAGTGTGAGCGTAAAAGCTCGCGGGCGTAGGATCCGTCAGGAGTGCGTTTGTAATCAGGCCCGTCATGCGGCCGTTTTGCCGCGCGAGCTCAATCAGGTTCGTCAACGCTTTGCCGTCGGCATCTATTCCCAGCGCGCCGTTCCTGACCTTCGCCCCGGTGGCCAGGGCGCTTGCGGCCGCTGCTTGATCGGGCGTGGCGAAGTCTTCTGAATAATTTTTCAAGAGCGCGGTGTAACGGAGAGAATCGATCGTCAGAGGAATCTCCGCACCGCCGGCGTAGATGCGTGTCGCGGCCAGCCTCCCCGAATCAAGCCCTTCGGCGACGAAGAGGATGATGCCGAAGGGCTTTTGCACCACCCAGGTCCGGAAATAGAAAACTCCGAAAGCAAAAAAGACGATGAGGCAGAAAAGCGCGAGCAGTTGATTGCGCCGTTTCACGAGGGCGATGTAGAAGCCGCCTTCCGCCCATGTCAACGAAAGAACCGGCTTGTGCGGGCTGGCCAACCTCGGCAGATTCGCGGCCATGACGCAGCCGGTCATGCTTCTCATTCGCGATGGCTGGGGCATCAATCCCGGCGGCCGTGATCAGCGCGAAGCGAACGGCGATGCCACCCTCCTCGCCAAAACGCCGTTCCACGATCAGCTCTATCGCGACTATCCAGGCGGTAAATTAAGCGCGAGCGGCCTTGATGTTGGTCTCCCTGAGGGACAGATGGGCAACTCCGAAGTCGGGCATTTGAACCTCGGCGCGGGCCGGATTGTTTATCAGGACCTGACCCGCATCAACAAAGCGATCGCAGAAGGAGAACTGGGACAGCACTCGGTGCTTGGCGAAGCCTTCGCCAAGGCACGCGGCGCACGGCTCCATTTTCTCGGATTGGTTTCCGATGGTGGAGTGCACAGCCATTACCGCCATTTGATTGCGCTGGCCAACGCGGCACACGCCGCGGGCGTAAGCGATATTTTGGTGCACGTCTTCACCGATGGGCGGGATACTTCCCCGACTGGTGGCGCTGGGTTTCTGAAGACTTGCAGCGCTGAACTCGGTCCCAGCGGCGCGCGGGTTGCCACCTTAGTGGGTCGTTACTACGCGATGGATCGCGACCGTCGCTGGGACCGAACGAAGCTGGCCTGGGACGCGATCGTTCTTGGAAAAGGCGAATCGTGCGCGAAGACGCCTGCCGAAGCCCTGCCGGAAGAATATGCGCGCGGTATCACGGACGAATTTATGCCGCCGCTGATTTTTTCTCAGCCTAACGAGCAGAGGGTGCAAGACGGCGATGTAGTGTTCTTCTTCAACTTCCGTGCCGATCGCGCACGACAGCTCTCCCAGGCATTTTTGGAGCGAGATTTTAACGGCTTCGATCGCGGCAGGCAGCCGCAGGTGCATTACGTCACCCTCACGCAATACGATGCGAACTACGCCGCGCCCTACGTCTTCGCTCCGGAAGCTTTCGTCCACATCCTGAGCGATGTGGTGAGCATGGCCGGCAAAACTCAATTGCGCATCGCCGAGACCGAGAAGTATCCGCACGTCACCTATTTTTTTAACGGCGGAATCGAAAAGGCATTCCCGGGTGAGGATCGGAAAATCATCCCGTCGCCGAAGGTTGCCACCTACGATCTGCAGCCGGAAATGAGCGCGCGCGAGGTTACGGAGGTGGTGCTCGCCAACATATCTCGCTACGACCTCATCATTTTGAACTTTGCCAACCCGGATATGGTGGGACACACCGGCGTCGTGGACGCGGGAATCAAAGCTGTCGAAACGATCGATGAATGCGTAAGCCGTATCGTGCCGGCGATTTTGGCCGTCGGGGGCAAATGCCTTATTACCGCGGACCACGGCAACTGCGAACAGATGCGAAACGCAGACGGCTCACCGAACACCGCTCACAGCACGAATCTCGTGCATTTCATCTACGTAGCCGAGGATGCGAAGCGCTTTCGGGTGCAGGATGGTATCCTGGCCGACGTCGCGCCTACGCTGCTCTTCCTGCTCGGTCTTCCGAAGCCGCCGGAAATGACCGGACGTAATCTCCTTATGGCGCTGTAGCGTCCGCTGTCTCAGCGGATCGAGCGGCGCGGCTAGATCACGCGTGCTGCGCTGAGGACAGCGCACGCTACAGCGACGAGCGTTGGCGCTCCGCTTCGATCTCCTCGAAATTAATTTCTAGCTGACGGTTCAGGTGCCGAGTGCCGGCTTGCGCGATGCGTTGCAGAAAACGAAGCCGATTTTCCGGCGTGTTCTCGTGCCAAATCGGTTTCCGTCGGAGCGCGAGCAAGCCGTCAATTTCAACCAGCACGCCCCAGCCAAGAGGGATTTCAGACTCGCGATATAACTTGTTAGGCAGGACGAGATACAACAAATTCGCGCAGCGATAGCGGGTCAGGCATTCGAACTTGGTCGCGCCCCGGATCCGATTCTGGAGCGCGCCCAGCTCCCGCAGCACCCGCGCATAGGTGTGGTGTTCGATCGCGGTGAAATCATGCGAATCAAACTCGGGAAAGAGCGATTCACCGCCGCGCAAAGTGGGATAGTGCACGCGCAGATGCTTTTCCAGCACCTGCCGCCGTTTGTTCACGCTCTCGAGACGTTCGCGGGTCGAGGAGCTGCAACAATTATCCCTTCGCAGATCGCAGAGCACCTGTTTGCATTCGTAGATGGCCGTTACCCCCGGCTCATTCCCGCGCGCCCGGTAACCCGCTACGTCCGCTCGATATCGGCACTGGGGCAAACTGACTTCCACTGCGCACGCGGTATAGCCCTGCGCCTGGGCCCACAGCACCGCGAGCCGCTTGAGTCGCCGATGCGCCGCTGTCTCGCCGCGCTTCGCCGCTACCCCCGTGTCCATTCCGCGAGCTCCTTCGCCCAGTAGGTTGCGATCAGATCCGCTCCGGCGCGCTTGAGCGAAGTCATGATCTCAAACACCGCGGCGCGCTCGTCGAAGCAACCTGCAGCCGCGCCTGCTTTTACCATCGCGAATTCCCCGCTCACGTGATACACCGCTGTCGGTTTTCCAAAGCGCTCACGCACCCGCCAGAGAATATCGAGATAAGGGAGCGCCGGTTTCACCATCAAAATGTCGGCGCCTTCCTCGACATCGAGCGCAGCTTCGCGCAAAGCTTCAGCGCCGTTGGCCGGGTCCATTTGGTACGATCGGCGGTCGCCAAATTGCGGCGGACTTTCGGCTGCTTCACGAAATGGCCCGTAAAACGCGGAAGCGAATTTCACCGCATAGCTCATGATACCCGTGTCTGCGAAACCCCGTGCATCGAGCGCTTCGCGAATCGCCCCGATCCGCCCATCCATCATGTCGCTCGGGGCCACGAAATCCGCCCCAGCGGCTGCGTGTGAGAGCGCGGTCCGCGCCAGCAGTTCTACGCTCTCATCATTGAGGACATGGAAGTGCTCGCCGTCCCGCCGCGTCACGCCGCAGTGCCCATGGCTCATGTATTCGCAGAGGCAAACGTCCGTCATCACCACCAGGTCCGGACATTCCTTTTTGATCGCCCGCACCCCTTCCTGGACGATGCCTTTTTCTGCGTAGGCGCCGCTGGCCTGCTCATCCTTGTTTACCGGAATTCCGAAGAGCAGGATCGCCTGCAATCCAAGCTCCCAAGCCTGCCTCGCTTCAAGGACCACGCTGCCTAACGAGTGCTGGAAAACCCCCGGCATGCTGCCAATCTCGCGCCGCTCTTGCAGCTTCTCGCTTACGAAGAGAGGAAGGATGAAATCGTGAGCGCTGAGCTTCGTCTCGCGGACCAAATTTCGCACTCCGGTTGACCGGCGTAGGCGCCGCGGGCGCTGAACCAGCTTCTTCACCGGCCGAGGCTAAGCGCTCGATTGAAACGTCGCAAGCTTGACGCCCTTGCTCCCTCCATGTAGCCGCTGGAAGCGAGCGAGAGCTGCCATTCGATCATGCGCACTGGTTCAAAACCGGAGATCGACTACCTGTTGATCGACGTCAGCAATTCTTTCACGAAGCTCGCTTTCTCCAGCGCCGAACGCGTCGCGCGTCCATCGCAGATGCCGACCAGAAAGCTCACGCAATCGGCGCTAACCAAGCTCATTACATCGCGCCGAATTCGCGCGATTGTGGTGTCATCGGTCGTGCCGGCAAAAAATGGGCTAATCAAGAAAGCTGCGGGCGCCGCGCGCGTTCTATTCGTCGACGCGAAAACGAATCTCGGTGTCGGCGTTGATTACCCGGCACCGCATTCAATCGGGGCGGACCGCCTCGCCAACGCGGCCGCAGTCGCACAGCTCTACGGCAGTCCGGCCATCGTGGTTGATTTCGGAACCGCGGTCACCTTCGATGTCGTTTCGGCAGCGGGTGACTACGTTGGCGGAGTCATCGCGCCCGGCTTGGAGGCGATGACCAGTTTTCTTTATCACCGAACCGCGTTGCTGCCAAAGCTGACCCTCCGCGAACCGGCAAGCGCGATCGGCAAAACCACGCGTGGGGCAATGATGTCCGGTGCGATCTACGGCTACCGCGGCCTGGTGCGAGAGATCATCGCGCGCATCCGTGCGGAATCTTTTCCGAAGAACAACGTGCGTGTAGTTGCCACGGGCGGCTACGCGCAATTGATTGCCCGTCAGATTCCGGAAATCGAATCCGTCCATCCCGGCCTGACCTTGGAAGGTCTACGTCTCATCGCGAAGCTGAACATCTGAGGCGTGCTCCGCTGCGACAGGATGTCGGCTTACTTCCTGCTTTGCTCACAGGCCGCCGCGCCCCGAGGCAAAAAGAACTTGTCATCAAGCGTGCCCAAAGGTTCTATGCCCTAAGCATGAAAATACGGAAAATCGCGACAATCACCCTGTTGGTCCTCAGCTCTTTCGCCGCCAACAGTGTCGCGCCTTCCAAGACTGAGCTGGAGGCGATGTATGACAAAGCCTTTCGCGAATTCGATTCTGCTAATTATGAGCAGGCGCTGAAAGATCTGGACGCGATCGATGCACGTCAGCCCGATCTCGCGGAATCGCAAAACCTGCGCGGCGTCATTCTGATGAGGCAAAAGGATTACCCGAATGCCGAAACCGCCTTGCAGAAAGCTCTCGGGGCCGATCCGAAATTCTGGAACGCGCGCTTCAACCTCGCGGAAATTCCCTTTCTGCAAAAGAACTGGGCAGAAGCCCGCAAACGCTTTCAGGACCTGCTCTCTGGAAATGCTTCTGAATTGCAGGGTGAAGCGACCCAACTCATCCAATACAAAATCCTGATCACCCACCTGATGGAGGGGAAGGAGAGTTTGGTTGAAGCCGCAATCGCCAAGTTCGAACTCGCACCCGACACGCCGGCAGTGCATTACGCAAATGCCGCTATCGCGCTGAACAAGAAGGACGAGAAGGCGGCAAAAGACGCCCTCACGACCGCGGAAAAGACTTTCTCGCCACAGCTGAACAAGCTCTTCGCGGAATCCTTGTACGAAGTCGGCTGGTTGGAGAAGCCGGCCGGCCAGACCCGGGCCGCGCTCGAATTAACCTCGGCCGCGGAAAAGGCCGTGAAGACAAAAGCATTCGCGAAAGCGAAGTTCGACGAAGCCGAACAGGCGTTGCAACA
>Ga0136617_10006232_pt1 | contig 10673 bp, 6 predicted proteins | sample AntDrymUQ3222106_2_FD_129672 | JGI IMG/M metagenome (GOLD analysis project Ga0136617, IMG submission 129672) | Polar desert sand microbial communities from Dry Valleys, Antarctica - metaG UQ322 (21.06) | ecosystem: Environmental > Terrestrial > Soil > Desert | place: Antarctica: Dry Valley...
CAGGGGTGCGCTTCTCTAGATCCGCGTAACCATAGCCTTTTGCGAAGAGGACGGTGTCGCGCGACAGCACCGCGACGGCAGCGCCGGGTATCTTTCGCGCACTGAGCAGCTCTGGGACGAGTGCAGTGGCAACCTGCTCAATCGCCTTATCTGTCCGCCACGCGTTTGCCTCAGGCTGCTGCGCCCGCATCCCACTAGACGCCCAGGCGGTGAGTAGGATCGCGAGGTGCAGAGTCACTCGATTTGCCATTGTGCTTGCAATCCTCTGCGACCGCATCCTATGAGTCCAATATCCTTGCGCGTTTCAGTCGGCCTCTAATTGCACAACGGTTTTCGAGGCGAGCGCATTTTCCCCGGCGAGCGTCAGTTGTCGGCCGTTAGTCGGAAACGCCGGCAACTCGCGGTAGGCGATGCCATGCTCGCGCAGACGCAGGCGATTAAAGACGAAATCACCAAACGCGACGGGAAAGGTGCGATGCTGGGCCGCGAGCCAGCGCAACTGCGCCTGCAAGCGCTTCGTCTCCACGTACGAAGTGTGAAAGGAGGGGATCGCGACCATCGCCAAATTGGAAAACATCAGGCCGCAAAGAATCGCCGCGAGAATATTTGCGAGCTTGGTCTGGCGCAATAGGAGGACGGCGACAACGATGACCGGGAGCAGCCAAAGTTGCGGCGCATACCTCGCCCACCAGGGATGCGGTATCGCGAAAATTGTCGCGAGAAGGCAAAGCGACAACGGCAGAGCAAGGTGACGAGCGCGACGGCAGCCGAACCAAATCGCGGCGGAGGCAAACAACAAAATGCCGCTCGTCAGCGGCCCCCAGCCGCAAATCCGTGTGTCCACATTCCGAAACCAGCCGATTTCATCGGCGCCGACTGTGAAGGGAATCTTGAGCGGCGATCCCCGAAAAGTGAGCGCGGACAAATCGTAATCGTTTTGGCAACGGCTGAAAATCGAGCGCGCAAAATTTTCGAAACGATTGCTGCCGCGAAACACAACCGGCATTTGATGAACTGCGAAATTTTCCTCAGTGCCCCCGGGCGCCAGCCGGCCGAAGGCGAACGGGTAAAACGGGTTCCCCGTCTCGCGCAAGTTTGTTACGTAGGGATTGAAGCCCACCGCGAGCCCGAAAAGAACGGCAAGTGAATAAACGATCACGAGCGTTCGCGCCGCTCTTTTCCAAAGCAACGCGACGATGATGATCGAGATGCCAAAGACGCCCGCGTAAACCAATCCGGTCAGTTTCACGTTCACCAAAAGCACGATGGCGAGCGCGACCAAGAGCATGTAAACCGCACGCGATTGGATGAGCAAGAGGCAGCTGCCTAAAAACATGAAGGAGAAGAGCGCCGCCAATTGCCCGTCAACGTAGTTGGTCAAGCATTGACTGAGAGTGAGCGGGTTCGCCGCGAAGAGCAGCGCCACGAGCAAAGCCTTTCCGAAGCCGAAACGCGAATGTCGCAAGCCCGTATGCAGCGCGAGAAAAAAACATCCGGCCATGAGCAGTAACGTGGTCGCTTTGCCCGCTTCGACTTTTCCAGTAAGCCGGGCAAGCGCCCCCGCCGCCAGCCAGGGACCTTTCGCGTAATGGATCATCACTTCGCGTTGCAAGGCCTGCGGCGCTTCGGCGTGCTGCGGTTGGCGAATCGGATTCCAACCTTCCAGCAATTGCATGATCCCGGTCCCATGATACCCCTGGCCGTCACAGGTAAAATCCATGACCGAGGCGCAGAGAAAGAGAGCGAGCGCCAGCGTGAGGCCGAAAACTGCCAAAGAAAAAATTCTCAGGCTCGCGTCGAGCTGAGTGAATTTCCCTCCCAAGAAGAATGTCGTTCCAATTATTGCAAGCAAGGCCAGCAGCGGTTGCACGATCGTTAAGCGAAACCCGAAGACGAAACCCAGCCAACTGAGGCCCACCAAAGCCGCGACAAATGCGATGAACAGAAGCGCGAGTAAGAGACTGGCCTCCGCCAACCGCTCGCGCTCGAAAATCTTGAAGGAAATCATTGGTCGAGAAAGTTTCTTGTAACTAAATGCCTATCACACCTGAAGAGCAGGAGCGGGGTCGCCTCTTTCTCTTTGAGTTTTGGACTCAAATTCGCACCGATAACAACCTCTCTGCGTGGAGCGAGCACGGTCAAGGTGAAGCGCAGCGCAGCGAGCGACGAAATAGAACCTCGCTTCGCTTGGACGCGTAAGCAGTCGTTAGGCGAATGATCGAACGCGAGGCGTAACGCCGCGATCGTTGGGATAAGCAGACGCAGCGTGGGATAGTCTATTTTCATTTCGTTCCAGCAGCGGGTGTCTTTGGCTGATCGCAGGTAAACGTGGCCGCCATAATGGGGCATTCTTCATCGGCGCTGGAAACGCCTGCCGGCGTTTCTCCGCGCGGAGCGGTGCGATAATCCATTGCATCGAAGGCGAATCATTTGCTCAAACTCATGACATGACGACAAATAGTTGACAAACTCCAAAATGTTCTCAATATATTGTCAACATTATGCCAGAAGAACCTCACGTCTACCTCGAAGAGTTTGGATTATCGGCCGCCGAGGTGGAGGCGTACATGGCCTTGATTCGCAATGGCCCGCTCGGCGCGAGCGCCATCGCGAGCGTGACCCGGCTTCGGCGCAGCAATGTCTATCACGCGCTCGACTCCCTCGCCGAGAAGGGGTTGGTCGAAGGCGCAACCGGGTATGGCAGCCGATTTTCAGTGGTTCCCGCCAAGCAGGCCCTACCTTCTTTGATCGCGCGCGAGAAGCAGGCGCTCGCCGAACGCGAGCGTCTCGCGGCGAAGATTGTCGACCAGCTCTCTACGTTGGAAGAGCCCGGTGACACCTCGCCTGGAGAGGTGGTTCAGATCATCCGCAGCCCGCGGTCCGTCGCGGAACGTTTCGATCGTCTGCAGCTCGAAGCAGAGCGCGAGATCCTCATGATCGTCAAGGGACCATTCCTGAATCCGCGCAAAGGAAACCCCACCCAGCAAAAAATTCTCCGCCGCGGCGTCCGCGTTCGAAGTCTCTATGAACGCGAAGTTCTTGATGATCCGGAAATAGCTCCATACCTCGAGGGCTGGATTGCCGCTGGAGAGGAAGCGCGGGTCTACGACGGTAAACTCCCTCACAAGCTCGTCGTATTTGATCAGCAAGTCGTTTTGGCGCCGTTGGTGACCGGCGACCAGACCAAAACGCTCCTCATTCGACATGCACAGCTCGCAGAAAGTCTCAGCCTCGGGTTTCAGTTCCTCTGGGAACGCTCCCAGCCGCTCCGCGTAACTTCGCGGAAGAAGCCGCGGCCGCCGAATGGTTCCCGCTCGGGAGCAAAAAACGGCGACGCGCCCTCGTCATCACGGAACGACCGCCAAAATCACAAATCTCCGGCCGCCTGACTCGCATGGACCCGTCCATGACTCACGAAAAGCTCGCCATGGGACAAAGAGGCTGTGGCCGGGACGTGTGTCGGGCGGGCCAACGGCAAAAACAACTCAGCCCGCAGTGCGAATCCGCCGAATCCGCGAGCGGGAAATGATCACCAGATGATTACGCAAATCTTCAACCCGGGACGACGCCAGGAATGGCCCAAGCAGCGCGGCCGCTTGCTCGGTCGTGGTCGGTTTCGATTTTACGCGAATCACGCCTGCGTGTTCATTAAGCGGCAGAACCGCCCAGTCGCCGAAATCGCCGTCGCGAGTAATCAACACACGCGAGTCAGCGCCCGCGAGCGCGAGGATTTCGGCGTCATCCGCGCGGGATTTCATCACTTCGGCCGCGGCGACGACGTCGTGCCCTTCGCCTCGCAGGATTTCCGCGAGATCCAGATGAAACATCTGGTCGAGAAAGAGGCGCACGGGCTCGGTCGCTCAGGCCGCGGCGGGCGCGAGAATGTCGGTGTGCTCGACGGCCGCGCTGGCGTAGAGCAGCGCGGCTTGAATATCCTCCCGCGTGAGCCCCGGATAGCCGCTGAGCAGGTAGTCCCAGGTTTTGCCCGCCGCCACCTGCTCCACGAGCAACTGCACGGGAATACGCGTGCCGCGAATTACCGGCTTTCCATTGCAAACGCGCGGGTTGAGTTCGATGCGGTCGAAGAGCTCACTCATAAGCAGACACTAGCATACCTGGATTTGTTCCGGGGATTGGAAATCTGTGGGGATTCACGGGTGCAGGAAATCTGTGGATCAATCCTGATGCGACACGCCGCCGCATTAAACACGACACTACGAGATCGTTGGCGCCGAGGAAAGAGCGTGCACATGAGGATAGCTGAGGATCCTCGTGTCGAGCGTCAGCAAAGGACAGCTCAAGACGCGCGCGGTGGCGACGATGATCTGGTCGGCCGGATCGCGATGAAACGGACCCGGCAACTGCGTGGATTCGACAGCAATCCGCGAGGTGAGTGCCAGGAGTTGAACGCCGGGATATGCGAGCGCCAGGTCGAGCCACTCACCCATCGGGCGGGAGAGGGTCACGCGATCCAGCTCGACCAGCTTCGCGATCTCCCAACAGGCGCTGGCCGCAGGAAACAGACGGCCAGCTTTACGGCGGGAGCCACCGAGACTTTGAGTGTGGCTAGGGAAGCCGGGCAACCCAGATTAATACACTTCCTGCCTTTATTAGATATTAATCTAGGAAATGACACTAATGCCGATCCCGCTCTGCCGCGCATCCAAATAGTCCCGCAGCGTGGATGGCAGACGAGAGTCACCGTGAACCCACCAAAGCCAGATGTGGGTATCGAGAACAACCACCGGTTATGTTGCCGCCTCCCAGTCGTTCTCTGCGACCGGGGCAAACGGACGGACATACTCCAGCGGTTCTCCGCGCAACGGGTAGCGCTGCTTCCCAGATGCCGAAGGAGAACGCGGCATTACCACCACCTCCACACAATCCCCGGGGTGCACAGGAAGGTCACGCAAGATGATCACGCCCTCCTCGGTGCAGGTGGTTTCAACATGAAGCGCTCGCATGAAAACAGAATAATTCCCCATCTCCCTTCGAGCAAGCGTGCTCTCGCGGGGATCCATCGAAGACTCGCGGTCGCAGAGATGGCAGAAGGCAATTTAACCCCGGATTACCCAGCGCGGCTCCGCCGCAACCGAAGTTGACCACGGATGACACGGATAACGCGGATGGGGAAAGGCGAGAAATGATTTCGACGGGACGCAGTTGGTCGAATTCCCAGAACCAATAATCTGCCGTCTATGAATGAATTGCACCATCAACCCGAAAAAATCTTCGCAAAACACGATGAATTTGCGCGATAGCATTGCTGATAACGCGGATGGGGAAAGACTCCGCCCCAGTTATCCGAGCAATCCGTGTAATCCGTGGTCGTCTAACCAGCAGCGTGAAATCCCGCGCCCATAGTCACATGGACCCACGAGTGCGCGCCGTGATCGACCTCATGAATCAGCAGTTCCATCGCAAACTCTCTGTCGAGGAGTTGGCGGAAACCGTGCAGCTCTCGCCGTCGCGGCTGCGTCACTTGTTCAAGCAGGAAACCGGAAAATCGCTCATGCGCCACCTGCGCAATCTGCGCATGGAACGGGCGAAGGATCTCTTGGAGACCACGTTTCTGAGCGTCAAAGAGGTCGCGGCGAGAGGCGGCATCGCCAGTGTCAGCCATTTCGTCCGGGACTTCGAGAAGACGTATGGCCACGCCCCGACCACCCATCGCGCGATGCGCTCCAAAGCGCACAAACCGCAACTCGGCCATCGAAATAGCCATAATGGCTAACAGACTGTCACTTTGGCTAATCCATTTGTCTCGGATTTCCACTTCTCTCGCGGGTATTCTGTCCCGCGAAGCCACGACTCTTTCCTGAAAACTCATCAACCAACCAGAAGCCTCTTAGCTGCTAGCGAACGCCTTTAACCTCCAACCGAAATCCATATGAACAAAAATCCTGCCCCTCAATCCGGCTTCGCGATCCTGCGCGTCGTTGTCGCTTTCACTCTCTGCCTGGCTGGTGGGTTGATGGCTGTGCTCAGTTTCGGAGCTCCGGCATTCAGCGGAACTACAGAGTCGGATCCGAACTCGCTAACGGCGTCGAGTCCTGTCGACCAGTCGACGAGCACTTTGTCACCGGTGCCATCGAGTGACTTTGCCCGTTTTTCGCAGCTCCTCGCCGCCGGGCCCGGTTCTGCTGGCGGCGTGCGCGGGAGGTCTGGTGATCTGCTCTCCGATCCGCAGGCGAGGAGCATGCCGTTCGATCCGATCGCGCGCCGGATGGCATCCGCTCCAGCTGCTCGGGGTATGCGATTTGACCCAAGGTCACAACTGATGCCTTTCGACCCGACGTTCTCCAGTATGCCGTCGGCTCCAACGGCAGCCTCTACGAGGGGCCCTGTAGCCGCATCAACTGCCGATGCAACCGCGGCAACGGAGCCGCCACCGGCTGGTTACTGGTCAGTCGTTCCGTCGCCGAGCGTCGGCACGGGAGAATACCTGTTCGATGTCACGTGCGTGTCGGAGTCGGACTGCTGGGCCGTCGGCGTCTCTGTTGGCGGCAACCAGCGCCGGACTCTGATCCAGAGGTGGGACGGGGCGTCGTGGTCAATCGTTCCCTCGCCAAATGCGGCGGCATCAAGTGAAAACTTCCTTCTCAGCGTGACTTGCACGTCAGCCTCAGACTGCTGGGCAGTCGGCACCTACCGGATCGGTTGGTCGCTGGAATTCCAAACTCTGATCCTGCGCTGGAACGGAACTGCGTGGACGATCGCTGCGTCGCCGAACAACAACGACGCGGTGACCGGTCGGGAGCGGCAGAATCGCCTCCACGGAGTGTCGTGCGTGTCAGCGTCGGATTGCTGGGCCGTCGGCGATTACTACTCTTACACAGCCGCAGAGAGCCCGGGAAACGGATTCAAGAGCCTCACGATGCACTGGAATGGAACGTTATGGTCCATTGTCCCCTCGCCAAACAACTTCGCCCCCAGGCCGCCGACGCTCCCCGGCACCGAGGAGCAGCACACCGTTCTGATCGGGTTAACGTGTGTATCGGAGTCCGACTGCTGGTCCGTCGGCTATTCCGCTGTCATCAATTTCGAACTCGGCACATACGATTCTTGGCAGACGGTCACGATGCGGTGGAATGGGTCTGCGTGGCTGATTGTGCCCTCGCCGAATCCCGGAGTGGACTCTTTTAGGTACTTACAAAGAGTGACCTGCACGTCGTCAACAAACTGCTGGGCAGTTGGTTTGTACAATACAGATGGCACCGCTGGCGGGTTTCAGGGCTTGATCCTGCGATGGGACGGGATTTCATGGGCGTTCGTACCTTCGCCGACCACTAATGGGCCTACCGGTGTCGCGCGGGCGAACTTCCTCAACGATGTCGCGTGCGTGTCGGCCTCCGAGTGCTGGGCTGCCGGCGTGACCTTCCCCGCGAGTGGCGCATCGGATGTTCGACACTTGATCGAACGTTGGGACGGCACCTCGTGGACGGTCTTTCCCTCGCCCGATCTGGAGCCTCAAACCCTGCTCGGCGGCATAACGTGCGCGTCCGGCTCGGAGTGCTGGGTTGTCGGTGGCTACGTCCGCAGCGCGAGTAATGGGTCCGGGTTTTTGTATGATCGGACGCTCACGATGAGGTACACGCTGGGCGTGGCGCCTACTCCGACACCGACTGCTACACCAAGCCCAACTGCTACGGCAAGCCCGACAGCATCGCCGAGCGCAACGGTCTCGCCAAGTCCAACGGTCTCGCCAAGTCCAACGGCATCGCCGAGCCCAACGGTCTCGCCGAGCCCAACGATCTCCCCAAGCCCGAGCGCATCACCGTATCCGACCGCTTCACCGATTCCGACGCCGGAACCGAGTGACTGGTCGCTCGTTCGCCCGCCGAACATCGGCATTGATCGCTCGCAGATGAACTGGCTCTACGACGTGGCATGCGTCTCATCGTCCGACTGCTGGGCCGTCGGCTACTTCGACGATAATCCGTCCGACCCAAGAAGCACGTTGATCCATCACTGGGACGGAAGCTCGTGGACGGTCGTTCCCTCGCCAAACATCGTCGGCTGGGATAACGAGCTCCGCGCCGTTACGTGCGTGTCAACATCCGACTGCTGGGCGGTTGGCTTGGCGGTCGATTCCGACTACCGCGATAAAGATCGGACAATAATCCTTCGGTGGGATGGGATTTCGTGGACGATGGTTCCCTCTCCAAATGACGACTTGGGCACGACGGATGGCAGGGGAAACCGTCTGGATGACGTCACCTGCGTCTCGGCGTCGGACTGCTGGGCGGTTGGAGGGAGCTTAACCGCCTATGGCGGTCGCTCATTGATTATGCGATGGGACGGGATGTCTTGGAAGATCGTTCCCGCGCCTCAAAAACGCGAAGATGGAAACGACCTTTTCGGGGTGACGTGCGTGTCCGCTTCGGATTGCTGGGCCGTCGGCGAGTCTTCTCTCATTATGCGGTGGGACGGCGCCTCCTGGGCGATTGTTCCCGCGCCAGAAGGGGTGAACCTCGACGACGTCACGTGCGTGTCAGCTTCGGACTGCTGGGCTGTCGGGCAGTACAGCGGCGGCGCTACAGAAACTCGAATCATGCGTTGGGACGGCACCTCGTGGGCGCTCGTTGCCTCGCCTAACAGAGACAATCCCAAAAATTTTCTATGGGGTGTAACGTGCGTGTCAGCATCGGACTGCTGGGCCGTGGGCGGCTCTGGGTTGGGCATCAATTCTCAGAATCTGGTTCTGAGGTGGGATGGAACGTCTTGGGCTATCTTTCCCTCACCGACCATCCAGAACACGCAAGGGGGCGCTCACCTTCTCACGAGCGTGACGTGCGTCTCGGCGTCCGACTGCTGGGCGGTCGGCGACAGATCGGACCTGAACACCTCGGACGGCAACACAAATTACCAGAGCCTTCTCCAGCGATGGGACGGGTCCACCTGGTCGCTCGTTTCTTCGCCGAACACGCGCGGCAGCAAGCAGGACAATGTCTTGAACGATGTGACGTGCGTCTCGGAATCTGATTGTTGGGCCGTCGGCTACTCCTTTACCCGCCAAACGCCATTTGGATCCGCCGACAGGGCCAACGTGACCCTGATCCAGCACTGGGACGGAACCTCGTGGACGATCGTGCCCTCACCTAACATCGAGGGCGCATCCTACAGCAACATCCTCGAAGACGTGACCTGCGTCTCGGCATCGGACTGTTGGGCCGTCGGCTACATTCAGAGTTGGACCGTCCAAGGGGACGGAACCTATCAAACGCTGATCCTGCGTTGGAATGGAATCGTGTGGACTATCGTGCCTTCAGCGGTCGCTCCCGGCGTGTTCAACGTCCTAACCGGGGTGACATGCCTGTCGGGATCGGACTGCTGGGCCGTCGGCTTTTACGCCGAGGCGGGTCAGTTCGCTCGCAGCTTGATGCAGCACTGGGATGGCAGCTCGTGGAGCAGTGTTCCGTCGCCTCAGAGTGGCGGCCCCGGTGATGCGCTCTGGGGCGTGGCGTGTGCGTCGGCATCCGACTGCTGGGCCGTTGGCTACTCCTACGGCACACGGGGGGGGGCGGGAGATCGGACGCTGATTCAAAGGTGGAACGGGAGCTCGTGGACGATTGCTCCTTCGCCCAATCCCGGCAGCGGGCGAGGGTACAACCGGCTGTTTGGGGTGGCGTGTGCATCGGCCTCGGACTGCTGGACCGTCGGCTTCTTCAGCTTTACGGAGCCCAACCCATTGACCGGCGGTTTTGACGGGCGCACTCAAACTCTTATCGGGCGCTGGAACGGGAGTTCCTGGACGGTGACTCCCTCCCCCAACGTCTCGTCGCAGCCAAGCGTCCTCAGGGATGTGACTTGCACATCGCCTTCGAACTGCTGGACCGTCGGTGTCTTCGAATCTGCGGGCAGAACGCTTCAGTCCCTGATCGAACGGTGGAACGGGAGCTCATGGTCGCTGGTCTCATCGCCCAACACCGCCCTCTCCCAGCCTAACATTCCCTCGAGCGTCGCCTGCGCGTCAGAGTCGGACTGCTGGGCCGTCGGGTACTATAAAACCAGCGAAAGGATGTGGGCTGTTAGCCAAACGCTGGCGATGAATTACACGCCGGGCGCCTCAACTACGCCGCCCTTGATCGGGGTCGTGTCCCGGAAAATGCACGGGAGCGCCGGCTCCTTTGACATCAACCTGCCGCTCACCGGGAACGTGGGCATTGAGCCGCGCAAAGGCGGCGCAAATGGCGATTACACGCTGGTCTTCAGTTTCGCCAACCCTCTCACCAGCGTGACCGGCGCCAGCGTCACGAGCGGGATTGGCCGAGTCAGCAGCAGCGGCTTCGATAGCACCGATGCTCGCAAGTACATCGTGAATCTGACCGGCGTGACAAACGCGCAGGTCCTCACCGTGAGCTTGAGCAATGTAAGCGACTCCGCCGGGAACAGCAGCGCCAGCGTCTCCGCATCAATGGGGATGCTCCTCGGCGACACGACTGCAGATGGGTCGGTCAACTCCGCCGACATCAGCCAGACGAAATCGCAGTCCGGCCAAGCGGTGACCGCTTCCAATTTCCGCGAGGACCTGACCGCGGATGGATCGATCAACAGCGCGGACATCTCGCTGGTGAAGAGCAAATCGGGCACCGCGCTGCCGTGATCCGGCAACGGATCAGCGCAGCCAGGGCCGCAAAAGTAAACTTCCCAAAGACCAAAAGCAGCAGCAG
>Ga0136617_10006236_pt1 | contig 10671 bp, 9 predicted proteins | sample AntDrymUQ3222106_2_FD_129672 | JGI IMG/M metagenome (GOLD analysis project Ga0136617, IMG submission 129672) | Polar desert sand microbial communities from Dry Valleys, Antarctica - metaG UQ322 (21.06) | ecosystem: Environmental > Terrestrial > Soil > Desert | place: Antarctica: Dry Valley...
GCCTCTTGAGCCTCGGCGTCGTCCTGGCCACGGCTATAGTGGGCATCTCGGCTTTCCTGCGCAGCCTCCGCTGAGAATGTCTTTGCCTCGTCACGCGAGGATCGAAGCTTCGACACATGGCTCGCTCACACTCTCCGTCCGCGAAGTCGAGGGCTTTTCGGCGGGTCGTATGGTTTCTGTGTAAGCTTGCACGCTGGTATCCAGCGTCGAGCCGATCCCTGGTGGAGGCCGTTCGTGGGGCACGCCGTGTTGGGACGAATGCGCGCTCATGCGCGCCACGTTCACATTCCCGCAAACCTGATGGCGTGGCGGCAGCGGGCGTGGCACCAACTGGCGGTGGCAGCGCGGGTCAACCTGTTCACGGTCATCCCCCTATCCCTGCTCCTGCTGCTCTTCTCCGAGCGGCCCACCTGGGCCGGCTTCGCGCGCACGGTCGGGATCGTGCTCGTCTTCGCCAACAGCAATTTCCTCGTCCTGAACAGCTTCTACCACCGGGTGTGGCAGCGGCTGACACGGCGGGCGGCGTGGACTTATGTCCTCCTCGGCCTGGTCGTGCTGCCCGCCCTGGGGATGGTGGCTTTCCTGGGCGGCAGTGTCGTCCTGGCCGTGGTCGCCCCCGACGTGTTGCAGGACCGCCGCCTGGCCCTCATGGGCACGAGCGTGCTCGTCTCCGTGCTCTACGGGCTGGCCGTCTTCACCATCGAGGACTACCGGAAGCGGCAGCACAGCGCGGAAGACGAGCTCGAGCTTTCCCTCCGCCGCGAGAGGCACCTGACGCGCGCGACCAAGGAAGCCGAAGTCGTGGCCCTGCACGCGCTGATGAAGCCGCACTTCGTCTTCAACACGCTGAACGCCATCACCGTCCTGATCCATGACGATCCGGACAAGGCGGAGGACACCACCCTCCGCCTCGCACGCCTCATGCGCCACATCCTGGAGATGGGCGACAACACCATGGTGAGCCTCGAAGCCGAGGTGGCCGTCGCCAGGGCCTACCTGGAGATCGAGACAGTGCGGCTCGGCCGCCGCCTGAAGTACGAGATCGCCGTTCCCGAGCAGATGTTGCCGACTCCCGTGCCCGGCCTCCTCCTGCAGCCCCTGGTCGAGAACGCGGTGAAGCACGGGGTTCGAGAGCGCGGCGACGAAGGATACGTCCGGCTGAGGGCGTGGACCGACGGTGACCACGGCCACGCCGAGATCGTCGACAACGGGCCGGGCTTCAGCCAGCACAAGGGCTCCGGCCGGTCGATGCGCCTCGTGCGCGAGCGGCTCGACCGCATCTACGGGAGAGACTACGAGCTCACCCTTTCTCGCGACGAACGGGCCGGCGAGACGGTGGTGAGCCTCAGGTTCCCGCTGCGGCCGCCGATCGAGCCCGGCCCGTGACCTACCGCACCGCTCTCGTGGACGACGAGCCGCCCGCGCGCCGTCGACTGGCCCAGCTCCTGGAGGCGCACCCCGAGATCGTGGTGGTGGCCGAGGCGTCCACCGGCGAGGAGGCGGTCGCGCGCCTGCGCGCCGACAAGCCCGATCTCGTGTTCCTCGACATCCACCTTCCGCAGTACGACGGGTTCGAGGTCCTGCGCAAGCTGGAGGAGCCGCCGCTCACGATCTTCACCACCGGCTACGACCAGTACGCGCTCCAGGCCTTCGAGGCCGCCAGCATCGACTACCTGCTGAAGCCGGTGGAGGCGGAGACACTCGCGCGCGCTCTTCGCAAGCTCGAGCGCCTGACCCGCGCCGGACGGGGCAACCTCGAGCGGGGACTGCAGGAGTTTCTCAACCGCGTACACCTGCCGGCCGCACCGGCGCAGCACGTCCAGAAGCTGGCGGTGCGAATGGGCGAGCGTGCCCTCCTCATCGACGTGGCCGACGTCAGCCACTTCGAGGCCAAGGACAAGTACGTGTTCCTGCACACCGTGGCCGGCAAGGAATACATCCTCGACCAGACGGTGGCCGACCTCGAGACCCGCCTGGACCCCCGCAAGTTCGTTCGGGTGCACCGCTCGACGCTCGTCAACATCGACCACGTGAAAGAGATCCACAGCTGGTTCAACGGAAAGTACCGCCTGGTGCTCGCCAACCACGCCCACTCCGAGATCGTGGTCAGCAAGGGAATGGCTCCCCGGCTCAAGTCCCTGATCCCCTTCTAGCCCTCCCGCCCTCCGCCGCGTGCCGCCCGCAGCGTTTCGTCCGCCCGCCCGGGCGTTTCGTCGGAACGAACCGTGAGCCTCGTGCGCCGCCTCCTATTCTCCGCCGCGGGTGCACGAAACACCCGGGGAGGATGTGATGCAGCAGAACTGGATCCTGAGCATGGGCCCGGCGGTGCTGGTGATGGGCACCCTGATGGGGGCCCTTCCGACCACGAGCGGGGACGTCAATCGCAAAGAGCAGACGGGGGCCCCGGAGGTGGCAAAGGCGGTCGCCCTTCTCGAGCGCGCCGAAGCCACCTATGACCGGGCGGAGCTCCAGCAGGCCATCGACTCATTCGATCGGCTGACCAAACAGGAAGCGACCAACGCGCGCCACTTCTACTATCTCGGTCGCGCCTACTTCCCGATGATCAACCTGTACGACTACCAGGGCGATGTCGCGATGGCGCAGAAGGTCGGGGAGCAGGGAATGGAGTACGTGCGCACCGCAATCGAGCTCGACGAAAAAGGCAACCCCGACGCCTACCGCCTGCTCGGCGACTATTACGGCCGGTTGAGCGGATACCAGGGCATCTTCGGGCGGATGCGTTACGGCGGCCGGTCGATGAAGCACCACACGAAGGCACAGGAGATGGACCCGAACAGCATGCTGACCGTGATCGGTGTCGGCACGGACAAGCTCTTCGCGCCCTCGACGTTCGGCGGCGACGTGAACGAAGCCATCGCCCTGTTCACGAAAGCCGTCGAGATGGAGCCCTCCTCGCCGCTCGGCCACGTGTGGCTCGGCCGCGCGTACGTCAAGGTGAAGAAGCACGACCTGGCGCGGCGGCACTTCGAGAAGGCCCTGGCACTCGAGCCGCGGAGCGCTTTCGCCCGCAACGAGTACGAGCGCGCCACCCGCGACATGGCCGCGAACTGAGTCTCATGTCGAGCGGGAGGTCCGCCGTGCGGAACGCCGCATTGCTCGCCGTGATCGCCGCCGGCCTGGCCGTCCCCGCCTCGGCCCAGACGGGAGCGCTCTTCAGCGTCGGCGTCGAGGGCGTGCTCCACCAGCCCAGCGACGGTCTCGATCGCGCTTTCCGGATCGCGCCGCTCATCCGCATTCGCCTCGCCCCCGGCCTGGGGCCCACGGCGGCCATCGGCGGGTTCCGGGCGGGCCTGGACGACACGGGGGGCGGGACGATGAAGTTGCGCACCGTCCTCGCCGGGCCCGCCTACCGGCTCGAGAAAGGACGCATCGCCGCCTCCGTTTCGCTGCTGGCCGGGTACGCATTCACCCGCCTGGAGGCGGCGCCACCCGGCCACAGGGTCGGCGGCAGCGTGGCGTTCCAGCCGTCGGCGGGGCTGTGGTACGACGTGTCGGACAGCGTGGGCCTCCACACCTCGGTCGGCTATCTCGTGGCTCGGCCCACCATGACCGTGGATGGTCCGGGCCGGCCGCTGACCACGCGAATACGGGCCGATGCGCTCGTGGTGCGGCTGGGCATCGCCTACACCGTCTTCTAGGGCGGCCCGGGGGCCGCCCGCTCGAGCCCTCAGACCTTCAGGTAGATTCCCCGCCGGTCCAGCGCGCGCAGGACCGCGAACCAGAGGGCGATGTTCGCGAGCGCCCAGGCCAGCGATGCCGCGTACGGCGGCAGCCAGGACCCGAACGCGGCGCCGAGCAGGGCGGCCTGCAGGGAGATGGGGACTCCCTGCGGCCCCGTCACCTTGATGAGGGCCAGAGTCTTGGCCAACAAACCGGAGGCGACGAAGACGAGGATGGCATTGCGGCCCCAGATCGCGAACGGGCGGCACCACGCGCGGTGGCCGCGCACGTCGGCGATCCAGTACACGAGTCCGAAGAGGTAGGCGGCGAGCCCCGCCGTGAACAGCACGTAGGACGACGTCCAGAGGCTTTTGTTGATCGGGAAGGATCGTCCCCACGCGAGCCCGAGGATCGCGAGGACGAGGCCGGCGGCGAGCAGCCCCGCGGTCTTGCGGTTGCCCCCATCGCTCGGCGAACGCAGCCAGTCGCCGGCCAGCATCCCCAGGATCGTGCTCGCGATGGCGGGCAGGGTCGAGAACAGCCCCTCCGGATCCCAGGTGCGGCTCACCTTCCAAAGATGCGCGCCCAGGAGGCGCCGGTCCCACCACGCGCCCATGTTGCTCTCCGGATCGAGGGATGGAGGCGCGCCCCCGGGCAGCGGCACCCGCGTCATCACGTACCAGTACCCAATGAGAAGCACCACCGCGATCACCGCGTGAACGGCCGATCCCCCGATGCGGCGGATCCCCCACGCCGCCAGGTAGCAGATCGCGATCCGGACGAGCACTCCCGGGATGCGCACGGTCGCGAGATCGAAGTACGGATAGGCGGCCATGAACAACCCGAGCCCGGCGATGACGAGCGAGCGCCGCAGCGCCTCGCGAAAGCGCACGCGGCGCGAGAACGGGAGCGCCATCCCGACCATGAACAGGAAGAACGGAAAGATGAGATCCGTGGGCGTCCACCCGTGCCAGGGCGCGTGGAGAAGCGGCCAGTACACGTGCGCCCAGTCGCCGGGATTGTTGACGAGGATCATCGCCGCGATGGTGATTCCGCGGAATGCGTCCAGCGAGACGAGGCGGTCTTCGTGCATCCGTTTGAACGTCCGCGGGGATTATCGCCCGCGGCCGGAAAAGCCGCTTGACTTCGAAGTGCGCGGGTCTACGATTCGCGCACCGGAACGGATCAGGAGAGCCGTCCTCCCGTTTGACTCCGCTCCGCGGAGGTATAGCATCGCCGCACTTTCCTGGAGGGCACCGAATGCGTTTCGATCGCATGCGTGCCGCGGGCCTCTGGCTCGCGTTCGTACTCGTACTGGGCATGGGATCCGATGCGCACGCGCAGACCGGCGCGGCGTCGATCACGGGGCTCATCACCGACGAAAGCGGAGCCTCCGCGCCGGGAGTCACGGTCACGGCGACGAACCAGGCGACCAACGTCGCGTACACCGGCATTTCGAACGAGGCCGGCAGCTACACGATCACGTCGCTCCCCGTCGGGACTTATGTCGTCCGCTCCTCGCTGAGCGGCTTCAAGACGTCCACGACGAGGCCGCTCACCCTGGAGGCCAAGCAGATCGCGCGCCTCGATTTTCGGATGGCCATCGGCGCCCTCGAGGACACGGTCGAGGTCACGGCCCCGGCGCCGGTGCTGCAGACCGAGTCCGCCACCGTCGGCGAGGTCATCTCCGGCAACACCGTCCAGTCGCTGCCGCTGAACGGCCGCAACGTCGGCCAGCTGGCGCTGCTGCTGCCGGGCACCGTCACCTACAATCCGCGCGGGTTCACGAACATCGGCAGCGTGAACATGAACCGGCCGTTCGTGAACGGGAACCGCGAGCAGACCAACAACTTCACCGTCGACGGGTTCGACGTCAACGAGACCATCGACAACCGCGTCGCCTATCAGCCGAGCCCGGACGCGCTGGCCGAGATCAGCGTCGAGACCAACAACTACTCCGCCGACGTGGGCAACGTCGGGGGCGCTGTGATCAGCAACGTCGTCAAGTCCGGTGGCAACACCTTCAGCGGGAACGTCTTCGAGTTCTACCGGAACAGCGACTTCGACGCCAACACGTGGGAGAACAACCGCTCGGGAGCGGCCCGGCAGGAACGGAAGCAGCACATCTATGGCGGCACGCTCGGCGGCCCGATCGTCAAGGACAAGCTGTTCTTCTTCGCCGACTACCAGGGCTCGCGGCAGGATGCTCCCGGTCCCGCGACCGCATCGGTCGCCCCCGAGGCCTGGCGCCGCGGCGATCTCTCGAGCGTGAGCGTCGCCATCCGTGATCCCCGCACGGGGCTTCAATTTCCTGGCAACCAGATCCCGATCGACCGCATCAGCCCCACCGCGCGCGCGATCCTGAACTCCACGAACTATCCGCTGCCCAACCGCACCGTGCCCGGCGGGATCAGCGGCAACTTCGTCGGCGAGTCGCTGTTCGTCGTGCGCGCCCACCAGGGCGACCTGCGCCTGGACTGGAACGCATCCACCAACGACAAGCTCTTCGCCCGCTTCTCCTTCGCGACCTACGAGGACCGGCGTGACCGGAACGCGTTCCCGCTGGTGTTCGCCACCCGCAACGACCAGCCCTTCTACAACGTCGGGGTAAACTGGAGCCGGGTGCTCGGGCCCTCGGTCATCAACGAGGTGCTCGCCGGCTACAGCCGTACGAAGGTCGTCTCCGAGGCCTACGACTGGGCGGGTGTCGGCGCCGGGAATGCCCTTTTTGGCATTGCCGGAGGCCAGCCCATCGACGGCCTCAGCCAGATCGGATGGGGCAGCGGCCTCACGTTGCCCGGCTCGCCTGCCCTCAACTCGGACACCCTGGCCAAGACCTATCAGCTGAACGAGAAGCTCACGTGGCTGAAGGGCCGTCACGCGCTCAAGTTCGGCGGCCAGCTGCTGCGCTACGACCAGCAGCGCTTCTACGCCGGCAACAACGGGCTGCTCGGCTTCATCAACTACAACGGCGCCTTTACCGGCTTCGCGTTCTCGGACTTCCTGCTCGACCAGGTGTCGGGCAAGGGCCGTGGGGGCGGCGATCCCAACGATCCCTGGACGCACCTCCAGAACCGCATCGCGCTGTTCGTGCAGGACGACTTCAAGGTGACGCCGAGCCTGTCCCTGAACCTCGGGATGCGCTGGGCCTACACCACGCCGCTCGTCGAGAAGGAGAACCGGCAGACCAACTTCAACATCGTCACCGGCGAGCAGACCTTCGCCAGCGACGGCAGCCTCGAGGACCGCGCGCTGTACAAGCCCTACTACAAGGGATTCGAGCCGCGCGTGGGCTTCGCGTGGAGCGCCAGCGACCGCATGGTCGTGCGCGGCGCGTACGGCATCTCGCAGTTCATGGAGGGCACGGGCGCCAACCTGCGGCTGCCGCTCAACCCGCCGTTCTTCTTCGAGTCCGCGGTGGCCTTTGACACCACGACCGGGTCCGGGCGGACCGGCACCGGATTCGCCGAGCTGGTGCCCGGGACCACGCCCTCCGGGAACGTGCGCGCGTACGACCCCGACCTGCGGCCGCAGTTCACGCAGCAGTGGAACGCGTTCGTGGAGTACCGGGTGACGGAGGGAATGTCGGCGCAGGTCGGCTACGTCGGCCACCACGCCACGCATCTCGTGACGCCGACCGAGGGCAACCAGGCTCTTCCCGGCGTCGGCGATCCCGCCACGTGGGCGCCGAAGAACACGCGCCGCCCGCTGTTCCAGGAGCTGCCGCGCGTGACCACGATCGCCACCACGACATCGCGCTCGGGGAGCAAATACAACTCGCTGCAGGCCAGCGTCCGGCAGCGCGCGTGGAGGGGTCTCGAGTTCCTCGCTTCCTACACGCTCGCCAAGGGCACCACGAACAACCGCGGCTTCTACGGAGTGTTCGGCGGCACGGGTCCCCAGGGCGTCACGTCGGCCACCGAGGGCGCGTACTGGCAGAACACGTACGACCCCGAGGCGGAGTGGGGCCCGATGTTCCACGACGTCCGCCACAACTTCATCTTCTCCGCCACCGCCGAGCTTCCGTGGGGCAATGGCCGGCGATGGGGCTCCGACTGGTCGGGGGTGCAGAACGCCATCCTCGGCGGATGGAAGCTCGGCGGCATCTTCCAGGCGCGGACCGGTCTGCCGGTCACCGTCATCGACGGCCGCAACCGCTCGCTGCAGGGCGAGCGCGGCGCGGAGCGTCCCAATTGCGTCGGCGATCCGCATCCGTCGGACCAGTCCATCGACCGCTGGCTGGACATCAACGGCTTCCAGGCCGCGGCCGCCGGCACGTTTGGCAACTGCCCCGTCGGCGTCGGACGGGGTCCGGGCTACTCGAACGTCGACCTCGTGCTGTCGAAGCGCTTCGACGTCGGGAGCGCGCGGCACCTGGAGTTCCGCGTCGAGTCGTTCAACACCTTGAACCATCCGAGCTTCGGGGCGCCCAGCCGTGACATCTCGGTCCCGAACACGTTCGGCACGATCACGAACACGGTCAGCTCGCCGCGCGTGATCGAGCTCGCGCTGAAGTTCTACTTCTAGGCGTCGTCCGCTTTCCATGGGGGTGGGCCTCGCGGCTCACCCCCGTGGCCGCCCGGCGTGACGACCTCCCCCTTGTTTGACAGGCGGGCCGCGCCAGCTTAGTCTTCGCACTCCAAGCCATACCAGGTGAAAAACGCGTCTTCCCGGATGGGAGCTTGCTCCGTCCGGAGGGGGGAACCTATGAAATTGACGGGAATCTTGGCGTCGTGCGCCCTGGCCGGCGTACTGGTGCTGGGTTCGGGCGCCGATGCGCGGCCGGCCGGAGGAGACGAACAGGGCACGGCCGTTCCGATGGGAACGGCAGGGCCAACGGGCGGCACCGGGAACGTCAATAAGGCGCCGGCTCCCGGCGCCCTGGAAGCGGCCGAGTCCATCCTCGCCGAACAGGAAGCGGCGATGGGCCGGAAGTACGACCCGGCTTACCGCGCCCAGATGCTGAATACGCTGGCCTCCAAGTCAACGAGTGAGCTCACGGCCATCACCTCGGCCGGCATCGCCTCGGAGCAGGGTTTCCTGGGCAGCAACTTCGAGGATTACGTCTACACCCCGGTCTCTCCTTGTCGCATCATCGACACCCGTATCGCCGGGGGCCCGATCGCCGCGGGTACCTCCCGCAACTTTTATGCGGCGGGCTCCAACTACAGCGGACAAGGTGGCTTCGCCGGGTCGTGCGGCATTCCGGTTGGAGCGGCCAAGGCGGTGGTAATCAATTTCGTGGCCACGGGCGGCACTGCTCCGGGAAACCTGGGCTACGCTCCCTATCCCGAGGGGTTCACGAGCACCGCCATCATCAACTGGAATGCGACGACCGCCTCCGCGATCGCCAACGGCCTCACCGTCGCGATCTGCAACAACTATCTAAATCTCTGCACATACGATTTCAGTATTCAGGCCAGGAACAACACCACGCACGTCGTGGCGGACATCCAGGGGTACTTCGCTCCCCCGTTCGCGACTTCGCTGGACGTTGTCAGCACGTACGGCAATTACTTCTTGTGTGCACGGTTATCCGATTGCACGGTGTGGCAGACGTGCGCGGCCGGGTACACGGTCACGGGCGGAGGGTGCCAGCTGTCAGCCACCTCTTTCAACTGGTACTGGGCCAACAACAGCCCCGCGGGGGGCCTCGCGAATACCTGGTACTGCCAGGGCACGAACACGAGCGACTTGGGACAATTTGTGCGTGCCGTTGCGATGTGCTCCCGGGTGCCGGGACGCTGAACCAGGAATGACTCCGGGGGGTGGGCCTCGCGGCTCACCCTCGTTTCATTTCTGCAGCAGGGGCGCGACGGCGGAGCGGAGGTCCTCGCGATTGCCGATCACCGTCCGCCCCCAAGCTGCCGGGCGCGCGCCGGACTCGGCCCAGGTCGGCCCCGGCCGATAGACGAAGAACGCGTCCCACTCCACCCACTCCGGATCGGCTGGCCGCGTCAGTGATCGCGCGTACCAGGTGCCCGCACGCTTGTCCTGGTCCCAGAGCTGCGTGACGCGCGGATCATCGAGCAGCCTCGCGTCCACCATCGCACGCTCGTCCCCGTCGAACATGTCGAACCACACGGCGTAGACACGCAGCGGCGCATTGGGATCCGCATCGAGGATCTCCTTCCGCACCCACCGGGCGCCTTCGACACACACCGGTCAGGTCGGCGAGAGCAGGAGTACGGTCCGCGGGTGATCGCGGTCGCGGTTGAAGAGCGTCTCGAGATCGGCGAGGGAGCGGAGGTCGTGAACGACGGCCGCCGGCTCCGCCGCGGTCGCCGTGACTGTCGGCGGCCGCGTGTGCGCTGAGCAGGCGGTGAGGAGGCCGGCGACGGCCAGCGCGGTCGCGATCCGAGGCCATCGTCCGGCGTTCATGACCGCGAGGATAGCGTGGGGCTAGACATCCGCGACAGGCGAACGCATCTGGCCCTCTCGCTCGTCGTCGTGACGGCAGTGGTGGCGGTCGCGTTCCAGCGCGGATGGGGCCGCGGTTGGTGGCACCCTTACTATCGCGAGATGACGGGCTCCCCGGCGCGGACGATTCCAACTGTCCTGGCCGAAATCGGTCCGCGGTGCCGCCCGATTCTCGAGCACCGCGCCCGGGCGCTCGGCCTCGCCTATCCTCCCGCCGCGCTGACCCTCGTCGGTTACAAGCGGGAGCGCGTCCTCGAGGTCTGGGCGCGTGGGCACGCGGGCTGGACCCTGTACCGCAGCTATCCGGTCCTGGCCGCGAGCGGCGAGCCGGGTCCGAAGCTACGCGAAGGCGATCGCCAGGTGCCCGAAGGCGTGTACCGGCTCACCCACCTGAACCCGGCCAGCAGCTACCACCTTTCCATCCGCGTCGACTACCCGAGCGACGTGGATCGCGCCCGTGCGTCGGCGGACGGCCGCGGCAACCTCGGTGGAGACATCTACATCCACGGCAAGGCCGTCTCCCTCGGGTGTCTCGCCATCGGCGATGACAACATCGAAGAGCTGTTCACC
>Ga0136617_10006237_pt1 | contig 10669 bp, 9 predicted proteins | sample AntDrymUQ3222106_2_FD_129672 | JGI IMG/M metagenome (GOLD analysis project Ga0136617, IMG submission 129672) | Polar desert sand microbial communities from Dry Valleys, Antarctica - metaG UQ322 (21.06) | ecosystem: Environmental > Terrestrial > Soil > Desert | place: Antarctica: Dry Valley...
CGGCGCGCAGAAGCTCGGCGGGCACGGCGTCGCCGTCGGCGATCTCGTACGACGCATCCCGGTGCATGCGCAGCACTCGCAGCATGTGCTGCTCGTTGTCGGCGAAGCCGGCGAACGGGCCCATGCGACTCGCCGTGCGGGCGCTGGTGGCGTAGGCGTGACCGGTCATCAGCGACGTGAGCGCGGCCGCCCACGCACGCCCGGCCTCGGAATCGTACGGCAACCCGAGCGCCATGAGCAGTGCTCCGAGGTTGGCGTAGCCGAGGCCGAGCTGGCGGAAGTTGCGGCTGGTCTCAGCGATCTGCGGCGTCGGGTAGTCGGCGCGCCCGACGAGGATCTCTTGGGCGGTGAAGACCATCTCGATCGTGTGCCGATACGCATCGATGTCGAACTGCCCGTCACCGTCCAGGTATTTCAACAAGTTGATGCTGGCCAAATTGCAAGCTGAGTTGTCGAGGTGCATATATTCCGAACACGGGTTGCTTGCATTGATTCGACCCGTTGCATGGGCGGTGTGCCAGCGGTTGATCGTGGTGTCGAACTGCAGGCCGGGGTCGGCGCACTCCCAGGCCGCCTCGGCGATCTGACGCCACAGGTGGCGCGCCTTGATCGTGCGAAGCACCTCGCCGGAGGTGACCGACGTGAGCCCCCAGTCGGCGTCCTCGAGCACGGCCTGCATGAACTCGTCGGTCACCCGCACCGAGTTGTTGGCGTTCTGGTACTGGATCGAGAACGAGTCGACGCCGTCGAGGTCCATGTCGAACCCGGCCTCACCCAGCACGCGGGCCTTGCGCTCCTCGCGCACCTTGCACCAGATGAAGTCCTCGACGTCGGGGTGGTCGGCGTCGAGGATGACCATCTTCGCCGCCCGGCGGGTCTTGCCGCCGGACTTGATCGTCCCCGCCGACGCATCGGCGCCGCGCATGAAGCTGACCGGGCCTGACGCCGTGCCCCCACCCTGCAGCAGCTCGTGGCTGGAGCGGATCTTCGACAGGTTGATGCCCGAGCCGGACCCACCCTTGAAGATCACGCCCTCCTCTCGGTACCAGTTGAGGATCGAATCCATCGTGTCGTCGACGGACAGGATGAAGCAGGCGCTCGCCTGCGCCGGCACCCCCGGCACCCCGATGTTGAACCACACCGGGCTGTTGAACGCCGCCCGCTGGGTGACGAGGATGAACTTCAGCTCGGCGCTGAACGCGTCGGCCTCGTCGTCGTCGACGAAGTACCCACCTTCGCGACCCCACGTGGTGACGGTGTCGACGACCCGGTCGATGACCTGGCGCAGCGACTGCTCGCGCTCTGGCGTGCCCAGCGTGCCGCGGAAGTACTTCTGGGCGACGATGTTGGTGGCGTTGACGGACCAGGAGACCGGGAACTCGACGTCGCGCTGCTCGAAGGCGACGGCGCCGTCCTTCCAGTTCGTGATCCGCGCGTCACGACGTTCCCAGACGACCTCGTCATAGGGGTCGACGCCGGGAGACGTGAACAGTCGCCGCAGGCCGATCGCCAGTCGTTCGGGCGCCAGTGACATCAGGGGTTCCTTCCCGCTGACGACGGATCCCGTGGACCCGTCACAGCTGCATGGTCGTCAACACAACATCTTGTGGAGTCATTCCCCCGCTGACCCCGCCGCACCACCACCTGTTGTGGATGCGGTCCGCAGATTACAGCACCGTAGTTACAGTATTGTCAACGTCTTGCGACGCTGCGCCGCAAACAACAGCCTGACCAGGTGCGATCGACGGCTCCTCCCCGCTCGGCCGGGCCGGCACGGTGCCGGTCCGGCTCACGGTGCGACGATCGCAGGTTCAGGACTCTGTCGCCCCAAGCCTCTGCCCTGTGCCCCTCTACGGGTGGCTTCAGCCGCCGTTCCACGTCGTCGCACCGCAGCCGGCACGAGTGCACAACCTAGACAGCGCGGCCTGTGGGTGGGAAGAGGAACAACCCTGTGGATTTCCCTGGGGTCATGGTGTGGTCAACCCTGCGTTCACGCGGCCATCACCGACGATGCGGCCGTCGCCGTGGTCGTCGGGTGCCATCATCGCCCGGGTGCGCCGCCTGTTTCCGGAGCCGGCGGCCGATGTCACGGTCGCCGACGCCTACGCCGCCCATCGCCCACCGCCGAGCGATCGGCCGTGGGTCGCAGTGTGCATGGTCGCCACGATCGACGGTGCGGCCGTCGTCACGGGCGGCTCACGCGCAATCTCCAACGCCCGTGACGCCGAGGTCCTCGCCACGCTGCGCCGGCTCAGCGACGTCATCCTGGTCGGCGCGACGACGGCTCGTGAGGAGCGCTACGGGCCGCCCAAGGCGCCGGGCAAGCGCATCGGGGTCGTGACGGCCTCCGGCTCGGTCGACACCACCGGCGAGCTGTTCCGCAGCGGGGCCGGCTTCGTCGTCACGACCGAGGACGGTCCGGGCACGGGCGATCCGGCGATCGACACGATCCGCGCCGGCATCGGCACCGTCGACCTCCCCGCCGCGCTCGGCCAGCTGGCCGATGTCGTCGACCAGCCGCGGTTCGTCCACGTCGAGGGCGGCCCGGTGCTGAACGGCGCCCTGTTCGACGCCGACTGCGTCGACGAGCTCAACCTCACGTGGTCGCCGACGGCCATCGGCGGCGCCCGCGTCAGGATCGCGGTGGGCGCCGAGGAGCGGATGCGCGACTTCGAGCTCGCCCACCTCCTGGTCGACGAGGACTCGTTCGTGTACAGCCGCTGGGTCAGGGCTGGGCGCTGAGCTTGCCGAGCAGCTCGAGCTCGCGGTGGAAGTCGGCAGCTGCGTCGAAGTCCTTGTACACGCTGGCGAATCGCAGGTAGGCGACCTCGTCGAGGCGACGCAGGTGCTCGAGCACCGCCACGCCGATCTGCGCACTGGCCACCTCGGACCCGCCGAGGCGGATCGACTCCTCGACCGACTCGGCGAGCTGCTCGACGCGCTTCAGACCGACGTTGCGACCTTTGGTGGCGGCGACGACGCCGGCCACGACCTTCGCCGGGTCGAACGGCTGGCGCCGCCCGTCGGACTTCACGACGAGCAGCGGGACCTGGTCCTCGCGCTCGAACGTGGTGAATCGATGGCCGCACGACGCGCACTGCCGGCGGCGCCGCACTGCCGCGCCCTCCTCGCTGAGGCGCGAGTCGACGACCTTGGTGTCATCGGCGCGACAGGTCGGGCAGTGCACGCCGGGCGATGGTACCGGTCCGGCCACGACGGCCCGGCGGCGGGCTCAACCGGGTGAGGCGCCGCTCACGGCAAGAGCACCTGCTGGCCGGCTTGGATCGCTGTGCCGCCGTTGAGCTCGATCAGCTCGTCGAGGTAGCGATCGACGTCGACGGCGCCGTGGTGCGTGCGAGCGAGCGCCCACAGCGTGTCGCCGCGGTGGGCGACGACCGCCCGCCGGGGCGATGTTGGTGCGACCCCGGCGGCGGAGGCAGGGACGCCGCCGGGGACGCTCAGCACGCCGTGGGCGGCGATGCCACCTGCGGCGAGGACGGAGACGATGCCCGCCACCGCCACGGCTCGACGACGCCGGTACGTCGACGCGGCGACCGCTGCGCTCGACGGCGCGCGACGGCGGTGTTCGGGACGGTGGACGGGACGGTCGTCGATGTGCACGGGTCATCTCCTCGCCATGCGCGAACAGGTGTACGGAACGGACGTTCGCCAGTGAACCAGAACGTGCGTACGTCGTCAAGTGCTACGACGAACGGACGTCTCGCAAGGTCGGCACGACGCCTGGCGTACAAACGTTTGACTTTAGTGGCGAACGCCCGTACGATGGACATCGTGGCTGTCACCCGCATCACCCCGAGGCACCGAGAGATCCTCGACTTCATCGAGCAGCAGATGCGCGACCGGGGCTTCCCTCCATCGGTGCGCGAGATCGGCGACGCGATCGGCCTCACGTCGCCATCGACGGTGCACAGCCACCTCAACACGCTCGAGCGCCTCGGCTACCTGCGCCGCGATCCGACCAAGCCGCGTGCGATCGAGGTGCGGTGGGATCCGAGCTCGGGTGCGGTCATGGAGCGTCGGCCCGTCCGTCACGTGCCCCTCGTCGGCGACGTCGCCGCCGGCACCGACGTGCTCGCCGAGGAGAACGTCGAGGAGCTCCTGCCGTTGCCGCTCGATTTCACGGGTGACGGCGATGTGTTCATGCTGCGCGTGCGTGGCGACTCGATGATCGACCTCGGCATCCTCGACGGCGACTTCGTCGTCGCCAGCCAGCAACGGCTCGCCGACAACGGCGACGTGGTCGTCGCCGGCATCCCCGATGGCGAAGCGACCGTGAAGACCTACAGCCGCAGCGGCGCCCGGGTGACGCTCACCCCGTCCAACCCGTCGATGGAGCCGATGGTGCTCAGCGCCGACGACGTCGAGATCTACGGACGGGTCGTCACCGTCATCCGACGCCTGTAGCCCGTCAGCCCTGACCGGGCGGCCGCATCGATGGCGGCGGGGGTGGCGGCGGCAGCGGACGACCGATGGGACCGCTCGCACCCTGACCGGGTGGCGGCGGGACGCCGTAGAGCGGCTGCGGTCCCGGCGCGACGGGCGGTGCGATCGGCGGCTGCGCCGGAAGCGTCGGCCACTGCCCTGGGCCCGGCGCCCCGACCGGCTCAGGACCGCGGCCCCGGCCGAGCAGGAGCGCAAGGGCACCGATCACCACGGCAGCGACGAGCAGTGCCGCCGCAGCGACCCGCATCGGTCCGACCCCGCTGCCAGGATCTCGACCGACGCGCACGACCACGTCCTCCTCCTCGGCCTCGACCGTCAGCACGTACTCGCCGGCGTCGTCGATGTCGACCGAGCGGACGCCCGATCCGCTCGAGCCCCCACGGTCGTAGCTCGGACCGTCGGCACGGTCAAGGTCGACCTCGTCGCCACCCGGGCCGACGAGAGTGAGCTGCACGCGAGGCAGCTCGTCGCTGTCGAGCTCGTAGCTGCGATCGTCTGCCTCGCAGTCACCGTCGAGGTCGCCGACCGCTCCGGTGGTCTCGACGAAGAACGTGTACGTGCCGCCGCGCTCGAACTGCAGCGTCGTGTCGCAGCCGACCGGTGCCGGGGCGAGGTCGTCCACGGCGTCGTCGTAACGGTTCCCAGCGAGCAGCCAGAGCGCCACGGCGCCGATCACGCCGACGACGAGGACGATCACGCCGATGCGCGGTGCCCATCGACGCTGTCGCGCCCCGTCTTGCGCCATCTACTCCCCCAGCCGTCGGGCCACCAGTTCGATCCGCTCGTCAGGTTGTACCACGGCGGCGCGCACGTGACCGCCAGACACCGCGCCGTACAGCTCGCCGGGGCTGACGACCGCGCCACCGTGCTCGGCGAGACGTTCGGCGAACGCCCACCCCGCGGCGTTGGCGTCAGCACCGTCGTCGGTGCCGCCGGCGACGTCGAACCACAGGTAGAACCCACCGCTCGGCGGCGTGACCGTGCATCCCGACCATCGCTCGAGCACGGCGGCGAGCCGGTGGAGGCGGTCGGCGTAGCGCTTCCGCTGCACCTCGACGTGGTCGTCATCGTCCAGTGCGATCACCGCAGCGGCCTGCACCGGGCCGGGGACCATCATGCCGACGTGCTTGCGGACCTCTTGCAGGTACTGCACGAGCGCTGGATCACCGGCGTAGAACCCCACTCGCCCGCCGGCCAGGTTCGAGCGCTTGGACAGCGAGTGGACGGCGATCACGCCCTCGTCGCCGTGCTCGAGGATCGTGCGCCCGGGACCGTCCCAGGTGAACTCGACGTAGCACTCGTCGGAGAACACGGGCACACCTCGTGCTCGCCCCCACGCCGCGGCCGCGCCGAGGTCGGTGAGCGCGCCGGTCGGGTTGCTCGGACTGTTCACCCACAGCAGCAGCGCACGGGCGATGTCCCCCTCGTCGACGGCGTCGAGGTCGAGGTGGCCGTCGGGTGACGCCGGCACCGCGACGGGCCGGCACCCGGCGAGGATCGCGCCCATCTCGTAGGTGGGGTAGGCGATCGCCGGGTAGAGCACCGTGTCCCGGTCGGGCTGGCGCAGTCGCATCCACTGCGGCAGCGTGCCGACGAACTCCTTGGTGCCGACGCACGCGCCGATGGCGGCCGGATCGATGTCGACGCCGAATCGACGCCGCATCCAACGGCGCGCCGCGTCGCGCAGCGCCGACGTCCCGATGCTCGACGGGTAGCCCCGCTCCGCGCCCGACGTCGACAGCGCGGCGACCACGGCGGGTGGTGCCGGATCGACGGGCGTGCCGATCGACAGGTCGACGACGCCACCCTCGAGGCGGTCGGCGACCGCGACCAGCCGGTCGAGCCGGTCGTACGGGTACGGCGGCGGCACGAAGCCGGTCATCGGCGCACGACCGACGTCACTGCGGCGATGCCGAGAACTCGCTGAGCCGCCCGGCCGATGCATCCGACAGCCGGGCACGCACCACGAGCGCGTCCGGGCCCTCGGTCGTCGACACGACCTCACCCTCGCGATGGATCGCCGCGATCACGTCACCTCGGTCGTACGGCACCGCCAGCTCGACGACGCTGCTGATCGAGCGCAGCCGATCGGCGAGGACGCGCAGGAGTTCGTCGATCCCGTCGCCGGTCATCGCGCTGACGGCGACGGATCCGCGGTGCGCGGCGACGAGGCGCTTCGCCTCGTCAGGCGCGACGTCGGACTTGTTGAACACCAGCAGCTCGGGCACTCGTTCGGCGTCGATCTCGGCGAGGACGTCGCGCACGGCATCGATCTGGCCGTTCGGATCGGCGGCCGTCGAGTCGACGACGTGGATCAGGTAGTCGGCGCTCGATGCCACCTCGAGCGTGCTCTTGAACGACTCGACCAACCCGTGCGGCAGCCGCCGGACGAACCCGACGGTGTCGGTGAGCAGCACCGGCTCGCCGCCGGGCAGCGCTAGGCGCCGGGTCGTCGGGTCGAGCGTGGCGAACAGGCGATCTTCAGTGAGCACGCCCGAGTCGGTGAGCGTGTTCAGGAGCGACGACTTTCCTGCGTTCGTGTACCCGACGATCGTGGCCGCGGCGAGCCCGCTGCGATCGCGCTGCTTGCGCTGCAGGTCGCGCGTGCGTGACAGCTCGCGCAGGTCGTCCTCGAGCTTGCTGATCCGGCGCATGATCCGCCGGCGCTCGACCTCGAGCTTGGTCTCTCCAGCGCCGAAGCGCATCCCGACGCCGCCGCGCTGCTGCGACAGCTGCGCCGCCGCCCCCCTGCGCAGCCGTGGCAGGCGATAGCGCAGCAGGGCGAGCTCGACCTGCGCCTTGCCCTCCTGCGTGTGGGCGTTCTGGGCGAAGATGTCGAGGATCACCGCGGTGCGGTCGAGCGCGGTGCGGCCGAGCAACTTCTCGAGCTGGTACTGCTGCGCCGGGCTGAGCTCGTTGTCGAACACGACGGTGTCGGCGTCGACCGCCAGGCACAGCTCGCGCAGCTCCTCGGCCTTGCCCTTGCCGATGAACCACGTGTGGTCGGGATGGTCCCGACGCTGCGCCATCCGGCCCACCTCGTCGGCGCCGGCCGTGTCGATCAGGGCGGCGAGCTCGTCGAGGCTGGCATCGGTGTCCTCGTCGGTCGAGCGGGGCAGGGTGACGCCGACCAGCACGATCCGCTCCCGGACGGCGCGCTCGATCAGCGTCTCGCCGAGTGCTTGGTCGTAGGGAGAGCTCACGGGATCGGCACCTCGATCGTGGCGATGTACGTCGCCGGTCCGACCAGCGTGACCGCACCGAGCGCTGGCTGGTCGAGGGTCACTCTGGCAGTGCCGCCCACCATGTGCACGACGATTTCCCCGCCGACGTCGGAAGCCAGACCCCAGCGCCGTGCCGCCCACGCTGCGGCGCACGCACCGGTGCCGCACGCCTCCGTGATGCCGGCACCGCGCTCGTGGACCCGCATCGTGATCGCGTTGCGCTCGGGTCCGGGTTCGACGATCTCGACGTTCACGCTCGGCACGAGCGAACCGATGGCGACCAGGTCGACCTCGTCGACCGAGTCGACGCCGACCACCGCGTGCGGGTTGCCGAGGCCGAGGTGGGCGACAGGGCGGTCTTCGTGCACCCCGATGCTCGACCAGCCTTCCGGCTCGTCGAGCTCCTCGACGGCGCCCATGTCGACGGACACGTCGAGCGTGTTCGGGTCCTCGGTGCGACGAAGCGTGACGACCCGGGTGCCGGCGTCGGTGCGCAGCGTCTGACGGTCCACGACGGCCAAGTCGTCGCCGCGGCGCGCAGCAAGCGCCTGGGCGAAGCAGCGGACCCCGTTGCCGCTCATCTCGGCGCGGCTGCCGTCGGCGTTGAAGATGGCGACCTGCGCCGAGTGCTCCGGCGCCGACTCGCCGACCAGGAGGCCATCGGCGCCGATGCCGCGTCGGCGATCGCACAGGCGGCGAGCGAGCGACGGCAGGTCGACGTCACGGGGGTGGAACACGACGAGGAAGTCGTTGCCGAGGCCGTGGTGCTTCGTGAGGTGGAGCGTCCGGTCGGTCATCGGGTCAACGCGTCGACGACGGGTGGAGAGGCCTCGGCGACCGGATCGTGCTCGATGTCGATCCAGCGTACGCGTGGGTCGCGGCGGAACCAGCGCTCCTGGCGGGTGGCGAAGCGACGGGTGCGTGCCTTGATCGTCGCCACGGCCTCGTCGAGGCCGACGAGGCCGTCGAGGTGGTCGAGCAGCTCCTTGTAGCCGATGGCCTGGCGGGCGGTTCGGGACAAGCCGGGACCGTCGGCGCGCAGCGCCGCGACCTCGGCGAGCAGACCGGCCGCCATCATCGAGTCGACGCGCCGGTCGATGCGCTCGCCGAGCACCGACCTCGGCCAGCGCAGACCGATCAGCGTGGCATCGGTGGGCGGATGGGCGGCCACACCGGGGCCGAACGAGCTGAACGGTCGGCCGCTGCCCAGCGTCACCTCGAGGGCCCGGACAACGCGCCGGCGGTTGCCCGGCTCGATCCGATGCGCAGCGACCGGATCGAGGTGCTGCAGCTGGGCGACGAGGGCGCCGAGGTCGGGCTGGCGTTCGAGATCTGCCCGCACCGCGGGCCATCGGCCGGGCGGGCGGAGGTCGTCCAGCACGGCCGTCAGGTAGAGACCGGTGCCGGCGACGAGCAGCGCCCGGCCACCGCGCTCGCCGATCGACGCCATCGCTCGGTCGTAGGCGGCCCGGTAGCCGATGACGTCCATCTCGACGTCCGGCCCGACGAGGTCGAGGCAGTGGTGCGGCGCGGCTGCCTGTTCGGCGATTCCGGGCGTGGCGGTGCCGATGTCCATGCCGCGGTAGAGCTGCATCGCGTCGACGGCGACGATCTCGGTTCCGGCGACGGCCGTCGCAGCAGCCATCGCCGCGTCCGACTTCCCCGACGCCGTCGGACCGAGCACGACGACCCGCCGGGTCATCGCTGCCTCACCCTGCGGCGACGGGGATGCGGACGCGGTGCGCCGGTTCGGCGACCACATCGACGAGCGCACCGGTGAGGTGGTGCGGTGCCGCCCCGTGGATCTCGACGGTGACGTAGGTGCCGGCGCGCAGCGGCCGATCCGGGGTGAAGTGGACGAGCTTGTGCTGGCGTGTCCGACCGGCGAGCACGGACGGTTCCTTCTTGCTCGGACCCTCGACGAGCACCTCCTCGGTGCGACCGATCCGGGCCTCGTTGCGCGCCAGCGCGCTGCGCTCGACGACGACTCGGAGCCGGGCGAAGCGCTCGCCCGCGACCGCCGGATCGACGAACTGGTCGGACATCGTGGCCGCCTCGGTTCCGGGGCGGGGCGAGAAGATGAACGTGAACGCGTCGTCGAGCTCGGCTGCGGCGGCGACGTCGAGCGTGGCGGCGAAGTCGTCGTCGGTCTCGCCGGGGAACCCGACGATGATGTCGGTCGACACAGCCAGGTCGGGGATCGCCGCACGAGCCTCGGCGAGGCGCGTCAGGTAGCGATCGGCGGTGTACCCGCGGTGCATCGCAGCGAGGACCCGGTCGGAGCCGGACTGCAGCGGGTAGTGGAGCTGCTCACACACCGCGGGCACGGCCGCCATCGCCGCGAACGTCTCGGCACGCATGTCCTTCGGGTGCGGCGACGTGAAGCGCACCCGACGGATCCCGTCGACCGCGCCGACGGCGGCGAGCAGGTCAGCGAACAGCGGTCGCACCCGCACGTCGTCGCCCCGCCGGCGGGCGTCGAGCTGCAGGTCGCGTCCGTAGCTGTTGACGTTCTGGCCGAGCAGCGTGATCTCGGTGACGCCGCCGTCGGCGAGGCCGCGCACCTCGGCGACGATGTCGTCGAACGGGCGGCTGATCTCGACGCCGCGGACGGCGGGGACGATGCAGAACGCGCAGGCGTTGTCGCACCCGATCTGGATCGTCACCCACGCGTCGAAGCCGCGACCACGCACCGACGGCAGCGCCGACGGGAAGCGTGCCCGGTCGTCGCCCACGGCGGCGTCGAGGATCTCGGTGAGCGGCCCGACCGCACGGGCTCGCTCGACGAGCTCCGCAGCGCGATGGACATTGTGGGTGCCGAGCACGACGTCCACGTGGGCGGCCCGCTGGCGCACGATGTGGCGGTCCTTCTGGGCAAGGCACCCGGCCACCACGATCTGGCGCTCCGGCTTGGCAGCCTTCCAGGTCTTCAGGTGGCCGAGGTTCCCGTAGAGCTTGTTGTCGGCGTTCTCGCGGATGCA
>Ga0136617_10006239_pt1 | contig 10667 bp, 10 predicted proteins | sample AntDrymUQ3222106_2_FD_129672 | JGI IMG/M metagenome (GOLD analysis project Ga0136617, IMG submission 129672) | Polar desert sand microbial communities from Dry Valleys, Antarctica - metaG UQ322 (21.06) | ecosystem: Environmental > Terrestrial > Soil > Desert | place: Antarctica: Dry Valley...
CATGCCTGGTCCTCGACGCCTTGAACATGGCGGCGTGGACCCGTCGCGGCGTCAGCTTGGACGGGCTGGTGTGCCACAGCGACGCCGGCAGCCAGCTCAGGCTCAACTGGTCGTCGCAACACCTTGAGCTGGAGGTGGTTCGCGATGGTGAACGAGCATCAGCGTCAGCTGGCGGTTCGTGCGATGCGGGGGAAGATCTGGTCGCCTGGTCGGCCTTCGAGCGCGCGGCGTGAGGATCGTGTCCGGTTCTGGGAGGCGATCGCCCGCGGGTTGTCGAGCGAGAGCGCGGCGGCCGCGGCCGGGGTGTCATCCGCGGTTGGGACGAGGTGGTTCCGCGACGCTGGCGGGATGCTGCCGCTCACTTTGGTCCCGGTTTCGGGTCGATACCTGTCCTTCGCCGAGCGAGAAGAGATCGCGATCTTGCACGCCCAGCGGCTCGGGGTGCGCGAGATCGCCCACCGGTTGAAGCGCTCGCCGTCGACGATCTCGCGCGAGTTGCGCCGCAACGCGTCGACACGCAGCAACGAGTTGACGTATCGGGCAACGACGGCACAGTGGCACGCGGAGCGGCGTAGCAGTCACACGAAGGTCTCCAAGCTGGCCGCCAACGAGCGGCTGCGCGAGTACGTGCAAGATCGCCTCGCCGGCGCGATCGGGCGGCCCGACGGCGAGCTGGTGGCCGGACCCGACGTGCGGTTCATCGGCCGACGTCACGGTCGCCGAGCGGACCGACGGTGGGCGAAATCGTGGAGCCCGGAGCAGATCTCGAACCGGCTCGCAGTCGAGTTCCCCGATGATGAGGGCTGTGCCCGGGCATTGGGAGGGCGATCTCATCGTCGGCCTGGAGAGCTCGGCGATCGGAACACTCGTCGAGCGCACCACCCGATTCACGATGCTGCTCGAGCTGCCGCGCATGGAAGGCCACGGTGACGAGCCACGAGTCAAGAACGGACCTGCGCTGGCCGGGCACGGCGCCGAGGCCGTTCGCGACGCAATCGCCGCCACGATCGCCACGCTGCCAGAGCAACTCCGCCGATCGCTCACCTGGGATCAAGGTGCCGAGATGGCTCAACACGTCTCACTGCGCATCAACACCGGCCTGGAGATCTACTTCTGCGACCCGCACAGCCCATGGCAGCGCGGCACCAACGAGAACACCAACGGGCTGCTACGCCAATACTTCCCGCAAGGCACCGACCTGTCGCGACACTCCCGCGACCACCTCGACGCCGTCGCCCACGCTCTCAACACCCGACCCCGCAAAACCCTCGGATGGAAGACACCCGCCGAAGTCCTCGACGAGCATCTACGCTCTATCCAACAAGCCGGTGTTGCAACCACCCGTTGAACCCAAGCAGTACACGGCGATCGCCTACACCGACCGTCTCGACGAGATCGGCGCAGCACCCTCGATCGGCACCATCGGCGACAGCTTCGACAACGCGATGGCCGAAACGACAATCGGCCTGTTCAAAACCGAACTGCACCGCAACCCCGCAGCCTTCGCCGCCAACGGCGGCCCATGGCGCGGCCTCGACGACCTCGAGGTCGCCACCTGCGCCTGGGTGGCCTGGTTCAACGAGGAACGCCTCCACGGCGAACTCGACGATCACACCCCCGCCGAGATCGAAGCCGCCTACAACCGCCAGGCCCAGCTGAACACCGACGAGCCCGACGCGGCATGACCGTCGAGCCCCGACCCCCCAGCACCGACTCGCCCACGAGGAGCGTCGTGAACGCCGATCGAGCTGCCCACTCGCGTCAAGGAGCCTTGACAGGTGTGCTGCGCTGCTACTACGACGACCCCCGCCATCGGGCACTGCGCCCGGACTGCCAGGGCGTCGCCGTCGTCGCCTACGGCCCCACCCCACTGTGTGCGTCCTGCGACCTGATGCGCTCCAGCGTCGGCAAAGGCACCGCCCCGCGCCGCCTGCCCGGTGCCGAGCTGGCCCGCCTGATCGACGCCGCCCGGGCCGCCGCGGATGCTGACCAGCACCTCGCCGACGCGGCCCGCGCCGCTCGTCGCGCCGGCGCCTCCTGGGCACAAATCGGCAACGCACTCGGCCTCACCCGCCAAGCCGCCCAGCAACGCTGGGGGCAACGATGATCTCGACCGCGCAGCGTCGCGACGTGCAACAATCACAGGCCCGGGACGGCCACTAGCCACCCCGGAAAACCAACCCAACGAGCCTCCATCAAACCCAGGCCGATTCAAACCTCGACGAGCGGGCCGTCGCCGAACGCGCCACCTCTCAGACGACACCGTGGCCAAGCTCCACGACACCGACACCATCACCGAGGAGGCGACGCTGGTGCTCACACGCGGACAAGGTGCCGCCTCAGCCACGGCTCGCGCAACGTCGCCGACCTTGGCGACGGCTCGTGCTCGAGTGCGGCATCACAGTGCACACGGTCCCACCGCACGGTTCGAGCTCGCCAACCAACCCCAGTCGAGTCGCTCAAAGCGTGAACGGCCGGACGGTCACTCCGAGGTCCGACCACGTGTCAGGCAAAGGTACGAATCCGGCTGGTCGGACGAGCCCGAGGAGGGAGTCGCTGCCCAGCGGGAGCGGCACGCGCAGCTTTTCTGCGACCCGCATGGCACCGTAGACCGGCTGCCACGGCACCGGCAGGAACCGCGACTTCGTGCCTGCCTGTCTCCCGAACGCCTCCAGCAAGCTCCGGAACGGCACGCGCTGAGGGTGCGCGAGACCAACGACAGCGCCCGCTGGAACAGCCCTCGTGGAACCTACGGCGAACACTCCCTCTGCGACGTCAGCCTCGTGTACGGTGAACTGGTACGAGCGGGACCCGACGAGCGGGGTCACCGGGAGTTGAACGAGCTTGCGCAGGGACCCCGCCATCCCGCCCCAGCCCTCGCCGTAGACGAGTCCGAGTCGCACCGCAACTCCTCCGACAGCGGCGACCGCAGACTCACACTCGAGCTTTGCCCGACCGTAGATCTGCTCCGTCCCCCAATACGCGGACATCGAAGAGATGAGCACGACACGTGCCACACCCTGGGCTGCGACGGCCTCGAACAGGCGCCTGGTCCCCTCGACGTTGACGCGCTCCACATCGGACGGCTTCGTGAGCGTCCGGTCATAGGCGCAATGGACGAGGAGGTCGACGCCGGCGAGCATGGCTGGATCGACGGGCTCTCCGAGCACGAAGCGGCGAGCATGCGGGCTGTCTGGATCTGATCTCACCGTCCGCTGCAGGGGGATCACCGTCCATCCGCCGGCTCGGAAGCGAGCGGAGAGCAGACCACCGACGTATCCGTTCGCTCCGGTGAGCGCGACCACACGTGGTGGCGGATCAGTTGATGTCACCGATTGCCTCACTTGCGATCCGGTGCGCGTTGGCCATGACCGTGAGCGTGAAGGTGGTGGAGGGCACCGATGGGAAGACGGCGCCGTCCACCAGATGGACGCGGTCCCACGCAGCAAGGCGGCCCAGCCTGTCGGTCGTGCGGGCCGTGGCTGCTCCGTCGGTGTGGGCGAAGCTGCCTCCGAAGTGATAGCTCTTCGCCGCCCCAGACAGGGTGCTGGCGGTGACCACCGGCCAGAGGTCCAGCTTGGGCGCGGCCCGCAGCAGCTTGCGCAAGACCTTCCCGTACATCGGGGGTCGTTCATCGGTCGCCTGGTCGAGCCGAACGTACGGGAGTGGCGCACCCAGGACACGCTCATGTGTGAGCTGGATGTGCGGTGACGCCCAAGAGGGAAGGTAGCCGAGTCCCACAGTGATGCGCCCCAGCAACGCCCGGGTGAGGTGGCGGGCGGCGGGTTGGCGGAGCATGGCGGGGAGGCCCAGCATAAAGGCCGGGTTGTAGGGATAGCAGTGCACGTGCGCAGTGTCGAGTCCTCGGCCACCGAAGTCGATGAGCATGTTGAACTGGTTCAACGTGAAGTCTCCGCGGGTGCGCGGGTCCTGGACCGGCCTTGTGGAGACGAAGGGCACCATGTACTGCCGAGACTCACCGAGCTCGATGGTGGGCGGTGGCGACTCGATGGAACCCAGCACCACACGCGTGGTGCCGATCGCGCCGGCAGCTACGAACAACCGGTCCGCTCCGAAGGTGCGGTCCTGGCCGGTGGTGAGATCACGCGCCGTGACCCAGGGCCGTTGTCCGTCTTGGCCCACGCGATGGGTCATCAGGCCGCTGTGGTACTGAATGCGACCACTCGCCCGCAGGCGATCGAAGGTCTGGGCAGCCGAGTAGATCAACGAGTACGGGCAGCCGGTCATGCACAGACCGCATCGAACGCACGCTCGGGCTGCGAAGGCGAGCCGAGCGCGTCCGACGACGATGCCCTTGGCGCTCAGCGCGGCTCGGTGTCGGCCATACCGTCGCAGCACGTCGAGAGTCCGAGGGGCGAGCTCCGGCATCGGTTGCGCGGGAGCCAACAGCGGGAACAGTTCGGCGAGATCGTCCTCCTCCGCAGCGAAGGGAATCTCTCGAAGCACAGCACCGTAGTGCGGGACCATCTCGTCGAAGGAGATCGGCCACCCTTCGAAGGTGCTCTTCGTGAACGGCATGACCTGGGCGCCCCAGACGTTGGAGAAACCTCCGTACGCCCCAGAGACGACCAGATCGTTGTGACCCGCCGTGGCCGAGATCCCTTGCATCTGCCCATGGTCCGCAAAGGGGTAGTCCGAGCCGTACGACTGCTTCCGCGGTAGTTCGCCGGCGGCCTTGGCAACCGGTTGGACGCTGATCGCCTCAACGTCCTCCGAGCTCCACTGGGCAGCCGACAGGGAGGCGAGCCGATCAACGACTTCCTGGCGGTCCGGCTCGATCCTTCCTCCGAGGTCCAGAACGGTTATCTGTTGATCACTCTCGCGTGAGAGCCGCAAGACAACGCCGGCGGCGGCCGGTCCGGAGCCGATGATCAGGCTTTGCATGCCGTCTCCGGGGAGCCGGTCGAGGAGCTCCCGCTCTGCAAACCTCGCGTCAGCGACTCGGGCGCCTTGCCCATCACGAGGTCCATACGACCCCTGGCGTGGCCCAGACCGGCCAGCCCGAGCCCGACGACGATGGCGCCGGCCTGCCTCAGCGCCGCGCGATCACCACGCAAGCCTCGAGCCGCTCGCCGCAGCACGCTGCCGGCCATGCGGCGAGCGAACGCCAACTCCGCGGTGATGTTGCCGGCGTGCCCCATGTCGCGGAACGCACGAACCTTTCCACGGTTCACGGAGTAGCACCGCCGCCAGAAGTAGTCCCACGTCACTCGCTGCGCTGTGACGAAGTGGGTCACCCTCGCTCTCGGTTCGTAGATGACGGAAGCCCGCCCATACGTCGCAGCCACCCGGTGGGAGAGATCCATGTCGTCATGGTTGTCCGACTGGAAGCCGTTCAGCCTCCGCAGCGCCTCAGCACGCACCGACATGCTTGCACCGATCAGGTGCTCAGTCGGGCTCCTCTGCTCGGGTAGGCCGACGTAGTGACAGCCGAAGACCCACTGGAACTCTTCGGGGAACCAGACCGGCCGCGCTGTCTCGAACAGCGGCTGCGGGGCCCCACCCACGGCCACGGCCCCTGCGTCCCCCTCGTACACCCGCAGGAGTTCCTCGAGCCAAGTTGCCTCAGCCCGGGCATCATCGTCGAGAAAGGCGATGATGTCTGCCGACACGTGCTCGGCCGCGGTGTTGCGGGCGGAACCCAAGCGGCCTGCGTACCTGTTGCGGAGCACCTTCACGTGCGGTTGCGCAACCTGGCCGAATTCGGGCCATCGCTCGAGGCAGTGGTCAGCGAGTTCGTCGTTGTGATCGATGCAGAGGAGGATCTGACGCGGTCGAATTGTTTGCACCTGCACGGATTCGACTGCCTGGCACAACTGGTGCCACCGCAGGTCCGAGTAGGCGCAGATCACAACGTCAGCCGTGAGGCGTGGCGACGGTTCGTTCATCGGTGCCGCAGTGATCGCCTCGGCCGGCTCGGTACGCCGTCGAGCGGTGTCCACCTGCCGATGAGCGCCTGGATGCACCGATGGTAGGGGCCGCGAGGAGGGTTGCTCAGGTCGTGTCCGGTCGCTCGAGGGCATCGTCTGACGTCAGGTGGTTGGAGCACCTCAGACCGCCGTCAGTTCAGCGCACACGGCCGGAATCATACCCGCCAGGTCCTTGGCATGCCAGCCCCACGTCCGCGCTCAGGAAGACCGCGGATTCTCGCTGCCATGTGTTGGCGGCGTGATTCTCTGACGATGGCGGGGTAGGTCCCGGCGGCGCTGGTTGGGCACCCGTCCGCCCGACGGAGAGATGCCCAGTCGCACCGTCGCTTCGACGACGCGATGCGTCGACCGGTAGGCTCCGCGGGACGACTCGAGCGGGTGTGGTTAGGGACCCCAGGTGCAACGACGAGCGACACCAACCCGTTCGCATCCACGAGCGCGCAATCCGTTGCGGTCGCGCGCGCCAGCGTGAGATCGTGCTGAGTGGCTGACTCGAGGTGGCGAAGCCCGCACGTGCCTCACACGGAAGCGATCGTCCTACTGCCCGAGCTCCCGTCCTCCGCCGACGTGCGGGGCCGACCACGGTTCGAGGAGAAATGGGCGCGTGCGCTCTCGTCGTGGGGGGTCACCTCCGGGGGCCCCGCCACCGCCGGAGCCAACGGTCTGCTCGTGGTCGCTCGTGCACGCGACGCTGTGGCGAGCGGTGCCGAGGTCGTGCTCGTCGACGGCCGGGACCGGGCACGACGGCTGACTCGCGCCGGGTACCAGGTGCGCACGTACGTCGCCCGGCGAAGTGGACAGGGCAGCGTGATGCTCACGCCCGTCCAGCGCGTTCGGCTCGGTCGGGCGGTACGTTCGCGCGCTTGCAAACGCGAGCGTGGCGACGTTTTTTGTGTGCGGCCTGGACGCAGGACTACGTTGCTCGCCAGGCATGCGCGCACACCCCGCCAGGTGCTAATCGCAGGCGTGCGCGCCGCGACCGGTCGTCACTACCTCACCGTGGCGCACCGCGACGTCGCGACTCCCGCGTTGGTGAGGTCGGCAGTCGAGGCCGGCGCCGGTGGTCACGTGACTCTCATCGCGGGCGGCGGGCTGCGTCGGCGCAGCACACTGCTGGTGTCGCCGGAGAACGATGCTCGACCGCACATCGCGGTCAAGGTCGCACCCGCGAGCTGGGCTGATCGTGGGCTGAAGGAGCAGGACGTGTTGCGCCGGCTTCACACCACGGGTGTCGAGACGCACGCTCCCCGGCCGCTCGGCTCAGGGCTCCTCGGCCCGTTCGCGTGGTCCGCTGAGACGGCGGCGTCAGGCCGACCCCTCGCCGAGGTCGTGGCGAGCACGCGCCATTCGACGAACATCCAGTCCGTGCTCGAGGACCTCGCGTCGTGGTTCACCGAGCTCGGCGCAGCGACCCGGACTGTTCGCACGTGGTCCGGTGAGGACGGTCTCGCACTGCGTGGCGAGCACCGGGGCCTGTCTGCGGTGCGGGCTGCGCTCAGCGACGTTCCGGGAGTTCTGGTGCACGGCGATGTCGGCACGGGACTAAACGTGCTGGTCGACCGCCGGTCGTTCAACGTCATCGACTGGGAGACGGCCGCCGTTGCCGAGTTGCCGTTGACGGACCTGCTTCCGCTCGCGTGTCAGGCGCTGGCACTGTCGACGGGTCACCGGAGTCCGGAGGATGCGGGCCACTACATCCTGGAGCTGTGCGCCGGGAAGACGCCGGAGAGTCGTTGGCTTCTGTCCGTCGTCGACAGGTACTGCCGAGAGTTGCAGATCCCGCCGGAACAGGTGGGCGCGCTGGCATCTCTCGCGTGGGGATATCAGGCGTCGATGCGACTCGTGCACGACGAGCTGATCGTGCAGGAGGGCGGCGTCGCCGTTCCGTGGACGACCGCCGCCGACTCAGTGGCGAGGAACTGGATCACGTACGAAGGCCTGGGATTGAGTTGGCCGGCGCTGACCGAGGGAAGGTTCTGACTGCACACGTCGTCACGGACGCGACGGTCATCCCGGCGCGAGGTGAACGAACGGTCTGGCTACGTACCGAATGAGCGATCGCGGAGCGACGGTGGCGACGGAGAACCATCCCGCGAACACGAGGCGACGCCACCATGTGCAGTCCGAACGATCCTTTGCCGATCGGAGGCCGAGGACGAGCAGTGAGATCCGCCGGTCGTTGTCGATCGGGTGCTTGGCGCGATCGAGGCGGTACGAGATCAGACGGCTGGCAACGGACGTGACGGAGCGAACGTCCTCGGCGGGCGCGATCGTCTCGGTCAGGTTCACGAGCCGCGCCTCCCGTTGCAACTCGTCGTGGGTGATCATGGTCCGTGCAATGTCGCTTCGTAGCCGTTCGGCCGAGATGCGCGTCGCAAAGTGCCCGTTCCGCCCGTGCACGCGGTACTGCGCGCCAGCTCGATCGAGCGCAGCGACGTCTCCGTGCAATGCAGTCATGTTCAAGAGGTAGTAATCCGCGCAGATCCGATACGGCTCCTCGGGCATCGGGAGTACCGCGTCCAGCGCGCGCTTGGCGAAGGCATTTCCGCTCGTCGGCTGCCACACGATGTCGTCGGGATAGCGGAGCAACGCGTGACGTGGGTCGCCGTCGAACAGTCGCTTGCGCCTCGGTGGGATCCCCTCACCGATCGGCTGGGCCGCCTCGTCGACGACCTGGAGCGGAAACTGCACGCGGCTGAGGTCCGGGCGACCGATGAAGGTGTCCGTCACCCGGCCTGCGACGTCGGGTAGCAGCATGTCGTCGGCGTCGAGAAAGAACACGACCTCACCGGTAGCCGCCCTCCACCCCGCGTTCATCGCCGCCCCTTGACCACCGCGGACACGACGGACGACGGCCACACTGGATCCGTACCTGGCGATGACCTGCTGCGAGTCGTCTGTGGATCCGTCGTCGACCACGATCACCTGCACAGGCCGGTGCTCGAGAGCGAGAGCACTGTCTATTGCCGCGCCGACAAAGCGACCGTAGTTGTAGTTCGTGATCACCACGCTGATAGAGATGCACCCCAACTCCGGCGTCACGCTCCCAGGTTATTGCCCGGGTCGTGCCCGGCACCGGCCACAGGACGCAGCCGACGGAGGGTACTGTAGGGCATCGCGCCGCTGAGAATCTTGATGATCTGCGACTTCTACTGGCCGTACCTTGGCGGAGTCGAGCAACACGTTCGAACGCTGGCGCGCTCGCTGGCGGATCGAGGGCATGTTGTGACGGTGGCGACGTTGTCCGTTCCGAACGCACCAGGCGTCGAGAACGATCACGGCATCGAGGTCCTCCGTCTGAAGAGCACGATGCAACGTTTCCCCGCGCTGTTCAGCAATCCCGAACGTCCGTGGGCGCCTCCCTTCCCCGACCCTGCGATCACGGTGGAACTCGCGCGCATCATCTCGGCGCGCCGTCCCGACGTGGTCCACGGACACGATTGGCTCGCCCGATCGTTCCTCCCGTTGCGATGGTGGAGCAGGCGGCGGTTCGGCACGCGCTTCGTCTCCAGCCTGCACTACTACACCCTCTCCTGTGCGAAGAAGAACCTCATGCGCACGAGCAGCACCGCCGGATCGCTCGTCGAGGCACCGTGCAGCGGGCCAGCGCCAGTGAAATGCATCCGATGCGCCCGCCACCATTACGGCGTCGCCGTCGGAGTCACGACTGCAGTCTCGAACTGGCTGGGAGCAGCCGCCGAACAGGCTGGTGCGTCGACGTTCATCGTCGTGAGCCGTGCCACAGCAACCGGAAATCGGATGACGTCGAGCGCACGGAACGTGTGGGTCGTGCCGAACTTCGTGCCTGATCCCCCAACGAGTCCGGATCCAACGATCGAAGACCTCGTTGCGCAACTCCCCGACGGGGAGTTCGTTCTCTTCGTGGGTGATCTCCGTCCGATGAAGGGGCTCGACGTACTCCTCGAGGCATATCGCCGCATGAGGTCGCCGATGCCGCTCGTCCTCATCGGAAAACCGTGGCCCGACACGCCTGCCTTGATTCCGAGCGGCGTCGAAGTTCACCATCGTTGGCCCAACACTGCTGTCGCGGCCGCGTGGCAGCGGAGCACGATCGCCGTCGCACCATCGCTCTGGTCCGAGCCGTTCGGGATGGTCGTGATCGAGGCGATGGCAGCAGGAACCCCGGTGATCGGCGCTCGCGTCGGAGGCATACCCGAGATCATCGAAGATGGTGTCTCAGGAGTTCTCGTGCCCCCAGGTGACCCTGACGCCCTGCGAACGGCCCTCGAAGCGCTCATCGCCGACGAGCCACGGCGCATGCGAATGGGCGACGCAGCCGTTCGACGCGCCGCGCTGTTCAGTGCCGCGAACGTCGTACCTCAGATCGAGTCGATCTACCGCGGGGCGCAACGTCCTGAGCGTCCACGCGGCGGCGAGAGCTCGGCCGCCTGGACTCAGAAGGTCCGTTCACCCTCGACGCGGTGAGGTCAGTGGCAGGTACGGAGGCCAGGAGGACTCCTGCCGCCGCTGCCGCGAAGCTGACGCACTCACCTTGGTTGGCGAACACCCCGATCGCTTTCCAGCCGCCCCCGTTGAATTCGTCGGCGTCCTTCCACGACACGGCTTTAGCCTCAATACCGATAACTTAGGGTGGTTGAAGGATGTGGATGGCGTTGCCGATGGGGAGGGTCGGGTTGGGCCAGTTTCGGTGGGCGGCTCGTTTGACGTTGTAGTTGCTCATCTTTCGGCGCACGA
>Ga0136617_10006240_pt1 | contig 10666 bp, 11 predicted proteins | sample AntDrymUQ3222106_2_FD_129672 | JGI IMG/M metagenome (GOLD analysis project Ga0136617, IMG submission 129672) | Polar desert sand microbial communities from Dry Valleys, Antarctica - metaG UQ322 (21.06) | ecosystem: Environmental > Terrestrial > Soil > Desert | place: Antarctica: Dry Valley...
AAATCGCCACGGGTCGCGTTCGCAGACGGGCATGGAAGAAAACTACCACAGACAGGCTGTCAGGGAATGGCAGGAGGATAAATTTTATTTGATCTCCCAAACGACGTTGACATCGACGGAAATTACCTGTTCTCCCTGGGCTATGGGAACATCGGCGGACTTCTCGGCACGCGCCATCATTTGAGTATCCAGGGGAATAGGCGGCTGAATGCCGGAGCTCTCGGCAATCGAGAGGATATCGCCCAATCCTACGGCGCTGGCGCCGGCATAAACCTTTGCCTTGCGGGTTGCATCTGCGACGGCAAGTTTACGGGCCTCGTCCATGGCGGCATCAGGTTTGTCGACCCGGAACAGGACGCCGTTGATCTGGTTGGACCCCGCCGACACGGCCGTGTCGAGAACCGCGCCAAGGTCGTTGAGCTTGCGTACCGCGACAGTCACGTTGTTCGAGACATCATAACCCACAAGACGCGGCGGCTGGTTGTTGTTATTGTAGTCATAGCGGGGCTGCACGGTGAAATTGGAGGTTTGAATATCTTTCTCGGCGATGCCCGCGCTCTTGAGAGAGTCCAGGATGGCCTGCATGGCCGCGGTGTTGGCTTTCAGCGCATCGGCGGCGGTATCGCCCTGGCTCAAGACGCCAATCATGACCACGGCCATGTCGGGCGCCATGCGAACTTCGCCATGTCCCGACAGCGCCATGGTGCGCGGTGCCTTGATGTCATCGGCAAAAGCAGGGGCGGTGATTAAAAAAGTGAGGAAGATAGCGGCTAGTATTTGTCTCAACATCCTGTGATTCCAAAACTATCGAATACGGCGTCCCTGTAGGCGTTAAATGAGGCAGGAATATGTTCCGCACCGTTGAATTTCAAAGCTGCCTGGCTAGCGGAATGGCGGCTCGTCGAAGCTCCTGAGCTTGCGCGAATGGAGCTGTGAGAGCTTGCCGCGCAGGGCTTCGATGGCGGCTAACCCGATCATCAAATGTTCGCCCACCGCGCGGTCGTAGAAAGCGTTTGCCGCGCCCGGCAGCTTGATCTCGCCATGGAGCGGCTTGTCCGAGACGCACAGCAGCGTACCGTAGGGCACGCGCAGGCGATAGCCCTGGGCTGCCACCGTCCCTGATTCCATGTCGACGGCGATAGCGCGCGAAAGATTGATGCGCTTCCTCTCCTGTGACCAGCGCAGCTCCCAGTTGCGGTCGGCGTTGGTGACAACGGTGCCCGTTCGAAGCCGTTGCTTGAGGGCCTCTCCGCTCTCGCCGGTGACCGAGGCGGCGGCGTCCTGCAACGCCACCTGGACTTCCGCAAGCGCCGGGATGGGAATATCCGGCGGCACCAGGCTGTCGAGGATGCGGTCCTGCCGCAAATAGCCGTGGGCCAGCACGTAATCGCCGATCCGCTGCGATTGGCGAAGGCCGCCGCAATGGCCGATCATCAGCCAGCAGTGTGGCCTGAGGACGGCCAGATGATCGGTGATATTCTTGGCATTCGATGGACCAACGCCGATGTTGACGAGGGTGACGCCGCCATGGCCATCGCTCCGCGACAGATGATAGGCCGGCATCTGAAAACGATGCCAGAGCGAAGCTTCGACGATACGGTTCATATCCTCCGGCGTCATGCCGCGCGTGAGCGTGCCGCCGCCCGGTAGATGCAGCGCCGTATAGGGTCCAGCACCGTTGATCTGTTCGATGCCCCGCATGATGAACTGGCCGACGTAGCGATGATAGTTGGTGAGCAGGATCCACGGCTGGATCGTGTTCCAGTGGGTGCCGGTGTAATGCTGCAGGCGTTTCAGCGAATAGTCGACGCGCACCGCATCGAACAGCGCCAAAGGAAAGGGATGGCCCGGCGTATGATCCCATTGGCCGTCGGCGATTTCATCGCCCACCAACGCAAGCTTCGGCACGGGAAAATACAGCGCCAGTTCCGCCGCCGTGGTGCCTTGACCGGCGAGATCATCGCCGTGTTCGAGAACGTAAGGGTAGGGGATTTCCTGTTCGGAAAGTGCGACTTCAAGGCTCGCGCCATAGTCGCGGACCAGATGAGTCAACTGCTCGATCAGATACCGCCGGAAATGGGCGGGGCGGGCGATCGTCGTCACATAGGTGCCAGGTCCCTGGAATTTGGCATAGGCGCGCGCGATCGAGGGCTGGATGCCGTGCGACTCATAATGCACCATGAGTTCGGGATAGCGGAAGCCTTGGCGCTCCACGGCCGTGGGCGGCTGGCGCATCTCGAAAAATCGGTCGAGACAGGTCTGGAGGCTGATGACGGCCTTGTCGTGAAGGGCGATCAGCGCCTCGACGGCAGCTTCCGGCGAAGGGGATTTGTTCAGCATCGGGGGCCTATAGCATGGCACAAAAAATTGCTGTAGCCATCGCCCGCGTGGGCCCGTAGCTCAATGGTTAGAGCTGACGGCTCATAACCGTCTGGTTCCAGGTTCGAGTCCTGGCGGGCCCACCACGCAGTCCCGTCTCCACGGTAGGTTCGCGCAGGTTTCTAGAAAACGCCCATTTTGCGGGCTATTGGGTCTATTCGCCAACACGGTCTGGAGCTGAGACGCCGTGGAACCCGGATCCTCGGGGATTGGCAGAGTTTTCTCAGTTCGCGATTTCCGGGTCCAGAAGGTAGGAAATGATTGATCATCAAATCTGCCGTAGATGAGCGGCGACGCGCTAGAATTCGGGTTCGGTTTTTTCGTCGAGTTGTTTAGGGAGGCTACGTCGCGCGTTAGCCATACGCGGAGTCTACTGCCCCGTAGTCATTTGAAAACCCAAAGTCTTCCACTGTTGATGCCAACCGAGCGGCAGGGTGCCAAGCCGCTTAAGGCGTTGGGTGGTCAATGCTGGGGGTTGTCTTCCGGCTATGATGGCGTCCACGATGTCTGGGGCGAGGAAAGCTAAGGGCAGCAGTCGAGTGATCTCGCTGGCGCCGAGCCCTTGGTCTTTAGCAATGCCTTTGATGTTTGATTTTCCTGCGGCGATGAAATCCCCAAACCACGCGTGTGCATTTGCGATAGTGGAGACAAGGAGGGGGTCGACAGTCGTGTTCTGCTGACTATCCCCGAGAATCAGCCTTGCCTCCACCCCTCGGCGCTGGAGGGAGATCGGGATACTGATCTCATGATGGGAGATATCGATATCATCTTGCATAAAGCGATCCTTACCTCCGATCCAATGCAGAAGAGTCTCTCTCCTGATTTGCAAGACCAAACTGTTAGCCGCGATCGTAATCCGGGAAACTAGACCTGCGACGAGGCTTCGTCTGTCCTCCGATTTAGATTGTTGAATCCTTTCAGACAACTCGCGTCCGCCTCTATCCCACTGCTTGAGAATTGTGGCTGTCAGGCTTTGTTCAGCCATCATCGACATGATTTCGCGAGGGTTGTTGACGAATGCTATCAATGTGGTGATCACAACCCCCTCGATCTCCTGGGCGGGCAGGCGCCATCCTGAGGGATCGCGGGCGTCAGTCTCAATCAGGCGACGAGACACATAGTAACGGTAGCGCCGTCCATTCTTGGTGGCATGGGAGGGGGTCAGCCTGTCACCCGTTTCATCGAAGAGAAGGCCGGTCAGCAGCGATGACTCTCCTGAGGCCGATCTGCCTCTTGGAGAAGACCTTCCCTCGGTCAGCTTCACCTGAACAGCCTCCCAAAGATCCCGCCCGATAATCGCATCCTGCTCGCCCGGATAGACATTACCCTTGTGGGCGACCTCGCCGATGTATGCTCTGTAGCTCAGCAGGGCATGGAGATTACCCCGTGAGAAGGGCTCGCCACCAGACCGAATAGAGCCGTTGCTCCGGTTCCGGATCTTGGTGGTGATGTTCTCGGACTTGGCCCAGGCTGTGAGGGCCTTGACGGATCCAAGGCGAAGGTAGGCTTCAAACAGTTGCTGAACCATACCGGCCTCAGCCTGGTTGGTTACCATCTTCTTATCTTGACGTCGTATCCAAGCGGCGGTGGTCCTCCCATCCACATGCCTTTCTTCCGTGATGCGGCAATCTTGTCCCTTATGCGCTCCGCTGTAACTTCCCGTTCGAACTGGGCAAAGGACAAGAGAACATTGAGGGTGAGCCTGCCCATGGAGGTGGTGGTGTTGAACTGCTGGGTGACGGAGACAAAGGACACACACTTGGCATCGAAGACCTCAACCATCTTGGCAAAGTCAGCGAGAGATCGGGTCAGTCTATCGATCTTGTAGACCACGATGACGTCTACGAGACCGGCGGTGACATCCTGCATCAAGGCCCGCAGGCCAGGGCGGTCCATGGACCCACCGGAATAGCCACCATCATCATAGGTCCCAGTGACAGGCAGCCAGCCCTCGTGGCGCTGGCTGCGAATGAAGGCCTCACAAGCCTCCCGTTGGGCATCCAGGGAATTGAAAGCTTGATCCAACCCCTCCTCAGTGGATTTGCGCGTATAGACGGCGCAGCGGCGGCGGATCATGTGAGGCCAAAGAACCGTGGGCCGGACCAATGGCAACCCGTAATAGTGGAGGCGATCACGGACAGAGACCCATAGGTTTTGCCCTGCCAGAGAAAACCTTTGTCTGCCACCTCGACGACATGAGTTCGGCCATTCCATTCCCGCACGAACCTTGTGCCTTTAGCGGGCGCGGAACCACGCCGAACTGGCCCTGGTGTGGAAGGGGGCCCGCTTCCCATTTGTTGAGATTGGCCTTTGCCTCTTGGCGGCGCAATCCAACGCAACAGTTCCTTTTGTGATCGCTTGGAAAGCCCGCCGTGGTGTTCGACCTGGACGGCATAGGCGACGGAATAGACAAGCAGCCTGGTACTGATCGCCTTAGGAGGTGGGCTGCCGTAGTGTTCGGACCATCTGGCAATAAGCTCCTCGCGTGAAAGCGCGGGGATGCTGTTGAGGAGATCGGTGAGGTGAGTTGCGGCTTTTATCGGTGTGGGCTTCATGGTGAAAGCCGTCAGCCTGTGATCCGGTAGCGGCGGTCACCGTCTACGATTTCGCTGACAATTTTGCGGCCTAGCTTCTTCGTGATAGTGCCCGAAAGAAACCCTCGTACGCTGTGGTTCTGCCACCCGGTGGATTTGGCGAGTTCAGAGATCGTTGCGCCCTTGCTGTGCTCTAGCAAAGAAATAACGGTGGCTGACTTGGTGCCTCGCTCACCATCTTTCCCGACAGCTGGCGATTTCGGCTTCCTCAACCGAGCGAACTTTGCAGTTTTCTTTTTCGTTGGCTTTGTCATGCTGATCTCCCTTTTCTGAAGGGGCATTCCGCCCTTCACCGCCACAAGCCTGCAATAGAGGCAGGCGGGTCAGGACGCGATCAGCTCAATGACGGCATTGAGAAGTCTGAGGAATACTGAAGTCAGTACCGCTTCCTTTGCAAGCAAAGTCCAGCGGTATTCGAGCGGAGAAATCCACTGAACCGCTTCCTGATCTGGATTTATCGCCCGGTGATTGCCGGGGCGCCGGCTCGGAGGTGATGCAGCGCATCGCTGTCCCCATGATCGGCGGTATGGTCATCGACAATCCTGACGCTTGCCGTCATTCCAGCCATCTTCGCGCTTGTCGAAGGAGCCAGGATGAGGATCGGCCGGCGCAAGACCGTAGTGCCTGTTCATGTACCAACTTGAAATCAAAAGGAGTAACATCATGTTTTCTCAACCGATCACTCGCAGGCGGATTTTGTTCACCGCGCTCGCCGCAACGACTGGAGCTTTCGGCTCGTTACGGTCGCTTGCGGCAACCGGGGATTATCCGGCTATTCAAGCCTATCGCAATCCAGGTTGCGGATGCTGTGAGAAGTGGGCCGAAAGCCTGCGTCAGGCGGGCTTCACCGGGACGATGGAGGATGACCCGGACCTTGAGCGCCGGAGGACTAATGCGGGCGTTCCCGCCGCCATCGCCGGATGCCACACGGCCTTCATGGGCGAATATGTCATCGAAGGCCATGTTCCCGCCACCGACATCAAGCGGCTGCTGGGAGAGAAACTTCAGGTTCGAGGGCTCGCCGTGGCGGGAATGCCGATTGGATTGCCGGGGATGGAAAGCGGCGATGCCGTTGATAAGTACGATGTCCTTGCGTTCACGGCGGATGGGGCAAGCAAAGTCTTCGCCAGTCATTGACCTAGATAAGGGAGGCTTTGGGCTCCGGGCTGAGAACGAATCCGGGCGGAGCTCGTAGCTCAGCCAAAGTGATCGCGACGAGGCGGTGGACTGCAGCCTTGAAGGCGGGCTGCTGGCTGCCGTGAGGGCGTAGAGTAACTTGCGAGGCTCGTCAGGGCGATATCATTTCGTATGTGGCCGGCCTTTGCACCGATGATAAGCATGTCCCGATCATGTAGCGAAACGGCTCGGTATTCAAAGATGAATATTCCGCTCCGCATTATGAAGATTGTGGCATTGAAAGGGCAACCATTTAGGGGTGGTTAGGGCTGCGCTCACTTTATGTTGTTGCTTTGGGCAGCTTTTTGGATTGCCTACAGTTGGGGAGAATGTTATTCGTACCGGGTATGGTATCCTTTGTACGATACATCGTGATTTTGATAACAACGCTCGCGTTCGTTGCATCGAACGGGGCGTTAAGTGCAGTGCATGCCGCCCAACCTCCTCATCATGGCGTCTCTGATGGTGCGATGGGCAGCACGACAAAGGATGAGCCTGAGCATCAACATCACGCAAATCAGCAAATTGTGGCTGCCGACTCACTCGATGCGGAAGCGAGCTCGTCCAATAAACACCACTCTGACAATTCCGCGAGTAGCTGTTGTGCCTTTGCCTGCGGTGGCGCCGTGATTTCTTCTCGTGCTCCTGATCTTTTACCATCGGCAATATTATCGCGAATGCAAATACTGGTGTCAGATTCTATTCGCGCCACTAACCGAACTCCTCACGACAGACCTCCGAGATCGATTGAATATTTGGCGGGCTGATACGTTTCGGTGATTTTCTGCTCCTTTGAGCGGTAGTCATTTCAGAACGGTAATCAGTCTCACCGGGCAGCCTGCGAGATGCAGGACCCGGCTAGCTTAACCCAGCACAATCTGAGTGGTGCTGAGAGCTATCAATCGAGATTTGTCGAGGCCGTCATGAAATCCTTCCTGCTCATAGCAACTGCGGTCATGCTTGCTGCTTGCACCGCAAGTGCGCCCCCGGAGATCGTCGCCGGCACGGACCCAAGCAGTCCTTCAGCTCGCGCTAAGCCTGTAAAATATGCGCCGGTGACTGCGGGAACCGTCGTTTATCGTCCCGTTGAGCCGAAACCATGGCTCGAACAAAACAAGCAGGTGGCACCCAAGACGGAGGGTGAGTGATGGTCCCTTTGCAGGCCTCCGTTGGTCGAATGCTCAACCCAAAGCGAACCATCACGCTCGGCATGCTGGCTGCTCTGCTGGGAGGGTGTGCGACGCTATCTCCGGACGGAGGGATGGCCACGGTCTCTTCTGGTGTCACAGCGGAGATCGGTCATCGACCGGTGAAGATCAGCTCCGAGGCAGACGCGGTTGCGGCAAGAGCCCAAGTGGCAGCTGTGCTGCGCAAATCCGTGACGGCGGATTCAGCCGTCCAGATAGCCTTGTTAAACAACCGTGGCCTCCAGGCGGAATACAACGCACTCGGCATCTCGGAGGCTAGTTTCGTTGAAACGAGTTTGCCTCCTGTTCCCACGTTTTCGATCGAACGAATCGCCGGTGGTGGAACGCTCGAAATCGAACGGCGCCTCGTGGCCAGCTTGCTTTCACTGTTCACGTTGGAAAAGCGACGCGCCATCGCCGAAAAACAAATCCAGGCGGCGCAGTACCGCGCCATTGAGGCAACCTTCCGCTTATCCGCAGAGGTGCGCTGGGCTTACTACCGGGCGGTCGCAGCCAGGCAGACCGCCGCATTCCTGGAGCGGGCTCGCGTGACGGCGGAGGTTGCCGCCGATTTGTCGCGCAAGCTTGGCGAAACCGGGGCTGCCACTAAACTTACCCAGGCACGGGCGGGTGCATTTTACGCAGAAGTTTCCACCCAGTTGGCGCGCGCGCGTCTCGAAGAACGCGGTAGCCGGGAGCGGCTCACCAGGTTGCTGGGCCTATGGGGCGGAGACATTGATTACAAGCTTCCCGGGCAGTTGCCCAATCTCCCGGCAAAACTCCGCCCTTCTGAACAGCTTGAAGCGGAAGCGATCCGCAAACGTGTCGACCTCATTGCGGCGCGTCTCGAATTGGATGCAACCGCGAAATCCCTCGGTCTCACGGAACAGACGCGCCTGGTTTCCGTCCTCGATCTTGCAGGTCTCGCGAACTACGAAAAGGTCACAGAGGATGGTGTCACCGAGCGGACGCGTCCCGTAGGTTTTGAACTCGAGATACAGATTCCAATCTGGGATTTCGGCAAGACAAAGACACGGCGGGCGCGCGAAACCTACATGCAGGCCGTCAACCGTCTGGTTGAGATGGCGGTGAATGCGCGGTCCGAGGTGAGAGAGGCATATGTCACCTACCGGGGCACCTACGACATCTCGCGCCAATATCGAAATCAAGTTCTGCCGCTGCGCACGATTATCGATGAGCAAGTACTGCTCGAATACAACGGAATGTTGATTGACGTTTTCGATCTGCTCACTGCATCGCGCGAGAGCATTATCAGCAACGTGGCCGCCATAGAGGCAAAGCGCGATTTCTTTCTGGCGGCCGTCGATTTCGAAACCACCATCATTGGTGGTTTTGGCGGAGGGAGCGGCGGTGAAGCTTCCAGCATGGCCTTCGCCGAAAGCGGCGAAGCTGCTCATTAAAACATTGAGGAAAAAGCAATGACACTGTCACGCAGAAACTTTCTTGGCGCCTCCGGCGCCGCAGCAACGCTCATCGGCGCAACGGCTGTTTCTGGACGCACCCAGGCGGCGGCCATACCGGAAGCAGCGACGATGACCGAGGCCACGATGCAGCCGCCGCTCGTGCCTACGACCGGCCCGGATTACCAGCCCGTAGTCACCCTCAATGGTTGGACGGCGCCCTGGCGCATGAATGGCGACTGGAAGGAATTCCATCTCGTTGCCGAACCTGTGATACGTGAAATCGCGCCGGGCATGGTCGCCCACCTGTGGGGATACAATGGGCAGTCACCAGGGCCCACGATTGAAGCCGTTGAAGGCGACAAGGTGCGCATCTTCGTCACGAACAAACTTCCCGAGCACACGACAATTCACTGGCACGGCCAGCTTCTCCCGTGTGGAATGGATGGTGTCGGCGGACTGACTCAGCCTCACATCAAACCAGGCAAGACATTTGTGTACGAGTTCCAGCTGAAGAAAAGCGGCACGTTTATGTATCACCCCCATGCTGACGAGATGGTGCAGATGGCCATGGGCATGATGGGCTTCTTCGTGGTTCATCCGAAGGATCCGAAACACATGCGGGTCGACCGCGACTTCGTCTTTCTTCTCAACGCATACGACATTGAGCCGGGAAGCTATGTTCCCAAGGTCAACACCATGCTCGATTTCAATCTATGGACATGGAACAGCCGCGCGTTTCCCGGCATCGACCACCTGGTTTGCGCAAAGGGTGACCGGGTGCGCGTGCGGGTTGGCAACCTCACCATGACCAATCATCCCATTCATATGCACGGGTATGATTTTGAGGTCACATGCACGGATGGCGGCTGGGTCCGGCCGGAGGCCCGCTGGCCGGAAGTGACGATCGACATACCCGTGGGCGCCATGCGCGCCTATGAATTTGACGCGGTCTATGAGGGCGATTGGGCGGTGCACTGCCATAAGTCGCATCACACGATGAACGCCATGGGTCACGATGTGCGGACGTGGATAGGGGTGGACCTGAAATCAACCACCAAGAAAATCAGGCAGCTCGCGCCAGACTACATGCCGATGGGCGGTTCCGGCATGGCCGAGATGGGAGAAATGGAAATGCCGCTTCCGGACAACACCTTGCCCATGATGACGGGCTTCGGGCAATTCGGGCCTATGGAAATGGGTGGGATGTTCTCGGTTGTAAAGGTGAGGGAAGGCATAGCTGCGAACGATTACAAAGATCCAGGCTGGTTCAAACACCCTGAGGGCACCGTCGCGTTTGAAGTCGATACGAAGCAAGCGGGCGTACCTGTCCGGAAGCTTGGCCCCAAGAAATCGGCGAGCAGCGAAGTCGAAGTCAAGGTGGTGAAGCCTGGCAAGAAAAAAGGAGAGCATGCAAACCATTAGCGAAGAAAGTACCTCTTAACCCTATCAACGAAAGGAAGTGACATGCGTAAACTAGCAATAATCGTAGCAAGTATTCTGGTTCTCGCGGGCCCTGCAATTGCGCAGGACGCGATGGTCATCGGCGAAGTCAAGAAGGTCGATGCAACGGCGGGCAAAGTCACGCTTAAGCACGGGCCGATACCGAACCTGGACATGGAGTCCATGACGATGGTGTTCCGTGTGCAAGACCCGGCATTACTGGAGAATTTGCAGCCGGGCGACAAGATCAAATTCACCGCCGACCGGGTAAACGGCGCAATCACGGTCACAACAATCACGAAGTAAGTTGCGTGCGTGAGAGTTGGCGGCCTTGGGGATCTAGCTGCCAACTCGAAACTCCTTTGTCACAGCAAAAAGGAACACAGAAATGAAGTTCAAGTGCATTGCCGTTGCCGCCATGGGAATCATGGCTACGAGCATGGGCGTGCTGGCGGATGCCGGGCAC
>Ga0136617_10006241_pt1 | contig 10664 bp, 9 predicted proteins | sample AntDrymUQ3222106_2_FD_129672 | JGI IMG/M metagenome (GOLD analysis project Ga0136617, IMG submission 129672) | Polar desert sand microbial communities from Dry Valleys, Antarctica - metaG UQ322 (21.06) | ecosystem: Environmental > Terrestrial > Soil > Desert | place: Antarctica: Dry Valley...
CACGCCACGCCGGCGTAGCGCTCGATCACGGGGCCGGCGGGAGGCGGCACGGCACAGAAGAGGCCGCTGCGAACGACCGTGCCTGCAAAGATGCGCGCGAACGGGTCGTCGGACCAGTCGACCAGCTCGCGGGTGACCGTGATCGCGCCGCCGTAGCGTGCCTCGTCGAGCGCGAGCGTCGTCAGGCAGACCAGCGCGTCGCCGAGCTGTCCGATCCACCAGGCGAGGGCGTCGCGGCGCACCTGCTGGACCTCCGGCTGGTCGAACGCGAGCGCCGCGGTCGCGTCTGCCAGCGCGCAGACGTGGGCGTGGGCGTCGGGGACCGGCTCGCCCCGCAGGCAGCGGGCGTCGAGCATGAAGCACCGGCCCGGACCGCCGTCGGCGTGCAGGGCGGCGCCGTCGAAGGCGATCTGCGCGGCGCCTCGCGGGGGAGCACTCACGAGCGGAAGTCCTCGCGGACGGCGCGCGAGATCGCGCGCATGTCCTGGCGCAGGTCCTCGGCCGTCGGCCGACCCCAGTACCAGTAGCCGTCGTAGACGCGGTGGACCGTGAGGTCAGGCCGCAACGTGAACGCCGCCGGGCGATAGGGCGCGTGCAGCGTGTCGGTCTCCTCCAGCAGGCCGAGGCGCGGCAGCCAGCGCCGCTCGGCGTCCGAGAGGAACGTGAAGCGCGCGCCGAGGCCGGCCCGGAATGCCGACTGCACCTCCGGTGCGTCGATGCTCACCACCACCAGGCGGGCGTAGGCCACCTCGAACTCGTCCTGCAGGGACGCGATCTCGCGCAGGTGGCGCTGCTCCTTCGGGCACCACCAGCCGCGCGAGAACAGCAGCGCGACCGGGTCACCGGCCGCCAGCTCGGAGAGCCGGCGCTCACGCCCCGTGTGGTCGGGCAGGTCGAGGTCGGGAAACTGCGAGCCGGGCTCGAGCTTCATGCAGGCCCGTTCGGCGTGCGGCGGGTCGCCTCGTCGATGCTCCAGGCCGCGTTGACGAGTCCGACGTGCGAGAACGCCTGCGGGAAGTTGCCCAGCAGCGCACCGCTGCGCGGATCGATCTCCTCGGCGAGCAGGCCCACGTCGTTGGCGTGGCCGACGACGTGCTCGAAGACCGCGCGGGCGCGGGTCAGCTCGCCGGCCCGCGCGAGGCAGTTGGCGAGCCAGAACGAGCAGATGACGAAGGCGCCCTCCTCCTCGTCGGCTCCCGTCCAGCGCCGCACGAGGCCGTCGTGGCCGAGCTCGCGGTCGATCGCGTCGATCGTCGCACGCATGCGCGGCTCCGCGGCGGGCACGAAGCCCATGATCGGCATCAGCAGCACGCTCGCGTCCAGGCGATCGGACCCGAACGCGCCCGCGTAGACCCCACGCTCCTCGTGGAAGGCCCGCTCGAGGATCGCCGCCCTGACCTCGTCGCGCGCGGTCGCCCACGCCTCCGGACGTGCGTGGGGCCCCAGCTGCGGCGCCAGCTTCACCGCGCGGTCGAGCGCCACCCAGCACATGAGCTTGGAGCTGGTGTAGTGGCGCTCGCCTTCGCGGGCCTCCCAGATCCCCGCGTCGGTGTCACGCCAACCGGCGGCGGCGCGGTTGGCGAGGTCGCACAGGAAGTCCGTAGTCAACGGATCGTTCTCGTCGAGCTGGTCGCGGAGGATGTGCGCCGCCTCGAGGACCTCGCCCATGACGTCGAGCTGGCGCTGGCGCCAGGCGTCGTTGCCGACCCGCACGGGCCGGCTGCCACCGTATCCCGCGAGATGGTCGAGCTCGTGCTCGGTCAGGTCGCGCTCGCCCTCCACCCCGAACATGATCTGCACATGGCGGTCGCGCTGGGGGCCGACGGCGGCGGCCATCCACTCGAAGAACCGCTGCGCCTCGTCCGGGCAGGCGGCGACCCACAGCGCGCGCAGGGTGAGGCTGGCGTCGCGGAGCCAGGCGAACCGGTAGTCCCAGTTGGCCTCGCCGCCCGCGATCTCGGGCAGCGAGGTGGTCGGCGCCGCGACGATCGCGCCGCTGGGCTGGTAGGTGAGCGCCTGCAGGACGAGGGCGCTGCGGTTCACCGCGTCGCGGTAGGCGCCGTCGTAGCCGCCGTGGTCCGCGACCCAGGAGCGCCAGCCCGCCTCCGTGTCGGCGAGCGCGCGTGCGGCGTCGAGGGGCTCGAAGCGCGCCCGCGGCAGGCCGTGGTGAAGGGTGAAGCCCGCCCGCTCTCCGTCGGCGAGGACGATGCGCCCCGACGCGGTCGCACCGTCGAGCTGGAGGTCGACGCCGGTCGCCAGCAGGAGCGCGCTCGCGCCACCGCGGCTGCGCACGCCCGCCTCGACGCGCTCGAGCACCGGCACGACCAAGCCGTACTCGGGGCGCGGCACGAATTCGACGGCGATCTCCACGCGTCCGGACAGCGCCTCGGCGAGGCGCACGATCGCGTGCGGGGAACGGAGCCCGATGTCGTGCCCGCGGGCGCCGGGCTCGAGCGCCATGGCGTCGGTGAGGCGCAACGCGCCGGAGGCGGTCCGGAACGTGGTGCGCAGGACCATGGACTCCTCGACGTAGTCGCGCTCGACCTCGTAGGCCTCGACCGGCCGGATCGCGAAGTGTCCCGCATCCGGGTCGAGCAGCCGTGCGAAGGCGCTCGGCGAGTCGAAGCGCGGCGCGCACCACCAGTCGATCGAGCCGTCGCGCGCCACCAGGGCGGCCGAATGGCAGTCGCCGAGCAGTGCGTAGTCGGCGATCGGCCGGCTCATGGGAGCAGCGTACGCGGGTCCCCTTACAGCTCGCTGACGGCCGGCGGGGCGGCGGCGGGCCGACTGCTCTGAGTCGTGCGTGCGCCGATCAGCCGCTTGCTGCTGTTGCGCGCACGCGATGCGCTGCGTTGGTCATCAGGTTCCCCCGGGGGTGCCCCGGAGGGTGCGCGCGCCCGCAGGCGTGCGGCACGGCTCGGCCCGCCGCCACGGAGATTCTAGAGCGGGCCGGGATCCGCGGGGACATCGACGGCGTGTTCCCGGAGCGCGGCAAGCGGGGCGATCTCGAGCGCCCGTTCGTGCGTGGACGCCAGCACGACGAACGCGGCCGCGCCGTCCTCGTGGGCCCGCAGCCAGTTCACGGCGGTCACGCACCAGCGGTCGCCGGGCACGAGGCCGGGGAAGTCGTACTGGGGCACAGGGGTGCCCAGGTCGTTGCCGATGCGCCGCTGGTGCTCCAGGAAGTCCGCCGTGACGACGGCGCAGATCGTGTGGCTCCCCCGGTCGTCGCGCCCGGTGCGGCAGCGCCCGTCGCGGTAGAAGCCGGTGACCGGGTCGCTGCCACACGGCTCCATCTCTTCACCCAGCACGTTGCGATCGGTCACCCGACCAGTATCGAGCACGGGAGCGACGCGGCGCGCGCCGGGGCGTACCGTGCCGTCGATGCCCGCACTCCGTTCAGGCTCCGTTCGCCGCCGCAAGTCGGACGTGCTCGTCGTCGGGGCCGTCGAGCCGGAGGTGCGGTCCTGGCTGCGGGGCGCGGGCCACGAGACGCGCTCGGTGGCCGGCGTGGACGCCGCGCTAGCCGCGCTCGCCGCGGAGCCGGTGGACCTCGTGGTCGCGGACCGCGAGCGGGCAGGCGGCGACGCGTCCGCCGTCTGCGGGGCGCTGCGCGCCGATCCGCGGCTCGGCGACGCGTGGCTGCTCGCGATCACCGGCCCGGCGAGGGGGAGGATGAACGACGCGGCGCTCGACGTCGGCGCCGACGACTATCTGCACCGGCCGTTCACCCGTGCCCAGCTCCTCGCTCGAACCCGCGCGGGGCTGCGAGCGGTGCAGCATCGTTCGGACGCCGCGCTGCTCCGGGCGCTGCTGGTCAACGTGCCGGGCGCCATCTATCGGTCCGCCTGGCACGCCGGGCATCGCGTCGAGCTGATCAGCGATGAGATCGAGCGGATCTCGGGGCATCCGGCGGCCAACTTCATCGCCAGCACGCGACGCACGATCGTCAGCGTCATCCATCCCGACGACCGCGAGCCGGTCATGCGGGCGGTCGCGGCGGCGCGGGAGGAGCCCGGGAAGCCGTTCGCCCGCGAGTACCGGATCGTCCGTGCCGACGGAGCGGTGCGCTGGGTGCTCGACCGGGGCCAGCTGGTGGAAGGCGGGGGCGAACGGCTGTGGATGGACGGCGCCGTGTTCGACGTGACCGAGCGCCGCGAGGTCGAGGCGGCGCTGCGCCGCAAGGAGATCGAGGCGGCGCGCGCCACCGAGCTGCGGGCGTCGAGCGCCCGCATCGTCGAGGCGGCGGACGCGGCGCGGCGCAGGATCGAGCGCGACCTGCACGACGGGGCGCAGCAGCGGCTGGTCGCGCTCGTGCTCGACGTCGGCGCGGCCAGGGCGCGGCTCGCGTCCGAGCCCGACTCCGCCGGCCCGTTCCTGGACCGTCTCGGATCCGAGCTGGCGGACGCTTCGGCGGAGCTGCGCGAGCTCGCGCGGGGGATCCACCCTGTGGTGCTCACGGAGCGCGGTCTCGCTCCGGCGATCTCGGCGGTGGCGGGGCGCTGCGCGGTGCCGGTCGAGGTGGGCGAGGTGCCGGCCGAGCGGCTCCCGCCGACGGTCGAGGCGACCGCCTACTTCACCGTGTCGGAGGCGTTGACCAACGTGGCCAGGTACGCGCGCGCGACGCATGCGACCGTACGCCTCGTCGCCGAGGCCGGCAGCCTGCTGGTCGAGGTGCGCGACGACGGCGTCGGCGGCGCGCGGGCCGCGGCCGGCTCGGGGCTCAGCGGCCTGACGGATCGGGTCGGCGCGATCGGTGGCGCGCTCACCGTCGTCAGCCCGCCGGCTCAGGGAACGCTCGTGCGCGCCGTTCTGCCGCTCGAGACGCCCAAGCAGCGGCGCACGTAGTCGTTGGTGAACGCGCCCGCCGGGTCCAGGCGCGCACGCACCGCCGCGAAGCGCGACCAGCCGGGGTAGCGCTCCGACAGCGTCGCGGCGGTCTGGTAGTGGCGCTTGCCCCAGTGCGGGCGGCCGCCGTAGTCGTCCATGACCGCCTCGACCGCGCGAAAGCAGGTCTCGAACTCCATCCCGCGGTACTGGTGCACGGCGACGTAGCACGTCGCGCGCTCGTGGGCGGTGGAGAGCAGCGCGTCGTCGGCGGCGGCGAAGCGGACCTCGAGCGGGAAGCCGATCGGCATCCGGCGGCGCTCGATCACGTCGAGCACGCGTTCGACCGCGGCACGCGCGTGCTCGCGTGGGATGCCGTACTCGAGCTCGTTGAAGCGCACCCGGCGCTGGGTCGCGAACACCTTGTGGGCGTGGTCGGCCACCTCGCTCGCCGACATCGCGGCGGCCACGAGCCGGTTGAGCCGCGGCACGCCGCGCGGCGCGGCGCGGCCGGTCCGGCAGACGAGCTCGAGCAGGCGGTTCTCGACCACGTCCTCCTGCAGCCGGCGGCGCCAGGCGGGCGGCGGGCTGGGCGGCGCCGGGCTGCGCGCGCAGGTCCGGGTGAGGGCGGTCCGGGTGTAGGGGAAGACCCAGAACTCGAAGTGGTCGTTGCCGTCGACGTGCTCGTCGAGCCGGTCGAGCGTTGCGTCCAGCGGGCGCGGCGCGTCGCGGCGATGCAGCGTGAACAGCGGCACGCAGCGCAGCGCGATCCGGCTCACCACTCCGAGCGCGCCGACGCCGACGCGAGCGGCGAGGAACGCCTCCGGATCGTGGTCGGGCGAGAGGTCGAGCACCGCGCCGGCCGCGGTGACGAGCCGCAGCGCGGCGATGCTCGCCGACAGGTTCGGGAAGCGCGCGCCGGTCCCGTGCGTGCCCGTCGCGGTCGCGCCGGCGAGCGTCTGCGCGTCGATGTCGCCCTGGTTCTGCAGCGCGAGGCCGCGCGCGGCGAGCTCGTGGCCGAGCCGGTTCAGCGTGATCCCCGCCTCGACCGTGACGAGTCCGGTCGCCGGCTCCGCGTCGAGCACCCGCTGCATGCGCGAGAGGTCGACGAGCACGCCGTCGGTGCAGGCGCAGTCGGTGAAGGAGTGCCCGCTGCCCACGGGCCGCACCCCGTCGCCACGGGCCGCGGCAGCGTGCACCGCCGCGACCAGCTCGTCCTCGCCCGCCGGCCGCACGATGGCCGCGGGCGCGCAGCGCTGGTCGCCCGTCCAGTTGACCCATGTCGCTGCTCGCACGGAAGGCTGGAGCCTAGTATCCCGGCATGAGCTCCGCCGACGCTGCTGCGGGCACCTACGGCGTCACGTCGATGATCGCGCCGCTGCGGCGCGTGCTCGTGCGGCGCCCCGCGACGGCCGGCGACTGGGCCGGCGCCGCCTGGCGCACGCCCGACCCCGATCGGCTGGCCGCCCAGCACGACGCGTTCTGCGAGCTGCTCGCCGACCTCGGCCCCGAGGTGGAGATCGCCGACTCGCTCGACGACCAGGTCGACGCCGTCTACATGCACGATCCCATGGTGATGACCGCCCGCGGCGGCATCCCGCTGCGGATGGCGAAGCCCGCGCGCCGGCGGGAGCCCGGCCACGCCGCGCAGGAGCTCGAGCGGCTTGGCATCCCCGTCCTCGGGACGCTCGAGGCGCCCGCCTACGCCGACGGCGGCGACCGCTACTGGATCGACGAGCGGACGATGGCGATCGGGCTCGGCTACCGCACCAATCGCGCCGGGGCGGACGCGCTCGCGCGGCTCGTGGAGCCCGAGGGCGTGACGGTCGCGGCCTACGACGTGCCGCACGACCAGGGCCCGGGCTCGGTGCTGCACCTGCAGTCGCTCATCTCGGGCGTCGCGGACGGCCTGTGCGTGATCCACGAGCCGCTCGCGCCCGTCCGCCTGCTGCAGGACCTGCGGGCGCGCGGGACCGAGTGGATCGCGGTCGACCGCGAGGCCTATGTCGCGATGGGCTGCAACGTCCTCGCCGTGCGGCCCGGCGTCGTCGTTATGGTCGACGGCGTGCCCGGCGTGCGCTCGGCGCTGGAGCGGCGCGGCGTCGAGGTGCACGTCTACGACGGCTCGGAGCTCTCGCTCAAGGGCGACGGTGGACCGACCTGCCTCACCCAACCGCTGTTGCGCGGGTGAGCGTCCGGATCGGCTACAAGGCGTCCGCCGAGCAGTTCGGCCCCTCCGAGCTGCTCGACTTCGCCGTGCGCGCGGAGGCCGCCGGGCTCGAGATCGTGGCGATCTCCGACCACTTCCAGCCCTGGCGCCACCACGGCGGCCACTCGCCCGGCGCCCTGCCTTGGCTGGGCGCCGCCGGCCAGCGCACCGCCAGCGCCACGCTCGGCACCAGCGTCCTCACCCCCACCTTGCGCTACGAGCCGGCCGTCGTCGCCCAGGCGTTCGCCACGCTCGGCTGCCTCGCCCCGGGCCGCGTCTTCCTCGGCGTGGGGACGGGCGAGGCGATGAACGAGACGCCGGTGACTGGCGGCAGCTTCCCCGGGCGCAAGGAGCGCCGGGTGCGGCTCGCCGAGGCGATCAAGCTCATCCGCCGCCTGTGGACCGAGGAGCGCGTCGACTTCGAGGGCGAGTACTACACGACCGACCGGGCGACGATCTACGACCGGCCCGAGCGACCCGTGCCGATCTACGTCGCCGCCTCCGGCCCGCTGGCCGCGAAGCTCGCCGGCCGGGTCGGCGACGGCTTCATCTGCACCAGCGGCAAGGATCCCGCGCTCTACGAGGAGCTGCTCGCCAACGTCGCGGCGGGCGCCGAGCAGGCCGGGCGCGACCCCGGCGCGCTCAAGCGGATGATCGAGATCAAGGTCTCCTATGACCGCGATCGCGAGCAGGCCTACGCGAACACTCACTGGTGGGCGGCACTGGCGCTCACGCCCGAGCAGAAGGAGGGCGTCGAGGATCCGATCGAGATGGAGCGCCTCGCCGACGCCAACCTCGAGCGCGCGCACACGCGGTTCATCTGCTCCGACGACCCCGACGAGGTGGCCGACGCGATCGGCCGCTACGTCGCGCTGGGGTTCGACGAGCTGGTCCTGCACGGCCCCGGCAACGACCAGGCGCGCTTCATCGACCAGTTCTCCGCGGACGTGCTGCCGCGGCTGCGCTGAGCGGCTCGGTCAGGCCGAGCTTGGCCACCACCAGCGTGTCGGCGTCACGGCACGCCGCCAGCGCCTGGCGCAGCCCGGGGCGGTCGCGGTTGGCGCCGGTCAAGCCGTGGTCGACGTGATGCGCTCGGCCTGTCGGACCGGCCCCTATTCGGTACCGGTCCAGCCGTAGCGGTCGAAGGTGCCGTCGGCTTGGGCGCGCTCTCGGATGCGCCGGGCCGCGACGAGAATCTCGTCGAGCAGGCTGGGCGGCCGGTCGGACGCCCAGGCGAGTGCGACGGTGCAGGGGGCGGCGTTGCGTAGCGGGACGTAGGCGAGGTCGGGTCGCGGGTGCAGGCGAGCTGCGGCGGCGCTCGTGAGCGCGATCGCGTGCCCGAGCGCGACCGTCGCGAGCTCGTCCTCGAAGCTGTCGACGGCGACGGTGTGCGTGGGCGGGGCGAGGCGGATGTCGCAGCCCATCCAGAACGCACGCCAGGTCTCGTCGCTACCGGGGTCGGCGATGATCGGTTCCTGGGCGAGCTCGTCGATGCTCACCTCGTCGTGGCCGGCGGCCGCATGGTCGGCGGGGAGCACCGCTACGCGGCGTTCGCAGAACAGGTCCTCGAAGGCCAAGTCGCCCTCCACCGGTCGGCGCACCAGAGCGATGTCGACGACGCCGCGGCGCAGGCCCGCCGAGGGGTCGTCGTAGTCGGCGAGGCGCATCTGGACCTCGAGCTGCGGGTGGTGACGCTGGAGTTCTGCGAGCAGCGGCGTGGTGAGCTCGGCGGCGGCGAGAACCGTGTAGCCGATGCGCAGCCGCCGGTGGTTCGCGGCGCGGCGAGCTCGCTCGATCGTGTCGGCGGCGCTCGCGAGCGTCAACCGTGCGCCGTCGAGAAACGCCTCGCCCGCCGCGGTCAGCCGCAGCGTGCGCCCGTGACGCTCGAGCAGTTCGATGCCGAGGCGCCGTTCGAGCTGGCGGATCGCGGCGCTGATCGACTGTTGGCTGATGCGCAAGCGATCGGCGGCCGCGGTGAACGTGCCCTCCTCCGCTGCGGTGACGAAGTAGCGTAGTTCTCGGACCTCCGGGAGCACAGGCTCAGACTGTAGTTCCAACAGCCAACAAGCGCTTGCTCACCGGGCTGATCACAGACGATACTGGTGACGATGCGATCGAAGCCGAATCCCATGGCGCGCCGGCAGCCTGCGATGTTGAGAGGAAGGACACGCCTTGGAGGTGTGAGGCGAGCGGACTCCTCTCCGGCGGTGCGGGGCTCGTGTGTGGCGGCAGCCGGGGCAATCGCCCTGACGCTCCTCGCGGGCTGTTCCCTCGGGCGCGAGGAGACTGCAACCGATCCAGCCTCAGATGCCCTTGACGCGAGGCTCGCCGAGACGTTTCGGATCGACGTCTCCGAGCTCGATGTCACCTACGACTTCTGGCCCCGGGGCTCACGCATCCGGGGCAGCGCCGTGCTGCGGTTCAAGATGCGGCCCGGCCAGACCCGCCCGCTGTTTCACTTCAACCCGATCCGCCACGCGGCGGGGCCGGAGCGCGCGATGCTGCGCTCGCTCGAGCTCGACGGCGAGCCGCTCGATCCGCTTGACGAAGAGGACCTTCGCCGGGTCCGCCCACTTCGTTCGGGCGAGCCCGCGTTCGAGGTCCAGCGTGAGCTGGCTCCCAGCGACGCGCACACGCTGCGGGCGAGCTGGTCGATCCCGACTCGAGACCTGCGAGCCCCCCCGGGCCAGTTCTACACCAATTTCGACGACACCATCGGGCCAAAGAACGAGACCGAGGCCTGGTGGCCGACGATCAGCTCGCCCGAGGAGCTCGCTCGGCACCGCATCCACTTGCGTGTGCACGGCGATCGCCGCTACACCGTGCTCGGCTCCGGCGTGATCCGCCGGCGCGACGCCGCCGGTGTGCAGGCCTGGGACCTCGACACCGAGAGGCCGGTCGCCAGCCACACGGTGATGTTCGCCGCCGTGCCTTCCGATCAGGTGCGCACTGCGCAGTTCGACGCCAGCGGGGTCGAGGTGAGGATCGTCTCCGACCGCTCGCCGGCGATCATGAAGCGGGCGCGAGCGATCACGCGCAGGACGATCGCGCGCCTGCTCGACGACTTCGGGCCGTTTCCGATGCCGTCGATGCAGATCCTCCTGACCGGCTGGGGCGGCGGTATGGAGTACTACGGCGCCACGCGCACCGGGATCGGAGCACTCGAACACGAGCTCGTCCACATGTACTTCGGCACGGCCACCGTGAATCGCACGTGGCGCGACATTTGGTTCGACGAGGCGGTCGTGGAGTGGTGGCAGAGGCGCGACCGGCTCGCCCCGCTGCGGCCCGGGTTCAAGTCCGACATCGTCGGCGGTCGCAGTGTGGTACAGCCGGGATTCGACGAGGCGGCCTACGGCAACGGCGCCAGGATCTTCGGCGAGATCGCCAGGGCTCTCGGCGGCAACCGGGAGATGATCGCGTTCCTCGCCGACCTCCACCGGCGCCGCGCGTTCGAGCCCTTCACGACCGACGACTTCATTGACGACGTGGTCGCCGCGCAGAGCAAGATCGACCGAGCCGAGCTCGAACGCTGGCTCTTCGCCACCCGTTAGGGCGTCCAGGAAACATCCGACCAGAACCGGGTTCTCGGGCGAAGGCGTCTCGGGCACCGCGCCCCACCGACTCC
>Ga0136617_10006242_pt1 | contig 10664 bp, 7 predicted proteins | sample AntDrymUQ3222106_2_FD_129672 | JGI IMG/M metagenome (GOLD analysis project Ga0136617, IMG submission 129672) | Polar desert sand microbial communities from Dry Valleys, Antarctica - metaG UQ322 (21.06) | ecosystem: Environmental > Terrestrial > Soil > Desert | place: Antarctica: Dry Valley...
GCTTCGAGGCGTTCGCGGGGGACGCCAACGGAGATCACCGTCTCCCCCGTGCAAGAACCAGGTCCCCAGAGATAGTAGCTATTATGGCCGCTGATAGCCTCCGGCAGCCCGAGCTTATCGCCGAAGAAGCCTATCGCCGCCGCCTCGCCGTAGTTGCCGGTCAGGACGCAGGCTTCGTTCTTCTTCTCCTCCGGCAGCCTCTCGTAGACCCTGGCGACCGTCGCGGTCATCTCCTTCCAGCCAAACCTGTCGGCGAAGTTCTGGGGTAGAGCGGCGACCTCGCGGGTCTCTATCTCCACCCCGCCGTCCCCGCCCGCGGCGCCCGTGATCCCCGCGAGCGTCTGCACGGGGAGCGCAGGCACCACCGTGATGGGGGCTACCACGGCCCCGCTTATCACCAGGACGACGATGTAAGCAGGCTTCAGCCATCGCCACCGGCGGCGCACGAACCGCTCTATCATCACCGCGCCCGCTGCGAACAGCATGGGATAGGCCGGGGCGAGGAAATAGAACCTGGCATTCTGGAGCAAGAAAATGGCGAAGAGGATCAGGTAGACGAAGCCCAGCATACGGTAGGGTCTGCCGTCCCTGAAGAACAGGAAGAAGCATAGTCCTGCCAGCCAGATCGGCGCCGCGGGCGGCTGCATGGTGATGATCTGCTCCAGCAGGAACTCGACGGGCGAGGCGGGGTCCACCTTCCCCCCGTAGTTGCCCCAGAACTCGAGCGTGGGCCAGCCATGCGCGACCTGCCAATACAGGTACGGCAGCAAGAAAACGAACGCGACCGCGCCGCCGAGCCAGGGCCAGCGAGTGCGAAGGTGTCTCCGGGCCGGCGTGAGCAGCAGCGCGGCGAAGACCGCGAAGCCGAAGTAGAGCATGGTGAGCTTCGTCAGGAGCCCGAGGCCCGCGAAGAGACCGAAGAGCAGCCAGAGGCGGGGTTGATCTCTTCGGAGAAGCCGGACCAGCACGTATGCCGCCGAGACCCAGAAGAGCTGGTCGAAGGCGTCCATCGAGACCCAGGTCCCAAACACCAGGAAGTTGGGAGCGATGAGGATCGCCAGCGCCGCCAACGCCTGGGCGAACCGGCCGCCGCCTAGCTCCCGCGCCATGAGCCCGGTGAGCGCCACGACTACCGCCCCGGCCACGGCGGGCAAAAAGTGGAGCGCGATCAGAGAGTCACCTAAAACCGCGCGCGCCGCCGCCGTTACGAGGGCGACGAAGGGCGGGAAGTCCACGTAGCCAAAGTCCAGCCTCTCGCCGGCGGCCACGTAGTAGAGCTCGTCCCTGAAGTACCCGTAGTTATTGGCGGTCAGGAGGTGCAGCAGCAGCTTTACCAGCGCCAGGTACAGGAGAAGAGCCGTGGCGCCGAACAACGACCGCGCCCAGAAGACGCCTGGTTCGGCTTCGATCTCCGACGAACCATTCACAGACGACGGAGGCGGGTCCTCAACCCTCGAGCTCCCGCAGAAGCCCGTCCACATCAAGCGGGCGGGTGACCATCGCCAGGTTCCCGTTCCCGTCCAGGGGCCACTCTTCCCTGGGGCGGTCGGCCGCAAGTTCGACGCCGTTGCCGTCGGGGTCGCGCAGATAGAGGGCTTCGGAGACACCGTGATCCGAGGCTCCGTCAATGGGGTACTCCGCCTCCATCAACCATCTGAGGGCCTGGGCGAGATCCCGGCGCTCCGGGTAGAGGATGGCGAGGTGAAATAGTCCCGCCGCCCTGCGGGGAGCGGGCGGCGCGCCCCGGCTCTCCCAGGTGTTCAGCCCGATGTGGTGATGGTATCCTCCGGCTGAGAGGAAGACCGCATCATCCCCGTACCATTGCGTGACCTCGAAGCCGAGGATATCCCGGTAGAAGCCAAGCGCCCGCTCGATGTTCGCCACTTTCAGGTGGACGTGTCCGATGCGGGTCCCTGCGCTTGCCTTGCGAGGCATCTTAGTCTCCATGCCAGCAACTCCTCTCTCGGTATCACAGCGGGGTGATTCTATCGCAGGCGCCTGCAGGCGGGAGGACTGAGGCGCCAGCGACAGGCTAAAGTTCTGCTTCCATCGTGCCGATAACCGGCGCGTAGTCGAGAAGGGCAAACCCGTCGCGAGGCGGGGACGCAAAACCACGGGCCTCGAAAGCATTCGAGGTAGCCGAGTCGCCGAAATCCGGGCAGCGTCCTCCACGCGGTGCGAGAGCGAGGAGATCGCGCGGTGGCTAGAGATGCTGTAGCTGGCAGGGCTTGGAAAACGTGGCTTCTGGTGGCGCTGGCCGCCTGCGCGGGAGGGCTGGCCCTGTTGGCGGTTTCGGCCCCGGCGGATTCGGCGGTGCGGACCGGGATAACGGTCTCGCCGCGAAGCCTGTCCCCCGGCGAGACCGTTACCACCTCCGGTCGCGGTTTCCCGGATCGCGCACGCGGCTCCATAACCTTCGGCGGAGAGGTCGTCGCGAAGTTCACCACCTCTTCCAGAGGCACGTTCGAGAAGCGGTGGGAAATCCCCGAGGCGGCGCGCAGCGGGGCGGTCACTGCTCGGGCGGGCTCCCGCCGGGCGAGCGCTACGCTGAAGGTGGAGAACCCTCAGCCTGATCCACCGCCAGCCCCGCAGTGCGCCGACGGTCAGGACAACGATGGTGACGGCCAGGCAGACCATCCCGCTGATCCCGATTGTGAATCGCGCACGGACGACTCGGAGAGCCCAGATCCCGGTCCACTCCCGGAGGACGCCGAACGGTGGTCCGACCCGGCCACGTGGGGCGGCGAAGTCCCGCGGGCCGGAGCCGAAGTCACCATCCCGGCGGACAAGACCGTTATTCTCGACCAGGACGCGGATCTCGCAAACCTCACGGTCAACGGGACGCTCATCTTCGAGGATAGGGGTCTGTCCTTGAGGTCGCGTTGGATCATGGTCCACGGGAAGCTCCAGATCGGCACGGAAGACGCTCCCTTCCAGAGCGACGCCACCATCTCCCTTACCGGCGCAGACCGGACAGAGGACATGATGGGCATGGGCACGAAGGTGATCGGGGTGATGGGCGGAACCCTCGATATCCACGGTGAGGACCGCCGCGGTTGGACCAGGCTCACGAAGACAGCCCAGACGGGCGCCGATGAACTCGCGCTGGAGGACGCCTCCGGCTGGCGCAGGGGAGACCGGATAGTAGTCGCCTCCACGGATTATGATCCGGATCAAGCCGAGGAGGCTACCATCACCAGCGTCTCGGGGAACACCGTTACGCTCGACGGGACCCTCGACTACACCCACTGGGGCACGGTTCAGACTTTCGCTGGCCGTCCGGTGGACGAGCGGGCCGAGGTCGCGCTCCTCTCCCGCAACGTAATGGTCCAGGGCACGGAGGTCGGCGCGGAAGGCTTTGGAGGACAGATCATGGTGATGAGCGGCGGCCAGGCGCGCATCGAGGGCGCCGAACTCGCCAAGATGGGCCAGAAGAACACGCTGCGCCGCTACCCGCTCCATTTCCACATGCTCGGCGACGCCGGAGCAAACTCCTACCTGAAAGACACGAGCCTGCACCGCACCTACAACCGCTGCGTGACCATCCACGGCACCAACAACCTCAACATCTCCGGCAACGTCTGCCACGACCACCTCGGCCACGGCTTCTTCATGGAGGACGGGGCGGAACACGACAACGTCCTCGTAGGCAACCTCGGCCTCACGACTAGGGCTCTGGATCGGGGACAGCGTCTCCTCCAGAGTGATGGATCGGCGGCGACGTTCTGGATCACCAACCCCGACAACGTCGTGCGCGGCAACGTGGCCGCCGGATCCGAAGGCACCGGCTTCTGGCTCGCCTTCCCCGAGCACCCAACCGGGCTCTCCACGAACCCTAACGTCTGGCCCCGCCGCACGCCCCTGGGCGAGTTCTCCGGCAACGTCGCCCACTCCACGGACGGCGACGGCCTGCACGTGGACAACGGCCCCATCCCGGACAATCCAAACGACCCGAATGTAGAGAAGGGCAGAACCGACTCGGCCTACTACGATCCCCACGTCAACCCAACCCCTCCGCCGGAAGACCAGGAGGACTCCGCGCCGGTCATCGCCCGCTTCGAGGACTTCACAGGCTACAAGAACCGCAACGAAGCGGTCTGGCTGCGCGGGGCGAACCACCAGTTGGTGAACGCGACACTCGCGGACAACGCCATCGGCGCGACCTTCGCCTCAGAAGAGAGCTTCCTCCAGGACTCCCTGGTCGTCGGCGAGACGGCGAACAAGGGCGCCCCATACGATTGGCAGGTCGAGAATGGCTGGGTCGGCCTCGATGGCCGCAGCCTGCCGCGCTACTGGGAGCCGGAGTTCCCCATCCGCGGCTACCAGTTCTACGACGGCCGGGTGGGCGCCCGGAACACTACCTTCGTCAACTTCACGCCCAACGCCCAGCGCCAGGCCAGCGGGCTCGGGGTTCTTCTCGAGGACGCCTTCCAACTCAACCCGAAGAACTTCGCCACGAACCTGCGCTTCGGGGAAGAAACCAACGAGGTCTACATGCCTGACCCCGTGGTCGGCAAGGACGGCGACGCCTCCGCCGTCTTCCAGGACACCGACGGCTCGGTGACGGGCACGGCGGGCCGGATGGTCGTGGCGAACAACCCATTCCTGCTGAACGACACCTGCCAGTATCGCAGCGCCTGGAACACCCACGTCTGCGGGGCGGACTACGCAACCCTCGCCGTCGGGACGGGCACCGGGAACCCGAACGACATCAAGCCGGTGAAGCTCATCCGTACCGACGGGGTGACCCAGACCCTGATGGGCTGCTGCGACGGCTCCACGACCGCTGACTCCACAGTCTTCTCCAACAAGTCCTACGAAGTGGACTACAACGGCGACACGACGCCCCAGAGGCTGCGCTTCGTCTTGATGCGAGGCAGCGGCAAATGGGTGAACCTGAGCGTGAACTACCCCGTCACGCCGAAGGTTACGAAGTACGGCTGCGATGTGGCGAGCGCCCAATGGTGCGGCAACGGCAAAGCCACGAGCCTCGACAACCTGAGATCCAAGGATCGTTCCAGCTACTACTACGACGCGCAGAACAAGAAACTCCATCTCAAGCTCTACGCCGTGGACACGTTCAACCCGGACAACGAAGTGGACTACGAGGAGCTCAAGGTGGCGCCGGCGCCCTGACCGCCCGACGGAAGAACCACCTCCTCACTCGCCCTTCTTCCGCGCTCTGTAGCGTTCGGGGAGGGGCTTCTTTTATACTCTCCACGAATCGGAGACTATGGGAGACGGAGGGATCATGGAGACGACGGACACGCGACACAAGAGCCGCACCATACTGGAGGGCCGCGACAGGGCGCCAGCGCGCTCGTACCTGCTTGGGATGGGCTACTCCGAGGAGGATCTGCACAAGCCCATAGTCGGGGTAGCGCACTCCTGGATCGAGACGATGCCGTGCAACTACAACCACCGGCGTCTGGCCGAGAAGGTAAAGGAGGGCATCCGCGAAGCCGGCGGCACGCCGATGGAACTGAACACCATCTCCATCTCGGATGGCATAACGATGGGGACCCAGGGGATGAAGACGAGCCTGGTCAGCCGAGAGGTGATCGCCGACTCTATCGAGCTCGTCGGGCGCGGGCACATGTTCGACGCCATAGTCACGCTCGTCGGCTGCGACAAGACCATCCCGGCCGCCGCGATGGCCCACGTCAGGCTGGGGATTCCGGGTGTGATCGTCTACTCCGGCTCCATCGCGCCGGGCCGTTTCCAGGGCCACGACGTGACCATCCAGGACGTGTTCGAGGCCGTTGGCGCGAACGCCGCGGGCCGGATGTCAGACGCGGACCTCTCGGAGATCGAACACCACGCCTGTCCCGGCGCTGGCACGTGCGGCGGACAGTTCACCGCCAACACCATGGCGATGGCGCTGGAGTTCCTCGGCCTCTCCCCGATGGGCTCCTCCAGCCCCCCGGCCCTTGATGGCCGCAAGGACGAGGAGTGCGCCGCAGCGGGACGGCTGGTGATGCGCCTGCTGGAGAATGGCTTGTCTCCCGAGCGCATCCTCACCCGCGCATCGTTCGAGAACGCCATCGCGGCGGGCGCGGCCAGCGGCGGCTCGACCAACCTGGTATTGCACCTGCTCGCCATCGCCCGCGAGGCAGGAATCCCGCTCGACATCGCCGACTTCGACCGGGTCAGCGATCGCACGCCCATCATCGCCGACCTCAAGCCGGGCGGGCGCTTCACAGCCGTTGATCTCGACCGCGCTGGCGGCACCCGCCTGTTCGGCAAGCGCCTGCTGGATGCGGACCATCTCGATGGCGAGCAACTCACCGTGACCGGCAAAACCATCGCGGAGGAAGTGGATTCCGCGGAGGAATCGCCGGGACAGGAGGTGATCATGCCTGTCGAGAGCCCGCTGCGCGATACCGGAGGACTCGTGATCCTCCACGGCAACCTCTCGCCGGAGGGATGCGTTGTGAAAGTCGCTGGCTACACGCGCCTCACGCATACGGGACCGGCCCGCGTCTTCGACTCCGAGGAAGACGCCATGGAGGCAGTCCAGGCCGGGCGCATAGTTGATAGGGACGTGGTGGTGATCCGGAACGAAGGTCCCAAAGGCGGCCCCGGAATGCGCGAGATGCTCGGCGTCACCGCCGCCCTCGTCGGTCAGGGCCTCGGCGAATCGGTAGCCCTGATGACCGACGGACGTTTCTCCGGCGCGACCCGCGGCCTCATGGCCGGTCACGTCGCCCCCGAAGCGGCCCATCGCGGCCCCATAGCCGCCCTCCGCGACGGTGACACCATCACCTTCGACCTGGAGAACCGTACCCTCAGCGCGAACCTCTCGGATGAGGAGATAGAGACCCGCCTGACGGATTGGGAAGACCCCCAACCCCGCTTCTCGACCGGCGTCATGGCGAAGTACGCGGCGCTGGTCTCCTCGGCGTCGGAGGGGGCTGTCACCAGCCCGGAGTACCTCTCGAAATAAGAGACATGGCGCCCCGGACAATCGGTTGTTATCAACCGGTCCCTGGTTCGGAGCGCACAGCATCTTCATCCGCCATGTGTCCTGAAGCGGCGAGGTAATCGGAGCCAATAACCGCCGCCAGGGTCAGGATGAGGAGCCCGGACAGGACCAGCGCCGGGACGAGGAGGCCGATCAGCCCCGCCACGACACAGGCAAGCGTCCCGAAGAGGCTTTTCCTGCTCATCGCGCCAGTCATCCTGTAGCCGAAGAGGGTGTGGGCGAGCAGGTAGACGAACGGCCCCGCCGCGACCGCCGCGACTTCGTATGGCGGCAGAATCTCCGTGGGGTGCGCGATCACCAGCTCGTCCCCCACCGCTGACAGGATGATCCCGGCCACGAACACAACGTGCAGGAACGTATATGCGTCTCTGGCGAGGAGCGAACGGTTATCCGCGACCTCGAGGTAATGCTCGCCGAGCCGCGCCACGGACGTGAAGTACAGCCACCAGATGGCGGCGGCCCCGAGGAAAGCCATGACGAAGGCGGAGATCCTCGCCGGGGTCAGGGCGAGATCCGAGGTAGTCGCCCCGGTCAGGACTATGGACTCGCCAAGCGCGAGGATGACGAACAGCCCGAACCGCTCCGCGAAATGCCCGGTGCCAACCGCCCAGTTTTCGCCCTCCATGCGCCTCATCCAGGGAACCTTGAACAGAGTGAAAGCCCCGCCATAATCCACGGCGATGGCGAGACACCAGAACATGATCCGCAATGGTCCATCGAAGAGCGCGCCCGAGACCCAGAACACGCCGGCCAGGCAGAAATAGATGAGGATTCTGACCGCGCGCTCGCGTTCGAGCGTCCCACTTTCGGCGGCGGCGAAGGCAAGAAACGAGTGTCTGCCTATCTGTATGACCAGATATGACCCCACGAACAGCAGCGCGTGAGCCTCGAACGCCTGCGGTATCGCCACGGACATGAGGAGGCTGACGAGCATCAACGACAGGAGGAGCAGGCGCACGGGGACGGTCTCCGTATCCAACTCGTTCGTGGTCTAGGTCGTGTAGTTCCACGACCAGTAGACCGCGAGGAGGAGGATCAAGGACTGCAAGACTCCCGTCCACGTCAGGTGTTCGAGAAGGAGGTGGGATACCTGCGTGATCGCAAACACGAACACGAGATCGTAGAAGAGTTCCAGGGTGGAAGCCCTCTGTCTCGACCCGTCCGTCCGGAGCCTTCTCACATTCCCCATGAGCCAAGTCTAGCCATGTTCGAGACGGCCTGCCCTTCCCGCGGTGAAGGTTGGATGATTATAGGAAAGAGGCCCACCGCTTGGCGGGCCTCATCCGGTCTCTAAGCTATGGACTGTTGCGGCTAGAGTTGGCCTCTCACAGCTCCGGCCGGGAAATCGGCGTTGTGGACGTTGACGTAATAGTCAGATGGGTTCTTCATGATGTCCTTGACGAGCGCGCGATCCGCGCTTGCGCAGCCCTCCGAAGAGCCATCCCTGGGCGGCTCCAGCCCCACGACGACCGGACCCGCTGTTCCCTCATCCCCCTCGTGTATGTGGGCCATCGTAGCCGACTCGATACCCGTGACGGTGATGCTGTAGCAGATCTGTCCGAGCCCCGGATTCAGCCTCAGCTTCGCGAACCCGCTACCGTCGGGGTCTCCCGGTCCAGGCACTTCCTCTCTCCCATTCAGGTCCGTGGACAGCGGCTTTCCTCCTCCCGCCCCATCACCGGCGCGGCTAGCGCCAGGGCACACAGGCCCGCCAGGGCCAGAATCAACACGAACTTCCTCATTCCCTTTCCTCCATTCATCGCCCAACCTTTCCTGAACAATACGCAGGATAGACCGCGCCCGGATCACACGCCATCAGCCCCGCCGCCGGAGTAGTCCGCTAACTGGTCTCTCCTGACGACCGCTCCAAATTGAGGGTGAGAAGCTCCTTGAGGATGTCTTCGTCGACGATGTCTTCCGGCCAACCATACGCGTCGAACACCGCCCGATCCAGCGCCGCGTGTACGTTCGCCAGCCACGTCGGACGCGCCCTCCGGGTCGAGCCCTCCGAACTCGTCAAGGCTTCCTAGCCCAATAGCGGTGAGCCCCCGGAGCAAAGCTACCAGGGGCTCACCGCTATTTGATCGTCGGTGCGGAGCTATCTTTAGGCTACCGCCCGGATTACCCTTCGAGCACGAAGGTGATCGCCACGTTGACCTTGTAACCCGTGATCTGGCCGTTCTCTATCAGGACGTTCTGATCCTTGACCCAGGCGCTCTCCACGCCACGCAACGTCTGGTTCGCCCGATCTATGGCCTCTTTCACGGCATCATCGAAGCTCGTGGTCGAGGTGGCACTCAATTCGGTAACTCTTGCTACGGACATGTTAATCATCTCCTGGAAACTAGCTCTTTGTACGATCTTGCAACTATCCTACCCTGCCACCGCCGCGCCGAAACGAGGGGGCCTGCGCTGCTGCCACAGGGCATTGAAGAATTCGGGCTGGACCGTACTGGGCGCTAGCGGCCTGGCTTCTTCTGCTTCCATACGAGCCAGCAGGAGCAAGGCTTCGTCACGCAACTCCTCGGGCAGGTAGAACTTGATCGCAACGCTGGTATCGAGGATCAGCGTCTGACCTCTTCGTCTCTCAGTCACACACGCGAGTCACGGTCGGCCCGAACGATCCCGGTGGAATCGCCAAACCAGCGTCCTTCGGCCTTGAGCCGCTCGCTGATCGCGCGAGCGCGCCCGGCCCATTCCTTGAGGTCGCCTGTGCCTTTACGAGAGGGCTCGAGTTTTGTCTTCTTTCCGGCCAAGACCCACATACCTCCTTGATAGCTCTGATTGTATAGCCCCACCACCGTAACTTCAGAGCCCTCATTCCCGTGCGGCCCGCTCCAGGTTGAGGGCGAGAAGCTCCTTGAGGATGTCTTCGTCGGCGATGTCAGGCGGCCATCCATATGCGGCGAAGACCGCCCGATCCAACGCCGCGTGTACGTTCGCCAGCCACGTCGGGCTGGCGTTGTACAGGTTAGTGAGCGTGCGCTTCTTGAGCTCGGCCTCGGACGCGCCCTCCGGGTCGAGCCAGTTGCGCCGCAGCCCATCAAGCCGCCGCGCAGCCTCCGCGATGGCCTCCACGCGCCCATCTCCGTCCGACTCCTCTCCCGGCGGCCACGGCAGCGGGAACGTCTCGAAGCACGTCGTCGGCGTGTAGCGAGGCCGGTCCTCCAGCGAAGTGCCCATCCGCAGCGCCCACAGCTCGTGTACCCGTGAGTGGAGCACCCCGAAGAAGTAGTCGTCGTCACGGGCGAGCACCAGCGTTCCCTGGTTGCACAAGACTTCTGGCTCCATCCACAAGAACACGCGATGCTTTGCCACAGCAGGCGTAGCGATGAAGCGTCGCTTTCCTTCCAGGGCGATCCGAAGCTCGGGGCGCGGACGTGCATACCTCCACCACTGTCCCTGGAAGTCATCCCGGCGACTCTGTGCCCGCACGGGCAATACGTTCTTTTTGATGTATTCGAAAGGCATTTCGTACAGCGACGCTTCTTCGAGCATGAGTCCGAAATCAATGGTCCACTTTCCTCGTGAACGCCGCACCAGATCAACGCCGCTGGCAACCGGACGCACCACATCTGAGTTCGGACGACCATTCACGTTGACGGGGGCGGACAACATCTCGTTTGCCAGCGTCTTGTCAATATCGAACGGAGCTTTGGCCGAAGGACCCATGAAACAC
>Ga0136617_10006243_pt1 | contig 10663 bp, 5 predicted proteins | sample AntDrymUQ3222106_2_FD_129672 | JGI IMG/M metagenome (GOLD analysis project Ga0136617, IMG submission 129672) | Polar desert sand microbial communities from Dry Valleys, Antarctica - metaG UQ322 (21.06) | ecosystem: Environmental > Terrestrial > Soil > Desert | place: Antarctica: Dry Valley...
GGCGTCGCGCTGGACCGGTTGGGCGGCGAGGCGTGGCAGCGCCGCAAGTCGCGGATGAAGGAGCGGATCCGCGAGATCGCCGGCGAGCTGATCGCGACCGCCGCCGCCCGCGCCACCCATTCGGGCGAGATCGCCTTGCCCGACACCGGCTATTCCGCCTTTGTCGACCGCTTCCCCTATGAGGAAACCGACGACCAGGACCGCGCGATCGCCGACGTGATCGACGATCTCGGCGCGGGCCGCCCGATGGACCGGCTGATTTGCGGCGATGTCGGCTTCGGCAAGACCGAAGTCGCGCTCCGCGCCGCCTTTATCGCCGCGATGGCGGGCATGCAGATCGCGGTGGTCGCGCCGACCACCTTGCTCGCGCGCCAGCATTACACCAACTTCAAGGAGCGCTTCCACGGCTTCCCGATCGAGATTGGCCGGCTGTCGCGGCTCGTCCTCGCCGCCGAGGCCAAGGCGACCCGCGAAGGCGTCGCCGCCGGCCGGATCGACATATTGATCGGCACCCACGCGATCCTGTCCAAGCAGGTCGGGTTCAGGAAATTGGGCCTGGTCATCGTCGACGAGGAGCAGCGCTTCGGCGTCACCCACAAGGAACGGTTGAAGGCGATGAAGGCCGACGTCCACGTCCTCACGCTCACCGCCACCCCGATCCCGCGCACGCTGCAGATGGCGCTCTCCGGCCTTCGCGAGCTGTCGGTGATCCAGACGCCCCCGGTCGACCGGCTCGCGGTGCGCACCTACGTCATGCCGTGGGACCCGGTCGTTCTGCGCGAGGCGTTGCTGCGCGAACATTATCGCGGCGGCCAGAGCTTCTTCGTCGCACCGCGCGTCGCCGACCTTCCCGACATCGAGCAGTTCCTGCGCGACGAGGTCCCCGAGGTGACCTTCGTCACCGCCCACGGCCAGATGGCGCCGACCCAGGTCGAGGAGCGGATGTCGGCTTATTACGACCGCAAATACGATGTCCTCCTGTCGACCACGATCATCGAAAGCGGGCTCGACATCCCGAGCGCCAACACGCTCATCATCCACCGCGCCGACCGCTTCGGGCTCGCCCAGCTCTACCAATTGCGCGGCCGCGTCGGCCGGGCCAAGACCCGCGCTTACGCCTATTTCACCACCGCGCCGAACCGGCTGATGACCGAAGGCGCCGAGAAGCGCCTGCAGGTGCTGGTCAATCTCGACACGTTGGGCGCGGGCTTCCAGATCGCCAGCCACGATCTCGACATTCGCGGCGCCGGCAATCTGCTCGGCGACGAGCAGTCCGGCCATATCAGGGAAGTCGGCTTCGAGCTGTACCAGGCGATGCTCGAGGAAGCGATTATCGACGCCAAGGCGGGCGGCGTCGGCCTCGGTCCCAGGCGCGACGAATTCTCGCCCCAGATCACGGTCGACGCGCCGATCATGATCGCCGAGACCTACGTCCCCGATCTCGACCTGCGGATGGGCCTCTACCGCCGCATGAACGAGCTCGAAAACCGCCAGGAGATCGAGGCCTTCGCCGCCGAATTGATCGACCGCTTCGGCAAGCTCCCCGCCGCGACCGAGAATCTGCTCAAGATCCTCGAGACCAAGCTCAACTGCCGCGCCGCCAACATCGCCAAGCTCGACGTCGGCCCCAAGGGCGCGCTGGTCAGCTTCTTCGGCGACGCCTTCCCCGACTTGGAAGGCCTGCTCGGCTACGTCCAGCGCCTGGCCGGCACCGCGCGGCTTCGCCCCGACAGCAAGCTCGTCATCACCCGCAACTGGCCTAGTCCCCAGGAGCGCATCAACGGCGCGCTCCAGCTCTCGAAGGGGCTGGCGAAGATTCTCGGCGGCTAGGCCAGCGCTCAGCTCACGGCTGCGCCGCGACCAGGCCGGCGAGCGCGGCGCTGTCGACCGGGGGCGCGCACAGGAAGCCCTGGTACAAATCGCATCCCTCTTGCGCCAGCAGCGCCAGCTGCGCCTCGCTCTCGACGCCTTCGGCGATCACGCTGAGGCCGAGCGAGCGCGCCATGTCGATCACGCTGCGGACCACGATTCGGTCGCGCGGCGAGCCGGCAATGTCCTCGCACAGGCGCTTGTCGATCTTGAGATAGTCGAGCGGCAAGGCCTTGAGATAAGCGAGGCTGGAATAGCCGGTGCCGAAATCGTCGATCGCGATGCGGAGGCCGCCTTCGCGTAACGAGGCGAGCAAGGTCGCGGCGGCGCCAAGGTCGTCGATCAGGCCGCTCTCGGTGACCTCCACGGTCAGCCGCTTCGGGTCGAGGCCGCTGTCCGCGGCCAGGGCCAGGAATTGCCCGGCGAAACCGGGGCGGACGATGTCCTCGGCGGTGACGTTGACCGCGATCCTGAGGTGCGCGAGCGACGCGGGCCAGGCCGCGGCTTCGGCGATCGCCTTGCGCTGGACGTGGTCGGACAGCTGGACGAGATAGTCCGAGCGCTCGGCGACGCCGAACAGGGTCGCCGCGCCGAGCTCGCCATGGACCGGGTGCCGCCAGCGGGCGAGCGCCTCGACTCCCTCGATCGCGCCGGTCGCGACCGACACTTGCGGCTGGAACAGGATTTCGATCTCGTGCCTGTCGAGCGCGCGGCGGAGGTCGATTTCGAGCGCGTCGCCGCGCGCCGCGTCGCCCTGCGCGCCCGCCTCGATCACCCGGATCGGCCCGGCTTCGTTCGCCTTGGCCTCGGCGAGCGCGGCGCTCGCCCGGCGTAGCAGAGCCGCGGCATCGTCCCCGCTCGCCGACGCCGCCACCCCGACCCGGCTGCCAAGCGTGATGACATGATCCCCCGACATGAACGGACGACCGAGCGATTCCACCAATTGCCCGGCGAGGAAGCGGCCTTCGCTCAACGAGGTCGGCGCGGCGAGCAGGATGGCATATTCGGCGCCCGCCAGCCGCGCGACGAGCCGGCGCTTAGGATCGTCGCCGGCCAGCCGTTCGATCCGGCGCGCGGCGGCCTGCAGCACCGCGTCGCCGGTCGCGCGGCCGAACGCGGCGTTGATCGCGTCGAAGCGATTGACTGCGAGCAGCAGCAGGACGATTCCCGGCTCGCCCCCGCCGAGCGCGATTCTGTCCTCGATCCAGCGCCGCGCCGCCTGGGCGTCGTGGGATTGTTCGTGCCCGGTGACAGGCTCGGGCTTATCATCCTCGACGCGGCGCGACCGCCGGTGGCTGCCGCCCACCCGCTCGGCATGGCGCGCGGCAAACTGCACCGCCTGCACGAATTGGCGGTCGCTGAACGGACTGACCAGGAAATGGGTCGCGCCGGCGGCGTGGAAGCCGTCGAGCGCCTCGGAATCGTTGCGCGACACGAGCACCAGCATGGCCGCCGCGTTGGCCTCGGCGCTGTCGCCGAGCAGCCGCGCCGCCTCCAGCCCTTCGGCCAGCGCGCCGCGGGCGTCGATCACCGCGACCCCGGCGCCCGAGCCGATGAACCGCGCTTCGGCATTGGCGATCCGCCGCGCCGCGACCGGCTGCCAGCCCGCGCCTTGCGCGATCCGATCGAGCTCGTCGCGGTGCCGGAAGGACAGGATGAAGAGAGGCGCCGCTTCGGGGTTCATGGCAGGGGTCTAATGCGCGCGCGCGGTGGCAACAAACGCTTTAGCGGCGCGGTCCTTCCCGCGCTGGAACAGGCCCGGCTTGCCGCGCCGCGCCTTCGGCCCTAGCAACCGGGCATGGCCGAGCGATCCGACAAGGCGATGGCATTGCTCGCCTCCCCGGCGGAGGCGGCGCAGGCGGCCGAGACAATGCTGCGCAAGCGCTACAAATTCGTGCCGCTCGAGCAGGCCGAGCTGATCATCGCGTTGGGCGGCGACGGTTTCCTGCTGCAGACGCTGCACGAAATGCTCGCGCGCGGGCAGCTCTGCCCGGTGTTCGGGATGAATCGCGGGACGGTCGGCTTCCTGATGAACGAGTGGCGGCTCGACCGGCTGGCCGAACGGGTGGCGGAGGCGAAGAGCTTTTCGGTCGCGCCGCTCAAGATGGAGGCGACGACGGTCGCCGGCGAGACCCTGACCAATCCGGCGATCAACGAAGTCTCCTTGCTCCGCCAGACCCGCCAGACCGCGTGGATCGAAGTGTCGGTCAGCGGCCGGGTGGTGCTGCCCGAACTGGTCTGCGACGGCGTGCTGGTGGCGACGCCGGCCGGCTCGACCGCTTACAATCTCTCCGCGCAGGGGCCGATCCTGCCGCTCGCGTCGAAGCTGATGGCGCTGACCCCGATCAGCCCGTTTCGTCCGCGGCGCTGGCGCGGCGCGCTCATCCCCGACGATCTCAAGGTCTCGCTGCGCGTGCTCGACCCGGTCAAACGGCCGGTCTCGGCGGTCGCCGACCAGATGGAGGTGCGCGACGTCGCCACGGTCGATGTCTGCGTCGACAGCGAGCAGGTGCTCACCTTGCTGTTCGATCCCGAACATGCGCTCGACGAGCGGATTGCGATGGAGCAGTTCGCGGTCTGACACGGAGCCTTGCCAGCGCGAAAAACTTGCTGCTATAGGCGCGCTCGCCTGAAAGGCTGATCCCCGGTAGCTCAGTGGTAGAGCGTTCGACTGTTAATCGAATGGCCGATGGTTCGAATCCGTCCCGGGGAGCCATTTCTTCTTCTGTTCGCGGCGCGACGCCGCTCTGCTAGCGTGGACGTGCAAAGGATCGCCGCCATGCCAGACCCCTCCCCCACGCCGGTTGTCGTCAGCGACGCGCTCGCCGCCACGCCGGGGGCGCTGACCAAGCTCGGCTGCGCGATGATGGCGTCGGGGCAAGGCGCGAAGGCGGCGGCGATCGTCGCGCGGATGACATCCGAGCACCCTGGCAACCCCGAAATGGAGAATGCCGCGCGCGTCATCCTCGCCCATGGCGTGCCGCAATGGCATGTCTCGATGCTCGCCGACGGCGCGCGCAACGACAGCTATGAGAAAGCGATCGGCCGGGCGGTATCGCCGGATTCGATGGTGCTCGATATCGGCACCGGATCGGGGCTGCTGGCGATGATGGCGGCGCGCGCGGGCGCGGGCCACGTCTTCGCCTGCGAAGCGCATCCGGCGATCGCCGCGACCGCGCGCGAGATCGTCGCCTTGAACGGCCTTTCGCAGGCGATCGAGATCGTGGCGAAGCATTCGGACGAATTGAGCCCCGAACACGATTTACGCGGTGGCGCCGACCTGATCGTATCGGAGGTCTTCTCGGAAGATTTGATCGGCGAAGGCGCGCTGGCGACGATCGAGGATGCGATGCGGCGGCTGGCGCGGCCCGGCGCGCGGATCATACCGGCGGCGGCGACGATCCGGATCGCGTTGTGCTGGCACGACCGTCAAGGCCGCAACCTTCCCGGCGAAGTCAAGGGTTTCGACCTGTCGCCGTTCAGCCGCCACGTGACCCCGCATTACCAGCTCCAGACCGGCGATAAGCGGCTCGCGCTGCGCAGCGAGGCCTACGACCTGTTCGAGTTCGACTTCCAGGCGGGCGGTCCCTTCCCGGCCGGGCGGCGCGAGGTCGCTTTGGCGTCGAGCGGCGGGCGGGTCAACGGCGTCGTCCAGTGGATCAGGCTGCAGCTCGACGCATGCGAGGCCTATGAGAACAGACCCGGCGAAGGGGCGGCGTCGCATTGGGCCGCGCTCTTCCATCCGCTGGCCGAGCCGATCGAGACGCGTGAAGGCCAGTCGATCGGCGTCGCGGCCAGCCACGACCGCGAGCGGCTGTCGATCTGGTTCTCCGCGCCCTAAAAGGCGCGGGATCTGGTTCTCCGCGCCTTAAAAGGCGCTCAAGCCACCGCGCCGTGGCAATGCTTATACTTGCGGCCCGATCCGCACGGGCACGGCGCGTTGCGGCTCTCCGGCGCGATCATTTCCTCATCGCCGCCCGGAAAGGCCGGCCGCGGTATCTGCAGCGGCGGCAGCCGCGACAAGACGTTGCCCGTCGCCGCGTCGATATCGGCGCTGTTGTCGTCGCCGGTCAGCGGGTCGAAATGGGTGGTGACGAAATCGGGCATGTCGGGGAATTCATCTTCGCGCGGCGCGGTCCAGTTGAACTGCGCGAAAGCGAGCGAGCGGGTGACGTCCTCGCGGATCGAGCTGAGCATTCGCTCGAACAATTGGAACGCCTCATGCTTATATTCGTCGAGCGGCTTCTTCTGTGCGTAGGCGCGCAGGTGGACGACCTGACGGAGCGCGTCGAGCACCGACAGATGCTCCTTCCAATGATGGTCCAGCGACTGGAGCAGGATGCTCTTTTCGACCTCGATCCAGGTTTCGGCCGCGATCGGGTCCGATTTCGCCTTGATCTGCGCGTCGGCGGCCTCGCGGATGCGATCGACCAGCATCTCGGGATCGACCGATTCCTCCTTGAGCCAGTCGTCGATCGGCGGCGTCAGGCCGAACACCGTCTCGGCGCGGGTCTTGAGCAAGGGAATGTCCCATTGCTCGGGATATGAATTGGGCGGGCAGGCTTCGCCGACGATGGTGTTGACCGTCTCTGCGCGCATGTCCTCGACGACATCGCCGATCGTCTCGGCGTCCATGATGTCGGCGCGCTGCTCGTAGATCACCTTGCGCTGGTCGTTCATGACGTCGTCATATTCGACGACCTGCTTGCGGATGTCGTAGTTGCGCGCCTCGACCTTCTTCTGCGCGGTCTCGATCGCCTTGGAAATCCAGGGGGAGATGATCGCCTCGCCATCCTCCAGATTCTTGTTCATCAGCCGCGCGAACATCGTCTGCGGGCCGAAGATGCGCAGGAGATCGTCGTCGAGGCTGAGGTAGAAGCGGCTGAGGCCGGGGTCGCCCTGACGGCCCGAGCGGCCGCGCAGCTGGTTGTCGATGCGGCGGCTTTCGTGGCGCTCGGTGCCGAGCACGAACAGCCCGCCGGCGGCGAGCACCCGCGCTTTCTCCTCGGCGATCTGGGCCTTGATCCTGTCGATCGCGGCGACCCGCTCGGGCCCTTCGGGCGTTTCCGACAGCTCGTCCTCGATCATGAAATCGAGGTTGCCGCCGAGCTGGATATCGGTGCCGCGGCCGGCCATGTTGGTGGCGATCGTAACCGCCCCGAAACGGCCCGCCTGGGCGACGATATGCGCTTCCTGCTCGTGATAGCGCGCGTTCAACACCTCGTGCTCGACGCCCTCGCGGGTCAGGAACTCGGACAGCAATTCGGATTTCTCGATCGACACGGTGCCGACCAGAACCGGCTGGCCGATCTCCTTCTTCTCCTTGATCGATTTGGTGATCGCGCCGAACTTGTCGGCCTGATTCTTGTAAAATTCGTCATCTTCGTCCAGCCGCAGCACGGCGACGTTGGTCGGGATGGTGACGACGTTCATCTTGTAAATGTCGTAAAATTCGGGCGCCTCGGTCAGCGCGGTGCCGGTCATGCCGCTGAGCTTGGGATAGAGGCGGAAGTAATTCTGGAAGGTGATCGAGGCGAGCGTCTGGTTCTCGGGCTCGATCCTGACGCCTTCCTTGGCCTCGACCGCTTGGTGGAGCCCGTCGGACCAGCGGCGGCCTTCCATCATTCGGCCGGTGAATTCGTCGATGATGATGACCTCGTCATTCTTGACGAGATAATCGACATCGCGCTTGAAAATGACGTTGGCGCGCAGCGACTGGTTGAGATGGTGGACGACCTGGGTGTTCTCGAAATCGTAGAGATTGGCGCCGAACAGCAGCCCCGCGGTCTCGAGGATCCGCTCCATCTTCTCGGTGCCGTCCTCGGTCAGGATGACCGTCTTCTGCTTCTCGTCAAACTCGTAATCCTCGGGCACGAGTTGCTTCACGATCGTATCGACCCGCATGTAGAGCTCGGATTTGTCGTCGGTCGGGCCGGATATGATCAAAGGCGTGCGCGCCTCGTCGATCAGGATCGAATCGACCTCGTCGACGATCGCATAATTGAACGGCCGCTGGACCATCGCCGCGCGGTCGTATTTCATGTTGTCGCGCAGATAATCGAAGCCGAATTCGTTGTTGGTGCCGTAGGTGATGTCCGACGCATACGCGTCGCGGCGCTGCTGATCGGCAAGGTTGGGGACGATCACGCCGACGCTCAGCCCGAGGAAGCGGTAGACCTGGCCCATCCAGTCGGCGTCGCGGCGGGCGAGATAATCGTTGACGGTGACGACGTGGACGCCGTTGCCTTCGAGCGCGTTCAGATAGACCGCCAGGGTCGCGACCAAAGTCTTGCCCTCGCCGGTCCGCATCTCGGCGATCGAGCCCTTGTGGAGCACCATGCCGCCGACCATCTGGACGTCGTAATGGCGCTGGCCGAGCGTGCGGATCGCCGCTTCGCGGACGGTAGCGAACGCTTCCGGGATCAAGTCGTCGAGCGCGACGCCGTCGGCGAGCCGCTGCCGGTAAATCATTGTCTGCCCGCGCAACTCGTCGTCGCTCATCGCCGACATGGTCGGTTCGAACGCGTTGACCTTTTCGACGATCTTGCCCAGCCGGGCGACGTAACGGTCGTTGGACGACCCGAAAATAGACTTGGCAAATCCGCCAAACATGGGCGTTCCCGTTCGTTCTTGAAATGATGCGTCCGCACTTAGCAGCCGAACGGCTGCCCCCCGCGGAATGTCGCGGGCGATGTAGGGTTGGCCCCTATCCAAGTCAATTGACGGGGGCGGCCGCGCGGTTCGCCTAAAGCTCCCCCACCAGCCAGCTTTGCAGCGCGCTCTTGGGGGCGGCGCCGACCTTGGTCGCGGCGGGCGCGCCGTTCTTGAACAGGATCATGGTCGGGATGCCGCGCACGCCATATTTGGACGGTGCGTCGGGATTGTCGTCGATGTTGAGCTTGGCGATCGTGACCTTGTCGCCGAGTTCCGTGCTGATCTCCTCGAGCGCGGGCGCGATCATCTTGCACGGGCCGCACCATTCCGCCCAGAAATCGACGAGCACGGGGCCCGGCGCGCCGAGCACGTCCTGAGCGAAGGAGGCGTCGGTGACGGTCTTGGTGGCCATGAAATATCTCCTGAAGGATAGACAGAGGATGTAGGGAGCGCGCGCCGCCGTCTCAACCGCCCACCAACGCCGCGCCGGGCATAAAGGCTTCGAGCCGCGCGCGCGAAAGCGGGTGGAGCGTCGGTCCCGACGTGTAGAGCAAGGCGGCGTCGATCGCGCGACCGGGAAAAATCACATCGAGCGCCGCGACATAGGCCGCCATCTGGCGCAGGTGCGGGACGGGTATGTCGGCCGGCGTGGCGGGCACCGCCCGGCCGGTCTTGAAATCGACGATGCGGACCAAGTCGGGCGTGACGAGCAGGCGGTCGATCGTGCCCGAGACGACCGAGCCGTCGGGCGTGACCGCCGCGATCGGCGCTTCGGCGAGCGCGTCGGGGCTGAAAATGTCCGCGAAATCGGGGTGCGAGACGATCGCGCAAGCATCGTCGACCAGGCCCCGGCGGACATCGGGATCGTCGACGCCGGCGCTGTCGCGGAGCCACGCGTCGGCAAGCTCGGCGCGGGGCGCGGGCGCGACACCGGGCAAGCGCTCGAACAGCCGATGAAGCAGGATGCCGCGCTCGGCCGCCTTGCGCAAAGCGGGTGTGGGCGGCGGATCGATACTGTCATCCTCGCCGGGCGCGGACGGAGCCAGCGGGCGCGGCGGCCGCGCTTCGACGGGCGCGGCGCGGGTCAGCCACTCGGGCAACGCAGCGGAGCCCGCCTCCGCTTTTGGCTGAACCGTTCGGGCCGCGGTCTCGCCATCGCCGTGAAGGCACGACAGGCCCCAGATTGCGTCGGGCGCCCAATCGCCGCCGAGCCCGTCGAACGAGGTCTCGACCGCGCGGTACCAGCTCGCCTCGGGCGGACCCTTGCTGTCGGCCGGGCCGAGCGAGCCGCCGACGTAAAGCCGCTCCTCGGCGCGGGTCATGGCGACGTAGAGCAACCGCCAATGTTCCTCGCGCTCGGCTCTGTCCTTGGCTTCGAGCTGCGATGCCAGCGGCTCGGCGAGCTCGTCCTTCCTCGGCCGGAACAAGGGCACGAGCGGGCCGTCCGCATCGAGCTTCATCGTCGCCGCGCGCTTGGGGGAGCGGTTCGGATCGACGCAGGCGTCGGCGAGGATCACGACCGGCGCCTGCAAGCCCTTCGAGCCGTGGACGGTCATCACCCGCACGGCGTCGCTGGGCGCGGACGGATCGCGGACGATCTCGACATCGCCGCGCGCGAACCAATCGAGGAAGCGCTGCAGCGACGGCGCGCTGGTGGTCTCGAATTCGAGCGCGCCGGCGAGCAATTCCTCGATCGGATCGCGCGCCTCGGCGCCGAGCCGGAGCAGCAATTTGCGGCGGCCGTCCATCGGGCCCGACAGGATCGTCTCGAAAAAGCGATGGGGAGTCGCATAATCGGCCATCGCCAGGATATCACCCAGCCCTTTGGCCGTCTCGCGGCGGGCGCTATGGTCGCGAACCGCGGGCCAGAGCGGGCCTTCGCGGCCGTGCGCGGCGGCGAACAATTCGTCCTGGCTCCAGCCGAACAAAGGCGAGACGAGCAGCCCGGCGAGGTTGAGATCGTCGCGCGGCTGGATCGCGAAGCGCGCGGCGGCGAGCAGATCCTGGACCGCCAGCGGAGCGCTCAGCAGCAGCCGGTCGACCCCCGCCACGGGCACATTCTCCGCGTAAAGCCGCGCGACGATCAGCGAGGCCAGGGTCGAGCGGCGGCGGACGAGGATCAGAATGTCCTCGGGCCGCA
>Ga0136617_10006245_pt1 | contig 10661 bp, 10 predicted proteins | sample AntDrymUQ3222106_2_FD_129672 | JGI IMG/M metagenome (GOLD analysis project Ga0136617, IMG submission 129672) | Polar desert sand microbial communities from Dry Valleys, Antarctica - metaG UQ322 (21.06) | ecosystem: Environmental > Terrestrial > Soil > Desert | place: Antarctica: Dry Valley...
ATTCCAGCCGTCGACATGGCCGAAATAGACTGTCGCTCCCTCGCGCCGAGCTTCGGTCAGCGCCGCCCGCACGAGCGCCGTAGCCACGCCACGCCCCCGAACCTGGGGGAGCAGGTACAGCCCATAGCCGTACCGCTCGTGCGGACGGAGCGCCACCGACAGGTGGTAGTAGCCCAGTCGAATTGGGCCGCCGGTAAACCAGTAGCACCCGACGAGGCGCCCCTCCAGCTCGGCGATCAGCCCCACATCGCCACGCGCCCAGCGCCGCTCGGCCGGCTCACGGCCGAGGATGAGCGGCGCCAACCCCGGGGCGTCGCCCGGCGTCGCCCGGCGGATGGTCACCCCGGGTGGTGGCGCCGGGTCGAGGCCGCCGGACGGGGGTAGGGGCATCTCGAAGGTCACCAGCCACCGCCGCCGCGCGATCCGGCGGAGCGCACCGATCAACCTGGAGCGGAGAGGGCTCACGGCTAGCTCGGCCTCACCGCGTCGCGGGCACCGGGATGAACCGACGCCGAGCCGGGCCGATGGTCGGGCGCTCCCTACCCGTCCATCGGCGGGCGGACCCGCCAGAGCAGGAGCAGCGCCAGGAGCGAGGCGATGCCCCCAGCCTGGAAGGCGGCGGCGTAGGAGCCGGTGGCGTCGACGATCTGGCCGAAGAGGGGCGGACCGACCATGATGCCGAGATAGCTGGCGGTCAGGTTCAGGCCGGCCGCCGTGGCCGAGGCCTGGCGGCCGGCGATCTCGGCCACGAAGGTCATGTTGATCCCGTTCCAGCCGATCGCTGAGACGCCGGCCACGACGAGGGTCAACAGCAAGACCGCCCGCGGCGTGTCCGGGCCGGTCAGGGCGAGCACGAACGAGCTGAGCGCGGCCAGGACCCCGATGATGGCCATGACCACCTTGCGCCGTCCGCCGAAGACCGTGTCGCTGACGAGGCCCCAGCCGATCCGCCCGGCCACGCCGCCGCCCTGGGCCAGCGCCAGCAGCGCCCCGGCCTCGGGGACCGACAGGCGCAGTCGCTCGGTCAGGAAGAGGACCAGGAAGCCGACCAACGAGAGCTGGACGCCGGCGTAGAGGAACGTCACAGTGGACAGCAGCAGGAGGCTGCGATTGCGCACGACGCCGCGGAAGCCCGGCCGAGCAGCGATCATGGCGGACGGCTCGATCGGGCGGTCGCGATATACCAGCCAGGCAATCAGGCCCGAGACCACAGCGACCAGTCCCAGGGTCAGGAGCGTCCCTCGCCAGCCGAACGGCTCGGCGAGAGGAGGCACGACGAAGCCGCAGATCAAGCCTGCCAGGGCGACGCCGGTCTGCTTGATCCCCATCGCCAGGCCACGCCGCCGAGTCGGGAACCACTCGACGATCGCCCGGGTGGTCGGCGGCAGGGCGAAGCCATTGCCGATGCCGGAGATGACCATCGGGAGGAGCAGCCAGCCGTAGTCGGGCATCCAGGCGGCGAGGGCGAGGGGGAGGCCGGTCAGGGTCATCCCGAACAGGAAGAGTCGCCGCACGCCGAACCGGTCGCTGAGGCTCCCCGCCAGGATGAGGACGACCGAGGCGCCGACGACCGAGGCGGTCACGATGAAGCCAATCTGCTGGCGGGTCAGGCCGAGGTCGGCGACGAGGAAGGGAGCGAGCGGTGAGACCGCCTGGCTCCCAAACGAGGCGGTCGTCTGCACGAGCAAGCTCGCGGCGAGGACGACCCAGGGGTAGCCCGTCCAGGCGGTGAGCGCGGCCGCGCTCGGCCTGCTCCTCGCGATCTCAGAAGACTGCGCCATCGGCCCTCCGTCGGGACTCCGCGAGGGCACACGGCCCGGTGCTGATTACTGTTATAGCCGACGGGTTGGCTATAGCCGACGGGTTGGCCGCCTCAATCGGCGGCGGCATTCCTGCCAGCACAGCGACGCCTCCGGTACACTTGGATGGACTAAGGTCCAGAGTTGGAGCCGCCGCGGGGCGCGGAAAGGTGGGAGTGGGGTGGCGCGCACGAAGCTTCGCGAGAGGGGCCAGCTCACGGTCCCCGAGGTGATCCGGAAGGCGGCTCGCCTCGAAGCCGGTGATCCTATTGAGGTCGAGTTGACCGACGATGGCATCCTCCTGCGTCCGCTCAAGACGATCGATCCGACGCAGGCCTGGTTCTGGACCCCCGAATGGCAGGCCAAGGAGCGCGAGGCCTCGGCGGACATCGCCGCCGGTCGCGTGCATCGTTTTCAGAGTGGCGAGGAGTTTCTGGCTGCGCTGGACGCGATCGACGCCGAATTGGACGCCACCGAGCGGTAGGTGGTGCCTAACTGGGAGGCCGCGGAACGGTTCTTTCGGGATTATCGCCAACTGTCGACGAAGGAGCGATCCCTGGTCCGCGCAGCACGCGTCAAGTTCGTGCAAGACCTGGAACGCGGGGCAATCCGCAAGGGCCCGCGGATAAAGGCGGTGCAGGGAGCCGAGGGTGTCTAGGAGCTGACCTGGGCGCCAGACGGCAGGGCAACGTTCCACTTCGGGTCTTCGCTTGGGCGGGGCGCCCACGTAGTCTGGCGCCGCATCGGAACACACAGTATCTTCGACGATCCCTAACACCCGAGCGCCCTGGGGCAAGCCGAGCGCAGAACGAGAATTGACCAGGAGTCCGGAGATGAACGAGTCCAATCGCCTGCCTGAACGCCCAAGAGTCGGCTTCATCGGGCTGGGGCAGATGGGGGCGCCGATGGCGCGGAACGTGATGGCGGCGGGGTATCCACTGACCGTCCACAATCGGAGCCGCGGCATCGTCGAGGAGCTTGCCGGCGAGGGAGCCAGCCCGGCCGGCTCGCCGCGCGAGGTCGCCGAGGCCGTCGACATCCTGCTGAGCTGCGTCGCGTTTCCGGCCGATGTCGAGCGCGTCTACCTCGGTCCGGAAGGGGCGATCGAGGGGGCGCGCGAGGGCCAGCTCTTCTGCGACCTGAGCACCGTCGACCGGGAGACCCACCTCCAGATCGCCGAGCGTCTCGCGGAGCAGGGTGTTGACTATCTCGACGCCCCGGTCAGCGGCGGGACCGGTGGCGCCAGGGAGGGCACCCTCACGATCATGGTCGGCGGCCCGGGCGAGGACTTCGCCCGCGCCCGCCCGCTGCTCGAGGCGATGGGCAAAAACGTCCATCATGTCGGCCCGGTCGGCTCGGGGTCGATCGTGAAGCTGATCAACCAGATGATGAACGCGATCAACGCCCTCGGGGCGGCCGAGGGGCTGGTGCTGGGGACCAAGGCCGGCATCGACCCGAAGCTGCTGTACGAGATCATCCGCACCAGCAGCGGGGCCAGTCGCTCGCTCGACGGCCTGGCGAGCAGCGCCTTCAAGCGCGACTTCGCCCCCGGCTTCACCGTCGACCTGATGCACAAGGACGTCCTGCTCGCCGTCGCGCTCGGGCGGGCCGAGGGAGTTCGCCTGCTCGCCGGCGCGCTCGCCGAGCAGCTCCTCCAGGAAGCCCGCGCGGCCGGCCTGGGCAGCCAGAGCACGACCGCCGCGATCACCCTCCATGAGCGCCTCGCCGGTGTCGTCGTGAAGCCGACAGGCGACTGACCCCTCCATCGTGGGCCGCCTGGCCCCTACAGGGACACGACCAGCCCATCCTCGGCTGTCTCCTCACTCGCTTCGGCCCGATGGGAGAGCATGTCTGGACCCATGTGCGTCAGGACAATACGGCGACAGTCCAGGCGGGTGCGGTGCTCCTGGAGCGTTGCGTAGGCCAGGTGGTTCTTGATCGCCTTATCAAAGGTGTGGGCCTCGCAGATGAAGAGATCGGCGCCGCGCGCGGCCTCGACGAGGGCCTCGCTCCACTCGCAATCCCCCGAGTAGGCGATCACCTTCCCATCGCAGGCCAGGCGCAGCGCGTAGGCCGGCGCTCCACTCGCATGGGCCACCTCGTAACCGGTCATCGTGATGGCGCCGATCGCCGTCTCGATCCGCTCCGGCAGCTCGACGAAGCGGAGCTCGAATCGGCGCTCCGTCTTCGACGAGCCGGGGAAGAACACCTCCATCGCATCGAGGACCCGATCTCGGAGGCCAGGCGGCCCGGCCACAACCAGAGGCCGCTCGCGGCGGCTGAACTGGGCGTCCAGGACGAGGAATGGGAGCCCGCCGAAGTGGTCGCCGTGCAGGTGACTGACGACGACGGCGTCGACGGACGCCGGGTCGACGCCGAACCGCCGCATCGCCACCAACGACGTCGCCCCACAGTCGAGCAGGATGTGGGTCCCCTCGGCGCGCACGGAGATACAGGCCTGGAATCGCCCCCCGCTCCCGAAGGCATCCCCCGACCCCACGAACTGGACGGTCACCACGAGCATGGCCTCAGAGCGCGAACGGGTTGGGGAGCAGGTCGGCGAGGGTGAAGTCGCCGACCCCGTCGACGACGACGATCGCTTCGGGGGGCATCAGCTCGGCCATCACCTGGCGGCAGGCGCCGCAGGGCATCCGTCCACTCGGACCGTCGTCAGGCGGCGCGTCGACGCAGGCGACGGCGAGGCGCGTCACGCGCGGGTGGCCGGCCGCGACGGCCGAGAAGAGCGCTACCCGTTCGGCGCAGATGGCCAGGCCGTAGGAGGCGTTCTCGACGTTGCAGCCGGCAAAGGGTAATCCGTCGGCCAGGGCGACCGCCCCGACGCGGAAACGCGAGTACGGGCAGTGCGCTCGCGTGGCCGCGTCGCGCGCGAGTGCGACTAGCTCCAGATCGGCCATCCTCATCGCTCCGACACCGCCGAGGCTCGCGGCGTTACCTCAATCGTACTCGCCGCCTGCCAGGCCTGGCTCCGGCCCCAACTCCAGGTGCGCCAGTCGGGGCGCTCGGGTGCCGACCAGCGGGCGGCGACGCGGTCGGCCAGGAGGCGTTGCTCCGCCTCGGGGAGGGACGGAAGCGCCTCGATCAGCGCGGGGACGGCGTCCGCGCTCAGCGACGCGGCGTACTGACGGTCGAAGGGCGCCCCGGCAGCGTGGCGCGCGGTGTTGGTCCGCACGATCAGGGCGTCGGGATTGAGCCAGTCGAGGGTGCCGACGATGGCAAAGGCGGCCACGAGGGCGCCCCAGGCGAAGCGCTCGCGCCGCCCACGCAGCACGGTCAGCAGAAACCAGCCGAAGACCAGCGCTAGCCAGCCCATGTAGGCGGTCGTGTAGAGGCGCAGCTCGGTCAGGCCGAACTCGAGCTGATAGAGGCGCATCCGCTGGACGGCCGAGGCCATCACGACGAACAGGAGCAGAACGAGCGAGCCGACCAGCCCGCGAAACAGGCGCTCCTGGGCCGGCCGCTCGCGTCGGACCGCCCAGTCGGCGAGCAACAGGAGCGGGAGGACGAGCGCGGCCACCGCGACCAGCTCAAAGAAGCCGCGACGGGCGTATTCGGCGTAGGTCAGGTCGGCGCTCGCCCCGACCAGCGCCGCGCCGCCGAACAGGTAGCGAAGCTGGACCAGGACGAAGAGCAGGAAGAGGGCGTTGAGCAAACCGAGGACGATGCTGGCTTCGACTATGCCGAGGAGCGCGAAGCGGCGTTGCTCCCCTCGCGGTGGCGCGCTCTCGGCGACCAGCAATCGCCGCAAGGCCCCGCCGACGAGCCAGGCCCAGAAGGAGGTGACCACGACGTGCCCGAACAGCTCGCGGAGGTCCCAGCCGACCAGGCGGTAGGCGATGCCGGCGAACGCGGCGTCCGCCGCCGCGAAGAGCCCGCCGAAGAGGGCGATCAGCGGCAGCGCGACCAGCAGCCCACGCCCGACCGCCGCGGCGCGGCCGGACCAGCCATCGCGAGGGATCTCGACCCAGCGGATGTTGCGCGTGAGAAGGAGCACGCTACCGGCCACGGCGTCGGCGAAGGCAGCAGCGAGCCCGCGTGCGTAGTCGAGCAGACCGGCGACCAGCAGCCGTCCGGCGCGGGCCCGGCAAACCGCGAGGCCGAGCGCCACCAGCAGGGCCAGCAGGTTCAAGGCCACCAGCGTCGCCGAGTCGCGCCAGGCCAGCGCGGCCGCGAAGAACAGGGCCGGCCCAATCAGCCAGCGCCCCTCGCCTCGCAGAGCCACGCGACGCCAGAGCGCCAACCCGCCGGCCGCCGCGACGAGCGCCAGGATCCAGAGGGTGGCATTCAGCCCCCAGGGACGCGCGCGGAGCATGAGGTCGCCGAGCACGCCCATCGCGACCGCCGCCCCCACGATGCTCAGGCCGAGCCTGGTTCCTTCGCTCACGGCTATTCTCCCGCTGCCATCCTACAGACCGCCAGGCGGGGCGGCATCTCCCGCGTGCATGACACGCGTGAAACGGACCGATTTGCTATGGAGAAGGAACACCGGGCACGGCGCGTTTCATACATGAATTGCGATCGCGGCGGGCCGAGCTACAATGAGGACACGGGGGAACAGACGGGATGCACCTGCGTGATCCGGAGCGCTTCGCCGAGGCCGTCAACCGCTTGCGTGGTAGTCGGAGCTACGGGCGGCTCGCCCACTACCTCTCGCACGCGACCAACGGCGTCGTCGACGTCGAGCCGCTCTGGCTCTACCGCATCGCCAACAGCCGGGTCGGGAGCGTCCGCGCCGTCGACACGCCGACCAAGGCGCTGCTCTTCGGTTTGGCGATGATGATGCACGGCTGCCACGAGCGGCACGCCGCGCCGGAGGTCCTCGAGCTGGGTCGGGTCATCCTCGAGAACCTACTCGGCTCACCCAAGCTGGCCCAGCTCGCCCTGGCCGAGATCGAGACCCTCTCCAAGCAGCTTGCGCACACCGCGGACCTGATGCACGTCCTCGAGCGCTGCCTCGAGTCGTGGTCGGAACCGGAGGAGGGCTGGTGAGCGCCGCCGTCGCGATCGACAGCGTCCCGACTCTCTACCGGTCGATGAGCCGCGATCTGACCGACTACCTGGAGGAGCACCTCGGGGTGACGGTGTACGAGGAAAAGCTCTCCGATCTGCTCAGCTACCTGGTCACGTCCGGCGGGCCCGACACCCCGAAGGCGCTGGTTATCAGCGACGCGGCGACGGATGCCGAGCGCCTATACGCCTACGTCCACAGCGCGGCCCACATCCTGCTCGGCCACGCCGATCGGCCGTTTGCGACGATCCTCGAGCCGCGACGGACGCCTCACGGCCCATCGATCCGCCTGGACGACTGGCAGCGTCGGCAAGACCTCGACGCGGACGTCCTGACCGGTGCGATCCTCTGGGGCTGCGAGGACGAGGCGTGGGAAGCGATCGGCTGGGACCTGGCGCCGGCCCACGACGCGGCCTCTCGCCGGCTGGCCCTCGGGACGGTCCGCTCGATCAGCGGCCTCCTACCGGGCCACCGCTACCGCGCGATCCAGGGGGCGCTCCTGTCGAGCTCGACTCGCCGCGCGATCCTGCGGGCGCTGAAGATCGCCCGGGCGGCGTACCACCGCTCCGGCGTCCACAGCGTCTTCGCCAACGAGCCGGTCATCCGCGAGCTGCGCGAAGTCTACTGCCTGACCGAGCTCGTCGCGGTCGTCCCGGAGCTGCTCCACCCCCACCGCCGCCCGTAGGGGCGGTGCTTCCCCGCATCTGTCCGAACCAATTCGGTTACTGCGGCACAAAAATGTGCGAACTCTCGGCAACCGCACGCAATGGCGCAGCAAGCAGCGCCCCTACGAACGACGGGACCGCCGTGGGGCGCTGCTTGCTGCGCCCAAAGTCGACGAAACGGGAATTAGTTTGAACAGATGGGCTTCCCCGCCCCTACACGTGCGCCGGCTGCCGCCAGACGCCGGCGATGCGGCCGTCCTCCTCGAAGGCGAAGGGGTGGCCGTCGGGGTCGACGTCGAGGTGAGGCAGGGCGCGGGCCTGGTCGAGCAGCGAGGCCGAGAGCTCTAGCTCGCCGATCTGGAGGGTGTCCCTGATGTGGAGGACGCCGACGCGGGCGGGGTCTGGCTCGCCACAGGCGCGGATGGCGGCCGAGACGGCCGTGCGGTCGTTCGGCAGGATCATCGGCACCTGGCCGCGCTGGACGCCGCTGACGCCGGCTGTCAGGCAGTTGATGTAGAAGGCGGCGAAGTCGACCTTTTCGACCAGGTTCTGGGTGATGAAGTCGGCCAGGCCCAGACCAGCGGCGTTGCCGTGCGATCCTTCGGTCAAGTCGAGGACAGCGATGTTGGTGACTCGCGGGCGAGCGTACTCCTCGGAGCCCTTGACCATCATCCGCCCGATCACGTTCGTGTCCATCCCGGTCCCGGAGATCTCCTTACCCATTCGGTCGACGACCAGCACGTCGAGCGCGTCGAATGGCAACGACGCCATCAGCGCCTTGGCGCGAGCCTGAAGCCGCTCCTCGTCCGCTCGGCCGATGCCGGCCGCGGGGATCGCCTCGATGATCGCCGTCTCGTCATACGCGTTCTCGACCGCCGCCAGGCCGAACAGCACGTTCGCGCGCTCGACGATCAGCGCGGCCGCCAGCGGCAGCCAGTGGGCAAGGCCCGGCACCCCGTAGGAGTGGATCGTCTCGGCCCCCTTCTGCTTGCCCAACCCGATCCCGCACATCTTGGCCAGGCCGCTCTCGATCGGGCCGTTGAAGTCGGTGTGCGGCTTGACGCGGTTGAGCACGATCACGCCGTCGGCCCCGAGCGCCGTCTCGCTGGCGTAGACCGGCATCCCGTTCTCCAGGCGCCCCACCTCGCGCACCTCCATCGACGAGACGATTGGCAGCCCGGTGCTGGCCTCGGTGACCCCGAGCTCGGCCAGCATGCCGATCTGGCCCTCGGCGGTGGCGCCGCCGTGGCTGCCCATGGCCGGGATGATGAACGGCTCGCCACCCAGCGCGCGAACCTCGTCGCCGGCGGCTTTGAGCAGCCGCGGGATGTTGGCGACGCCGCGGCTGCCGGCGGTGATCCCGACCCGCATGCCCGGCCGGAGTCGGTCGGCGAAGCGGCGGACCTGGCGCGCCACCTCGCCCTCGATGTCCTCGAGGACCGGCGCGTCGAAGCGCTGGCGGGCGCGGTGCATGATCGGCAGCGACACGTCCAGACGGAGCTGGCTGAGGTCTGGCGCAGCAAGCATGGTGGTCTCCTCCAGTGGTCAGTAGGCGGAGGCGCGGACAGCGAGCCCTGAACGCTGTTGCTTCTCCTCGACCATTGTAGAATGTGCGGGCGCTTCCCACAACGCGCCCTGACCGGCTATCGTAGGGGTGCAGGCCCCGCCCCGCGGCCAGCACCCGCGGATCCGAACCGCGACCGTGAGGGAGCGTCCCGGGGTCGCCCGGCCTGGACGTTGTGGCACTCCGGGACGCTCCCTCACGGTCGCGGTTCGGATAGCGGCGCGGCGTTAGCTTGATGCCTATGGGGCGCAGGCCATGCGTCCCCTACACGGATCGGAGACGTACGTGAACGCGCACCGACCCCGCGTCGTCGTCACGGACTGGGACTACGAGCACCTCGACGAGATCCACGCTGTGCTCGATCCGCTCGGGGTCGAGCTGGCGGCCTATCGGGCGGGGACCGAGGACGAGGCGATCGAGGCTGGTCGAGGGTCCGACGCGCTGCTGGTCGAGTATGCGCCGATCACCGCGCGGGTGATCGGGACGCTCGACCGCTGCCGCCTGATCGTGCGCTTTGGCGTTGGCTACAACAACGTCGACGTCGCGGCCGCGACCGAGCGCCGGATCCACGTCTGCAACGTTCCGGATTTCGGCCCTGACGAGATCGCCGATCACGCCTTCTTGCTGCTGCTCGCCGCCGCTCGCAAACTCGTCCCGATGGCAAACGACGTCCAGAGCGGCATCTGGGACGTCAGTCGCTACAAGCCGATCGGCCGACTCGGTGGGCAGACCGTGGGGATCATCGGGCTGGGGCGGACCGGTAGCGGGGTCGCCGCCCGCGCTCGGGCATTCGGTATGCAGGTGCTCGCCTATCAGCCAAACCGACCGCGAGAGTACTTCACCGAGCGTGGCGCCCGCTCAGTAGAGCTCGAGGAGCTGCTCAGGACGGCCGACTTCGTCTCGATCCAGGCGGCGCTGAACGCCCAGACCCAGCACCTGATCGGCGAACGCGAGCTCGGCCTGATGAAGCGGCGCGCCATTCTCATCAACACGGCGCGGGGCGGGATCGTCGACGGCAGCGCGCTGGCCCGCGCCCTGAAGGAAGGGCGGATCGCCGGAGCCGCCATCGACGTCGTGGAGCGCGAGCCGATACCGCCCGACGACCCCCTGCTCGGGATCCCGACCTGCCTGATCACCCCACATGCGGCGTTCTACTCGGAAGAATCGGTACGCGACTTGAAGACGCTGGCCGCCGAGGAAGTGGCGCGGCTGTTACGAGGGAAGCCGCTACGCTGCCCGGTCAACGACGTGTCGTAGGGGCGTCAGGCCGGTGACCCTCACTGTACTGCACTCGACCTGGAGGTGACCGGCCAGACGCCCCTACCAGGGAGGAGGAGAGGATGATCTACCAGCTTGCGCGGCGCGGACCGGCTGGGCGACCGGGACCGGAGCGGCACGAGAACCCGTTCGACGATGTCGTCGAGCAGATCGACCAGGCGGCACGCGTCCTGGGCCTCGACCCGCGTGAGGTCGAAGTCCTCAAGCACCCACGCCGGCAGGTGATCGTCTCGATCCCGATCGTCATGGACGACGGGGAGACCAGGATCTTCACCGGCTACCGCGTCCTCCATGACACGACCCGCGGGCCGGGCAAGGGCGGGATCCGC
>Ga0136617_10006246_pt1 | contig 10661 bp, 12 predicted proteins | sample AntDrymUQ3222106_2_FD_129672 | JGI IMG/M metagenome (GOLD analysis project Ga0136617, IMG submission 129672) | Polar desert sand microbial communities from Dry Valleys, Antarctica - metaG UQ322 (21.06) | ecosystem: Environmental > Terrestrial > Soil > Desert | place: Antarctica: Dry Valley...
CTGGCGAAGGCGGTGCCGGACGCGTCCCCCGAGTCCGTGCTACCCGATTACCTCCGAGCCCCGGACGCCAAGCCGCAGTGAACCACGATCTCAAGATCCGCCCTCTTACCTACGCCGACCTGCCTCAGGTCATCGCGATCGAGCGTCGCGCCTTTCCAACCCCGTGGTCGCTGGCCATGTTCGTGCTCGAGCTCTCGAAGCCGTCGGGGATCTGTCTCGCGGCGCTCACCGGCGACCGCATCGTCGGCTACCTGGTGTGCTCTCGCTACGACACCGTCTGGCATCTGATGAACGTGGCGGTGGACGACCGCCTCACGCGCCAAGGCCTGGCCACCTCGCTGCTCGAGCACCTGTTCGAGCTTGCCGACCGGCCCAATGAGCAGTACACGCTCGAGGTGCGCACCTCAAACGACGGCGCGATCCGCCTCTACGAGGGCTTCGGCTTCAGGCCCGCCGGGCGGCGGCGCGCCTACTACCACGACAATCGCGAGGACGCCCTGATCATGTGGCGCACGGTGCCCGACCGGGCGCCGGCATGATTCTCGGGCTCGAAACCAGCTGCGACGACACCTGCGCCGCCGTGGTCAGCCACTCCGGCGAGGTCCTTTCCAACGTGATTGCCTCGCAGGGCCTGATTCACGCCCGTTACGGCGGGGTCGTGCCGGAGATCGCCTCGCGTCACCATCTCCAGCTGATAGACGCCGTGACGGCGGACGCGCTCGAACGCGCCGGAGCACGGCTCGACGAGGTTGAGACGGTGGCCGTGACCCAGGGCCCGGGCCTGATCGGCGCGTTATTGGTGGGGCTGTCGTCGGCGAAGGCGCTGGCCGCGTCGCGCCGCCTGCCGCTCGTGCCCGTCGACCACCTGCACGGCCATGTGACCTCGGCTCTGCTCGGGAGCGATCCGATCGAGGCTCCCTTTCTGTGCCTGGTGGCCAGTGGCGGCCACACCTTCTTGGCCCGCGTCGACGAGCCGCAGGCGTACAAGGTGCTCGGACAGACGCTCGACGACGCGGCCGGCGAGGCCTTCGACAAAGGGGCGCGCCTGTTGGGTCTGGGCTATCCCGGCGGCCCGGAGCTCGATCGCCTCGCCCGGGAAGGAGACCCGGCCGCGTTCGACTTTCCCCGCTCGGCGCCGGGCGACCTCGACTTCTCCTTCAGCGGGCTCAAGACCTCGCTGCTCTACCGCCTGCGCGACGAGCCCGACGCCAACCGGGCGGACCTGGCGGCCTCCTACCAACGGGCCATCGTGGCCGCGCTCAGCGCCCGGGTGCGCAGGGCGCTGGAGCGTGAGAACCTCGAGCGGCTGGCCATCGGCGGAGGGGTGGCCGCCAATTCGGAGCTGCGGGCGGCCGTGCGAGAGCTCGGGGTGGAGGTCCGGGTCCCGCCGGTCGAGCTTTGCACCGACAACGCGGCCATGATCGCCGGAGCGGCTCGCTTCGTGGATCCGCTTCCCTACCCGGACTACCTGGCCCTCGACGCGTCCGCCCGGCTTCCCGGGGGGTCGCCGACCCAGTAACGCGGTCCGGGGCCCAGGACGCCCGCCCGGTCCCCCGGGTTGGCCAACCGGCAGCGGTCGAGCGAAAGGCATCCACAGCCAATGCACTCGGTGAGCCCCGCCTTGAGCCGTTCGAGCTCGGCGATGCGCGAGTCGATGCGCGCCGTCCATCCGCTCGACAGGCGCGACCAGTCGGCGCGCGTCGGCGCCCGGTCGGGCGGCAGCTTGGCCAGCTCGGCGCCGATCTCGTCGAGCGTCAGCCCGACGCGCTGGGCGAAAACGATGAACGCGATCCGGCGCAGGGCTGAGCGCGGATAGCGGCGGTGGCCCGAGCCGGCCCGCTCGGAGGCGATCAGGCCTCGCTCCTCGTAGAAGCGCAGGGCCGAAGCGGCGACGCCGCTTCGCCGCGAGACGCCGCCGATGGTCAGCAGATCGGGCACCACGGAAGCGAAGCACACTTGCCCCTTGACTTCAAGCTTACTTGAACTTTTACCATACCGACATGAGCGCAAGTAAACAGATAACCGCAGAAGTCACCTCGTGGCCGGGCGTCGAGGCGGGCACCGGCCGGCGGGGGGAGTGGGCGTTTACGCTTGGTCGCCGGGATCTCGGCCACCTGCACGGCGACCGCACCGCTCACTTCGGGTTTCCCAAGGATGTATGGGAGGGGCTGTTCGAGGAGGGGCGCATCGACTACCACCCGGTGTTTCCCGGCAAGCCGGGCTTCGCGGCGCGCCACATCGAAAACGAGGAGGACGTGCGCGACGTGATTGCGATGTTGCGGCTCAACTACGAGCGGGCGGTGGCCCGACACGGCCTGCCGGAACTGCTAAGGAGCTAGCCGCGACTCCTCCAAATCGAGGTCGCGCTCGACCTTGCGGCGCACCTCGTCGCTGATCTCGCGGCCGTTTCGCAACTCGAGCAGCTGCTCACGCTGAGCGTCGAAGAGCTCGTACATCAGCCGCGTATAGGCGCCTGTGCGCTCCTCGTAGGCCGCGCCGTCGCCGCTGCCTCCGTCGGTCTGGGCGTCGAAGCGCCGCCGGCGGTATTCGTACATCCCGCGAACGCGATCGATCGTGTCCTCGCGCACCCAGTCCTCGCCGGCCACCTCATCCAGCCGTCCGATGGCGACTTCGGAGAGACGCAGGCGGGCCAGGGTCTCCTCGCGCTCCTCCTCGCCGTCGTCGCAGATCCCGAGCCGGTCGATCAGCGGACCGAGGGTAAGCCCCTGGCCCACGAGGGTCACCAGGATCACGGCAAGCGCGAGCAGGATGATGAGCTCGCGGTCGGGAAAGGGCCCCCCGGCGTCGATCTGGAGCGGCACCGCCAGCGCGGCGGCCAGGGACACCGAGCCGCGCATGCCGGCCCAGCCGACCACGAGCCGCTCGCGCGCCGGGGCGCGCCGTTCGCGCTGGGAGGGCCGCCGGTCAAGCGCTCGGACGAAGTAGGGCACCGTGAACACCCATGCCAAGCGCACGCCGACTACAACAGCGCTCACCAGTGCGCCCCAGCCGAGCAGCTCGCCCGCGGAATAGCCGTCGACGGCGTCGAGCACTCCGGGCAGCTGCAGTCCCACGAGCAGGAACAGCACCGCGTTGAGCACGAACGTGAGGATCTCCCACACCGATACGCCCTGCAGGCGCATGACGGCGGTGGTCAGCTGCGGCGTGTGCCAGCCCATGTAGACGCCGACCGTGACCGCCGCGATCACCCCCGAGAAGCCAAGCTCTTCGGCCGGAAGGTATCCCGCGTAGCCGGAGAACAGCGAGATCGTGATCTCGGTGGGCGGGTCGTCGATCCGCGAGCGCACGAAACGGATCACCACGCCCGCCGCCAAGCCGACGGCCAGGCCGCCCACTCCGCTGAGCACAAAGCGCACGACCGACTCGCCGAAGGAGAACGTGCCGGTGACCACGGCGGCCACCGCGACGCTGTAGAGCACGAGCGCGGTCCAGTCGTTGGTGAGGTTCTCGCCCTCCACGATCGTGACCAGTCGCCTCGGCGCCCCGAGCCGGCGCATGATCTCCGCCGGTGCGACGGCGTCGGTGGGCGAGACGATGGCGCCCAGGACGAAGGACTCGGCCCAGCCCAGCCCGATCACCGCGTGCGCGACCACGCCCACCACGATCATCGTCACCAACACCACGCCGATCGACAGCAGCGCGATCGGCCGGGCGTTGGCTCGCAGGTCCCTCAGGGAGGTGAAAAAGGCCGCGCCGTAGAGCAGCGGAGGCAGAAAGATCAACAGGACGATTTCGGGATCGAGCTCCACCGAGGGCATCCCCGGGACCAGCCCGATGGCCACACCGCCCACGACCAGCGTGATCGGATAGGGAACGCCGATGACGTTCGCCAGCACGGCGAGCGCCGCGGTGCTGACCAGAAGCCCGAACACGATGAGCTCGAGATGCTCCACACGCCTAGAGTGCCAGCCGTGCCCACCGTGACCCTGTACGGCAAGCCCGGCTGTCACCTGTGCGATGACGCCAGAGCGGAGATCGAGCGCATCCGCAGCCAGTCCCCCTTCGAGCTTGTCCAGGTCGACATCACGCTCGATCCAACCCTCAACCGCCGCTACGCCGAGCGCATACCTGTGCTGGCCCTCGACGGTGAGGAGCTCTTCGACTTCCACGTTGACGGTGACGCCCTGCGGGACCGACTAGCCGCGTCGTAAGCAGTCGGCTCAGCCGACTGCGCACGAACCACTACAGTTCGCCCGTGAGCTTTCGCGAGCCCTCGACGGGCGCGGCCGGGCTGCAGGAGCCTCCCTCTGAACGCCTCTCGCTCGGAGTGGCGGCGCGCCTCTCGCGCTACCTGCAGGTCCTCACCCAGGCCAAGAAGATGGGCCGCGAGACCATCTCCTCACAGGAGCTGGCCGAGTACACCCACGTCAACTCCACGCAGATTCGGCGCGACCTGTCCGGCTTTGGCAAGTTCGGGAAGCGCGGCGTCGGTTACAACGTCGACTCGCTGGTGTCGCAGATCCGCAAGATCCTGCGCACCACGGGCAAGCACAACATCGCCCTGTTCGGCGCGGGCAACCTCGGCCAGGCCATCGCCGGCTCGGACATCTTCGCTGACCATGGCTTTCGCGTCGTGGCCCTGTTCGATAAGGACCCGAAGAAGGTCGGCAAGAGCATCGGGGAGGGCCTCGAGGTGCGTTCCTACGACGATCTCGAGCGTGTCGTTCGCGATGAGGACGTGGTGGTTGGCGTGCTCGCCGTGCCCACCGACGCCGCCCAGGAGGTCGCCAACGACCTCGTGGAGGCGGGCGTGAAGATCATCTTCAACTACACCGAGTCCCTGCTCCAAGTGCCGCCCGAGGTGACTGTTCACACCTCCAGCCCCGCTGTCGACCTGCTCTACGCGCTCTACTTCTACCTGACCTGATGCTCGACATGGCCCGCGTCCACGAGGCGTTCGAGGCCTCGACGGACTTCACCGTCGGGATCGAGGAGGAGTTCGCGATTCTCGACCCCCAGACCCTCTCGCTCGACCAGCGCTTCGAGGAGCTGCGCGACTTTTCTGAGTCCGACCCGGTGTTGGCCCAGTCGGTGGCCGGAGAGCTGATCAAGTCGGAGATCGAGATCCGCTCCGGCCGCGGTGAGACCTTTTCGGACGCTATGACCCTCCAGCGCGAGGCCCGCCGGCGCCTGTTCGCGGTAGCCGCGGAGCACCGCGCGCTGCTGGCCGCCACGGGCACGCATCCGTGGAGCCCGTGGCAGGAGCAGGAGATCATCGACACTGAGCACTACCGCCGGGTGGCTGAGGGCCTCCAGTACGTCGCCTGGCGCAACAACACCTTCTCGCTGCACGTGCACGTGGGCGTGCGGGGCGCCGACCGCGCGGTCCGGGTCTGCGACCGCCTGCGACCAGTCCTGCCCGAGCTCCTGGCGCTGTCCGCCAACTCACCATTTCTCGACGGGCGCTCCTCGGGTCTGCACTCGGTACGCACGCAGATCTTCACCAAGAGCTTTCCGCGCTGCGGCATTCCGGATGCATTCGGTGGCTGGGCGGGCTACGCCGACTACGTGGACTTTCTCGAGCGGACGGGTTCGATCGTCGAGCAAACGCAGATCTGGTGGAGTGTCCGTCCTCACCACTCCTACGGCACCGTGGAGCTGCGCATCTGCGACTCCCAGTCGAGCGCGGCCGATTCCACGGCGCTGGAGGCGCTCGTGGCGGCCTGCGTGGCCCAGGCGGCCATTGACGAGTCCGAAGGCGTTCCCTTCCACGATCCTCCGCAGCGCTATATCGAGGAGAACTTCTGGCGCGCGATTCGCTACGGCCTCGACGGCAAGCTGATTGATCTCGTTCGCGAAGAGGAGTTTCCCGCCGCTCAGGTGGTCGAGCGGCTGATGGACTGGACCGCACCGGCACGCGCCGAGCTGGGGGTGGAGCCCGCGCTTCCCGAGGAAAACGGCGCCCAGCGCCAACGCCGCGCCCTCGAAGGGGGCGCCTCGCTCGAGGAGATCTACTCGGCCGAGGTCGCCGAGACCCAGCGGACCTATGCGGCCGAGGAGGTGAGCGCATGAGCGCGCAGGGACCGCCGCCGGAGCTGCCCGAGGCTGCCGACATCCTCGTCAGCACCGCGGCTTCGCTGGTGAATCTCGCAGGCATCCGCCTGACCGAGGCAGAGCATAAGAATGCGCCTAAGGCCAAGGAGGCCATCGAGGCGGCGCGTCAGCTGCTGCCGCTGTGCCCCGAGGAGACGGTCGGTCCGATCAGGGACGCGCTCTCCCAGGTACAGATGCTTTACGTGAGGGAGACACAGGACCCTGCGCGCCCGGCCGAGCCGGGCGCTTCGGCCAGCGAATCCGGGGCCCAGCAGGCGGAGCCGCAAGCTCAGCCGAGCCCTTCCGACGCGGAGGAGCGCGCCAAGGCGCGCGCCAAGATCTGGATTCCGGGCAGCGAATGATCGGGATCTTCGGTGGCTCGGGCTTCTACCGCTTCCTCGACGAGGTCGAGGAGATGCCCCTGGCCACGCCCTACGGGCCGCCCTCGGCACCGGTTCGGGTGGGAAAGCTCGAGAACGTGGAGGTGGCCTTCATGCCCCGCCACGGCGACGAGCACTCGCTGCCGCCGCACCGCATCAACTACCGGGCCAACCTTTGGGCCATGAAGGAGGTGGGCGTGCGCCGAATTGTCGGTCCGTGCGCCTGCGGGTCGCTGCGGCCTGAGCTCGAGCCGGGGACATTTGTGATCTGCGACCAGTTCGTGGACCGCACCCACGCGCGCGAGAGCACCTTCTATGACGGTCCGCAGACCACCCACGTGGCCGCTGCGGACCCTTACTGCACCGACCTCAGCCGGACGCTGGTCGAGGCCGCTGTCGAGGAGGGCATACCGGTGGTCGAGGGGGGGACCGTGGTGGTGATCCAGGGGCCGCGCTTCTCCACCCGGGCGGAGTCGAGGTGGTACCAGGAAAGCGGCTTCGACGTGATCAACATGACCCAGTACCCGGAGTGCTGGCTGGCCCGCGAGCTCGAGCTCTGCTACTCGAACGTGTCACTGGTCACCGACTACGACGTCGGGCTCGAGGGCATGGAGCCGGTGTCCGCCGATGCCGCCTTCGGCGTGTTCCGCGAGAACCTCGATCGGCTCCAGGCTCTGCTGCGGCGTGCCGTTCCCCGCATAGGGCCGCAGCCCGATGACACCTGCTCTGGAGCGCTCCAAAGCGCTGTCGTCCACGGCTGAGGTAGACTGCTGGCCCTCTTTTCCGGGCGGAGCCCCCAACCCCGTGCGCCTTCGCGCTCGAACCGCCCGCTGACTAACCCTACGGAGGACATACCCCTTGGAATTCCTGACTGACTGGGGCGTGATAATCGCGCTCGTCTGCGCCGGCGCCGCCGTGGCCTACGGCGTCGTCACCTCGCGCTGGCTGCTTTCGCTCTCGCCCGGCAATGAGCAGATGCAGGAGATCTCGCGCGCGGTCCAGGTCGGCGCGAGCGCGTACCTGCGCCGCCAGTACCAGATCATTGCGGTGGTTGCCGCGGTGCTTGCCGTCGTGCTGGCCGTGGCGCTCGAGCTTTCGGACGCCGAGGGCATCCTGATCGCCGTCGGCTTCCTGATCGGCGGCACCTTCTCAGGCGCGGCGGGCTTCATCGGCATGAACGTCTCGGTGCGCGCCAACGCCCGGGTGGCCGAGTCGGCGCGCTCGGGGGTCTCCCGGGCGCTCGAGGTGGCCTTCAAGGGCGGTGCGATCACCGGAATGCTGGTGGCCGGCCTGGCCCTGCTGGGCGTCGCGGGCTACTACGGCATCCTCATTCTCTTCGGCGTAGAGGAGCGCGACGCGATCGACGCCCTCGTGGGCCTCGGCTTCGGCGGTTCGCTGATCTCCGTATTTGCCCGTCTGGGCGGCGGTATCTTCACCAAGGCGGCTGACGTCGGCGCCGACCTGGTGGGCAAGATCGAGGCCGGGATCCCGGAGGACGATCCGCGCAACCCGGCCGTGATCGCCGACAACGTGGGCGACAACGTCGGCGACTGCGCCGGCATGGCCGCCGACCTGTTCGAGACCTACGCCGTTACCGCCGTCGCGGTGATGCTGCTGGGCGTTCTGACCTTTCAAGAGATCGGCACGGTGGCCACGTTCCCGCTCGTCATCGGCGGCGTCTCGATCATCGCTTCGATCATCGGGACCTACGCGGTCAAGAGCCGCACGGGCAACGTGGAGCGGGCGCTCTACCAGGGCCTGATCGTGTCGGGCGGCCTGGCCGCGCTGGCCTTTTTGCCCATCACGCTCGGGATGATGAACGACCTCCACTTCAAGGATGAGGTCTCAGGGTTGCTACGGGGCGGCTCGGGTGAGGCGCCGAGTGGGATCGAGCTCTATCTGTGCACCCTGATCGGCATCGCGATCACCGCGGGGCTGTTCGTGATCACCGACTACTACACCTCCACGCGCTTCCGCCCCGTGCGCACCACCGCGCGGGCCTCTCAGACCGGTCACGCCACCAACATCATCCAGGGCTTGGCCCAGGGCCTCCAGTCCACGGCCGCCCCGGCGATCCTGTTGGCCCTCGGCATCCTCGTGGCCAACGAGCTGGCGGGCATCTACGGCATCGGCGTGGCAGTGATGGCCCAGCTGTCGCTGACCGGGCTGATCGTGGCGCTCGACGCCTTCGGGCCCATCACCGACAACGCCGGCGGCATCGCGGAGATGGCCGACCTGCCCGAGGACGTGCGCAACGTGACCGACCCGCTCGACGCGGTCGGCAATACGACGAAGGCCGTCACCAAGGGGTACGCGATCGGCTCAGCCGTGCTCGCGGCGCTGGTGCTCTTCGCCGCCTTCGTGGAAGAGCTGCGCGAAGAGGCGGTCAAGGAAGGGGCCGCCGTCACCTCGTTCGAGATCTCCCAGCCCGAGGTGCTGATCGGACTGCTGATCGGCGGCATGATGGTCTACCTGTTCGCTGCCTTGGCCATCGAGTCCGTCGGCCGTGCCGGCGGCGGCGTGGTCGAGGAGGTGCGCCGGCAGTTCAAGGAGAAGCCGGGCATCATGGACGGCACCGAGAAGCCCGACTACGCGCGAGCGGTGGACATCGTCACCGCGTCGGCTCAGCGGGAGATGATCGCGCCGGCGCTGATCCCGATCGTGATCACACCGATCGTGGGCCTGCTCTCCACGCAGGCGCTCGGCGGCCTGCTGATCGGCGTGATCGTGGTTGGCTTCTTCGCCGCGGTCTCCATGACCGCCGGCGGCGGCGCCTGGGACAACGCCAAGAAGCTGATCGAGGACGGCGAGTACGGCGGCAAGGGCTCGGACGCCCACGCCGCGTCAATCACGGGCGACACGGTCGGCGATCCCTACAAGGACACCGCCGGCCCGGCGATCAACCCGATGATCAAGGTGGCGAACATCGTGGCTCTGCTGATCATCCCGTTCCTGGTCTGAGCCCTATCGACCCAGAAGCCCGTTTGGGCTGCGTTTGTGGCGCCTACGGGGACAAACGCAGCCCAGATGCGCTAGAAAACGGCGCGATCGAGGTTGCCGGGACATCTCTACGACGGGTGCGCGCGGTCGCTGCGCTCGGCTGCCTTAGCTTCGGGGCGCTCGCCGGCGCCGCGGCGGCCGCTCCGCTGACCGTTCAGGTGGTCAACGAGCGCGGGGTGGAGCAGGCCAGCCGCGTCAGCGATTCGTCGGGAACCCGTTCCACCAACGGCCACGGCCGGGTGGTGCTCGATGTGGTTGCCGGCGAACAGATCTCTGCCAGCCGAGGTGAGACCACGCCGGAGGGAGCGGGAGGTATCAGCTACACGGTGTCCAATCCGGTGCCGAGCGACCCAGTCCAGCTCACTCTTCCCGCTCTCCCCGACGCCCTTGCGCCCGCTCTCGACGCCACGGAAGCCTGGATGCTGGCCCGAGTGAACGACGAGCGCGCCGTTCTGGGGCGGGCGCCGCTGCGGCAGTCCGGTTCGCTCAACCGGGCCGCCGACGTCTACGCGCGCCATCTGCTGGCTACGGATCAATTCAGCCACCTCGCCCTCTTCGATCCATGGGTGCGCGTCGTCGATCAGGGCTGGCCGATCCCGGGCGGCGGTGGTGTAGGCGAGGTGTTGGCCCTGGCGCCCTCGAAGGAGACTGCTCTCGCGGCCTGGAAGGGAAGCTCGGGGCACTGGACTCTCCTGATGGGTCCCGGCGCCGACGTCACCGGGGTGGGGGTGGCCGGGAACCGCTGGGTCATGACACCCAGCACGTGCGGGCCCACCGACGCCCCAGAGCGCTGCGAGGTCGGCCAGAGCGGCGTGCGGGTCTCGCCCCCGCCTCCCGTCGGAAGCCCCGCCGGCGAAGGCGAGCCCGCCGCGGGCGCCAAGCGCGCGCGCCTGCGCGTGGGGCTGCGCCGGCAGGGCAACACGCTGTATGTCCGCGTGCGGCTGGTCGAGGGGCGAGGTGCCCTGCGGGTCTCGGTCCGCCAGGGCGATCGCCGGGCACGCGTGCGCTCTCGCCGGAGCGGCACCCTCCTGCGCGCGATGGCCTTTCTTCCGGGGAGGGGCCGTTGGCGGGTCGGCGTGGTCTTCGATGGCAAGCCGGGCTGGTCCGACCGGCGCCTGGCTCCCCGTTGGGTCCGCGTGCGCTCCGAGTAGTTTCCCCTCGGAATGGCCGAGTATCGCCCCAAGAACCGCGGGCTGGAACGGGTCCTCGGCACGGGAGCCCTCTTCA
>Ga0136617_10006247_pt1 | contig 10661 bp, 10 predicted proteins | sample AntDrymUQ3222106_2_FD_129672 | JGI IMG/M metagenome (GOLD analysis project Ga0136617, IMG submission 129672) | Polar desert sand microbial communities from Dry Valleys, Antarctica - metaG UQ322 (21.06) | ecosystem: Environmental > Terrestrial > Soil > Desert | place: Antarctica: Dry Valley...
ACCGATCCAGCCCAGCCGCTCGTCGAGCAGCAGCACGCCGGCGAGCGCGGCGAACGGCGCCTCGAGCGTGAAGACAAGCGCTGCACGGGCGGCGGTCGTGCGCGCCTGCACCCAGGTCGCGACGAGGTACCCGAGCGCACCGGCGAAGATGCCTGTCGCGACGAGCGCGAACCAGACGGAGCCGCCGCGAGGCATGGACAGGTCGCCGAGCGAGATCGCGATCGCGGTGAACGCAATCGTCGCGAGCGCCATCTGCAGAAACGTCAGCGCTCGCGGGTCGTACCTCGGCGCAAGACGTCCGATCGCGACGATCTGCGCGGATTGAGCGATCGCGTTGCCGAGGACGAGCGCGTTTCCCGTCGGCGAGCCGCCCGGCACCCCGCTCAGGAGGAGCAGCCCGAGCAACGAGAGCGCAACGCCCACCCAGGCCGCCGCCGGGACAGACGTACGGAAGAGCGCGAGTGCGAGCAGAGGCGTGAAGACGACGTACAGACCGGTGATGAAGCCTGTGCTCGAGACCGTGGTCAGCTCCAGGCCGGCGGTCTGGAGCCCGTACGCCGTCGCGAGCAGCGATCCCGCGCCGAGCCCGGCGAGCACTCCGGCGCGTGGCAGTCCGACCACCGCGCGCCACGCGAACGGGGCGAGCACGAGGCTGGAGATCCCGAATCGGACTGCGAGGAACGCGAACAGCGGGTACTGCCCGAGCGCTTCCTGCACCGGGACGAAGGTGTAGCCCCAGATCGCCGTGACCCCGACGAGCAAGAGGATCGGCGTCGCCGGGCGGTGCACCGGCCAACGCTATAGCGCCACAACGATCGAGGGCGCCCCAGTCGGGGCGCCCTCTACTCCGTTATGGGGGGAACGGAGACTTGATGCCTACCGGGGCGTCTCGCTGCGATCGTCGTCACCGTCAACCGCGTCCTTGGCCTTCTCCCACAGGTCGCCGGCCTTGTCCTTCGCGTCGCCCCATTTCTCCTGGACCTCTCCCTCGCCCTGCTTGGCCTTGCCCTCGGCACGGTCGGAGTCGCCGTCACCGCCGAGCTTCTCCTTGGCCTCGCCCCAGCCCTCCTGTAGCTTGCCCTCGCCCTGCTTCAGGTTACCCTCTGCCTGATCGCTTTCCACGACGCGCTCCTCTCAATAGACGGCTGATCAATAGACGGCTGATCCTGAGATGTGGTTTCCCTCGCCGACAGAGGGCGAAACGTCGGAGCTACCCTGTTCGGGTGGAGATCGTCGACACGCTTGGCCGTCCCGTGCGGGATCTGCGCATCTCCGTGACCGACCGCTGCAACTTCCGCTGCACCTACTGCATGCCGAAGTCCGTGTTCGGGCGTGACTACCGGTTCATGGATCGCAAGGAGCTGCTCAGCTTCGAGGAGATCGAGCGGGTGGCGCGCTCGTTCGTACGCCAAGGGGTCGAGAAGATCAGGCTGACCGGCGGCGAGCCGCTCCTGCGCAAGGATCTCGAGGTGCTGATCGCCCGGTTGGCGGAGATCCCCGGTCTCGAGCTCACGCTGACGACGAACGCGTCCTTGCTCGAGCGCAAGGCCGTCGCTCTACGCGAGGCGGGTCTCGACCGCATCAACGTCAGCCTCGACTCGCTCGACGACGCGACATTTCGAGCGATGAACGACGTCGACTTCCCGGTTGCAGAAGTGCTCGCCGGAATCGACGCCGCCGCGGACGTCGGCCTCGAGGTCAAGGTCAACGCGGTCGTCAAGCAGGGCGTGAACGACGCCGGAATCGTTGCGATGGCGGCGCACTTTCGCAACACGGGTCACACGCTCCGCTTCATCGAGTTCATGGACGTCGGCGCCACGAACGGCTGGCGGATGGACGACGTCGTTCCGGCCGCCGAGATCGTGCGACGGATCGACGAGGTGTTTCCGCTCGAGCCGATCGACCCGGCGTATTCAGGGGAGGTGGCGCAGCGCTGGCGCTACCGCGACGGCGCCGGTGAGATCGGCGTGATCACATCGGTTACTCAGCCGTTCTGCGGGAGTTGCACGCGGGCGCGCATCTCGGCGGAGGGGAAGCTCTACACGTGCCTCTTCGCCGTGCGCGGCACCGACCTCCGCGCGATCGTCCGCGGCGGCGCAACCGACGAGGAGCTCGATTTGGCGATCGGCGAGGTCTGGGCGAAGCGGAGCGACCGCTATTCCGAGCTCCGAAGCGAGCAGACCGTCGCGCGGGCGCGTGTCGAGATGTCGTACATCGGCGGGTAAGGAGATCCGCTACGCGGCCCTCCTAGGGTGGAGGCGCGCCCCTCGCGCGCCTCGATAGAATCGACCGTCTCGTGGCGAGCTATGCAGGCAGCGCAGGGCGCCGGCTTCCGCGCGGGTGGGCGCATCTCGGGCTGCAGGTCGCGATCTGGCTCGGCTTCTACGCGGCCTACCAGATCGCACGCGGCGCGGCCGACCGCGGCATCGGCGAGGCGTTCTGGAACGGGACGCTGCTGATCGAGGCCGAGAACCGGGTCGGTCTGCTCGTCGAGCCAGGGATTCAGAACCTCGTCGAGCGGTCGCAGTTCCTGATCACGGCGACGTCCTTCACCTACTGGCTCTCGCAGTTCGCGGTCGTCGGGCTGACGCTGCTCTGGGTCTACTTCCGCCACCACGACCGGTTCGCCGACTTCCGCAACTGGCTGATCGGGGCGAATGTGATCGGTCTGATCGGCTACGTGCTGCTCCCGACAGCGCCGCCGCGGATGTTCCCCGAATGGGGCTTCAGCGACACGCTTGCCGAGCACGCGACCGTCAACCATGCGAGCGGGCCGATCGCATTCGCCTCGAACCAGTACGCCGCGATGCCGAGCCTGCACGCGATGGACGCGCTGATCGTCGGGCTCGTGATGATCTCGGTCTGTCGCACGCCCATCGCGAGGGTGCTCTGGGCGCTGTGGCCACTCTGGCTCTGCTTCGCGGTGATGGGCACCGGCAATCACTTCTGGCTCGATTGCCTCGCCGGGTTTGCGCTCGCGCTCGGTACGGGCGCAGTGCTGTTCCGGCGCCGGCTCGGCGCGGTGCTGCGGCCGGGCCACCCGTGACCGAGCCCCGCGTCAATCAGCTCGACCGGGTCAAGCAGGAGTACACCGACGCGGCGAGGGAGATCCTGCAGCGCTCGATGCGCGGCGTCGCGAGGACGAAGCTGACACCCGACATGCTCACGGTCGCGGGCGTGGCGCTCTGTCTCGCAGGTGCGGTGCTCGTCGGCTTCGAGACGCGGAACGAGTACCTGGGCTTTTGGCTTGGCGGGGCCCTGTTCGTCGTCGGCTCGGTCGCGGACATCCTCGACGGCGCGCTCGCACGGGCAGCGAGCAAGGGCACGGTGTTCGGCGCCTTCCTCGACTCGACCTTCGACCGGGTCGGCGAAGCGGCGCTGCTGGCCGCGATCGGGCTCTCGTTCATGCGCGACTCGAACGAGGTGGCCCTGGTTGCGGCGTTCGCGGCGGTGATCGGCTCCTTTCTCGTCTCGTACACGCGGGCGAAGGCGGAGGCGCTCGGTCTCCGCGGCGACGTCGGCTTCGGCTCGAGGGTCGAGCGGGTGGTGCTGCTCGCGATCGGTCTCGCGCTTGCGCCGTGGGGGCTGCTCCAATGGCCGATCTACGCGCTTGCGGCGCTCGCGTGGGTCACCGTCGCCCAGCGGATCATGTTCGTGCGGCGTCAGCTGCGCGAGCTCGCCGAGCCGATCGCGCAGTAGAGCCTCACCTCGGGTCTACCCCGGCGCGAGCGGGTTCTCCCATCGCACCGCCGGAAACTTCGCGAAGTCCGAGTCAGCGCTGCAGACGACCAAGCCGTGCTGGAGCGCGAGCGCTGCCAGGTGTGCATCGTGGACGTCCACCCCGGCTGCTCCCGTGAGCGTGAGCAGCGTGCCGAGACTCTCGCGATGGCGATCCGTCGGCTGGGGGATCCAGGCGGATGGCGCGTCGAGCCAAGCCTCGACCTGACCCCAGGCCTCGGCGGGTCGAGCAGCGCGCGCGTTGATCCGCACGTTCGTGGCGATCCGAACGAACGCAACGAGACTCTCCCACGGAAGACCGACCCGTTCGGGGCGCGCGAACCGCTCCTCGAGCCAGTCTCTCGCCTTTCGATGCTGGGGCGCCTGGGCCGTTGCGGCATACACCAGCAGGTTCGCATCGACGAGGATCACGGTGCGTCCGGCCCATCGACTGCCTCGAGCACCCCCCAGACGTCATCCACGTTCGGCACGAGAAACGCGCCGAGATCCATGGGGGTCGTGTAGGCGCGACGCGGGCGGGGCTTGCGCTCCTCGATCTCGTCCAGTCCCGCGCGCAGCGCCTCGTTGACGAGCTCCTTCAATGTCACGCCGTTGCGACGCAGCCGTTGGAGCCGAGCGGCGAGATCGTCGTCGATCGTCAACGTCGTCCGCATGCATCAGATCATAACCCAATCGATGTATTGATGCTTCGCCTATCGACCAGCCGTGAGGAAGAAGGCATCGCTCGTGTATGGTGCTAGCACAATGCGTGCTAGCACAACGAGCCGAGCAGGAGTCCTCGTCAGGATGCCTTCCCCCCTGAAGGAGGCGCTCGTCCGTGAGACCGCCCGGCGCGAGTCCAACGTCAACGACGTCGCCGCAGGCATCCTCGCCGAGGCGTTCGGTACGAAGCACGAGCCAAGTGGGCGGCGCCGCAAAGTGCTAGCAGGTTCGAGCCCAATCCTCCTCCTTCGCATCCCGCAGGAGCTGAAGGACGAGATCCACGCTGTGGCGTCCCGCCGCGGCACGAACGCCAACGACATCATTCTCGCTGCGCTCACCGGTGGGCTCGGCATCCCACCCGTGAGCGACCGAAAGGACACCATGGCCACCACCAACGGCTCCACCAACGGCAAGGCACGCCAGCAGGACAAGGTGCGCGTCGCGATCATCGGCGTCGGCAACTGCGCCAACTCCCTCATCCAGGGCCTCGAGTACTACAAGGACGCCGATCGGGACGCGTTCGTCCCCGGGTTGATGCACGTCGATCTCGGCGGGTACCACATCTCGGACATCGAGCTCACCGCCGCGTTCGACGTCGTCAAGGGCAAGGTCGGCGAGGATCTCGCCGACGCGATCTGGGCGCACCCGAACGACACGATCAGGTTCGCGAAGGTGCCGAAGACCGGGATCAAGGTCTCGCGGGGAATGACCCACGACGGGATCGGCAAGTACCTCGCCGAGGTCGTCGAGAAGGCGCCCGGCTCGACCGACGACGTGGTCGGGATCCTGAAGGAGACCGGCACCGACGTCGTCGTGAACTACCTCCCGGTCGGCTCCGAGTCCGCGACGAAGTGGTACACCGAGCAGATCCTCGAGGCCGGGTGCGCGATGGTGAATTGTATGCCCGTGTTCATCGCGCGCGAGGCGTATTGGCAGAGGCGGTTCGAGCAGGCGGGCGTTCCGATCATCGGCGACGACATCAAGTCGCAGGTCGGCGCCACGATCTCGCACCGCGTGCTGACGAGCCTCTTCCGCGAGCGCGGCGTCCACCTCGACCGGACGATGCAGCTCAACGTCGGCGGCAACTCCGACTTCCGCAACATGCTCGAGCGCGACCGGCTCGAGTCGAAGAAAATCTCGAAGACGAACGCGGTCACCTCGATGCTCGACTACGACCTCGGCGAAGGCAACGTCCACGTCGGCCCGTCGGACTACGTGCCGTGGCTGACCGACCGCAAGTGGGCGTACATCCGCATGGAGGGGACGTCGTTCGGCGACGTGCCGCTCAACCTGGAGCTCAAGCTCGAGGTGTGGGACTCGCCGAACTCGGCCGGGATCGTGATCGACGCGGTGCGGCTCGCGAAGCTCGCGCTGAACAACGGCATCTCGGGCGCGCTCGAGGCGCCGTCGAGCTACCTGATGAAGTCGCCGCCGGTGCAGATCGTCGACGACGAGGCGCACGCGAACACCGAGCGGTTCATCAAGCAGCACGCGCGCAAGACCGAGAGGAAGGCAGCCGCCAAGGCGTGAGCCGCAGGCCGGCACCGCGCACCGCGTGGCTCGGGGCGGCGGCGATTCTCGTCGTCGCCGCCCTCGTCGCGCTCGCCGCGGTCCTCCGCGGGGACTTCTCGGAGACCGACGGCCGGATCCTCGGAACCCTCGCCCTCGTCCTCTACGCGGGTGGCGCGCTCTTCGTCGGACTCAGCGTCGTGGAGCGTGGTCGTGCTGTGGTTGGTTGGTCGCTCGCCGGCGGCGCACCGATCTGCTTCCTGCTCGCGCTGCCTGCGATCTGGAGCGTCTTCGACGAGAGCGACAGCGACAAGCTTTGGGAATGGGCATGGTCGGGGGTACTTGCGCTGTTGGCGGGACTTCTACTCGGCTCGGCCATGCTGCTCGCACGCACGAACGGCTCGCAACTGCTCGCGCTCGCGACGGGGACGATCGCCGCGCTCGCGACGACTCTGTCGATCGCCGCCATCTGGAAGGGGACGGAAAGCGACGTGTGGCTCCAGGCGATCGCCGCGCTCTGGATCCTCGCCGTGCTCTGCTTCGCGCTCGTGCCGGTCGTCGACCGGTTCGGACGCTCGGGGAGTGCCAGCGGGGAACGTGTGCTCGCCACGCTCGGCGACGTGGAGCTCGTGGCAACGCATGCCGGGTCGGTCGACCCGAACCTCGCTCCGGGCGAGCGGCTGCTTCTGCGCCGCAGAGCCTGAGCTCGGGGCGAGCTTGGACGAGAGGCGCTGACGGGGTTAGGTGACGAACCGCCGGCGAAGAAGACGAGCAGTCACGCATCAATCCTCGGTCGCGACCTCGACGAAGCGGCAGAGGGCGTTCACCATCCTCATCTGCTCGACCGTCCGGCAGCTGATCTCGAGCAACTTCGGGCTCGCGACGAGGTAGACGAGGCAACGTGCCCTCGAGACCGCCACGTTCAAGCGGTTCCGCGAGAAGAGGAACTCGAGGTTCCGCGGCAGGGTCTCGCCGCTCGAGGTCGCCATCGAGAAGAAGACGATCGGCGCCTCCTGGCCCTGGAACTTGTCGACCGTCCCCACGGCGATCGACGCCGGCAGCCTCGTCCGCAGGCAGCGCACCTGGGCGTTGTAGGGCGCGACGACGAGGATGTCCTTGTCGCGGATCGGGTGCTCGACGCCGTCGCAGTCCGTCCACGTCCCGCCGCGCAGCCGCGCGATCTCGGTCGCGATCCGCTCCGCCTCCTCGACCGACGACGCGCGATTCCCCTCGTGCTCGACGGCGAGGAACCGCAGGCCGGTTCCGAGGCTCGTCCGCTGCCGCCTGCACGGCTCCGCCGGATGGAGCCGTCCTTCGTACGACAGATCCGAGACGAAGCGGCACACGTCCTCGCGCATCCGCCAGGTGATCCCGAGGAAGAGCCCGCGGTCGGGCGGAATCGTCAACTCGTCGCCAAGCAGGTGCTCGAGCACTGAGACCCCCGCGCCCTCCGAATGCGTCCCCTGCGCGACCTGCGCAAGCTGTTGCGGGTCGCCGAGCAGGACGAGGTTCCGGGCGCACGTGCCCATAGCGAGCGCATCCGCGAGCGAGACCTGGCCGGCCTCGTCGATGAAGAGCGTGTCGACCTGGCCGTCCAGCTCGTGGTCGGCGAAGAGCCAGGCCGTGCCGGCGACGAGCAGGACGTCCTCGTCGGGCCGCTTGAAGTCCTCCTTCGTCACGAACAGGCCCTCGTAGGCGCCGCCGCCCTTCTTCCAGCCGCGGAACCGGACGCCCTCCCTGAGTGCCACCCGCTCGACCTCGCGGAGCAGGTTCTCGATCGCCTTGTGGCTCGTCGCCGAGATCCCGACGCGGCGGCCGCGGTCGAGCAGGCGGACGATCAGGCGCGCGCCCGTGTAGGTCTTGCCGGAGCCGGGCGGGCCCTGGACGACGAGGTAGCTGCGGTCGAGCTGCTCGACGATCCGCTTTGCCGCCTCGAGGTCGTCCTGCGGCAGCGACGTGGGCCCGCGCGGCGGGTCGCGGCGGAGGAGCGCCTCGAGCGCTGGGTACGAGCCCGGGGACTCGCCGAGCCTGCGGAGCGCCGCCCGCTGCGGCCTCGTTTGGAGCGGCCCGCCCGGGACGAGCGATCGGGGCAGCGGCCGTTCCTGCACGGCCTTCGCGAGCTGCAGCACGAGCCGACCGCGCTCATCGTCGAGCTCGCGGATCGTGCCCGCCCACGTCAGCTCGAGCGGATCGTAGACACCGTTTCCCTCCGCCAGTTTGTGCTGCTGCGCCGGGAAGGAGAACGTGACGAGCTCGCCTTCCTCCCCGTCCCGCGAGACCGGCTCGAGCAAGCCGATCGCGTCGCCGTCTCGTTCCGCGAGCTCCTCCGGAGTCGCGCCGCGGCGCGCGAAGAACTGCCACCAGACGGGCTTCGCCTCGCGTCGGTGGTAGTCGAGGAGGCGCGAGAGGAGGGCGGGCTCCGGGACAGCGTCCGCCTCGAGCCGCGCCCGTAGCTCGGCAGTCTCGCCGGCGCTCTCCTGCGGCTCCTCCGGCTCCTTCCCCTGGAACCACGGGATCGGGCCGTAGGCGCGCTCGGCGTCGGCGCGCAGGCCGAGCAGCCACTCGCGCAGGTCGAGCGTGGAGGCGCAGTCCTCCTCGTTGTAGTCCCGGATCTCGTCGAGCAACCGTTGCTCGCCCGTGTCGCGCCACTGCTCGTACATCAGGATCGAGTCGCCGCCCGACTGCAGATCGGCGACCCGCTCTGTATAGAACGTCTCGACGCTCTTCAGCGAGAGATTCGGGTGCGAGGTGCGGAGCGCCTGGCGGACGACCTTGTAGAGGTCGACGAAGACCTCGCGGCGGAGCAGATCGTCGATCTCGTCCTCGCAGACGCCGTAGCGGCCCATCAGCCGCTTCAGCGCGGCGGTCTCGTAGCTCGCGTAGTGGTAGACGTGCAGGCCCGGGTCGGCGGCGAGCTGCTCGTGCACGAACGCGACGAACACCTGGAGCGCCCGCTTCTCCCCGTCCTCGTCGTGCGCCCAGAACGCGTGAAAGCGCCGCTCGTTGTCGGTGACGCCCCAGAGGTACTCGATCCCGCGGTCGGGCGCCCAGAACGGGTCGCCCTCGATGTCGAAGAAGAGGTCGCCGCGCGAGGGCCGCGGCAGCAGCGCGAAGCCCCGAGACGGCTCGGGAGCGAGGATGCGGATGACGTGCTCGTCGGTTCGCCTGCGCTCGAGCTGGAGCGACGCCTGGTCGCGCAGCGTCTCGAAGGTGCGCGGCTGCATCGTCGCCGGACGGCCGGCCTCCGGTGCGACTGCGAGCTCGGCCAGCGTCGAGACGCCCTGCTCCTCGAGCCGCCGCGACTGGTCCCGGCGAAGGCCGGCGACGAGCGTCAGGTGATCGTCGACCTCGCGCTGCCTCGTGCAGAGCTCGTCGTACCGGCAGACCTCGCAATGAGCGACGCGCAGCCCGTAGGTCGCCGGCGGGTCTGCGACGAAGGCGAGGAAGCGCTCGCGCACGCGCCGGTAGTACGCCTCGAAGTCCGCCACACGGAGAACCTCGGTCTCGCCTGTCCCGAGCACGACGTGCAATCGCTGCGGCGCACGCCCCTGGAGGCCCGCGAGCGCTTGCGCGTAGAAGCAGAGCTGGAGCACGAAGTACGGCTTGACGCGGCGCGCGAGCTTCGTGTCGGCCGGCTCGTAGTGCCACGCGCCGAGCTCGGACTCGCCGTCGACGCGGAGCAGGAAATCGGCGAACCCGCGCCACTCGCCCTCGAGCATCGTCGCTTGATAGACGACGTCGACGCCCGCCCGCATGGCAGCGAGCGTGTCGGCGGCGGCGCGTTCGAGATCCCACGTCTGCTCGCCGGGATCGATCCGGGCGATGGTCTTGCCCTCGCCTTCGAGCACCGCGAGAAACGCGTCCTCGTGCCGGCGCCCCTTCTCCATCACGAGCTCCGCCTGCGGATTCGGCGGCGCCACGAAGTGGAGCCGCCCGGCCGACCGCCACAGCTCGAGCGCGGTCAGGTGCTCGCACTCGACGAAGTCGTTCAGGTCGGACGGCGAGAAGAGGCGGTGGTTGGAGCGGAGCTGCATGTCAGGAGTCGGTCAGCCCTCATCATCGCGAGTCTTACGCCTCGAGGAGCCACACCGAAGCGACGAAACACGCCACCCGGGGGGGCGCTTCTGTCGCTCTGCCCTCTACACCCGGGAAGCGACAGCATCCAGGAGCAGCGGGATCTCGTTCATCGCGTGCGAGATCGCGTACCCCACTCGCCGAACGAGCCCTCGGCGCGACCGCGAGCTCGAGCGCCTGCTCGGTCAGGTAGCGCCCGACGCGCCCCGATGTCGTCTTCGACCCGAGCTTGACCGTCTGCTTGACGGGCTCGCGAACGCCATTCTTCTGCACCTTCGCGCCCGCGCTCATCCCCTTGCGCTCGAACTCGTGCCAGTTCTTCACCAGCACACGTCCCCGCCTGAGGCTGGGCATCGCGTGACGCGGAACGAGGTCGAGCTCGACGAGCCGCTCGCGAATCGTGACGTTCGGGCAGACGACGAGCACGACGTCGGAGTAGCGGGCATCGCCGCGTGCAGCGACCTTGTTGAGGATGCTCCAGGCTGCGAGCATCGCCGTCACCGTCGTCTTCCCGGCGCCGGTCGCCATCTTGCAGCCGTACCGCCTGAACGGATCGACGCCTTCGGGCACCACTTCAGGCGTCGACGCCCTGCAGGAGATCGGTGCGCGCCTCGCTCAGGAAGATGACCGTCTCGGCC
>Ga0136617_10006248_pt1 | contig 10660 bp, 10 predicted proteins | sample AntDrymUQ3222106_2_FD_129672 | JGI IMG/M metagenome (GOLD analysis project Ga0136617, IMG submission 129672) | Polar desert sand microbial communities from Dry Valleys, Antarctica - metaG UQ322 (21.06) | ecosystem: Environmental > Terrestrial > Soil > Desert | place: Antarctica: Dry Valley...
GACGGTGGCATCGTGCAGGCGTACGAGCGGGCGCACGCCGCCGACCCGGTCAGCGCGTTCGGCGGCATCGTCGCCCTGAACCGTGCGGTGCCCGCCGCCGTCGCCGATGCGCTGGCGCCGATCTTCACCGAGGTCGTCGTCGCACCCGGCTACGAGGACGGCGCGCTGGAGACGCTGACGGCCAAGGCGAACCTGCGCGTGCTCGCCGCCGACCCGCCCTCGGCGTTCGTGCGCGACGTGCGACCGGTCGACGGCGGCTTGCTGGTCCAGGAGCCCGACTCGGTCACCCTCGATCGGGCGTCGTGGCGCGTGGTGACCGAGTCCGAGCCGAGCGAGGCGGAGTGGGCGGACCTCGAGGTGGCGTGGCAGGTCTGCGCGGCGGTCAGCTCCAACGCGATCGTGCTGGCGCGAGACGGTCAGGCCGTCGGCATCGGGGCCGGGCAGCAGAACCGGCTCGACTCGGTGCGGATCGCCGCCGACCGCGCGTCGGGCCGCGCCGCAGGCGGGGTGTGCGCCAGCGACGCGTTCTTCCCGTTCCGCGACGGCCTCGACGCCGCCGTCGACGCCGGTGTGCGAGCCGTGATCCAGCCGGGCGGCAGCATGCGCGACGCCGAGGTGATCGCCGCCGCGAACGAACACGCGATCGCGATGGTCTTCACGGGCGAGCGCCACTTCCGTCACTGACGCGCCGACGTCTGCCGACGAGCGCCGCGGCGGCCAGCACCACCGCGCCGGCGAGGACGAGGGCGGCGCCTTCGGTCCGTTGCGAAGACAGGTCGGCGACGTTCACCGTGAACGATCCGGCCCCGGCGACGGACAGCGCCGCGCCCCACCACGTCGTGGCTCGGCGCCCACTCGCCGCACCGACGATGCACACCACGACACCGACGACTGCGGCGAGGAGAAGCGAACCCTCGGCGGCGAACGCACCGACGAGGAACACGAACGAGGCCGCTGCGGTCGCCACGGCGACGAGTCCGGCGACGGCGAAGGACGTGGCCGTCCGGTCGTCGCCTCGCCGATCGAGCGCCCGCATCACGAGCACGTAGGCGAGGCCGCACAGCAGCAGCACCTCGGGCTGGGCCTCGCCCTCGGAGGAGAACGAGGGCTCGTCGCGCAGCGCGAGGTCACCGGCCAGGCCGATGCCGCCGGCGAGGTCGGTCAGCAGCCCAGCCGCGGTGAGCAACCCGATCGTCAGCATCACCGGGTGGCGGCGGAACCCCGGCGCCAACCACACCACGCCGTAGCCGATCGTGGCCAGGAGGAGGACGGCACGGGCGAACGACCCGCTGTCGGGCGACGGGATCGCGACCGCCAGCGCAGCGATCCCGACGGCACCGGTCGCGACTCCGGCGCAGCGGAGCGCGCGCCACGATCCGTCGAGCAGCAGGGAGGCAGCGAAGCCTGCGGCGAGCAGCAGCGCCCCGCTGATCGCCGTCGCCGGGCGGTTCCAGCCGTCGTTCACGCCGATCACGACACCGGCAGCGAGCAGCGCGCCCGATCCGGCCCCGATCGCACCGTCGATCGTGGGTCTCGATTGTCTGCGGTCCGGCGTCTGGGTCGGCGGTGGCAGTCCCGGGCTCGCGCCGGTGTCGGGTGGCTCCCATCCGCCGGACATCACGCGCACCGTAGTGACCTTGCACCGAACCGCTGCGCGCCCTGCCGGTAGCGTGACGGGCTGGTATGGCAAGGATCGCCGACCTCCTCGCCGCCGGCAGGACGTTCTCGTTCGAGTTCTTCCCCCCGAAGACCGACGGAGCGCAACTGTCGCTCGGGCGCGCCATCACCGAGCTCGAGCCGCTACGCCCGAGCTTCGTTTCGGTGACCTACGGAGCGAGCGGCAGCACACGCCAGCGGACCCGCGACGTCGTGACGTGGGTCCGGCACGAGACGGCGATCACCCCGATGGCGCACCTGACCTGCGTCGCCCACACCCGTGACGAGGTCCGGGCGATCCTGTCGGACTACCGCGACGCCGGCATCGAGAACATCCTCGCCCTGGCCGGCGATCCGCCGGCCGACGGTTCGCCGGGTCGGAGCGAGTACCGCCATGCGGTCGATCTGCTCGACGACATCGATCCGTTCGACCACTTCTCCGTGGGCGTCGCCGCCCACCCCGAGCTGCACCCGAGGTCGCCGGATCGTGCCGCCGATCGGCGCCACCTCGCGGCCAAGCTCCGTCGCGCCGACTTCGCCATCACTCAGTTCTTCTTCGACATCGGCCACTACGTCCGCCTGGTCGACGACCTCGCCGCCCTCGGCGTCGACAAGCCGGTGCTGCCCGGCATCATGCCGATCACCAACGCCGGCCAGATGGAGCGGATGGCCGCGATGAGCGGCGCCGAGGTGCCCGCCGATGTCACCGAGCGGTTCGCCGGCGTCGACGATCCGAACGAGGTGCGCCGCATCGGGGTCGATCTCGCCACGACGCTGTGCGCCGAGCTGCTCCACGCCGGTGCGCCGGGGTTGCACTTCTACACGCTGAACCGCAGCACGGCGACGCGCGAGATCTACGCCAACCTCGGGCTGGGCGTCGCCGGCCGATGACGACCGCGGAGGCGACGAGGCCGCTCGAGTGGGCACCGCCCCGACAGGCGATCAGCAAGATCCCGTACCTGCCCGGCCTCGACGGGATGCGGGCGCTCGCCGTGATCGCCGTGATGCTCTACCACGCCGACAGCTCGTGGCTGCCCGGCGGGTTCCTCGGCGTCGAGGTGTTCTTCGTCATCAGCGGCTACCTGATCACGATGTTGCTGATCGGCGAGCACGAGCAGACCGGTCGCGTCAGCCTGAGCACGTTCTGGCTGCGCCGCGCGCGACGACTGCTCCCGGCGCTGTTCCTGATGATGATCCTCGTCACCATCTACACGGCGCTGTTCCGGCGCGACGCGCTCGGACAGCTCCGCGGCGACGTAGTCGGCGGGTTCTTCTACGTGTCGAACTGGTACCAGATCTGGGTCGGGCAGGGGTACACCGCGGCCGGCGACTTCGCCCCGCTGCGGCACCTGTGGAGCCTCGCCGTCGAGGAGCAGTTCTACCTGCTGTGGCCGCTGGCGATGATCGGCCTGATGCGCCTCGGCCGGCGCCGGTTGCCGGACATGGCTCGGTGGCTGTTCCTGGCCGCCGTCGGTGTCACGGTGCTGGTCGCCGTCGCCCACCACCCAGGACAGATCGGCACGTGCGGGGCGACGCCCGCCGCCTACTGGGACGTCGGCGGTCGGTGCCTGTCGAAGACCGACACCCTGTACCTCGGCACGTTCACCCGATCCGGTGGCCTGCTGATGGGCGCAGCGTTCGCGATGATCTGGCGCCCCGTCGCCATCATGCGCGGGCCGATCCGCAAGCGCGGCGCGGTGGTCGACGGCGTGGCGGTGCTCGGACTCGGCGGGCTGGCCGCGCTCACCTGGTACGTGCACCTGATCACGCCGGACGGCGCCGACCCATGGCTGTTCCGCGGCGGGTTCCTGCTGTGCGGCATCGCCACCGTCGCCGTCATCGCCGCCGTCACGCACCGTGGTGCGGTCGCCGGGCGGTTGCTCGGAAACCCGGTGCTGTCGTGGATCGGGACCCGCAGCTACGGGCTGTACCTGTACCACTGGCCGATCTACCAGATCATCCGCGAGGTCGCGGGGGTCGCGCTGACGTTCGCCGAGTTCGTCATCGCCATGGCCTGCACCGCGGTGATCACCGAGCTGTCGTACCGGTTCGTCGAGACACCGATCCGTCGCGGCACCCTCGCCGCATGGTGGCGCAAGGTGAAGACCGCAAGCGACCCGTCCTCGCGACGCTTGATCGCCGGTGCCGGCGCGGCATGCGTCGCACTGTCGCTGTTCGCCGGCGTCAACCTGGCGACGGCGGAGCTGCGTCAGAACGAGATCGCCGAGAGCCTCGACGAGGGCGACGAAGCCGTCAGCGACGTGCTGACCGAGGCGACCGACGAACCGCAGGAGACCGACCCACCGTCCAACACGCCGCCGCCGACGTCCGTCGTCCGGTCCGACGTGGCGAACCCGACCCAACCGAGTGCGGTGGTGCCGCCACCGGAGACCCGGCGGCCGCGAACGACCACCACCGCCGAACCCGAGCGCCCGCCGACGACCGACGCGCCGCCGCCCACCACAGCGCCGCCGGACACGGCGCTACCGGATGGGCCGATCAGCGTGCTCGCCATCGGCGACTCGGTGATGCAGGGCGCCGCCGACGAGATGACCGAGCGCGGCATCACCGTCGACGCAGAACAGAACCGGCAGATGAACACGACGGTGGGGGCGTTGCGGCGGCTGCGGGACGAGGGTCGCTTGCCCGAAGCGGTGATCGTCCACCTCGGCACGAACGGCTACGTCAGCGAGGAGACGGTCGAAGAGTTCTTCGAGGCGCTCGCCGGCGTGCCTCGCGTGGTCGCCCTCACCATCAACGCCGACATCGAGTGGGAAGGTCCGAACAACTCGCTGCTGTACGACGTCCCGTCGCGCTTCCCCAACGTGCAGCTCATCGATTGGTCCGGGCTCGCCGAAGCCTGTCCGGGCGATTGCTTCTACAGCGATGACATCCACATCAACCAGGCGGGGCAGGACTACTACACCCAGCTGATCGTCGACACGCTCGGGATCTGAGCCCGTCGCGGGCGCGACGTACGCTCGCCCGCTATGACCGTCATTGCGTTCCCCGGCCACGCAGGCCGCTGCTGGCCGCTCCTCAGCTGGCGCTTCGTCGCTCGCACCGACCAGAGGGCCGACGGGTGAGCGCGATCCGAGTCGCCGTCACCGGGGCCGCCGGCCAGATCGGCTACAGCCTCCTGTTCCGGATCGCGTCGGGGGCGATGCTCGGCCCCGACACCCGCGTGTCGCTCCAGCTGCTGGAGATCACCCCAGCGCTCGGCGCCCTCGAGGGGGTGCGGATGGAGCTCGACGACTGCGCGTTCGGGCTGCTCGACGACGTGGTCTGCACCGACGACGCCGACATTGCGTTCGGCGACGTCGAGGTCGCCCTGCTCGTCGGCGCGATGCCGCGCAAGCAGGGCATGGAGCGGTCGGATCTGCTCTCGGCGAACGGCGGGATCTTCAAGCCGCAGGGCGAGGCGTTGTCGCGGAGCGCCTCGCGCGACGTCAAGGTGCTCGTCGTCGGCAACCCGGCGAACACCAACGCCCTCATCGCCCAGGCGAACGCGCCAGACCTCGACCCGCGCTGCTTCACGGCGATGACGCGGCTCGACCACAACCGAGCGGTGAGCCAGATCTCCCAGCGGCTCGACGTCCCCGTGACCAACGTGCACAAGATGACGATCTGGGGCAACCACTCGACGACGCAGTATCCCGACCTGTTCCACTGTGAGGTTGACGGCGTCGACGGTGACAACGCCTACGAAGCCGTCGGCGACCACGAGTGGGTCGAAACGACGTTCATCCCGACGGTCGCCAAGCGAGGCGCGGCGATCATCGAGGCGCGTGGTGCGTCGTCGGCAGCGTCGGCGGCCAACGCCGCCGTCGACCACGTGCACGACTGGGTGCTCGGTACCGACCGTCGCGATTGGGTGTCGATGGCCGTGACGAGCGACGGCAGCTACGGCGTCCCGCAGGGGATCATCTCCAGCTTCCCGTGTCGCTGCGAGGACGGCGACTACGAGATCGTGACCGACCTCGACATCGACGCCTACAGCCGCGGGAGGATCGACGCCTCCGTCGCCGAGCTCGTCGACGAGCGCGACGCCGTCCGCGAGCTCGGCTTGATCTGAGGTTCTGCGAAGTCCCGACGAGGACGACCGATTCGGCCTTCTGCGTCGCCACTTCGCGGGTTCAGGACACAGCGACGCGGCAGGCGAGACGCATCATGTCGTCGACACCGCGCTGGAGCTCGTCGTCGGTGATCCGCTCGTGCCCGTCGCCGCCGATGAGGTCGCTGACCGTCATCATCGCCACTGACTCGACGCCCTTCACTGCGGCGATCGTGTAGAGCATCGCCGCCTCCATCTCGACGGCGAGGTGACCGAGCCGCGCCCAATGGGCGAAGCGTCCGGGGTCCGGGTCGTAGAACACGCCGCTGGTGACGATCGGCCCCACGTGCATCGTCGCTCCGGTGTCCCGGCCCATGCGCACGGCGGCGTCGATGAGCGCAAACGAAGCCGTCGGCGCGTACCCGGGCATGTCGGCGTAGCGCAGCGGCGTGGCGTCGTCGGCCGACGCCGACGAGGCGATCACGGTGTCGCCCATGTGCATGTCCTGACCGATGGCGCCGCACGTGCCGACGCGGATCAGGCGGGCTGCCCCGAGCATGATCAGCTCCTCGAAGACGATCCCCGCCGACGGGCACCCCATCCCGGTCGTCTGCACACTGATCGGCGCGCCGTCGAACGTCCCGGTGAACCCGAGCATGCCGCGCTCCTCGTTGACCAGCCGGGCTCCCGGGTCGAGGCAAGTCTCGGCGATGTACCGCGCCCGCCGCGGATCACCGGGACACAGCACATTGGGCGCGTAGTCGCCCTCTTCGGCTCGCAGGTGGATCGGCATGGCGGCGGACTGTACGACGACGCGCCGGGACCGGATTCCAGCTACTTGAGGAAGCGGCTGGTGGTGTTGTCGGCCAGCACCTTGCCGGCGGTCTGGCACGTCGGGCAGTAGCTGACCGTGTAGCCGGAGTACTCGACTGCCCTGATCGTGTCGCCGCACACCGGGCAGGGATCGCCGGATCGGCCGTGGACGCGACCCGGTCGGTCCTTCGACGAGCTCATGTCGGGACGTCCCCGCTCGTACTCGAGCCCCTCGGCGATCGCCTCGCGCATCGCCTCGACGACCCGCTCGGCGCCGTCGATGCCGAGCGTCTTCGTCGACACGAACGGCGAGAGCCGGGCGCGGTGGAGGATCTCGTTGGCCAGCCGTCGCCCGACCCCGGCGATCGCCCGCTGGTCGCGCAGGAACCCGTGCAGGCGCATCGGTCGCTCGGCGAACCGGGCGGCCAGCTCGTCGGGCTCGACCGTCTCCGCTTCCGGTCCGAGCTTGTCGAGCGGTGGCGAGTCGAGTGCACCCTGCGTCGGCACGCACCACACGCCCGCCCGACGCTCGGTGCCCTGCTCGGTGAGCAGCAGCGCCGGCGTGCCGCCGGTCTCCTCGTCGGTCTCGAACAGGAACCGGGCTTGCCCGCCGCGCGGCTTGGCCGACAGCTTCTCGTCGACGACCAGACGCCCGCCCTGCATCAGGTGCACCACGAACGTGACCGGCTCGAACCGGACGAGCAGGTACTTGCCGCGGCGGCCGACCTCGACGAGCGGGCAGCCGTACGCGGCTTCGGGTGGCGGCGTCGCCGTCTTCAGCGCGGTGAACGTCAGCGGCACGAAGCGCTCCAGCCGTCGTCCGCCGAACTGCCGGGTCAGTCGCTCGGCGTGCGCCTGGACCTCGGGCAGCTCGGGCATCAGCGGTAGTCGGTGCGCTCCCGCACCGTCGTGAACACCCGATCGAGGGCGGCGAACACCGGTTGGGCGTCGAGTAGGTGCTGCTGATCGCCGGCCAGGCGGATGCGCCCCTCGATGAACGCCTCGTGGGCGTTCATCGAACCGGTGGCGACCCCGACGGCGGTGTCCCACGCCTGCTCCATCCGCACGTGCTCGGGGTCGGCCGGTCCGACGCCGAAGCGCGCCGCGCCGTCGCCCACCTGCAGGTGGTAGACGACGGTGCCCTCGGGCCCACTCGTCACCACCTGGGTGATCCCGAGCTCGTGGGCGCCGGCCAGCTCGGCGAAGTGACCGTCGGCGGCGACCTCACGCCGCAGCTCGTCGATCCAGTCGAGGCTCAGGTAGCGCACGGAGGTGCGCTCGGCCGTGCCGTCGGACATACGTCCCTAGTCTGCACGATCGTGGACGGCGGGCGGCGGGACGAGGCCCGCCACGCCGACGCCGCCGTGGAGGAGTGGGTGTTCGCCTGCTGGTCGACCGACGGTTCGCTCGGGGCGATCTCCGGGCACCGACTGCTCGGCCGCACCGCCTGGTACTGGGCGGCCCTCGTCGGCGTCGACCGACCGCTGCTGCACGTCGCGGAGTGGGACGTCGCGGTGCGCGCCGACCCGATGGTCGTCAAGGCCGAGGTGCTGTGGGCCGAGCACACCTGCGATGCCCCGTTCGAGCAGTGGACGATCGGCAACGAGACGTTCGCCGTGGAGCTCGACGACCCGGAGCAGGCCCTCGGGCGCGCCTACGGCGCGCGACGACCGATCGCGTTCGACCTCGAGTGGTATGCGACGTCGCCGCCGACGGCCGTCCCTGGCGGGTACGAGCAGGTCGGCTCGGTGCACGGGCGCATCGATCTCGTCAACGAGCCGGCGGGCCCGGAGGGCATCGATCTCGAGGAGCTGTACGGGCGGCGTTGGCACCGGTGGGGCGAACGCCTCGACCCGATCGTCCTCGACGACGCTCGCGCCCACACCGGGCTGCGGGCGCCGTTCGCGTTCCCCGACGGGACCGTCGCCGACTGGGTGCTCACTCCGAGCGGCTGGCGCTCACGACGTCGCGCCGGTTCGCCGGATCGTCGCTGGGCGGACCCATCTCCGGGCGCTCCAGTCGACGCTGGGTGAGGGCTCGGCGGACGGTGAAGACCACCACCGCGGCGACGAGGGCAAGCACGATGAACGGCGCTGCAGCCGCCAGGCCGAACACGATCGTGAAGAGGACGCCGACGAACGCCGTCCACCCTGCCGACAGCGCCTCGACGATGTCGGGGTCGGGCTCGATCTCGGTGGATGCGGCGACGAGCTCGCCGGGCACGATCGCAACCACATCGACGGTCAGCGTCGACATCTGCACGCGTGCGTCGAGGTTGCGCTCGCCGGCGAGGAGTTGCTCGAGCTCGAGCTCGGCGTCGCTGAGTCGAGCCTCCACCTTGAGCAGCACGTCGACGTTCGCCGCCTCGGCCAACAGGCCACGCAGTCGGGCGATGCTCTGGCGTTGATTGTCGATCCTCGTGTCGAGGTCGGTGAGCCGCTCGGTGACGTCCTCGGCGAGCTGGTCGAAGCCGGTGACCGTCCCGAAGTCCGCCAGCCGCTCGACCACCGTCGACAGCGACGCCGGCGGCACCTTCACCACGATCGTCGCCCGCGACGTCGGCTCGTCCGGTCGAGCGACCTCCGGTGCGTAGTCGACGTCGGCCGATGCGACCATCCCGTCCTGCGCGGTCGCCGCCGCGGTGATGCCGTCGACGGCGGCGCGGACGTCGTCGGTGCGCAACGTGGCCGTCGCCTCGACGGCGATCTGGCGATCGTCGAGTGGACCGGCGAGCTCGAGCGGCCCGGCCTCGACCCCGGTGCCACTGGCCGCCAGCTCGCCGCCCTCCTGGTCATCCGCCGGCGCCTCGCTGCCCGGTGACATCGTCCCCTCGGCGCCGGTCGCGACCGTGCCAGCGGTCGCTTCAGCACCGTCGGCCAGCTCCGTGTCCGCCGAACCACCCGCCTCGTCGTCGCTGCCCGAGCACGCCGCTGTTCCAAGCGTCAGCGAGAGCGCGGCGAGCACGATCCCGATCCTGCTGTGTCGTTGGAATCGCCCCATGCGTCGTTCGACGCCCAAGGCGTCGCTCGGGTTCCCGGGAGTTCCGCCGTCCGGATCGGCCCCGGATAGCGTCAGCGCCATGGCACAGGCCGTCACCCGCGGGCCGGTCACCGCCACCTCCGCCGACAGCGCCGCACCGCCAAGCCGGCGCCCGAAGCCGTTCCTGCTCGACCTGTACTCGACGGCGCTCGGCAAGAAGTACGTGATGGCGATCACCGGGATCATCGGCATCGGGTTCGTCGTCGCCCACATGATCGGCAACCTCAAGGCCTACCTCGGGCTGATCAACGAGGACGGCGAGCAGGTCTACGACATCGACGTCTACGGCGAGTTCCTTCGCGAGCTGCTCGTGCCGATCCTGCCGCGCACATACACGTTGTGGGGGCTGCGGCTGATCCTCATCGCCGCCCTGGTGCTCCACGTGCACGCCGCGTACACGCTCACATTGATGAACCGTCGTGCCCGCCCGGTCGGCTACCAGTCGTCGCGCGACTACGTCGCCGCCAACTTCGCCAGCAGGACGATGCGGTGGTCGGGCGTCATCGTGCTGCTGTTCCTGGCCTGGCACCTCGCCGACTTCACGTGGGGCTGGGTCAACCCGGGCTTCGAGCGCGGCGCCGTGTATCGCAACATGGACGCCAGCCTGTCGCGGCTGCCGGTCGCGGCGCTGTACGTCGTCGCCAACATCGCCCTCGGCATCCACCTGTTCCACGGCGTGTGGAGCCTGTTCCAGTCGATGGGGTGGAACAGCCCGCGGTTCAACTCGTGGCGGCGGGGGTTGGCCGTCACCGTCGCCACCGCGATCGTGGTCGGCAACGTCTCGTTCCCGATCGCCGTCCTCGCCGGGATCCTCGAGGTGTGAGCGTGCTCGACGACACGGTGCTCGACGACAAGGTGCCCGACGGGCCGCTTGCCGACAAGTGGGCGACGTTCATCTCCGACTCCAAGCTCGTCAACCCGAACAACAAGCGCAAGTTCAAGGTGATCATGGTCGGCACCGGCCTGGCCGGCGCCAGCGCTGCGGCCACGCTCGCCGAGCTCGGCTACCAGGTCGACGCGTTCACGTTCCACGACTCGCCTCGCCGCGCGCACTCGATCGCCGCCCAGGGGGGCATCAACGCGGCGAAGAACTATCGC
>Ga0136617_10006249_pt1 | contig 10660 bp, 13 predicted proteins | sample AntDrymUQ3222106_2_FD_129672 | JGI IMG/M metagenome (GOLD analysis project Ga0136617, IMG submission 129672) | Polar desert sand microbial communities from Dry Valleys, Antarctica - metaG UQ322 (21.06) | ecosystem: Environmental > Terrestrial > Soil > Desert | place: Antarctica: Dry Valley...
CGCAGACGATGGGACGATGCCGGGGGCCGGGTTGCGCGGAAGGCTTGTCCTGGCGGCGCTCAATGCTGCGACGGCCTCGATACGTTCGGTTGCGACCCTCAAAGTCCATAACAGGCTCTAGGTGGGCTGTCGGATCCAGCGCCGGTGCGGGTGCATGCCGACGGTCGGCTGGAGGTCGATCAGGCGATGCTCTGGCCGAGAGGGTAGCTCGTCGCGCTCGCCGCGCTTGGATCCGCGCCTCCCGGTCGGCTCCGATCAATCCGCCGCGCGGGACGGCCGGGGCGACATCGCGCGGGGTATGGTATTACCAACCCAGGTGGTATTACGCTCGGTCCAGGGGCGGCAGCGCCACCATCCGACATCGAGAGGAACGTTTTTGGGCACGGTGACGAGCATGACGCGCAAGGGGCAGGTCACGATTCCGAAGGAGGTCCGCGACGTCCTCGGTCTAAAGCCGTTCGACACGATCGAGATCCGCATCGAGGATGGCACGGCAACGCTGCGGAAGGCGCGCCTGGCGCTCGACGAGATCGCGGGCATTCTGCCACCGCTCGGGATCCCGATCGAAGAGATGCCGGCGATCGCGATGGACGACTGGGGCGCGGACTTCGCGGAGAAGGAGCGGTGAGCGACTTCGTCGACACCAATAGGGATACACGCTATACTGGTCCCAGTGGTACTACTCATTCAATCATTCTTACCCCTCCAGATTGGAAGGACGGCATGAGTCCGAAAGCGACGACCCTCACGAGCAAAGGACAGGTGACCATCCCCCGGGAGGTGCGCGTCGCGCTCGGCCTCAAACCGTCCGACCGGATCAGCTTTGCGATCGAGGGAACGGAGGCCAGGCTGCGAAAGGCGTTTCCATCGCTGGAGGAGGTCGTCGGTAGCCTGCCCGCGCTCGGCATGCCGATCGACGAGGCGATCGACCTGGCGAAGCAGGAGCGGGCCAAGCGCTTCGTCGACGGGCTGACGTGAGCGAGTTTGTCGACGCTAACATCGTCGTCCGCCTGCTGACCGGCGATGATCCCGAGAAGGCGGCGCGGTGTTTGGCGTTGTTCCAGCGTGCGCAACGGGGCGAGCTCGAGCTCGTCACCAGCGAGGCGATCGTCGCCGAGGTGGTGTACGTCCTCTCCTCCCCGGTCACGTACCGCACGCCGCGTCCCCAACTCGCCAACGCCCTGCGGAGCGTACTGACCAACCCAGGGCTGAGGCTCGACCATAAGACGACGGTATTGCGCGCCCTCGATCTCTACGAAACGACCAAGCAGTCCTTCGAGGACTGCTTGGCGATCGAGCATGTTCGCCGTGCTCGGCTCGATGGCGTCTACAGCTACGATCAGGGGTTTGACCGCGTTCCCGGCGTGCGCCGCTTGGAACCTTGAGGCGCCAGCGGCCGACGCATCCCTTCAGAGCGGGCGCTTGATGACTACAGCTCCGGACCGTCCGGGCGTCTGGAAAGCTCGGTGAGGTGCTCCCAGGCGTGTTCGAGCATGCGCCGGAGCGCCTTGCGCAAGGTGTAGGACCCGGAGGACAGCTCGCGGACAGTGATCCGCTCCCGCGGGGCGGTGGCGTGGACGCGCTCGACCGCCAACGCGGCGGCCCGCCACATTGCCTCCGGCAGGCCGAGCTCGCCCCGTTCGGCGGCTCCTTGGATCCGTCCGAATCCAGGAGCACCGCCGAGCGCCGCCGCCAGGAAGGCGCCCTGGGCGCCGATCACATGCAGGAGGATGGCTCGCGCCGGTCGCCCGCCGCCCGCCGGTCTGGTGTCGAGTTGCTCGTCGGTGCGGGTGGCGGCCCAGGACGCGAACTCGTCGCACAGCCATTCCACTCGGCGCAAGAAGCGCTCGATCTCCTCGTCCGACACCGGATCGAAGTCGGGGCCGAACACCAGATAGGGGGAGCCGCTGCCGAGCCAGTTGCCCGCCGTGACGTGCTCGACGACGCGCGTCTCGACCGGCGCCTCGGGATCGACCGGCTCGCCGTGGCGGCAGAGGAAGCGGCGGTAGGCGCGGATGGCGTCCGGGGTCGCCGCGAGCGCCTCCTCGGTGGTGGGGCCGACGGCGACGCAGCCGAGGAGGTCGAGGACGTGGATCATCGTCTTGCGGCGGCGGGGACCGGATTCGAGGTACAGGTCGTGGGTGGTCACGCGCGGATCGGGTTCGTGTCGTCAGTCGACATCGTAGTCGAGCGTCATGGATGCGTGCCCCATCGGCAACGGCTCCCAAACCCGACCGGCCCACTCGATCGGGTGCGGCCCATGGTGGGCGACGAAGAGGCCCTCGCCCCGCAGGCCGCGCAACTCCTCGGTCCCGGCGCCCGGCACCACGAACCAGGTGCCCGTCGCCGTCTCGCCTTCGTACGTGCCGCTGACCTGGAGCACGAAGCTCCCGGCGCGGTCGCCGACGCGGCCGACGACGCGTTCGACCTGGGCAAAGCTGGCGGAGCCGTCGGCGCGGTAGACGATCAGGCACTCCGCCGTCCCTTCGCCCTCGACGTCGCCGTGGAACACGTCGATCACACGGGCGCGGGCGAGCTTCGGCCCGCCGTCGACCTCGTCGTAGGGCTGCTCTTCCCAGCTCTTGATCTCGAAGGTACCCGTCGCCTGGGTGGTCATGCCCGCTGCCTCCTGGACGTCGGCCGGGGGCGGTCCCGCGGATGGACGGGGTCGCGGGCGCGCCGTCCGCCATGGCTGTACGTATAGATCATGCGTTCAGGTTACCACACGGGACAGAGGGGCTGTCAAGAACCCGCCGCCGGTGCGTCCGGGCACGCATGTGTGCTCGTGGCGTGGGGCATACCGCCTTCGGCGGGAGGATGGCGGGGCGACCCGCCGCCGGCGATCAACCACGCGGCGCATGGCCACCCTCACACGAAACGGTCCCGCGTCGATAGTTAAGAGTAGAGGGATCTTTTCGTTCCTCGCTCCGCGCGCCGCCGCCGCGGCCGTCGCGGTCATCAACGATTCGGGGGAGGGTATTGACAACCGGGCAACATGTCCGTACACTTGTTCTATCGGGAGGCGGAGCGACGGCTCACCGCCCGAACCGCTCGACCGGTTCTCCACCGGCGCATGCTTCCCCGTTCATCGATGGTGAAAGAGGGTCTCGGGTCCGCTGGGCGACGTCGTCGTCGTTGCCCCGGCGCGATGCTGCCCGTTTCGCCGACGCTCACGGAGGTTCTGGCGATGGAGTCGATGCTGGTCACGGTGCTGGTCGGGTGTTTCCTGGCGCTGATGGTGCCGGCGGTGTTCGCGGGGCTGGTCGACGCGGCGGCGCTGGACGGGGAGACCGACGTGACCCCCGCGCCCCTGGCACCGGTGGCGGCGAACGGTGCGTTCGAGGCCGAGGAGCGGATCGCGGCCTAGAACCAGTCGTGGCTAGGCGGTTCGAAGCCCCGGTCGCGCCTAACGCCTTGGGTCGGCGACCGCTAGTCCCGCCAGGACGTCGTCGACGGTGAGGAACCGGCCGCCGTAGAGCTTGTTGATCTGGGTGGCGAAGGTGAGGGAGCCGGAGAGGACGGCGCGGGGCGGGCCGTCGGCGACGAGCTCGCCGTCGCCGAGGAGCACGACGCGGGTGGCGATGCCGGCGACGAGCTCGACGTCGTGGGTGGCCAGGAGGATCGTGGTGCCGTCGGCGCGGAGGCGGACGAGGGTTTCGCCGAGGGCGCGTTTGCGGGCGGCGTCCATGCCGCGGGTCGGTTCGTCGAGGAGCAGGACGCGCGGCGCGGCGACGAGGACGGCGGCCAGGGCGGCGCGCTCGCGCTCCCCACCGCTCAGGTCGCGGGGGTGCCGTTCCGCGGCATGGGTGAGACCGAGGGAGGCGAGCACGGCGTCCGGGTCGAGCCCCTGGCCGAGGTGGTGCTTCAGGGTGAAGGCCAGTTCGGCGCGCAGGGTCTCGGCGAAGAGGAGGGCACCGGGGTTCTGCGGCACGTAGCCCACGTCGCGCGCCAGATCCGCCGGCGCGAGGCGGGTCGCGTCGCGGTCACAGACGGCGATCTGGCCGGCGCTTGGTCGGTGCAGGCCGATGACGGTCCGCAGCAGCGTCGTTTTGCCCGAGCCGTTGCGGCCCATCAGGGCGATCAACTCGCCCGGTCGCGCTTCCAGGTCGAGGTCGCGCAGGACCGCCCGCCGCCCGTAGCCGAGGGTCACGTTGCGGAACTCAACCGACGGCGAACCGCCCGGCGGTGAAGGGTCGGGCGGTGGCGGCGCGGGGTCGCTCTGATCGCGGCGAAGGCGGTCGCGGCCCTCCTTGATCGAGAGAGGGGGCGGCGTCCAGCCCAGCCGGCGGGCCAACGACACCAGGGGCGGCACCATCGTCGGGTCCATCGCCGCCAGGACGTCTCGCGGCGGGCCGTCGAGGACGCCGTCCGTGGAGTCCGGGACGGGGAGGAGGCGGAGGCGGTCGGCGTGGCCGACGACCCGTTCCAGGCGGTGCTCGGCGAGGACGACGGTGAGACCGAGGTCGTCGTTGAGGCGGGTCAGGGCGGTCAGAACCTCCTCGGCGCCCCAGGGGTCGAGCTGGCTGGTCGGCTCGTCGAGGGCGAGGAGGGCGGGTTGGACCGCGAGCGCGGCGGCGACGGCGACGCGCTGGCGCTCGCCCCCGGAGAGCGTCGCCACGTCGCGTCCGCGGAGCGGGGCGATGCCGAGCAGGTCGAGCACTTCTTCGACCCGCTTGCGCATCGTGAGCGGCGCCACGCCGAGTTGCTCCATGCCGAAAGCGAGCTCGTCTTCGACGCGGTTGGTGATGAGTTGGGATTCGGGGTCCTGGAAGACGAAGCCGACGGAGCGGCTGAGGGCGCGCGGCCCGTGGCGGCGGGTGTCGAGGCCACCGACGCGCACGCGACCGCCGAACCGGCCACCGGCGAAGTGCGGGACCAGACCGTTGAGGCAGCGCAAGAGCGTCGATTTGCCGCTCCCCGAGGGACCCGCGACGACGACGAAGGCGCCCTCCGGCACCGTCCATTCGACGTCGGCGAGGGCGGGTTCCGCGCGCTCCGGGTACCAGTAGCTCACGTTGTCGAACGCGACCTGGGGCTCGCGGCTGGCGGTGGTCACGATTGGCCCCCTCGGCCCCCCAACGTTGGGGGGAGAACGGTCGCGACCGCCGGATCGGTTTTCGGATCGACTCTGCTGGCGATCACGGGGGCCAGCAAGAGCGCCAATGCCGCGAGCAGGAGCAGGTTGACGCGCGGCGCGGCGAGGCTCGGGTAGGGTTCGTAGCGGAAACCCGAGGGATCTAACCTCAGAACCGTGAGCTCGATGATGAGCAGGATCGCGCTGGCCGCGGCGACCAACCGGTCCGCCCGCGTCCAGCGATGCGGGCGATAGCGGGTTCGGCGCGCGACGGTCGCGCGCGATGCCCGAGCGGCGAAGCCGAGGGCGCACGCGGCGGCTCCGAGGGTCAGGACCGCCGGGCGCGGCTGTCCGACCGCGAGCAGGTAGGCGCCTACCGCTCCGCCCGTCAGTCCCAACGCCGTGAGCATCGCCGGCCACTGGTCTCTCACCGCCAGCGAGGATTGGGTTTCAGGTTTCGGAGAAGGAGTTCCGACGCGTTGGAGGTCGTGCCCGGCGGGTCCGACGGCCCCGAACCCTCGGGATTCGAGGGCTTCGGCGAGAGTCAGCGCTCGCTCCAAGCCGTTGGTCAGGAGCGGGACGACGAGGGGCAGGAGGTCGCGGAGACCGCGCGGGCGGAAGCCGCGCGCGGCCTGCGCCTCGCGGATCTCGCCGAAGGCGGCAGCGGTCTGGGGCACGAAAGCCCAGGCCACCGAGCCGGCGACGGCCACCGTCGCCAACCGCGCCGGGAGCAGCCGGAGCAGGGCGACGCCGTCGACGACGGCGCCCAGGGTCGTGCCGACGAGGACGAGGATCAGAATCGCCAACCCGCTGAGGACGCCGTAGACGAGCGCGTTGAGGGTGAGCGGACCGCCGACGATCCAGACCCCGTCCGGAATGCGGGCGAACACCCGGTCGCCGGCATGGACGGTGAGGACGTTGAAGACGACGCCAATCGCAGCGAAGAGGACGGCGAGGCGGACGACCGCGCGCCAGGCGCCGGCGTTCGGCGCCTCCGCCGCCGTGTCCCCCCCGCCGACCCAGACCGTCCGCACCGCCAGCACCGCGAGCAGCGTGGCGCCGAGCACGAACGGGTTGCGCCCGACGAGCGGCGGGACGCCGGCCGCGAGACCCCAGAGCAGCCAGGCGCGCGGCTCGAGCCGCACGGGTCGATCCGTCACGCGGCAGACTCCTCGAGCGCGGGCCGGCCGCGCGACCGCCGCACCGCGTAGGCGCCCGCGCCCCCGATCACCACGAGGACGCCCCCGGCCGCGAGGTAGGTCAACGCGCTTTGCCCTTCGGACTCGGTCGGAGGCTCCACGCCGGGCGGGTAGACGGTCCGCACCGCGGGCGAGGGCAGTCCATCCTCCGCGCCCGCCGCGCCGCTCGGTGCCCCGGCCAGGCGCGCCACGTCGTCGATGGTCGCGGCCGGGAGTCCCGGATCGCGGCCGGTCCACGACCAGCCGACGACGTCGCCGTCGCGGACCCGCATCGCGCTGGCACCGAGACCGGTGGCGCGCCAGTCGCCCGGCGCGGCCTGGCGGAAGACCTGCCAGTAGGGCGCGTCCCGGCCGGTACCCTGGCAGACCCGACGACGGCATTCCGCCGCCGGGCAGCCTTCTCCTGCCAACGAGCAGACCCCTTCGCCGAGCGCGCCGAACCCGACGATGACCAGGGGGATGGTGCTCTGTTCTAGGACGTCGATGCCGCTGATCTCCTCCTCGGCGAACGACACCAGGGCGTAGGTGAGTCGTCCGTCGTCGTGTCGGACGATCAAGCCGGCCCGGTTGTGGCCGGCGATCGGGGACGCCTCTTGTCCGGTGGCAGGTGCACCGTCCGCGACGATCAGGGTTACCAAGAGGGCGAGGATGGTGAGCAGACGGCGAGGGCCAGGCAGAGTCCAGTTGTGTGGTCGGTGATCCGAGCGCGGTGGCGGGCGGCGCGCGGGGCTAGAGACCCCGCGCTGAGCCAGATAACCCGGCTGCAGCCGGCTGAGCATGGCGGCGCCGAGTAGCCTTGATTGTTCGGATTCCGTGTCACGCCTACCCATGGTCTCACGCGGCCTCGAGTTCGACGCACGGCACCTGACCGCGGCCGGGGGCGGGCAAGGCGATCACGGGGGTGGCGGCGTTGGCTTCCGCCTCGGCAGTCCCGGTTGCGGTGAGGTTCGGGCAGGCGGTGGCGACGGGGAGGGGGAGGCCGGCGAGGGCGGGGAGGGCCTGAAGGGTGGCAAGGAGGTTGTCGGCGGGTTCGGCGTCTTGGTAGCGGAAGGCGCCGCTGGGGTTCTGGAAGGCGGTGAGGCCGGATGCCGCGTCGCGCCAGTCGGCGGCGGTCGGGTCCTGGCCGGTGGCGACGATGGCCTGCACGGCGAGGGCCGTCGAGTTGGCGTCGGGGGCGAGCGGATCGGCCGGTTGGTAGGCGAACTGGCCGGTGTCGGTCTGGACGGTCTTGAGGAAATCCAGCGCGGCGGCGACCATCGGGTCGGTGCCGTTGCCGCTGGCGACGAGCGCCTGGACGACGAGCGCGGTCGTGTTGCTGTCGCCCGCGCCGGCGGCGGTCGAGCCGTCGAAGGCCCAGGAGCCGTCGTCGAGCCGCGTCGCGTGCAGCGCCTCGATGTCGGTCGGGGAAATCGGTGTGCCGGCCGCCGCCAGTGCCAGGATGACCAGCGCGTGGTCGTAGACGCCGTTGCCGTGGAGGCCGGTGTCCGGGTTCGCGCTTCCGATCGCGAGCATCAGGTCCTCGCCGCCGAAACCGGCCGGGTCGCGGCCCGCGGCGATCGCGGCGAGGGCGACGTTGGCGGCCTGCCCCGATCCGGTCGAGGCGTAGACCGGTCCCTCGCGTTCCAGGTAATCGGCCGCGGCGGCGATGGCGGCCTGGACCTCGGCGCCGCGGAACGCCGCCGCCCGCAAGGCGACGATGGCGCCCGTCGTCGTACCGGGGTCGCTCTTCCCCGAGAAGCCGACGAAGCCGCCGTCGGATCCCTGCTGGGCGATCAGGTAGGCGACGGCCCGTTCCGCCGCTGGGTTGGTGGCGTCGACCGGTGTCCCACCCGGCGCGGGCGTGGCGTCCCGCGCCCACGCTTGGCCAGTGGCCGCGAGGACCATCGCCATGACGAGCGCAAGACCCAGGAGAACCGGTCCACAGGATGGGCGGCGACGGTGGATCGCTTCGAACGTCACGATCATGTCCCTTTCCTCGAACACCAACAAAAACACCCGCTCTGGCGAGCGGGCGTGGGACCGATGCGGCTGGGTGTCCTCGGGCGGTTGCGGCATGCGGTGTCCTCCCCCTTTCGCGCGAAGGGCGTGGGACGCGGCCCGGACGGGCGATCTGGCTCCGCCGTCCGGTCCCTTACAGAACCAGGACGGCGATACAGTTGCGGGACAGCGCCGGCCTCGCACCGGCTTCCCCCGTGTGGTCCGTCGCACCGCGGCGCATGTGCCGCGGTCGGGACCCCCGTGCCGCATGAACGCTGGGTTGTTAAGGCGCCGGGCCAGCGGCTCGGCGGGGGCAGTGTGGCATCGCGCCCGAGGGGTGTCAATGGGCGGTTTTGCCGGATCATCCCGCCAACTGAGACCGGTCGCCGCATCCAACGAAGCGCGGTCTGGCGCGTTCCATGCGACAGGGAAGACGGTTGGCGATGGCGGTTCAACATGGGAGGTGTCGGGAATGGACGTGGGAACGACGAAGGCGGAGCTGCTCGACGCGGTGCGGGCGGAGCGGGCGGGGTGGGACAGGCTGCTGGCGGCGGTCGGGGAGGAGCGGATGATGCGGCCGGGCGTGGCCGGGGAGTGGACGTTCAAGGACGTGGCGGCCCACCTGAGCGGCTGGCGAGAGCGGACGCTGTTGCGGCTCGACGCGGCGCGTGGCGGAACGGCGCCCGCCCCGGCGCCGTGGCCGGCGGAACTCGACGACGACACGGACGATGGGGTCGATCAGATCAACGATTGGATCTATCGGCGGAATCAGGATCGGTCGATCGAGGAGGTGCTGGACGAGTCGCGTCGGCAGTTGCAGCAGCTCGAAGAGGTGGTCGCGGCGCTCTCCGAGGAGGACTTGTTCGATCCGCACCGCTTCCCGTGGATGGAGGGTGAGCCGCTTGGACCGGGGATCGTCGGGGGCTCGTTCGGGCATCTGCACGAGGAGCACGAACCGGGCATCCGCGCCTGGCTCGCCACGCTCGACGCGAGCACGTAGGACGGGACCGGAACCAGCGGCGCCCCCTTTCCCGCCCGCCCCGGCGATGCTATAAGCCCGGCGGCGGTCCGGTAGCGGGCGAAGGGGCGAACCGTGGACATTACGCGGTCGGTGGAGCTCGGGGTCGTCTCGGCCGCGGCCGCCGTCGTCGGGTCGATGCTGGGGTTGGGCGGCGGGGTGTTCCTGGTCCCGATCTTCACGCTGTTCTTCGAGGTCGAGCAGAAGGTCGCCATCGGGGCCAGCGCGGTGGCGGTGGTGACCAACTCCGTCGTCGGGTCCTCGGTCCATTTGCGCAGCCGCTTCACCAACCTGCGGCTGGCGATGCTGCTGCAGACCGTCACCGCCGCCGGGGCGACGGTCGGCGCCGTGATCGGCGTCTACGCCAACCCACGCGTCCTGTATGCCATCTTCGGCGCCGTGCTGGTCTATGCGGCGGTGTCGATGGCCGCCCGCCGGCAGGCGGCCCCGACCGCACCGGCGCCCGATGTGCGCGATCCCTTGCGCCTTGGCGCTGCATACCGCGACCCCGCCACCGGGCAGACCGTCGCCTACGTGCCGGATCGCGTCGGGTTCGGTTTGGGGATCAGCGGCGTGGCGGGCGCCCTCTCCGGGATGCTCGGGATCGGGGGCGGGGCGATCCAGGTGCCGGCGATGAACCTGCTCATGCGCGTGCCGGTGAAGGCCGCCGCCGGCACGTCCTCGTTCATGGTCGGCATCACCGCCGTGGCCACCGCCCTGGTCTTCTACTCGCGGGGGGAGATCGACCCGACGGTCGTCGTGCCGGCGGTGATCGGCATCTTCGCCGGGAGTCAGCTCGGGTCGCGCCTGACGCGCCGCGTCCGCACCCAGCGGCTCGTCGTGGTCTTCGTCCTGATCCTGTTCTACCTCGGCGTCTCGCTGCTGTTGCGCGCGGTCGACGTCACCCTGCCGGGTCAGCGATGAGCGGGGAACGCCGCGATCCCGGCGGGCTCCCTGCCGGGGCAGCGGACGAGAGCGACGCGGGCGCCGCGCCGTCGGTCCCCGACGTCTTCGACCATCGGACCGCCGAGCTGGCGCCCCTCTACGCCGCCGCCACCGCCACCCTGACGTGGGGTTTTCGGCTCGCCGCCGTCCTCCTCGCCGCCGGGCTCGTCCTGGCCGTCGTCCGGCAGGAACCGCTGGGCCGCGAGGCCGAGCCGCTCGGCGACATCCTGCCGGCGGTGCTCGACGGCAAAGCCGCGGGCCTTGTCGACGTCGCGATCCTCTGGCTCGTGGCGACGCCGGTCGCCGTCGTCCTCGTCGTCGCCGTCGGCTTCGCCCGCCTCGGCGACCGGCGCTACGCCGCCCTCTCGCTCCTGGTCCTCGCCGTCCTCGGCGTCAGCATCGCGCTGGCGCTGACGCGATAGTCAGGAGTCAGGAGTCAGGAGTCAG